>Ga0206679_10000558_pt1 | contig 31100 bp, 28 predicted proteins | sample M110012015metaG_FD_155464 | JGI IMG/M metagenome (GOLD analysis project Ga0206679, IMG submission 155464) | Ammonia-oxidizing marine archaeal communities from Monterey Bay, California, United States - M1 100m 12015 | ecosystem: Environmental > Aquatic > Marine > Intertidal zone | place: USA... | reverse complement strand
AAGTGTCACTCGGCAATAAAAAACCTGAATTGGCGCAATTAACCTGGCAGTAAAGGGCGAAAGCACCGTACACCAGGTTAAAGCTTGGAACGGTTTTGGGCTGAGTTGAAATTGTGATTTGAGACAATCTCAAATTGTAATGAAATCGTACCAACAAGCAGTGAGATGCTTAGTCTCTGAGCTGGCTTTCAGGGCTGGGTTTTAACGGCAGAGTTGGCGAGGATACCGCGGTAAATTCAAACGCAGGCCGGTCCTGTTGATCGCCTGCTCTGGCATTAGCACCCATCGATTGCTGGTCCGTTTTATTGGCGTCATCATTTTTTAGCATATTACGGCTTGGCCGACCGTTGAGTATTTCACCTTGTTCGAGCCGAGTTAACGCTGCCTGCGCGATCATTGCCGATTGCACACTCCATTCAACCTGGTAGGCCCGCGGAGCATGTCTTGGGATACCCGCTGTATCGAGTTCGCGTAACCAATAGTAGATGGCGCCTGGTGTTTGTCTTTGTTTGTCCGGTTCTTCAATACTGATCCAGACTGTTCTAAATTCCTCGGGAGTTATTGCTGCTGTTGGCCAGCCCATCAGATCTTCGATTCCTTTGAAAGTGGCTATATAGAAGCAACTGACGACGATAATGGTGGCGACCTTATAGCGAGCCCTGTAGCCCGCCGAGGTGAGAGTCAGTAGCAGCAATACCGCTATGAGGATGTAACCGGTGATTAACACAATGGAGGTGTTCAAGCGGGTTTGCTCGTTGCCCGGGTGAGCAGTTCTTTGGGAATCTGGTTGGTATTGAGCAGGTTGCCCTCGGTATCAAGCGTAAACCGGATAGCGGTTTTCTCGTCACCACTGCCGTTGAGTTGATGCTCGCCGTAATAAATGACCGACACTGAAGGATTTAATTTCTCGACTTTAACACTGACGTCTAGAGGCTCACTGTAGTTGGCTTTAAAGTGCAACAGATTGACTACATATTCGCCTGCTTGGATACCTCGCACAGTGACGGTTTCCTGGTTCAGGGGGTTGCGCACGGTAGCACCCGCTATTTCTATTTGATCTGCGAACAGGCCTCTATCGTCACGATCGAGGTGCATCAAACCTGAATCTCGATTGTAGTACCAGACTAGTTCACCGCGGGGGTCCTCGACGACTGCATCGACGTCATCGGGATGATTATCCGGCCAGCGAATGGTAATCAGCATTTCAGCCTTGGAATCAATATTCCCTGATTTCTCCGGATTGCTAATCATCATAAATGCCATGGCAAACATGAAAACGAATCCTAGTAGGGCATTAAATAGCAGGTCCGTGAAGGCATCCTGGCCATGCTGATTCGACAGTACTCTATGGCGCATGATGGTGATCTACTTCTCGAGTCATTTGCATCATCGCGTTGACTATCTGGGTTAGCGTTTCATCCGCGAGATAGTACTGAACTTTGAGTAATATACTGGTAATGAGTCCGGTTAGTGTAGTGTAAAGAGCCACCGCCATGCCCGCGCTCATCGCGGTCAGTAATTGCTGCATGAGTGACGGATCAAATTGTTTGATATCGCCGATGGGTTGTAGCATCAGTATGAAGCCGATTACGGTGCCGATTAAGCCTAATTTGATCAGTGTGTCTGCAGCAAAATGCCCCAAAGCATGCCGATTGGTTAATTCATCGGCTAGCAGGTTGATGTCATTACGCCAGTCTGATGAGGTTGAACTAGCCATGGATTCACGCAAACCATGGGTGGAGGTCTGGGTACTGCCCTGAACTACTGCTTCATTCAGCCACCGGTTGATATACTGCTGCTCAAGAGACAGCTGATAGCATAACCACAGCCAGTGGAGTGTGGCTGCCCCATATATAACCATTATTACTCCGGAAAGCCGACTGCTGTCTGATAACAGGGCAAGCTGCAACAGGCCTTTATCGATGAGCATGAACAGCGCGAAGGCAATACAGCCGAGGAGTATAAGCGCGTGCTGCAGGAGTTTGAATTCTTGTAACTGTTGCACGATTGTCCTTATTATTTAAGTGATCCGTTTCGTCGGTTTTATATTGGTTGTGTTAAGCACGGGCCGTCTTCGGTCCTCAAAGGGAAAGCGCCTTGGTTGCGGCAGGCTAATTGATGGGGGTATTTCATATCACTTGCCATTATGGCTATTCGGAATCTTTTTGGGTAGACCCCAGGGTAGTAATCGTAGAGTCATTCTTTAAAAAACACTCGTTTTCCGAGTTCAATTTAGTTACCTTCTAGTCAATGTTTTCAGCAGGGAGAAGGAGCATGACTACCGGTATTGTTGAGATTAGGGACTATACGATAGAAACCGCGTGGCTCAAGGAATATAAAGTATGGGCTGAAGATTTGGCTGCCCCATGGCTAAAGCGCAACCTGGATATAATAGATTTCTGGGTAGATACTGGCCTGGAAGCTGAAGTGAGCGGATCAAATCCTATCGTGTCGAGCAACGGTCAGGCAAACGTCTGCTGGATCATTCGTTGGCGGGACAAAGCCCATCGGGAAGCGGTTTTCAGAAAGACCATGGCAGGCAGCCAATGGCAGGAAATCTGGTCAAAGCATCCGAATTCGAAGGCTTATCTGCATATGAACGCTCGTTTCATGGAGTCGTTGGCTTAAACCAATGTTGGTATGGCTGATGTCATTGCTTCTGAGGAATCATTAGCAGCCGACTCTAACAGTAAATCAGTAGGCTTATCGACATGATTAGATTTGGGATTCTCGGGGCAGCAAAAATAGCGCCCCAGGCGATTATTAAACCGGTACAAGACAATGCGCAGGCCGAAGTGCACTGTATTGCAGCCAGAGATGTTTCCAGAGCCAAAGCTTTTGCTGATGCGCATGATATCTCCACGGTACATGAACATTATGGCGATGTGCTAGCGGACCCAGCGGTTACCGCAGTTTATATTCCGCTACCCATTTCGGCTCATCATGAATGGACGATTAAAGCGCTGGAGGCGGGTAAGCATGTTCTTTGTGAAAAGTCCCTGGCCTTGAATGCGGCTGAGGCGCTGGAAATGCAGGAAGTCGCTGCACGGACCGGCCTGGTTTTGATGGACGCTTTTCACTATCGTTATCATCCCCTGTTTTCGCGGGCCGTTGAGGTTGTCCATTCCGGCGTGCTCGGTAAACTTGCTTCGATTGAAGCAGATTTTCATGTCAAGGGGCCTGTTCCAGAAAATGATATTCGTATGATGTATGCAACAGGCGGCGGCGTAACCATGGATATAGGATGTTATCCGCTGAGTTGGGTACGTCATTTACTTGGGGCTGTTCCCCTGGAAGTCACTGCAGCCGCAGTAACCGGGCCGGAACAAGTCGATCTCTATCTGGAAACTAACCTGATTTTCCCAGGTGGAATTTGTGCCAGAACCTCTGGTGATATGCGTGCCGGTGGCCAATTCAAGGCAGAACTGCTGGTTATCGGTGAAAACGGTTCCATGCGGGTAAGTAATCCCCTGGTACCGCAATTTGGGCATAGCCTGGTCCTTCAACTAGGTGGTAAAAAGACCTCGGAAACGTTTACCCGGCGGGGTAGTTATGATTATCAGCTTGATGCTTTCACTGCTGCTGTAATAAGCGGCGAGCCGGTACTGACCGATGGTCGCGATGCAGTATTACAGATGACCTTGATTGATCAGGTCTATCAGGCCGCGGGTTTGTCTTTACGCGGGGTTCGGGACTAGCCGGTATTACAGGTTCTCCAGCCTGGCTTGTTGTTTGATAGCATTGGCAAGGACACTCTCTATAGCCTCCAGTTTTCGTTACAAAGCTTGCCGATAGTGACGGTAGATTTTATTACTGGGGCAGTTCGGCTGCTGGATTAGGGGCGCTTTTTGGCGAGGCGGTTGATGTTTCTCATGAAAGTCGGGAGTATACAAACTACATTGCGAATAACTAGGGAGTTTATGTGATACCGAAGCAACCACAAGACCTGACAACAAAGTGGTTGTCGGCGCATCTAACAGAGGGAGTTTTTGCCGGTGCCAGTTTTAGCAGCGCAGAGATACAACCGGTCGGCTCAGATGTCGGTTTTCTCGGAGATATTTGTCGAGTCATCCCTGACTATGCCGACAATAGTGGACCCTGGCCCAGATCAATTATCGTAAAATTTCCAACCCTGAGGCCGGGTAACCTGGAAACTGGCCGGCACCTGCTGGCCTATGAGCGCGAGGCCTTGTTCTACCGTCATGCCGCTAACCAGTGTCCTGCTGAACCTCCGGAGCACTATTTTTCCATTGAATCTGATAATCCAGGTGATTACCTCATATTCATGGAGGATCTGGAAGGGGGAAGATTCGTCAAACAGGTTGATGGATTGAGTTTTGCAGATGCCTGTAGCGCGATGGAGGCGCTGGCCGGGATGCATGCTCACTACTGGGAGTCTGCTAAAATTAAGGATGTCAATTGGTTGTATGACTTCAGTCAGTGGGCACAGATCTATCCTGCGACCATAGCATCAGGTTGGCCACTTTTTCTGCGTGATTTTGGTTATCTGATACCAGAACATTTAAAGCCCCTGTTCCCCATAGCCAATGCCCTTGCCGGTCAATTATTTACCCATTTATCATCACAACAACCCGTGACCTTGATACATGGCGATGCCCGCATGGAAAACCTCTGCTTTGATCCAGTAACGGGACATGCCAGATACTACGACTGGCAATTGGTTTCGTCTGGTCCGGCAGCTTACGATGTCATGTATTTTATCGCTAGTGGTTTAGAGCCGGATATGATCCTGAGTCGAGGCGAAGAGCTAATACAGCATTATCATCAGACGCTGGTTACCCACGGTGTCGATAACTATGACCTCGCAGACCTGAAACGGGATACCGAACTGAGCGTTTGTCTACTCTTTGGCTTCAGTAGTATGGTAGGTAATCTTATGGCGGACCCCGGAGAGGCTGAAAAAGCAGTGGTAGAGGCAACCTTCCCAAGATACTTGGCAATGATGGACTTGTTTAATATAGCTGATATTGTTCCAGAACTGGGTCAGCGTCTCGGTCGTAGTTAAGGCAGCCTTCTGTAGCCGTGAAGTCGTCATTCAGGTCCCGCTATTACCGCAGGGAAGTCAATCGGTTAAACCGTCTTCGCCGTAGGCACTGGCGGGTCCGATACCACCATCGGCTAGTCTGCCTTCGCCGCCAAAATGGCCTTTTCCAGGGACAAAATTAACTTCGATTCTGATTCCTCCCGGATCCTCAAACAGGATGGAGTAGTACCCGGGTGCAAAGCGTGAGCCTTGTTCCGGGCCGTGTACCATGTTTGCCTGCAATTGGTCGCGAACAAATAGATAGATATCATCGACGTCTTGCCGACTTTTGGCTCTAAAGCACATGTGGTGAAGCCCAGGATGATCCTGGTCAAATGATTGTTTGGCAGTGTGCGCAGGGGCCCCTCTGACTAGAATGCCGGTGCGAGCCCCAATACAGTAAATAACATCTTCACCGCTGATTAGCGTCTGCATATTAAAAAAGTGGCATAGCCGTTCCCAGAAAGGCAGGCAAGTTTCCGGTTCAGCCACTGTTAACTGAATGTGAGCAATGCCATTGACTTCGATGGTCATCGTTAATTTTCCTTCTGAATGATTTGTTTGCTGAACCTTTAGTAGGCAGGGACATGATACCTTGATTATGCAGCGGGTACTGCTCAGGGAGAAATACGAGTGTCCACTGATGATGACCAAGACTGTGGGTGCATTTGGTCAGAAAGTGATCGAAATTTAAAGCATTCACAGCACAATCGTAAATCTGTTAATCTAACAGGACAAAAAGCAGGCTGACTCGAGATGCTGGTAGCCAGACGAAGGAGAGCACCGGTGACTGATACAGAAATGACCACTTCTGATAATAGTATGTATTTATTAGTCAAGGATGGCGAAATAGCTGAATTTAACCGCAGGAAGGCAGCAGGAGAAAATGCTGACCTTCGCAACGCTGATTTCCGGGGTGCCGACTTACGTGAAATCGATGCTCTGGGGATAGATTTCAGTAATGCCTACTTCCGTGGAGCAGACCTGCGAGGTCTGGATCTTAGACAGAGCGATCTGCATGGGGCATCTCTAGCTCAGGCGCATATATCAGGAGCCTATTTCCCAGAGGAACTAAATGCCCAGGAAATCCTGCTATCGGTGCAACATGGTACCAGGATGCGTTACCGAAGATTAAGCTAACCGCGTTAAGGTTTAACTGGCCCATCCCTGCCTGTGGGTTAAAGTAAGAGTAATGAAATAGTACGATCATGCTTAATTCGATAATTTCCTTGCTGACCAGGCTATGCAGATCAGTTATCTCGTTACTTACCTCTAAAATACTGCCCCTGGATAATCTACCGACACCGTCCGGCCCGTACGCAATTGGTTTTTCTGTGCTGGATTGGATCGATGCCAGTAGAGACGAATGGTTTACCGAGCAGGATGGCCAGAAGAGCCAGAAGAGCCAGAAGAGCCAGAAGAGCCAGAAGAGCCAGAAGAGCCAGAAGAGAAGGTTGGTTGTTCAGGTTTGGTACCCTGCCATGGCAGCGGAAAATCCAGAACCGGCAGCGTATCTCGATCATGGTGAACAGCGGCTTGCCATGGTTGCCTACCAGGTCGGATTGCCAGTTTGGTTAATAGATCATGTAAAAAAGATCAGCAGTAATGCACTGCTTGACGCACCGAGATTGCAGCAACTGAAATCGCCTCCTTTAATCCTGTTCTCCCACGGCCTGGGAGGTATGAAGAACCAGAATTCCATCCAAGCCGAAGAACTGGCTAGTCATGGTTATATGGTAGTGGCGGTTGATCATGCCTATGATGCTTATATGACTATTTTCAGCGATGGATCCATCGCTGACTATAGATCAGCGGCTCAGGGAGCGTTGACGCCAGCAGAGTTTCGGGCTTTCAGAACGCCGCAGTTGGCGACTCGGACAGCTGATCTTTCGTTCGTGCTGGATGAGATAAGCAGACGCGCTGCGCTGGATGAACCTCTATGGTTAAATGTGGATGCCCGGAAAACCGGTGTCTTTGGGCATTCTTACGGCGGGGCTACCAGTTTCCTGCTGGCGGCCACAGATTCGCGTATAGTGGCTTCGGTGGCGCTTGATGGATGGATGCTGCCGTTACCAAAGGATTTCTTCACTACTGGCTTAAAGACACCGTTTCTTTACATTGGCCAAGGAAAATGGAAAGGGGAGCCGCTGAATTATCGATTGTTGGATAAACTGGTTAAGCAGTCTGCTGCCGGGTTAGTCCGGTTGCTACCAGGTAGCCGTCATTTTGATTTTTCGGATGCGCCGCAGTTTAGCCGCCTGTCTAAATGGCTTGGTTTGTCTGGATCCGTTTCCCGACATAAAATTCGTACCTACATAAACGCTCATCTACTTACCTTTTTCGGAGCTCACTTTGATCTTTCTACAGATGACGTCGCTACCGATAGCCAGTTGGCAGTGTGTGAGAGTAATCTGACAGTCCTCAATGCCGTGCCGGAGGCTGATTTAATAGAAGGTAAGCATGGCCCTGGCTGATTGGAAAATGCGAGTCAAGGCCGGCCAAGGGCTGGGCTTCATATTGTCTGCTTCGGTACCTGCGTTTCTCGTCTATTTCTGTATGTATGCGTTCAGGAAACCATTTGCAGTGGGTATTTTTGATGATGTGCAGGATTTTGCGATCAGTTATAAAGTTGTTCTGGTTTTGGCGCAGTTATTGGGTTATGCCTCTTCTAAGTTTGTTGGCATCAAAGTTATTTCTGAGCTGACTGCCGCACACAGACCCTGGATGATTATTGCGTTGGTGCTGTTTGCGGAATTAGCGCTGCTTGGTTTTGCCTTGGTGCCACCGCCCTATAACTTTGTACTGTTGTTTTTTAATGGTTTGCCACTTGGCATGATATGGGGGCTGGTGTTCTCTTATCTCGAGGGCCGTAGGACCACTGAATTGCTGGCGGCCATTCTTAGTGCAAGTTTTATTCTGGCATCTGGGGTGACAAAAGCCATAGGTAAATTCATGATGCTGGAATTTTCGGTATCGCAATATTGGATGCCATTCGTAACAGGTGCCTTGTTCCTTTTGCCATTGTTTTTTTCTGTCTGGTGGTTGAACCAGGTGCCATCGCCAACGGCCGAGGATATTCAGGCACGTCATGCCAGGGAGCCCATGACATCGGAGGACCGGCGTCGCCTCCTATACGGAACCTGGCCCGGTTTACTTGCAATTGTTGTCATGTATTTCTTTCTGACGGCTTTCCGGGATTATCGGGATAATTTTGCTGCGGATATCTTTAATGAAATTGGTCTGTCAGAAAATTTTCGAATCTTTGCTGAAACCGAATTCTGGGTCGCGGTGATATCTTTGTTCATAATGGCCTCCTTTATCTTAATCAGGAACAATCTCAGAGCCGTACAGATTGTCCTCGGCATTATGGCATTGGCGATGCTTTTACTCGCTGGTAGTACTTACTTTTATCGGGCGGCCATTCTTACGGACCCATTCTGGTGGATCGTTTTGGTGGGTCTTGGTGCCTATATAGCTTACATTCCCGTAGGTAGTATGTTGTTTGAAAGGCTAGTGGCCAGCTTACAATACAAAAGCAATGCAGGATTCCTGATTTATATTGCCGATGCCATGGGCTATGTAGGCAGTATTCTTGTCATGCTATACCAGACTTTCTTTTACCAGGGGGATAGCATTCTAGCGTTCTTCATCCAGTTCAGTTACCTGACCTCGATAATCGGTTTTATTGGTCTGGGCTTTGCTTACTTCTATTTTACCAGGCTTATCCCCAAATAAACGAAGCACAGCCAGCTAACATGGCGTTGCTTTGGGTTGGCCTGCATTAATTGCCTTATTCGTGGTCTGGGTCAATCACATTATATTCTTCAGCCATATCGCTAACCGTGAAGATACCACCAGTTTTCGAGAATAAATTGGCATCAACCGCCAATGCTGCTATGACGCGACCGGACAGCCGAACCGATTGAGCCAGATTCGGGTCCATTTCCATTTTGCCTTGGGCAATCATGTCCAGTATGAATTCAGTTTTAACTTTTGAGGGCGACAGCGAGATTGCGGTTACATTGTGATCCTTTAATTCAACGGCGAAGTCCTGGGCCATGCGGTCGACTCCGGCCTTACCGACACCATAACTGGCGCTGAAAACGTAACCTTGTCCCCCCCTTGAGGAAATATTAACGATTAAGCCACTCTTTTGTTTTACCATCATTGGCGCGCCTAATACTGATGCGGTGTAATAACCTCTTAGACCGACTCCACACTGGTCATCCCAGACGGAAATCGGATGCTCCCAAAAGCCTTTGCCCATAGCGGGAGGATTGGGGATCTGGTAGACATTGTTAACCAGGATATCAAGCCGGCCCTGTTCCCGTTCGATACGCTGGAATAGTTGTTTGACTTCGTCATCATTATTGTGATCCAGGGCGACTGGAATTGCAGTGCCGCCAAGCGCGGTGACTGATGCCGCGGTTGCTTCAATGGTCATCGGTGGTGCGGGCGAGTCTTCGCTGGTGCTTCTGCCAGTGAAGTAGACGGTGCAGCCGGCTTCACCCAAGCCCTCTGCAATGCCTTTGCCGATACCTTTGCTAGCGCCCGTGACGACGGCTACCTTGCCTGTTAAATCGATCATTGATTTTTCCTGTCTGGGTTTGCGGATAGTTTCACCAGCTGACGGGTCGCTGAGCTGGGTAGCGCCGTTGGCCTGCCGATTAAGCCCTGAAGTGCTGAGCTGGCTACCCACAGTCGGCTGATCAGAGCTTCGGAGGGGTTGCCGTTCGTATTTGATAACCTGAGAGCAGACAGCATTTTCGTCATTTGTCAGAAAGCTGTCAAATGATGATCATTAATAAGCCAATTCGATTGGCTACAATCGCCTATGAAAATCCCAGACGAGATAGTACAGTAGCGGATAAACCGTCAAGCAGGAAAGGAATACCAATTGGATAAGTTGATTTATGCTGAGACAGAACTTTATTCAGAGCATACCTATGCATGCTTACATGAGATTGAAGGTGTGCGCATGCATGGCGGCTTTGATGCACAGGGGACTTATATTCCTCCGCGGTCACTCGGCAGGAGTGACGCTATTGAGGCCTGGACCAGGGCATTGAAATCAAGAGGCGGGGATCTTTTTGATGCCAACGCTTCACTATTGAGCGGTGCGCGCATGCCTAATCACCGGCAATCAGTATTTTTGATTGGACAGGGCGTGGATAAACCTTTTTGGAACAGTCTGACTATCACAGGAAAAATTGAAGGCAGAGGTAGGGTTCTGGCCGAGATGGCCTTCCCCGATTTACAGGAAATTATTGAAGAAGATATCAGTGAGATGGCTTTGGGTCACCTGAACAATGGCTTGCTAGCCATTCACGGTATCGACGAAGGTGGCGAACCTGAGAAGGCGATTGGTGGTCATGATGTGATGTGGTTTGTGGCCAGGGACATCGTATTTGGCGAACAGGCTCATCCTGATGTGGAACCGCCTGAGGCCATAGCCAGGCCAGAGGCCGGGCGTCGGTGGATGCCAGAGATTGAGCCCCAGTATGAAGGCATGCTGAGTTTTCTCATGAATTTATTGATGATTGAATTTCGGGCCGAGATTGGTTTTGAAGCGACCCAGCAAACCTTCCGTGATCAAGACGTATTTCGTGACCGGCGTGAAGTTGCCGAATCAGCAGCGCAATTGATTGGCCGTATAAGACTTGATGAAGAAATTCATGTTGAATCGTTACGTCTGTATTTAGGGGAGTTCAGAGAGCTGACAGTGAAGACGGTCGACGGAGGTCGTCTACCGGGATCTGAATTGATTGATCGTTTCTGGCAAGGGTTAGTCGTGTGGGCTACCCAGGAACAGCCCTCGATCGCAGCCGAGAACCAATACAAAAGCCTCAAATCTATTATCCTGGAGCATGACCAAGGTGAGGAAATCCTGCGGCAGTTTGACCTGCTAGCTGACTAGTATTGCTACAGATGGTCGCATCAGGCCGTCGAGCCAGTTGGACAGTTTGAAGATGCGGTGATGCTTGTTACTGCCCAAATCGATAGCCTGGTCCTTGTTGGGCTGAAATGCGTTGGCCGATACCGCTTTTGCCTTATGACAAGGCTCAAAGGAGCTCAGTGGCAAGGCCATCGAGGGACTCAAGGATGTTGTTTTCTTTGTAGAAGCCGAGCATTGGTATGAGGCGAGTGATGCCAATGGCGGCATAATCTTCTGCCATCATTTTAGTCGGCGGTTTAGGCGGCGTAATGCTGAGTTCCAGAGGGCCTAGACCAGCGGGCCTTGCAAAGCTTTCATTGGCTTGTGCAATTGCTGCGCAGGCTTTGGTTGCGACATCGACAGACATGGCAAAACCATACCAACCCTGACCTTTAGTAATGGCTCGGCGCAGGGCTGCACGGCTTGCGCCACCTACGATAATCGGAGGTCCGCCAGGTTGTACTGGCCTGGGTTGCGCCTGAATGCCATCAAAATTAACGTATTTGCCCTGAAAGCTAGGGTTAGTCTGGTTCCAGAGTGCTCTCATGGCATCGATGTATTCATCAGTTCGCGCTCCCCTGGTGGCAAAATCAATGCCGAGCGCTGAAAACTCCTGATGGAGATAGCCGGCGCCCACACCCAGGAGTAGACGGCCACCACTGAGCAGATCCAGGGAACCCATTTCCTTGGCCAACACAACCGGGTTTCGCTGTGCGATCAGGGTTATACCTGTGCCGAGTTTGATCGTTTCGGTTACCGCAGCTAGATACGCCAGCGATGTTGATGGATGGGTCATAGGCGTTTCTGGCGGTGCGGGTGATGGTGCTTGTTGCGGGTCTGGCAGCACTACATGCTCTCCTGTCCACAGCGATTCAAAACCATTTTTTTCAGCGTGCTGAGCGACGGTTTTAGTCCAGGCCGGATAGGCCAGGAAATTCATATTTATCCCAAACAGACCAATTTTCATCACAATTCCTTTATTTCAATGCAGGGCTCTGGCAGGATTTGATTCACTGCAGACTGCTCCCATCCTATCGTAATGCCCGCACTGGGAAAAGCTGTCCAGCTATACTAATACAGGCGAGTGAGCCTACTTAGTGGTGATGAAAAGACCTGAGATAGCAACCGCCAGGGAGCCTAGAGGAGCACTGATAATGAATTTGGTTTTGCGGTGCAATTACCGCCGAACTTCGCTGCGACGGACGATTGGAATCAGATTCGAGGTCTGTTAATAGGCTTTAATAAATTATACAGTGATAGATTCAGTTTGATAGGGAGAGCTGATTTGAAGACGGTACCAGTAGGAATGACATTACCTCGAAACCTGGGTGAAATTGATGGCCAATATCTGACTGATATTCTCAGGAGCCAGGGGCTGATTGAGTCCAGTAATTCCATTACCTCGGTGGTTGAAAGTGGTGTTGGTATGACCGCCGGCTATTTTTCAGATATTAAGAAAATAAAAGTGGAGTTTGCTGAGCCAACGACCTGTTGTGATGCTTTTGTTGCCAAAGCGTGGCCTGATTTTGAAATGCTACCAAGTGAGGCTATCAGTGATATGTTCATAAAGGATATTAAGGGCTATATGATGAAAGAAGAAAGTTTCTTTCCTCGTCCAAAGGTGTTTCTGGCGGATTATGATGCCAGTCAGAACCGTTGGGGCCTGATCATGGAGGATGTCAGTGGGTTTGCAGAACAGAAGGTCCATGAGAATGAAATGGACCTTGATGAGGTTATGAACCTGATTCCGGCTCTGGTTGATACCGCCATTGCCTGGGAGGGATGTCACGAGGGAAACCGTCTGGCCGAACTGAAGACGGCGGGCGTGGAACATTGGTGCTCTGATGCTAACCTGGCTGTTTATCGTGAGGTAATGCCGGGAGGGGCTAAATTATTTGACAAGGCCGTTAGCCTGGCTGGATCCTCACTCACGAAGGGTCGACCTTGGGACCAACTGCTGGGTATGAATGTAGCTGAACTTTTTACCCGGAAACTGGAAGCCTTCTTTGACCCGATCAAACCGGAAAATGGCGGGACCTGTACGCTTTCTCATGGTGATTTACGCGGCGATAATCTGTTTATCTGTGATAAGAGCCAGGCGTATCCTGATGGCTGGCTTACCATTGACTTCCAGTTGATGTTTCAGGGGCCCGTGCCATCTGATCTAGCTTATTTGATGAGTAGTGGCACGGTGTTACCAGAGGTTTATAGCAACTCCAACAGGGCGCTGATAATGCGAACCTTCTATGACCTTTTCAAATCAAAGACGCAGCGTTACACCGATTATAGCTATGCTCAGTTCGAGCAGGAATACGCGATTATGACGACGGTACTGTTTGTCTATTACGTTGGCATGGGCGGGGCAATCTGGCGGTCTGCAGCATTTGAAAATGAGGGTGCAGGACGGGTTGAGCTTGGTAGTACAGGTGCAACGGAACAGGACCTTGATGCCGAAGAGTTGCGCAAGAGAATGTGGTGGGCTAAAGCGATCGCCAACTTTCTGGCAAATTTTGAAAGTTATGGTCTGGCTGAGAAGATGTTGCAGTTACCCGATAATCTCGGTGAGATGGGGCAATGGGTTGAGTTGCCAATACATTTACAGGATGCTTAACAGGCCTGGTTTATACAAGGTACTTGTTGAGGCGCGGTAGAAGTGGGGTTTTTATGAAGATATGCAATCAGGATCGTTTTGATATTATAGGGTTGGCCAGGCCCGGTCGAATCATAGCAAGGACATCGTTGGCTGCCGGTAGATTATGGCGGGTAACGTTCTTCTCCTTTTTGCTGGCCGGGTGTGAAATACAGCCGCCCGCCTCTGAGACAGACCTTGAACTCGAGCGATTGACCGGCAGGGCTGAACAAGTATCAATTACCCGTGATGATTTTGGTGTGCCTCACATTTATGGAAAGACGGATGCCGATGCCGTATTTGGATTACTGTATGCCCAGGCAGAAGATGATTTTAATCGAATTGAGCGAAACTACATCTGGGCAATGGGTCGGTTGGCAGAGGTAGAAGGGGAGGCGGCTCTTTACAGTGATGTCAGAGCACGATTATTCATGTCGCTTGAGCAAGCCCAGCAGGCCTATGAGCAGGCCCCGCCGTGGCTACAGGATCTGTGTGATGCTTTTGCAGATGGTTTGAATTTCTATTTGGCGACTCATCCAGAAGTTAAGCCCAGGTTATTGACTCGTTTTGAGCCCTGGATGCCAATGTTTTTCAGTGAAGGTTCCATTGGTGGTGACATAGAGCAGATACCTCTGGATGGCATCGCTGCTTTCTACGGTGAAGATCAGAATGTGTCCGTCGAATCTTCGGCGGTAGCGAATAACGGTCTTCTGGAGGAGCCCAAAGGTTCAAATGGTATCGCCATATCCGGAGATCTAACCGAGTCAGGTCATGCGCTGTTCCTGATTAACCCCCATACCTCATTCTACTTTCGCGGTGAGGTTCACGTTGTCAGTGAGGAAGGTCTCAATGCCTATGGTGCGGTTACCTGGGGGCAATTCTTTGTCTACCAGGGGTTTAATGAGCATACCGGCTGGATGCATACTTCGACCCGGCTGGATTTTATGGACGAATTTATTGAAGATGTAGCCGATATCGACGGTCAACTGGTCTACCGATACGGAGAGGAGTTGAGGCCGGTTCAGGTTTCTGATGTGCTATTGAAGTATAAAGCCGGCGATGAGACATTAGAAAAACGTTTCCCTTTGTATCATACCCACCATGGGCCGGTTACCCATAAGCTGAATGACCGCTGGGTTGCCACTAAAATCAACTGGGATCCCATCAATGCCTTGCGGCAGTCATTTATCAGAACCAAACTGGCCAATCACACTGAGTTTCGGGAGATGATGGACATCCGCACGAACTCGTCTAACAATACTGTTTTTGCAGATGCAGATGGGAATATCGCCTATTATCACGGCAATTTTATTCCTCGCAGAGATGAGCAGTTTGATTACTCGCAACCCGTTGATGGCAGTGACCCGCGAACAGACTGGCAGGGTATTCATGAAGTGGAAGAGAGCCTGACAATTCTGAATCCGGAAAGTGGCTGGCTCCAGAACTGTAATTCAACCCCATTCACTGCCGCCGGTGAGTTCAGCCCCAGGCCCGAGGATTTTCCTCGATATATGGCGCCTGATCCGGAAAATTTCCGTGGTATCCAGGCCGTTAGGCTATTAAAGGCCGGTAAAAACTGGGACATGGAAAAATTACTCGATCTAGCTTATGACCCTTACCTGGTTGGATTTGAAAAACTAATACCCGGATTAATTTTTGCCTTTGATCAAGAGGGGAGTACAGACCCGGATCTGAAAGCGGCAATTGAAATTTTGCGGAACTGGGACCTGAAATCTGGGCTTGATTCAACGGCCCTGACGCTGGCGCATTTTTATGGGCTTCATTACGGTCGCCGGGGTCAGAACCCACTGGCTTTGAGTCGCTCGGCGCTCATCGACTATTTTGGCACTGCCTCACCTTTGGATGAGCGCTTGGCTATGTTCTCTGAGGTCCTGGTGAATTTAACGGCAGACTTTGGTCATTGGAAGATACCCTGGGGTGAAGTGAATCGACTACAGCGGATTACCGGAGACATAAACCAGCCTCATGATGACGCGGCGGCCAGCTTGCCCGTTGGTATGGCATCTGGCAGGTGGGGAGCGCTGGCGTCGTTTGGTGCCAAACGCTATCCTGGAACAAAGAAAATCTATGGGACCTCAGGAAATAGCTTTGTAGCGATTGTTGAGTTTGCCGATAAAGTGAAGGCAAAAACGCTGTTAGCCGGTGGCCAGAGTGGTGATCCACTATCACCACATTTCTATGATCAGGCCGAGCGCTATATTCAGCGAGAGTTTAAAACAGTCGCCTATTATCCTGATGAAGTCCGCGCCAGAGCAGTAGAAACCTACCAACCCGGATTGAGGTAGGTTTTACGCTCTTTTACGCTCAGGGTGTACTTCCAAGCCCAGTTTATCTTCCTATCTGGTCACTGCTGGATGCGGTCAGGACTTTTTACTGAGTCGTACCGGCAGCCCAGTATAACCTTTGACGAAAGAGGAGTAGGTTCGGGTTGGCTCCTCAAGGACTTCAATTTTATCAAAGCGGGCAAGAATTTCTTCCCACAGTACACGTAGTTGCATTTCTGCCAAACGATTCCCCATGCATCGATGGATGCCAAAGCCAAAAGAAAGGTGCGCGCGTGAGTTTTCCCGATCAATGATAAGTTCATCAGGTCGTTCAAATACACTGTCATCGCGATTACCTGATACATACCACATGAGGATCTGGTCTCCGGCGAGGATATTTTTGTCTTGAATCACACAGTCCTGAACGGCAGTTCTGCGCATATACGCCAGGGGTGTCTGCCAGCGAATGACTTCCGCCACCATTTTAGGTATGAGATCGGGTGCAGCAATCAGTTTATCGTATTCCTTGGGAAACTTGTTCAATGCATAGACACTGCCACTCATGGAGTTTCGGGTTGTATCATTTCCCCCGACGATGAGCAGAATTAAATTGCCTAGAAATTCAAGTGGCTCCATGTTCTTGGTATCCTCGCCATGGGCCAGCATGGAGATCAAGTCATCACCTGGGTTATTTTTGCGTTCGCGCCAGAGTTGGGTAAAGAATTCCAGGCACTCAATCAGTTCAGCCCTGCGTTGCTCTTCGGTATCAACAATACCGGCGCCAGGAACTGCAGTGGCAACATCGGACCACCGGGTTAATTTGCGTCTTTGTTCGAAAGGAAAGTCGAACAAAGTTGCTAGCATCTGGGTTGTCAGTTCGATGGAAACTTTCTCTACCCAGTCAAAGGGCTGGTCGAGCGGCAGTGAGTCGAGCACCTTGCCGGTCCGTTCACGTATGAGAGGCTCCATATTGGCCAGGTTTCTGGGCGCAACAACGGGAGAGACGGTCATGCGCTGGACATCGTGAGTGGGTGGGTCCATGGCGATGAACATGCTCACATTGAGGGCACCCTCAGGTAATTCGGCATCGATAGGAAAACCAAGGGTGATGCCATTGGCCGATGAGAATCGAGTGTGATCAGCATCTACCTTTTTGATGTCTTCATGGCGGGTCAATGACCAGTAACGTCCGGCCAGCTCAGTCTGGTTAAAATGTACCGGATCTTCCTGACGCAGCCGTTTGAAGAAATCCCAGTGTTTGTCTTCGCTGAAAAGGCGAGCACTGACCGGATTGATATCCTCGATAGCCATGTCTTTGGGATCGGGGATTTCTCCCTGGAGGAGTTCCTCGCTATCACCGGGCCTTTTGAAGGAGCTGATGGCTTCATCACTAGAATTTGTTACAGAGATCGCTTCACTCATTTTTTTTCCTTTACACCTGAGTCGATGAATTGGTTTATATCAAAAATGTTGGAACGAATACACTTTTATCATTGTCAGTAATAGCTAACTAACAGGTTGGTATCTCGGTACGCTGAAATCAGGCGTGCAAGCTGGATATTCTGGTTCTCTAGGATTTATCGCTATTCTTTTTGCGTCCAGCAGCCTTGCCCGCTTTTCGCTTTGCGGTCTTGCTGGTCTGGGATTTACCTCGTTTGGGTTTTTTCGAACGGCCGGGCTTTGCCCTGGCAAATGCCGGCAGGTGCTTGTCCTGATCTGATTCAGCCCGGGTAATATTGAGTTTCTGGCCACACACCCAGACTTTTTTCAGGTCAAAAAACATCTGTCTGGACATTCCTTCGGGGAGGTCCACAAAGCAGTGATCATCATGAATATCAATATGCCCAATATGATCGCCATCCAGCCCTGATTCATTCGCCAGGGCACCGACTATATTACTGGGTTTGACCTCATGCTGGTGTCCGACTTCGATTCTATAACGCTCCATACCATCAGGCACTCGCGTGTCAGCCTTTTTACCCGAGCGGGATTTTTGCTTGCCTCGGTTGCGTTCAGGGCGTTGGTTTGATTTGCGTGATAAACCAGTATTAGCACTCCGCAAGGTATTCTTGGCCTTGTCTTTTGAGAGCAGAAATTGTTCGCCCATATGTAATTTAGCCAACGCCGCCGCGATATCAGTGGCCGCGGTGTCATGTTCGAGCTGATACTGTTCGATCATGCCCTTTAAAAACTCGAGTTTGCCCTCGGCCAGGACATCACTGATTTTCTGCTTGAAATCGGCGATGCGCTTATTATTGACCATTTCGGTGGTGGGTAGCTCGAGTTTTTCGATTTTCTGGCGGGTGGCTTTCTCAATTGCCGCCAGCATACGGTGCTCGCGTGGGGTGACAAATAAAATAGCATCACCCTGGCGGCCAGCGCGGCCTGTTCTGCCGATACGGTGGATATAAGCCTCAGTGTCGTAGGGAATATCGTAATTTACGACATGACTGATACGGCTGACATCCAGGCCTCTGGCAGCAACATCGGTTGCGATAAGAATATCCAGTGATCCCCTGGTGAATCGCTGGATTACTTTTTCTCGCTGGTTCTGCGCTATGTCACCATTGATGGGAGCCACAGAGTAACCTCTGGCTGCCAGTTTTTCAGACAATTCAACTGTCGCTATTTTGGTTCTCACAAAAATTAACATCGCGTCGAATTCTTCAATTTCCAGTATTCGTGTTAATGCATCGAGTTTGTGACCATGGCTGACCGACCAGAATCGCTGTCTAATGAGCGACGCAGTAGCGGTTTTATTTTTAATGGCAATTTCTTTTGGGTCAGAGAGAAATTTTCGGGCAATTCTCTGTACTTCCTTGGGCATGGTCGCGGAGAACAGGGCCATTTGTCTTTTTTCCGGCATTTGTTCCAGAATCCATTCGACATCATCAATGAAGCCCATACGTAGCATTTCATCGGCTTCATCAAGAACCAGCGCGTCCAGGGTAGCGAGTTTTAACGTGCCTTTGCGCATATGATCCATTACTCGCCCAGGGGTGCCGACGACGGCATGAACACCACCTCTTAGGCCGCGTATCTGCCCGCCGTATTCCTGGCCACCATAGATTGGAAGGACTTTAAATCCAGGTAAATGGCGCGCATATTTAGCAAGAGCTTCAGCCACCTGGATAGCCAACTCCCGTGTTGGCGTGAGCACCATGAGTTGAACCTGGCGTTTGCTGAGATCAATTCTGGATAGTAAAGGCAAGGCAAATGCTGCAGTTTTACCGGTACCAGTGGGTGCATGACCCAGTAAATCACGGCCTGTCAGCAGAAATGGAATAGCTTCCGCCTGAATCGGCGTGGGTACCTCGTAGCCAACGTCTTCTAAGGACTTGGTGAGGTTAGCAGGTAGGTTAAGGTCACGAAAGTGGCTGATATTAGTTTCTTCTGGCAAGGAGTATTCCGGTTTTACTGAGATGAGGGCGTTGAGCGGCGGCAAGTATAACCGCTGACTCCTTGATTAAGAAGGAATATTTCCGAATTGCCTCCATGGCTGCTTTTTTTACAACGAGACTATGCACCGCTAGTTGAGAATAGGCATGGTTAGGTAGGTAACTAAATAGCGAGTGACTCCTCTTTATCCAGCCCTTGCCAGTGCAATCTGCCCTGTTATAGGCTGGAGGTTCTAGGTTATCAAAAGGGGAGAGGCGTGGATTTTAGAGATTATACTGTTGTGTCATTGGCTGAAGATGTTAATCAGCAGAAAAGGTCCGCTGTTGAACTGACCAAAGCGGCATTGGCAAATATCGAGCGTTTAAATCCAATTATTAATGCTTTCTGCTCTTATGATGCGGCTTCTGCCATGGAGGCAGCTGCCATGATCGATAAGAAAATAGCCAATGGGGCTAACTTGCCGCTGGCCGGTATTCCTATTGGCGTAAAGGACCTTGAGGATGCCAAGGGCTTTGTTACTACGTTTGGTTCGCAGATGCATGTCAACGATGCGCCTGCGACGGCAGACTCCGTGCTGGTAAATCGGCTCAGGGAAGCTGGATGTGTAGTGTTGGGAAAGACCAATACACCGGAATTTGGCTTTAAAGGCAAAACAGACAATGTGCCTTTTGGGGCCAGTTGTAACCCCTGGGATATTCGACGGACGCCTGGAGGGTCTTCTGGTGGCACCTCAGCTGCACTTGCCTCAGGAATGGTTCCTCTGGCGACGGGTAGTGACGGTGGGGGTTCAATCAGGATACCGGCTGCTCTGTGTGGTCTCAGTGGTATCAAAACATCGCAGGGAAGGGTACCTAACGGAGGAGCTAAGCCCCCTGGTAGCGGCTTGTTAACCGTGAAAGGTCCCATGACGAATCGGATTCGTGACGCAGCGTATGTTCTCGATCATTGTATGGGCGAGGAGCCTTCGGATATTTTCTCGCTACCCAAGCCAACTGAGGCATGGTATCCGCAGCTTGATGGCAATCTGCCGGAAAAGGTCGTTTGGTCGTCAACCATGGGAATTACCAGCGTTGACAAACAAATACTCAAAGCCTGTGAAACGGTAGTTGGGCAGCTGGCAGACGCAGGTGTGGAAATCATTGAAAATAACCATATCTGGAATACGAATCCATTTTTGCCCTGGCTGGTGTTCTGGACGGCCGCTAGAGGGCGGGCGCAAGGTCATCTTCGTGGTACGCCTGAATGGGAACAGATAGACGCAGACCTGCGTCCACAGATAGAGATGGGATTGGATCGTTTTAACGCAGCTGACTATGCCAGTGCGATTGATATGTGTCATATCCTGAACCTGGAATTGGAGACGGCGTTCGAAGCAGCGCCGGTGATCTTAACGCCGGCGACTCGCGGCCATGCACCAAAAATAGAAGGCGACGGGTGGGTCGACGGTGAGGAAACACCGGATTGGGTTGCCTTTACCATGGGGATCAATATGACTCGTAATCCTGCAGGTATCGTTCCCATTGGTACCAGTGCAGATGGCATGCCCATCGGTATGCAGGTGCTGGGCCGCCAAAGGGCCGATCTGACGGTGTTGAAGGCGATGGCGGGACTGGAAGATCTTCTCAGCTTTAATGAAAAAGCCGATATTTGATGCTGTGAAACCGGCTTTGGCCTGAGTGGCTGGGTCATAACAAACTGTCCTCAGACCGGGTCGCCGACACCAGGCAAGTATTTGGCCTGGATTGCCCCCGGGTACGCAGAAAACCGGCTTCCGGTGCCAGCAGGCTATGGCGACAAGTGAGTAGGCAACTGGCTGAGCACCGTGTAAGGATTGCCTGTCAGTCGCTTTTTTGTGGGCCAGGTCGATACGTGACACACGAATACATGCAGGGTGTTAGAAGGATCGCTTTAGCATCTTGCTCGGCTGGTGACGCCCCCGAGACCCTATTTAGCCTAATCAATATTACTACAGACAATGCCAACCGGGACGGGTTCTGGTAGGGTGAGATTAATATTGCCTAAGGAATAGAAATGCCCACACCCGCAAGAGTCGCTGTGTTGCCCCAGGAACCCGGGCCATTGCAAGTCATGGATCTTCAGCTCCCGGAACCAGGGCCGCACCAGGTTGTCATCAAGCAGTTTGCCAGTGGAGTCTGCCATAGCCAGTTGCACCAGATGCATCGCAAGCGGCCAGCGGCAGTGGTGCTGGGTCACGAGTCAACGGGGGTAGTATTAAAAACCGGAAAGCAGGTAGAACATGTAGTTGAGGGGGATACCGTGCTGGTGACTTGGGTTCCCAGAGACTCAGCCCACGCTAAGCGTATAGCAGGCCCGGCCGTTATTGAATTGCCTGACGGCTCAAAAGCCTCTTCCAATAACGTCTTCACCTGGGCAGATCACACCATAGCGGATGAGCAGTATGTAGTAAAAGTAGCCGCTGATATCAATAGGGAAGTGACAGCAATCATAGGTTGTGCGGTGATGACTGGTGCTGGCGCGGTTGAAAATACGGCGGGGGTCACTAAAGGAAACAGCGTTGCTATTTTTGGGGTAGGTGGAGTTGGTCTATCTGCTGTTGTTGCCGCAAAGACCCGTCAGGCTTATCCGATTATTGCCATTGACTTGGATAGTGAGAAATTACAGTTTGCTAAACAGTTTGGCGCAACGCATGTGATAAACGCGGCCGAGACGGATGCCGTCGCTGAAATAAAGGCGCTGACACTGGGTCAGAATGGCCATACCATGATGGGTGAGCCTGTGTCTGGGGCTGATTTTGTTTTTGATTGTATCGGCGTTAAATCGACTATGGAGCAGATAGTACCAGCAGCCCGAACCGGGTTTTTTGGTAGCCAGGATGGCGGTACCGCGGTTTTGGTGGGTGTGCCGACAACCACTGTTGAGCTTAACGCGGGTGATATTTTAATGAACGAGAAGAAATTTATCGGCAGCATTGGCGGGTCTTGTTCACCTGATCGGGATTTTCCAAAATACCTGGACTGGTATGATCAGGGCCTTTTGAATCTTGATGTCATGGTGACAGAGCGTTATTCCCTCGACGAGATCAATACGGCAACTGATGCCTTGGAGCAGGGTAGAATTTCCGGGCGGGCGATACTGGTTTTTGATTAAAGTGAAATAAGTCTATGGCGTATGCGTTTCTCGACCATGTAGGCGTTTTAGCATTCGCACATCGTGGCGACCATGAATCTGGCCCGGAAAACACAATGCCGGCGTTCGCTGGTGCGGTCAGTAAGGGCTTTAACTACCTTGAAACTGACGTTCACTGCTCCCAGGATGGGGTTTTGCTGGCGTTTCACGACGCCTGGTTGGATCGGGTTACTAATCTGTCGGGTCTGATATCCGCCAAGGTTTTCGCTGACATTCGTAAAGCCCGAGTGGGCGGATCAGAGCCTATTCCCCAGCTTGCCGAACTGTTTTCGGCGTTTCCAGACACACGCTTTAATATTGACCTGAAAGCAGACAATAGTCTGCTGCCGTTCATACGGCTGGTTCGCAGCTTAAATTGTCAGGACCGAATTTGTGTCGGTTCATTTAATGATGCTCGATTGGCAGCCTTCAGACGCGAATTCCCCAAGGTTTGCACGGCCATGGGTCCCAGGGAAGTCCTCCGGGCTCGACTAGCCAGTTTCAATTTGCCTGTAGGCGCTATACAGGCAGGTTGCGCGCAGGTACCGGTTCGACATAAACGCATTTCTATAGTAGACCAAAGATTTATCCAAAAGATGCAGGCCAGGAATATCCAAACTCACGTCTGGACGGTTAATACATCTCACGAAATCAATAGGTTACTTGATATAGGTGTGGAAGGAATTATGACCGATCGGGCGTCACTGCTCAGGGAGATACTGATTCAGCGCGGCTTGTGGGGCCATAATGGTTCATAGTTCGCTTAGATGATGAAAGCGTTTCTAGAGTTGGTTTATTGATCGCCGACAGGTTGTTCTGGTGATGGTTACTCTCCGGCTGAAGCAGCAACCCTGGCTTGGTTCAGTACACTTGAATCGAACTGTAATTCCACCATACGTGCATAATGAGGTTCATGGTCCATTAGTTCCTGGTGTGTGCCGATATTCAGTATTTTACCGTCTTCCATTAGCACAATATGATCCGCTTTTAAGACAGTGGAGAGACGATGCGCGATCACCATGGTGGTCCGGTTCTGTTGCAATTTCTCCAGCGCATACTGGACCAGGCGTTCGCTATCGGCGTCAAGGGAGCTGGTTGCTTCATCAAGCAAGAGAATAGGGGGGTCTTTGAGCACAGCCCGAGCAATGGCTATTCTCTGTTTCTGACCTCCCGATAAGCGCGCGCCTTTTTCGCCTAGATAGGTGTCATAGCCATCATGGAGTTGTTTGATGAAACCGTCGGCATGGGCGGCCTGAGCAGCATCGACAATTTCGGCGTTACTGGCATTGGGTCTGCCGAAGCGTATATTCTCGGCTGCGCTTAATCCAAAAATGGTGGTTTCCTGGGGCACGATGCCGATGAGGCTTCGAACCTCTGCTGGGTCAACCTTAGCAATATCGACACCATCCATTAGAATTCGGCCGTTGTCAGGATCATAAAACCGCAGTAGCAGTTGAAAGACAGTACTTTTACCGGCACCGGAAGCTCCGACCAGGGCAATGTGCTCGCCTGGGTTAATCTGTAGACTAAATTGGCTGATCGCAGGCTTGTCTAGTCTGGAAGGGTAGCTGAAGTTGACTGAATCAAATTGGACCTGCCGGGTGTTTGCTGGAGGAATTAACAAGGGTTGCACCGGGGTTTGGATTGCGGGTCGCATTAGCAGCAATTCGGTGATTCTTTCCATTGCGCCCGCGGCTCTTTGCAGCTCCCCCCAGAATTCGCTCAGTGCGGCTCCTGAGGCGCCCACCAGCACCGCATAGATGACAAACTGACCAAGCTCACCTCCGCTAATGCTGGCGGCCAGGACTTCCTTGGCCCCCATCCATAAAACAAAAATGAAGGCGCCAAATAGCATTGAAGTGGCTGCCATTGTCATCAACGCTCGGACCCGTATACGTAGAACAGCCGTATCAAAGCTGGTTTCTATGGCATCTCCAAAGCGCTGGCTTTCGCGTTTTTCGGCAGTGAATACCTGCACTGTTTCTACCGCGTTTAAAATCTCAGCAGCGTAACCACTGGCATCTGCAATTTTATCCTGCGATGACCTGGATAAACGTCTCACCCATTGTCCTATCATGAGAATTGGTGTGATGACCAGGGGTAGCAAAACGACCAGGAAAGCAGTTAGCTTGAGGTTCGTATAAGCCATGAGTGCCAGGGCGCCGACGAACTGTATCGATGATCTCAACACAATAGATAAACCTGCGCCAGAAATAGATTGGATCAGCGTTGTGTCGGCCGTCAGTCGGGAAAGGACTTCACCGATTTTATTCGTTTCAAAAAAGGTTGGATCCATGGCGACTACATGCCGGAATATACGGTCTCTTAAGTCGGCCACGACTCGTTCACCCAGCCAGTTGACGAAATAAGCTCTGGCAGCGCCAAAGAATCCGATCAACAAAGCAAACAGCATCAGGGCAAGAAAGTATCGGTCTATTTGGGTCGCATCATTTGTGGAAAAGCCATGATCAATCACTTCTCTGACTGCCACAGGCAGGGCTAGTACAGTAGCCGAAGCAATGAGTAGGGCAATTAATGCTAAAGCCAGGGTTCCTTTATAGGGAAGAATAAAGGGAATCAGCATCGCCAGGGGTTTTAGCGATTTGCGTCTCTTTGTTTCTTCCACATTGGTATTTGGCATAGGGCATCGGCATCTCTATAGCTGGCGGCAAGTCTATATAGGCTGAGTAGAACTGTCCAATGCTGTGGGGAAGAGAAGGAGATGGTTGGTTTGCCTTTGCCAGCAGCAGCCTTGCAGACGGCGGCTACCCGACTAGGCCGGGCCTGCTCTGTCCAGGATCAACGCTGCCACCTCCGGTCCGTGGGTGTTCTGCAGGAAATGCCCGGCTGCAGAGATGGGATCAAAGCTCGCCTGCATTTGCTCTGCCCACTGCCTGCCCCAGTTCTCATTGAAGACATCGTCAGCGCATCCCCAGATAAAGTTAACAGGCTTATCCCATTTGAGCAGAGTCTGATAGTGATGCGCCTGGGCTGGTGCGTTGCCATTGTCATGACTGTTAATGGGGATGGATAAAGGAAATCGGCGCAGGCCATTGTAGGCCTCATCAGGCAGGTGTAGGAAGGGCGCCAGGTAGTCGTCATGCATGGTCTGTGCTGCAGCGCTTAAGGCTGGCACGTTACCACTAACCAGTGCAGGAATAACTATTTCCCGGTCAGCCAGGCCAGCTGACATAATCATTAACAAGCCTATATCTGGTCGTTCCCTGGCAAACAAACCACCCTCCTGCCAGTTTCTCACCCAATTGCGGATGGCATTGGAGTATTCGTATTCATCATGATGTAACCAGGTGTTCATGATGACCAGTCTAGAAAACCGCTCTGGCATGATCGCCGCCTGGGCGAGGCCAGTCGGTCCGCCCCAATCCTGGCACACCAGTGTGATATCAACCAGATCCAGATGGGTGATCAGAGCGGTCAGGATCTCAGTATGCCTGGCGATGGTATACCAGTGTATGTCTGTTGGTTTGTCGGATTTACCGAAACCCATATGATCAGGAGCGACGCAGCGATATCCGGCATTCAGCAGTATTGGGATGATATCGCGATACAAGTAACTCCAGGTGGGCATGCCATGTAATAACAACATTACCGGACCATCCTTGGGGCCCTCATCAAGATAATGCATCCTCAGATCCTGCCAGTGATGAAAGTTCTCCTTGAAGGGATAGTTAGAGATGGATTGAAAGTTTTGTTCGGGTGTTCGTATGAATTCGGTCACTGATGCGCTCCCTTGGTTTGATTTGATGCAAAAATTGAGGGTTGTGAGGTCATAATATAGGGTCTGATAGTCCGGAGATTATAGTAACCCGAAGGTCGTGACCAGGTCTGCAGCGTCTTCAGGAGGCTCGCCAATATTAACCTTATAATCGAGTTGTCAATGACTAGCTGCATTGTACGGACGTCGGATATCTGTGGTAGCGTTGGATGAACACTAAAATCAGGGCAGTCAACATGGCGTGGAATGGCAAAGACGGTGCGACAGAACATGCAATTGAACGCGGCTTTAGTATTGAAGTAGATGGCCACACCGTCCCCGCTGTTTACTGGCAGCCCAAACAGGGTACAGGCGATTATTTGGTGCTTCTGGGACATGGTGGTGGCACCCATAAGAAGGTTGATTACCTTTTAGGCATGGTTGAATTGCTTGCCCAGCGGGGGATAGCGGCCCTATCTATTGATGGTCCAGGCCACGGTGAACGAGCCCAGCAGGGGCCCTCGCAGAAGATCAGTGATTTTGCTCAGGTTTGGCATGAAGCAGGTGGAACCGAAGCGGTTATTAGCGATTGGAAGGCTGCTTTGGACTTTGTTGAAGCCGAACAGGGCGCCAAAGCTACGGCCTGGTGGGGCTTGTCCATGGGAACGATGATGGGGTTACCTGTCACCGCCTCTGATGAGCGTATTAAGCTGGCGCTGTTTGGCCTGATGGGTGAATGGGGGCCGAATCAGGAAGACCTTGTCAGGCTGGCACCAGCGGTGACTTGCCCGGTGCGGTTTTTGGTTCAGTGGGATGATGAAGTGGTTCCCAGGGAGGCCTGTCTGGCGCTGTTTAACCGGTTAGGGTCTAAAACTAAAACACTGCATGCCAATCCTGGGCGTCATGCTGCTGTCCCCCGTTTTGAAATGGCAGCATCAATCGCCTACCTGCATGAAAGATTAGGTCAATATCCCCCCGGCTCGACTTGATGGACCGGTTATCGGCCACTTCAGAGCAATTATGCTGGGCCAGGCCGATTTAACTCAAAGATAATGATGATGTTGAAAAAAGGAGACGAGCAATGATGTATGAAACACTGGATTTTACCGATAGTGATCATGTCGCACTGGTAACTTTAAATCGCCCAGAAAAACTTAACGCGTTAAATGATGTGTTACGTGACGAGCTACATGATGTCTGTTGTGCTATCCAGGCTAATGACGAAATCCGAGCAGCCGTGTTCACGGGTGCCGGTAGGGGATTCTGTTCAGGCGCTGATCTAACGCCTGCCACAGCTGGTTCGACGGCACCTGTTGGCCAGAATGAGCGATTGAATGATATTGGCTGGGTTGGCCGCCTGGCAACGGATATTTATAAGATAGGGATTCCCACTGTTGCCGTTGTTAATGGCGTCGCAGCAGGGGCTGGTATGAGCCTGGCACTGGCCTGCGATTTACGGGTAGGTTGTGAGGCCAGCCGCTTTAAGACCGTGTTTGCAGAACGGGGATTATCGCCGGATAGCGGCATGTCATTTTTTCTGCCGCGTATTGTTGGCTACAGCCGTGCAGCTGACCTGGTTTTTACCAGTCGAAATGTAGACGCTGATGAGGCCTATCGATTAGGTCTATTGGACAGATTAGTGGATAGTGATCAGTTGCTGCAAAGCGCCCAGCTAGTGGCACAGCAGATGGCCAGCCTGCCGCCCATGGCGATACGTTCCGGTAAGCGCGTCCTTCAGCTTAATCAGGATATTGAATTTGAGCACGCTTTGCGTAACGAAATCTTTGGCCTTTCCTTTGCCCGTAAGTCACCTCAGGACCAGAAAGAACAACGCGCTTCTTTTCTTGAAAAGCGTAAGCCGGTTTTCACCGGTAATTAGAGCGGATTCATACTTGAAGCTGCGATGGCGACTCGAGGCAGCCTTGCGTCCAGATGCTCCTTGATTTAAAAAATGCTTTAAATATTTCTTCTATCACATTGGAATTTAAGGGTATTTTAGTTACATAAGCCCCCGTGCTGGTAACCAATAGCAGGGTGGTCGGTAGTAAATTTTCTGTCCAGGGGTGCGGGCCTCGGTTGCGAACTAGAGCATTTCATTAATTGTTTGTAGAACTCGGTTCAGTAATGAAGTGCTATTGAAGTCTTGATATCGTAATGCGAATTGGTGTGCAGCCCGGCGATAGTGGTCCTGCTGGAGAAGTTGATCCAGTTTTGCCATAGCGCTTCCAGCGTTATCCAGGGGGGCCAGCATGCCCGCACCCAGCTTTATGACGTTTTGCGCAACTAGATGCTGTTCGGCGTTTCGGGGCAGCATTAGGATAGGTAAACCCTTTAGTAGTAGCTCGCTGCTGGTGCCATGATTAGCATTGCAGACTGCAATATCAGCTGTATCGCCAATCGCGTTCATATCCAGGGGTGACTCACTAAATTTGAGCATTTCTGAGCCGCATTCGTCCATCAGCTGTTTGCCAAGACCATCACCATATACCAGAGTGGGGTATTTTCTGCTGCGCAGGCTAAGGAGGAATTCACGCAGCGCAGGGAATGGCTTGGTATAGCAAAATATTTTTGGACCTGGGTAATCTGGCCATTCCGGCAGTTTTCCCCCGGGTGATTTAAAAATACCTGAATAGACAGCATTTTCTCTGCCCTGGTAGTGATCCAATTCCTTGAACGTCCTAAAAATATGGGTTTGGGTTTGCTGCATATCCGCGACCTGATCAATCTCTGTGATGCCATTAGCGATCAGTGCCTTATTGATTAGACTGAGCATTTTGGTCTCATTGGCCATTAAGTCTGTCGGGTTATGGTTCATGCCCAGCATGGACCTGAAACCCGGTATCGGACTGGCAAAAGGAGGTGAATGAAATCCCGTGCCGATTCGAAGGGTCTTTGGCCTGGAAGAGTTTTCAGATCGGTAGCCTCTTGATGCCAGCATTGCGGTGGGACTGTAATCGAAAATAATCAAGTCTGGATCAACCAGGGTAAATAGATTGATCCAGGCTTTGATAAGAGAAGATAGCTCCTCGAATCGCTCGTAACCCAGGCCTTGCAGTACCTCAATATAGCTAAACCGGGCCTTTTGCGTAGTTCGGTGGCTAACCGGCAGAGGAGCCTGTAGCCAGTTCACTTGGGTGGATGCGAAAAGTCGACTGGCGCTGTCAAGTTCTCGAGCTGCGAAATAAACTGAATGGTTATTTTTTTCTAGCTGTTTGATGAGCTTAATGTAAGGCGCGATGTGGCCACTGCCTCGACCAATTTCCCAGGTGAATAGTATTTTTGCCATGTCGATTAATCTGCCATGCCGGTTTTAACTAAAGCCGCCGGCGATGTACTGGTAATACTCAGTCGGGTTTCGCAAACGCTGCACATCCGCCAGGTGACGGTCGTCTTTAGGATTGTTGATGACGACGCATTCACCCTGGCGCTGATCATCTTCAATCAGCTCCAGAACAGTGTCAGCAATCTGTTCGGCAGTGAGTAAGATGGTATTTTCCAGAACTGGGTTTAGCCAGGCTGCAGGCGTGCTGCCGTCACCGGTACGGTTGATGAAAGCGGTGTCAACCATGCCGGGAAGTATGGCGTTGACGCGGATTTTGTGACTTGCTGCCAGGCCTGCAGAGGCCTGGGTGAGGCCGACTACTGCCGCCTTTGTAGATGAATAGATGGGGTCTGCAGGCATAGGCCCAAGTGCCGCCGTAGAAGCGGTATTGATTATGACCCCCCCCGTGTGTCGGCTCAGCAGCTCGATGGCGAGTCTATTGCCAAATGCGACCCCTTTGAGGTTGACGTTGATGACCGCCTCGATCCGCTCCAGTGAGGTATCCGGCCAGATAGGTTCGCCACAGATGGTGCCAGCATTATTATGGACAATGCTGATACCACCGAACTCAGTTTCCACCCGCCCGAAAAAATCACTTAGCTGTCGACTGTTACCTACGTCGACCACGTCCGTGAAAGGTTCTGCCCCCCTTTGCTGGATGCCGGTTGCCGTTTCAAGCAGGCCGGCACTATCTATATCCGCGAGACCGATTGCTTTGGCACCGGCATTTGCCAGAGCAAAAGCGGTTGCCTGGCCAATTCCCGATGCAGCGCCAGTTATGATGGCAACTTTACCTTTGATATCCATGTCACATCCTTGCTTTGCCTGAATCAATCAAAACAAAATTACTCTGAAAATGGAACGTGCTATAAAGACTTTATGTCAGCTGAGGCAAAATCGATGTCGAACTATGAGAATCTGTTCCAGCCTTTGAAGGTGGGTCCTTGTGTCCTTAAAAATCGAATCGTGCGTTCTCCCCATGGGACCGGTTTAACTGGCGAAGGCCTGATTGCGTATCATGAGGCAAGAGCGCGAGGCGGAGTAGCCATGTCAACCATCCAGGCAACTGGTGTTCATCCCAGTGCGCCCAGCGGCATCGAGCTGTTTTCCGATAGTTGTAAGCCGTTTCTCACTGAAATTGCCCAGCGCATGAAACCCTATGATATGAAGCTGTTCATTCAGCTCTACCATCAGGGGGCAGCATCGAATTCCTCTGCTGAGGCCTGGTCTGCCAGTGCGATTCCCAATCCGATGGGTAAATGCGTCCCTATGGAGATGACAAAAACACAGATTGATGATGTGGTAGCCGGTTTTGCACAGGCAGCTTTACGGATCCGTGATTGTGGCTTGGACGGAGTTGATATTCACGCTTCTAGCGGTTATCTGCTACACGAATTTCTGTCACCAGCATTGAATCAGCGTAAGGATGAGTATGGGGGAGGACTGGATAATCGGTTGCGATTTTTGATGGAAGTCCTGGATGCGGTAAAACAGGCAGTTGGAGAGGATATCGCGATTGGCGTCAGAATACCCAATGAGGATTTTGTGCCAGGAGGGTTAACAGCCCAGGACAATGCGCTCATAGCAGTTGCCATTGATCCGTACGCTGATTAAATATCGTTAC
>Ga0206679_10000557_pt1 | contig 31103 bp, 25 predicted proteins | sample M110012015metaG_FD_155464 | JGI IMG/M metagenome (GOLD analysis project Ga0206679, IMG submission 155464) | Ammonia-oxidizing marine archaeal communities from Monterey Bay, California, United States - M1 100m 12015 | ecosystem: Environmental > Aquatic > Marine > Intertidal zone | place: USA... | reverse complement strand
ATTGGCAGCTTGTGACAACGATATGGAATTCTGGGACCGCTACCAGTGCAGAATTTTGCATTCTAAATCAAGTCGGAGGTGGGAGCGGAAACGATTATGGTATCGACGACATAGATATTCGAACTTGTCTAACCTATGATGTGGCGCAATCCATTGATGCAGGGCCGGACCTCCAACTGTGTCATGGGGATCAAGCCGAACTGGGTATTGCCCCTTTCGACGAATTCTCATACATATGGGAACTCAATGGCTTTTTAGAAAGCCCTTTTGGTTCCAACCCGACTATCAACGTGACCAATACCGGCACCGAACCTATTATTGAAACATTCACACTCTACGCCGACACCGCCTTCTTAGGTTGTATTCAGACTGACGAAGTCGTAGTCACAATTTATCCTCTACCCGCTCCTGATTTAGGAGAGGACCTGATCATTTGCCCAGGAGAAGAAACTGTTCTGGATGCAGGTGCTGGCTGGGAAGAAGTATCTTGGTCTACCAATGAATTGACGCAGACAATCACCATCTCTGAGGTAGGAATCTACACGGCTACAGTTATGCAAAATGGCTGTTTGAATTCAGACGATATTGAGATTTTCATGCCAGACCTACCCGAAATCGAATTGGGTCCAGACACCTCGATTTGTGAGGATGGATTCTTTGTTTTTTATTCAGGTGTTGATGGACTATGGTCGACAGGCGAGGAAGCTAGTTGGATAGAAACCAATGTAGAGGGAACCTACCACTTCACCTATGAAGATCTCGGTTGTACGGTTTCGGACACGGTTTTCCTTGATGTAATTCAATACCCTGATATCGAATTGGGAGAAGACTTTATTCTTTGCCCTGACACATTCGCAATTCTAGATATAGGATATCCAGGACAATGGGGAGACGGCACTATCAGCCCTGATTTGACGGTTTATGAGCCTGGATTTTACTCTGTGATCGCGGCAGACCAGCAGTGCTCGGTGTACGATGCGATTACCGTAATCGGTTTGGAATATCCAGAAATTGACTTAGGAGACGACCTTAATTTCTGTCAAGGTGATCCGAAAATTGAATTAGGCTCTGATGCCGAACAAAACCACTTTTACCTCTGGTCTACGGGCGACACAACCAACTGGGTCGATCTGGACTACACTCACTTGCTAACTGTTGAAGTAACTAATCAATGTGGGGTCACAAACGACTCAATACTAGTTATATATGAGGATTGCGGGTATGATCTATTCATCCCAAATGCCTTCACCCCCAATGGCGATGGGTTAAACGAAACACTTGAGGTTTTTACCAATAATTTTGATTGGTTTGAAATCTTCATTTTTGACCGATGGGGCAAAATGGTCTTTACATCTCGTGATCCAGAAATTGAATGGATGGGTGACGTTATGGGTGGTGGATACTTCGCGCCCAGCGACACCTATTTCTATCGCGTCGAAGGGCAATCGTTCAAGAAGCACATCATCCGCCAACAAGGTTGGGTGACCTTGATTCGCTAGCGTTTGATTCATGACTTAGATCCAATGGAATTCAATACCCCAAATTGATAGGGATCAAATTGATACAGATCCATTAGCCAAGAAACGCCTAGAAGAAAGTAGTCTGCAAATTGATGTTTGAATAGAGATGGCAGCTTTTCTTGTGCATTGAACTAAATGTACACATGAAACTAGTTCGCCGGTTGCAGGAAGCCTAGAATATTCTGCTCTACCCTATCTGAAATAACCGGACTTGTTGCCTTTTGGAATTTTTCTCCGGTCACCATTTCGAACAACTCGATGTAGCGCTTACTGACCATATCAACAAATTCATCTGGCATTTCTGGAACGTTTTGTCCTGCCAATCCCATAAAATCATTTTCTATCAACCACTCTCGAACAAATTCCTTGGATAGCTGCCTCTGAGATTCATCGGCGTCTTGACGCTCTTGATAACCGTCAGCATAAAAATATCGTGAAGAGTCCGGCGTATGGATCTCATCGATCAGGTAGATCTTTCCGTCTTTCTTGCCAAACTCATATTTAGTGTCCACCAAGATGAGTCCTTGCTTAGCGGCAATTTCAGTGCCACGCTGAAATAAAGCTCTGGTGTAGGATTCAAGCTGCCGGTAGTCTTCCTCTGAAACGATACTCTGAGCGATAATCTCTTCACGACTAATATCTTCATCGTGGCCTTCGTCGGCTTTTGTAGCAGGTGTAATGATGGGCTCAGGAAAGCTATCGTGTTCTTTCATACCTTCTGGCATGGTAACACCGCATAAAACGCGCTCCCCGCTACTATAAGTCCGCCAAGCATGGCCCGTACAATAGCCTCGGATGACCATCTCGACACGATAGGCATCGCAAGCATGACCTACAGTTACATTCGGATCTGGAGATGCTATCTTCCAATTGGGAACAATGTCACTTGTTGCATCAAGAAATTTGCTCGCTAACTGATTGAGCACCTGGCCTTTAAAAGGAATCCCTCGAGGTAAAACAACATCAAATGCACTGATACGATCACTAGCAACCATCACCAGCACCCCATCATCAAGCGTGTATACGTCCCTTACTTTTCCGCGGTAAAACTTCTTTTGTCCGGGGAGTATAAATCGTGTCTCAACTAATGTACTCATGAAAAATCTCGCCTCTAAATTGTAGCGACAAAGCACGGGATTTTGCTGATGTAGGAAAAGGAATTTTATTCGAAAATGATTAACAATTAAATAGAACAAGAACCAAAATGATGTGCATAAAACCGCAAAGAAATTATTAAACTCAGAGAACACTCAGGACACAGGGTAAAGCAGTTGGGCTATTGAATGCTTGGTTCACGACGGTTCCCCCATTATCCTTTATACCCAACTTAAGACCTTATCGACTCGTGTCCTCTTCCTTTGCAAATGCCTTAATGATCTTTCCCACCAACTTGTGTCGTATAACATCACTTCCATCTAGCCTGATAATTGAAATGCCATCGGTGTCTTCCAACATCTCTACAGCTTTCAAGAGCCCGCTAGGTTGGTTTCGAGGTAAATCAACTTGAGAACTATCACCGGTGATGATAAATTTGGCGTGCTCTCCCATTCTAGTGAGAAACATCTTCATTTGAGGTAAAGTTGCATTCTGAGCTTCATCTAATATTACAAATGCGTTGTCTAACGTACGTCCACGCATGAATGCTAATGGCGCTACTTCGATCACTCCTTTCTCTAGATAATCGGCCAGCTTCTCATAGTGCAGCATGTCAATGAGTCCATCGTACAAAGGCTGCATATAGGGGTCTAATTTTTCCTTAAGATCACCTGGAAGAAAACCGAGATTTTCGCCAGCCTCCACAGCTGGCCTAGTAAGAATGATTCGCTTGACCTGTTTGTCCTTCAATGCACGAACTGCCAGAGCCACCGCAGTGTAAGTCTTACCCGTTCCCGCTGGGCCAATGGCAAAAACCATGTCGTCTTTTTCAGACGCTTTGACCATTTTACTCTGGTTAGCTGTGCGAGCCTTAACCTTATTTCCCGCCGGACCAAAAACCAAAACAGACTCATTAACTGATCGCTTTCTAATCTCCTCCCCGTTTCCGCTCATGAGTTTTTCGAGCTGACGGTCTGTGACAGTATTGTATTTATCAAGATGCCAAAAAACCAGCTCCATTTTCTCGCTAAACCGCTCAATTTCAGTGGGTTCGCCTGTCACACGAATCGTATCGCCACGAGCAACAATTTTAAGCTTAGGAAATTGTTTTTTGATGAGTTTGAGTCGAGAGTCATTGCTCCCGTACAATTCGATTGGATCGACAATTGGAATTTTAATTTCCTTCTCCTGCAAATGATTGGACTTTAAGTGTTGAAAACTGCCCTGAGCCAAGCAATTCTCTCTAGATCAATGGGGTAATTTTACTGCAAAATAAATAATTCCAAAGCTAATTTGGGCAAAAGTTCCTGAGTCTGGAACGCTTTGCAATCTTCTGATTATCAATAATTTAAATGGCCGTCATCACTCTCACATCAGATATGGGCACGCGAGACTATTACGTCGCAGCGCTCAAGGCGTCCATTTTGACGCAGGCTCCAGAGGTGTCTATTGTGGATATCAGCCATGAGATTCTGCCGTTCAGTACAGTTCAGGCATCCTTTGTCATTCGAAATTGTTGGAAGGAATTCCCAAAAGGCACAGTTCATGTGATTGGCGTAAACGCGGACGCAAGTGAAGAATTCCAACACAAAATTGTCAGTGTCGACGGTCACTATTTCATCGGTGCCGACAATGGAATCTTCGCCCTACTTTTCGACAAGAAGCCTGATCGTATTTATGAGCTCAATTTGAATCAAGACTCAGATGACCTCACATTTCCTACAAAAAATCTCTTTATCAAAGCGGCTTGTCACCTAACCCGCGGAGGTACCCCAGAAGTAATCGGAAAAGAAATTGAGAGTGTACGCCAGGCAGAAGATTTTCGTGCCACAGTCGCCGAAAGCATAATCAAAGGCAACGTGGTGTACATCGATAATTATGGAAATGTGGTGACCAATATTAGCCATAGCCTTTTCAAGGAAATCGGCCGTGGGCGAGATTTTCTAATCATGTTTAAACGAGCCAGCATGGACATTCGAAAAATCCACAACGGATACAGTGATGTCGCCGAAGGCGAGAAAGTCGCGCTATTTGGAAGCTCCGGGTTTCTTGAAATCGCTATTAATAAAGGCGCCCCCGGAAATGGTGGTGGCGCTAATTCTCTTTTCGGATTAAAGCTCAACGACATTGTCAGAATCGAATTCAATGCTAATCAGAGTCGTTAAAATGACCTTTCGCGAAGAAGCGGTAGGGGATTTTCTTACAGTATTCAATCGCTACAAACATCGCATTCGCGCTGCAAAAGGATGCACGCATTTGCAGCTGTGGCGAGATAAAGACTCTCCAAACATTTTATTTACCTACAGTCACTGGGAGGACCCAAAATATCTCGAGGCATACCGCCATTCAGAAACTTTCACCGAAGTCTGGCCGCAGGCAAAAGCCCTCTTCTCAAAAAAACCAGTAGCGTGGAGTGTTGAATCGGTGCATACTTTATAAGCTCCATCGACTGTTATTGATAAAACAACATCAGCAACCGAAAAAGCCACAACATCCAAACCCCTACATTTACCGCCGAATGATAGCCCTCCTTTCTAAAGAAATACGAAGCTTTCTAAGCTCGCTAATCGGATACGTTGTAATCGGAGTTTTTCTTTTGCTCGTCGGTCTTTTAATGTGGGTATTTCCGGGAGAACTAAACGTTATCGACTACGGTTTCGCGACTTTGGACACGCTCTTTTACGTAGCTCCATGGGTATTTATGTTTTTAATTCCAGCTATTACCATGCGGCTGTTTGCAGAGGAAAAAAGAAGCGGAACTATAGAACTCCTCCTCACAAAACCCATTAGCGATATCCAAATCATTCTGGCTAAATATTTCGCTGGGTTGATTTTGGTTATCATCGCGCTCCTACCCACTCTAATTTATTTCGCTTCTGTATTTCAGTTAGGAAACCCTGCGGGAAACATGGATACTGGTGGCACATGGGGTTCATACTTAGGCCTTCTATTTTTAGGATCAAGCTACGTAGCTATTGGAATTTTCGCGTCGAGTATCACATCCAATCAAATTGTCTCTTTCCTTGTTGCGGCCATGCTCTGCTTCTTCATGTTCTTCGGATTTGAGGGAATTGGCAGCTTCGATATATTCGGCCAATTTGATCACGTGGTCATCTCCATGGGACTTAGCAATCACTACGTGAGCATGAGCCGTGGCTTGATCGATACCCGAGACATCGTCTATTTCGCTGTCGTCACGGCCCTATTTCTTTTCATCACACGTTTGGCTATTCAAAGCCGGAAGTGGTAATAGACGCTGCGAACTATTTTTGCGATAAGCATGTTGGCAATGCCTTGCGGGCTTAACGCAAATATTTCTAAGGAAACTTTGACAGGTAAAATTCCACACATTCTCGTTAAACTTTGAACTGCGTTCATTCCTTCTTTTCTGGATGAATGACTAGCTTTCGCCCGCTTTATTATGAGTAAAAAAGGAAATCTTATACAATTCGTACTCAGCCTAGCAATTCTGGTGGTTATCGGCTTATTGAGCTCGTTTGCATTCACCAAGTTTGACTTAACTGAAGAAAAACGTCACACACTTACTCCATCGACCATCGAACTCCTTGGTGGTCTAGAAGATCAAGTATTTATAAAATGCTACCTGCACGGTGAGTTCCCAGCGAAATTCAAACGCCTCGAACAGGCGATAAAAGAAAAGCTTGATGAGTTCGTAGATTATTCTGAGGGCAAAGTCTCCTACATATTCATCGATCCGTACGCGAACCCGGACGCCAAAACCCAAAACGAAATTGAAGTCGCACTGTACGAACAAGGCCTTGAATTTACCCGCCTTTCTTACGATGAAAACGGCACCAAAAATTTCACAAACATTTGGCCCTGCGCCATAGTCACTTACAAAAACAAAGACTACCCTGTTCAATTGTTCAACAGCAACAATCCGGACCCTAGCGATGAAATGGTTAACGGCTCTATAAACAACATCGAATATGAACTTGGGAGTAAGCTTCGCTATTTAGCCGAAGATGATCGCCCTCGAATCGCCATACTAGAGGGACACGGCGAATTAGAGGAACTCGAGTTCATTGACTTTACTTACGCCTTACAAGAACAATATTTCGTTGAAAGAGTCAAGATCGATGGGATTGTTCACGCCCTTTCGGATAAGCTCGATGGCATGAAATACCGATCCAACAAATACGAACTACTGGTAGTTGCTAAGCCAGACAGGGTATTTGATAATCGTGACAAACTGGTCATTGATCAATTTATCATGAATGGCGGTAAAGTTCTTTGGATGATCGATCCAATTCTCACTGATTTAGATAGCCTTCGAACTCAACAGCAAACTTTTGCTACGACCAACGAAATGGGGCTTTACGATATGCTCTTTGACTACGGAATTAGGCTTAATCGAGATATGGTCATCGATTACCAATGCACGCCGATTGCACTCGATGCAGGACCACGTGGGAATCAGCGCAACTACGATTTGTTCAATTGGTACTACGCTCCTGTCGTACTTCCTCCTGACAGCTCACATCCAGTCACGGCTAACCTCGACCCTATTGCTCTCGAATTCGCAAGTAGTCTTGAATTCGTAGGCGAGCGAGATTCTCTCATCCAAACCGTATTGCTGCAATCAAGCCCATTGAGTAAAGAACTGAAGGCACCAGTGAGAGTCAATTCAGCAATCGTCAATTTCGGCCTTGATTATTTCCAGCACAACCCCACGCCTAATCAGATCATGGGAGCTCTTTTAGAAGGAACCTTCGAATCGAATTTCAATTTCCGACTTCCAGACACACTTTTGAAAGACCCGAATTTTGCATTCCGCCCTCATAGCCGCCAGACTAAAATGATCGTGATTGCAGATGGTGATATTGGTAGAAACAAAGTGGTGAATGGCTCTGAAGGCCCTATGCCTGTGCCTCTGGGGTTTGATAAATATGCCGGACGGGTTATTTATGACAACAAAGAATTTTTATTGAATTGTGTGAACTATTTGATGGATGACGATGCGCTGATATCTATGCGTTCTCGTTCGATCGTGTTGCGCAAGCTTGACGAACAAAAGTGCATTGAGGAAAAGACTAAATGGCAAACAACCAATATGCTCTCTCCCCTCTTAATAGTGGCCTTATTTGGATTAGGCCAATGGTGGTTTAGAAAACGGAAATACGCATCAAAGGCTGTCGCAGCATGAAAAAGAACTACACTCTACTCATTATATTAGTTGGTCTCACGGTTGTCGTGGGAATCGCATATTACCTGGGCGATAAAGGAGGAAACTTGAGAGAAGTATATTCTGATTTCGCCATAGCAGACACTTCCGCGGTCGATAAGATCTACATCAGTGATGCCACGGGTGCAGACATTACGCTAACTCGCGGGGACGATGGTCGTTTCTGGATGATCAACGACGAGTTCAAAGCTCGAGAAGATGCATCGAGGCTACTTTTAAAAACATTCGCCCGAATAGGCGTAAAAGCACCTGTTCCTGCCCCAACTCAGCCTACCGTTATCAGCATGATTGCTGGAACTGGCACCCGAGTAGAGATATTCGAAAACGGAAAATTCTCCAAAGCCTATCTCATAGGGACTTGCACTCAAGACCACTTTGGAACGTATATGGTGCTCGAGCATGCCGATGGCAGTCGCTCAGCAGAACCCTTAATCATGCATATGGAGGGCTTTACAGGATGTCTCAGACAACGTTTCTTTACCAATGAAGAGGAATGGAAGTACACAGGCATCTTCGACTATCCCAAATTGGATATCTCCAAAGTGGAAATGATCAATCACGAAGCGCCTGAGAACTCGTTTGCAATTGAATACGGAGGAGGAAATGACCTCAGACTGCAAACCAAATTCGGTGACCGATACCTGCCGGTTTTTGATACCCTCGCAGTAAAAGACTACCTCCTGAAATACAAGAAAGTTCACTTTGAAACTTTCAATAGCCACTTGAGCCCTGCTGGAGAAGACAGTCTTCTCAATACACTTCCTGCCTACACATTGCGGGTAACGGAAAACTCAGGAGATGTCAAGAAGGTGGATATCTATTGGAAAAAGCCAATCAAGGCGCAATTGGATCATCAAGGCGAAATCATGGATTGGGATGGTGATCGCATGTTTGGTTGTACCGATGGAAACGACGTCGTACTCGTCCAACGCTACGGGTTTGATCCACTTCTTCAGGGAATCGATCAGTTCGCCCCTAGATAGAATCGAGCTGTCTGGCTGAAGGAAGGAAAAGGCTTAACACCAAAGTGCACTAATCACTTGGCGTAGTGCTGGGTTTAATCTCGAGAATTCAAAAACAACACCCCGACTACCCTGTCGTAATCACCAGCGTAGTCGTAGTTGTAGGCGAAAATCGTGTAGTCATTTTCAGTGACAAAATGAGTTCCCTCAACATCTTTAGATGTTGTGAAATAATCTTCTTCTGCCACTACTCTATAGGTGTAGTTATAATAGCCCTGTTTTACCATAATCGAAGCGCGATATTCCTTTCGATCGTAATCATAATGAAGCTCATAGGCGGGATCAAAGCCCCAATTACTTAGAGCCCCGTAAATGTATATCTTGGAATTTGCCAAAGGAAAATCAAATGGTAACGTGAAGTGAACGAGCACGTAGTCAGCTTCCAAATGCCGATCAAAACCATCGTCGTTCTTTACTAGGTATCGCCCATTTATGTCACCAATAGTTTTGTATTGAAGATAGGCCCTCTTGGGGTCAGGTTTAAGCCAGCAGTTCCATTGTTTTCCGACCAATTCTGTACGAGCGATTTGCGGCGTAATAAAATCGACTTGCTTGAGATCGAAGCCTCTCCACTCATTGCCCCCCTCAAAATTGTTCTCTTTACCATAATCGTAGTCGAGCTCTCGGTCCTTCACAAACCGCGGTTCCAAGTCGGTGATGGCATTGTCCCATCGATTATTTTGAAGGATACTGATCTGAAAGTCTGAATACGGATTTCGAATATCGTAGCTCGGATGTTTAATCTTAAAGTCAACCTCTTGGCCATAGCTTCTTTCAGATACTTCAGTCGGAACGTTCACTCTCCCATCCACCATTACGAGATTTTCGTATACCACAAATCGGCACGAGAACAAGGCCGCTTCAGCATCCCCATCTTCATAAACCACGAGCACGTAGTTTCCAGATCGGTTAACCGAGCTCATGTCATTCGGAAAATCAATCACATAATGTGAGAAATCGACAAAGGTGTTGAAAGACTGCTCATATTGATTGATGTAGTTCTCAGAGAATCCGTTTATATACTCCGATTGGTCAAGCTCACTAAACTCCCAATCCGACGAACACAGATAGACAGTATAGTACAAATCCCGAAAATCTTGGTCTACATCGTCAAAGCGCACAATCATACTCCCAACCCCCAATTCAAAAAATGGCGGCGACAATTCGTTTCCCACATGATGGGGAACAATCGTTCGAATAGATTCCTGATATATGGCGTTATCAGGGATTACAACCTCTCCTTGAGCCCAAGAAAACAGCCCCCCTAACAACAACGCGCTAAGCGCAATAACCTCTTTCATTCTATGATACTTTTCCACAAGGACAAGAATTTGTACATATTCTGCCTTTAAATCGACAGTCGAACGCTACAATTAGTTAATTTTGCGCCCCGAAATTTAACGCATAAACCTACACATGTCTCAGACATATAGGATCTCAAAAGGCGTCGACATCAGGCTGCAGGGTGAATCTCAAAAATCCCGCCAAGAACTTAGTTCTGCCGATGTATACGCGATCAAACCACCAGATTTTCACGGACTCGTGCCGAAACTTAGTGTCAAAGAAGGACATAAAGTCAAGGCTGGAACGGTGATATTTGAAGATAAGTACAACAACAAGGTAAAATTTGTATCTCCAGTCTCTGGCGAAATCGCAGAGATTGTTAGAGGTGCAAAAAGACGCATCCTCGAGGTGCGCATCTTGCCAGACGGTGCTAATTCTTTCGAAGAAATGTCTCCCGTTTCGGACTCAACAAGTCGCGAAGAACTTATCCAAACCATGCTCGATCGTGGTCTTTGGCCTTTTGTAATTGAACGACCATTCTCAGTGATCGCCAATCCAGAAGCTGCTCCAAAGGCGATTTTCGTCAGCGGTTTTGACTCTTCTCCTCTTGCGCCAGATGCGGATTACGTGATGGAAGGCCTCGAAAACGATTTTGCAGAAGGCATGAAAGCCCTCGTGAAATTGGCTAACGGAAAGCCGGTTCACCTAAATGCTCAGGAAGGATCGAAATTCTTCAAAGCACAAGACGGGGTGACTCTTAACACGTTTAAAGGCCCTCACCCGGCTGGAAATGTTGGCGTCCAGATTCACAAAATCGACCCAATCAACAAAGGCGAAATCGTTTGGTACGTCAACCCACAAGATGTTGCCAACATCGGACGATGCCTTTCTACAGGCAAAGTTGATTTGAGGAGAACTTTTGCCGTCACAGGTGCTAACGCAGCTGACGCAAAATACTACACAGCAACTATTGGTACGACCGTCAAAAGTGCCACGAATGCGACTGAAGAAAACAGCAGGATCATCAGCGGAAACGTATTGGCTGGTGAGAAAATCGCCGCGGACGGATTTCTTGGATACTACGACTCACAGGTTACTATCATTCCTGAAGGAAACGAACATCAGTTTGTTGCCACAACAGGCTGGATGGGTCCTGGTTTAGATAAATTCTCATTGTCTCGCACCTTCCCTACTTGGCTTCTTCCTAAGTCGAAGAAGTGGAACCTCAACACCAATACTAATGGTGAGGAGCGCGCCTATGTGATGAGCGGACAATACGAGAAGGTATTTCCATTCGACATTCTTCCTGTTCACCTCATAAAATCGATCATCATCAACGATATCGACGCTATGGAGAAACTGGGCATTTACGAAGTTGCTCCTGAAGATTTCGCTCTTTGCGAGTACGGATGTACCTCTAAAATTAACGTTCAGGCCCTCGTTCGCGATGGTCTCGACCTTATAAAACGTGAATGCGCTTAGCGCTTGAACAGCTAAATCATGAAAGGACTTAGGAAACTTTTAGACAGCAAGGTCAAGCCGCACTTCGAAGATGGCGGAAAGCTGAAGCGCTTTTGGGTTGTTTATGACTCACTCGACACATTCGCATTTGTACCTGACCACGTAACAAAGAGCGGTTCTCATATTCGAGATGGTATTGACATGAAACGTACGATGATGACGGTCATCATCGCTATGATTCCCTGTTTGCTCTTTGGAACATTCAATATTGGACACCAGCACTATTTAATGCTTGGCGACATCACCTCTGCAGATACTTGGGGCACGATGTTTTGGGAGAAAATGGGAATAGGCGCCATGCGCATGCTCCCACTTTTAGCAGTATCGTACGGTGTAGGCCTTGGGTTTGAATACCTATTCGCTGGTCTTAGAGGTCACGCGATCAACGAAGGATTTCTGGTTTCAGGAATGCTTATTCCATTGGTTATGCCACCAGATGTCCCTCTATGGATGGTAGGTGTCGCGGTTGTATTTGCCGTGATCATTGGTAAAGAGGTGTTCGGAGGAACGGGAATGAACATCATGAACATTGCCCTTACCGCACGTGCATTTGTATTCTTCGCACAGCCGACATTTATGTCTGGTAACGTATGGATCTCTGGAGCTAAGGAAACTGCAAAAAGCGCAATGGCAGACGGTTACACCGGAGCTTCCGCTCTTGGTAGACTTGCCGAAACCATTACAGATCAATCAACATCGAAAGTCGCTGAAATTCAGTCACTTATGTCTAACGAAGGCCTCTTCTCTTTTGACAATTGTCTTTGGGGATTGATCCCTGGTTCTGCAGGTGAAACATCAACCATTGCATGTTTGATTGGTGCGGCCATCCTACTTTGGACGGGTATCGCAAGCTGGAGAGTGATGCTTTCATTCCTAGCTGGTGGCGTTGCAGCTGCGCTCATCTTCAACGGTGTGGGCGCTAACGAATTCATGAACGTCCCTCCTCAACACCAATTGGTAATGGGTGGATTCATGTTTGGACTTGTATTCATGGCGACTGATCCAGTTACCGCGGCACAAACCAATACAGGCAAACTCATCTATGGCTTCTTTGGAGGTCTCCTCTCGATCATTATTCGAGTGGTGAATCCAGCTTACCCTGAAGGTGTTATGATGGCAATCTTATTCATGAACGTAATGGCTCCATTCATTGACCACTACGTAGTTCAGGCGAATGTTAAACGACGAATGAAACGCGGCGCTGTCGCAGCGGCATAAACTGGGATTATGGCTTACAATAAGAATAGCAACTTCGCCACCTTCGCCTTTGCTATAGGCATGGTATTGGTTTTTGGAACTGCGCTTACAGTCATCAAGATTCAGCTCAAGCCGAAGCAAGATGAGAATAAGCGAGTCAAAAAAATGATGGACATCCTTGGAGCCGTCAAAATTGAAAGCACTCGAGATAATGCTGAAGCTCTTTTTACTGAGCACATCACGGCCGCCTATCGAATTCAGTATGACGGTAGTAAAGCGAATCTTCCTGCTGGAAGTAGCGATGAAGTAAAAGAAGCTTTCGCAGTAGATATCAAGAAGGATTTCCGCGATCGCTCTCTTACTGGTGCAGACAAAATGTATCCTCTGTATATAAGTGGAGAGGGAGCTGATGCCAAATACATCGTACCAATGGTCGGAAAAGGCCTCTGGGGTCCAATATGGGGATTCGTTTCTCTAGAATCAGATTTCGAGTCTATCTACGGCGTCAAGTTTGACCACAAAACAGAAACTCCAGGTTTGGGTGCTGAGATCAAGCAGCCACTCTTTATGGATAAATTCAACCTAGACGGTGCTGATCGTAAGATCAACCCTGACGGAAACAAGCTTTTCGAGGTATTGAAAGGTGGAGCAGAAATTACATCAGAGTATCAAGTAGACGGAATTACTGGCGGAACGATTACTTCCAAAGGTGTAGAAGAAATGATGGATCGCACCATCGCTATCTACGTTCGCCACTTTGATTCATTGAAATAAACGCATTCAGAATAGCTTATGAGCACTGAAGTACAAGCACCAGCAAAAAAGAAAGAGTCGCTCTTCTCGAAGAAGAACAAGGCGCTGCTTTCTGACCCGCTGAACGACAACAACCCAATTACTGTTCAAGTATTGGGTATCTGTTCAGCACTGGCGATTACGGTTCAACTCGAGCAGGCCATCATGATGTCCCTGTCGGTTCTCTTCGTAATGATCGGAGGAAACGTAATCGTTTCATTACTGAGAAAAGTAATTCCAGACCGAATTCGAATCATCGTCCAACTCGTGATCGTAGCGTCACTTGTGATCATCGTTGATGAAACATTACAGGCGGTTCAACCCGATGTAAGTGAGAAGCTTTCGGTATTCGTTGGATTAATCATCACCAACTGCATTATAATGGGTCGTCTAGAGGCCTTTGCACTCGGGAACAAGCCTGGACCGTCAGTATTTGACGCGATTGGAAACGCGATGGGATATGCTTGGATTCTGCTAGCGGTTGCAGTTATTCGCGAGGTCTTCGGATCGGGAGCAATCAGCTTACCTGGCATGGGTCAGGTAAAGTTTATCCCTGAAGCATGGTATGCAACAAACGGTGGATGGTATATGGACAATAACTTGATGATCCTACCTCCTATGGCACTGATCGTAGTTGGAATTATCATCTGGGTTCAGCGCAGTAAGAACACCAAGTTGGTAGAAGAAAATTAATTGACGGATAAAGATTTTAAATCATGCAAGAACTATTAAGCACATTCGTCAAAGCCATATTTAGCGAGAACATGATCTTCGCATACTTCTTGGGTATGTGTTCGTATCTCGCTGTGTCTAAGACAGTTAAAACAGCTAACGGACTGGGTTTAGCCGTGATCTTCGTACTCGGAATCACCGTCCCCTTGAACTACTTACTCGAGAACTACATTCTCGCAGAAGGAGCTCTAGCATGGGCAGGTGAAGAATACGCCCATCTCGATCTAAGCTACCTCAGCTTTATCATGTTTATCGCCGTTATCGCCTCGATGGTACAACTCGTGGAAATGATCGTAGAGAAATTCGCTCCTGCACTATACGGGGCGCTTGGAATCTTTCTCCCACTTATCGCGGTAAACTGCTCAATCTTAGGTGGGGCGCTTTTCATGCAAGAGCGTCAGTACCCATCAATTCTTGACGCTACGGTCTTCGGACTTGGAAGTGGATTAGGATGGTGGATCGCGATCGTAGCTATTGCCGCCATTCGTGAGAAAATTCGCTACTCAAACGTTCCTCCTGCCCTTCGTGGCTTGGGAATCACGTTTATCATCACAGGCCTTATGGGCATCGGTTTCATGAGCTTCATGGGGATCGAGTACGGTGGTGACGAGAAGACGGAAGAGACGGCAACAATTGAAACAACGACTAATCAGGATCACGCACAAGTAACTTCGGAAACGGAGTAAGCGAAATTTTTGAAACTATGGGACTGACATTAATATTCGCATTAGCGGCTTTCCTCATCCTCATCCTCCTTTTGGTTGGATTACTGCTCTTTGCTAAGGCCAAACTTTCACCTAGCGGTAAAGTAAAAATCCTGATCAACGGCGAGAAGACTTTGGAAGTCGATGGTGGCTCCACCCTATTGACAACGCTTGGAAACCACGGTGTTTTCCTTCCATCGGCATGCGGTGGTGGTGGAACTTGTGTTCAGTGCACTTGTCAAGTATCTTCAGGTGGCGGAAGTATCCTTCCTACTGAAGAGCCTCACTTCTCAAGAAGAGAAATCGCTGCAGACTGGAGACTAGGTTGCCAGGTGAAGGTGAAAGAAGATATGGAGATCCAGATTCCTGAAGAGGTATTTGGCATCAAAAAGTGGGAATGCACCGTGAAGTCAAACTACAACGTAGCCTCTTTTATTAAGGAGTTCGTCGTTGAACTTCCTGAAGGTGAAACACTTGATTTCGAAGCTGGTGGCTACATCCAAATCGATGTCCCTCCAATCACGGTTGATTTCAAAAACGTAGACATTACAGCCCACCCTGAAGACCATCCAAATCCAAATGAGTTCCAGGCAGAATGGGACAAATTTGGCCTTTGGGATCTGAAGATGGTTAACGACGAAGAAGTTGTTAGAGCTTACTCAATGGCCAACCACCCAGCAGAAGGAAACATCGTAATGCTGAACATTCGTGTTGCCACACCTCCATGGGATCGAGCTCGTAATGGCTGGATGCAGGTAAATCCTGGTGTTTGTTCTTCTTATGTGTTTGGCCTTAAGCCAGGTGATAAGTGTACGATCTCTGGACCATACGGAGAGTTCTTCATTAAGGACACAGGAACTGAAATGATCTACATTGGTGGTGGAGCAGGAATGGCGCCTATGCGTTCTCACCTCTTCCACCTATTCCACACCTTAAAAACAGGACGTAAAGTAACATACTGGTACGGTGGACGATCGAAGCGAGAACTGTTCTACCTCGATCACTTTAAGAAAATTGAAAAGGAATTTCCAAACTTCAAATTCTACCTCGTGCTCTCAGAGCCAATGGAAGAAGATAACTGGGTTGAGAAAAAAGACATGGACGATCCTGAAGGAGATGGTTTCCTAGGCTTTGTTCACCAGGCAGTGATCGATCAGCAGCTGAAAAAGCATGAGGCCCCGGAAGATGTCGAATTCTACTTCTGTGGACCTCCCTTGATGAATCAAGCGGTTCTCAAGATGTGTGACGACTGGGGAGTACCTCCAGAAAACGTTGCCTTCGACGACTTTGGTGGATAGACCAAACAAGAAAACCGATTGTTTAGAACGCAATGAATTGCACATTAAGCAACCACTAAATATTTTCAAGCCCGAGCAAATCGCTCGGGCTTCTCTTTGCTATAAAGATGGAGATTAGGGCACATACGAAATGTACCTTGTGCTTTTCTTCAGCTCCTTTCAAACCAAAAACACATTACTTTTTTACATCGTATTTTCGCATTTATGTCGTTCAGATATCTATTTCTCGTTTTGTGCCTCGCTTTAGCCATAGCCTCTTGTAATGATGCCCCATCGGAATCTACAAAAGCCTCGGTATTCCCTGGCGTTGAGATCGTTGGAGAAGCGCAAGGCACGACGTATTCAATCAAGTACTTAGGCAACGACACTATCTTCAAACCTCAGATTGACTCAATCCTTCAGGGGTTTGATGATGACTTGAGTACGTGGAACCCAAACTCCATAATAACACGAATGAATGCTCATAACCGTCGCGATACGGTGTTTGCTTTCGTTGACGAGAACAAGTACTTCTCGGTGGTTTTTGATCTCAGTCGAGACATTTACGAGCGCACAAATGGAGCATTTGATCCGTCCGTATATTCTTTGGTTCAAGCATGGGGTTTTGGGCTCACACATGAATCCAATGTCAGCGACGAGATTGTCGACTCACTCCTCGAAGATGTGGGCTTTACCGAATTTGACATCGACATGATCGAGATGTATCGCGACGAGTACTTCTACGATCACACCAACATTTGGAAGGGAAATCCCAATGTAAAACTCGACTTCAATGCCATCGCTCAAGGGTATTCTGTCGATATCGTTTCGGACTTTCTTCTGGAAAAAAATATTCAAGATTTTATGGTCGAGATTGGTGGTGAAGTCTATTGCCATGGAAAAAACCATACAGGCCAACCTTGGGCAATCGCTATCGATCAGCCACTAGAAGACCCTGCACAGCGGGCAATTGAAGCTATCGTGCCAATTGAAGCTGGTGCAATCGCCACCTCTGGCAGCTACAGAAACTTTTACATCAAAGACGGAAAGAAATACTCGCACACCATTGACCCCCGTACCGGATTCCCTGTACAACACAACATGCTATCGGCGACCGTAATTGCATCCAGCTGCGCGATGGCCGATGCGTACGCTACAGCCTTTATGGTCATGGGCTTAGAAGAGTCTATGGACTTCATTAACGAGAACTGGGATCTAGGACTTGAGATCTATTTGATCTATGAAGAGGATGGAGAGATCCGCACTGCCATTACTGAGAATCTAGCCAATCTGGCTATTCAGCCTTAAAGACACAATTGTAAAGTCTTCTAGTTCTTCCCCTGCACCTTCGCCCAAGTATCCTTCAGCGTAACGGTTCTATTAAACACAGGACTTCCTTCTTGAGAATGAACTGAGTCCACACAGAAATAGCCTAGACGCTGAAATTGGAAAGTCTCCCCGCTTTTTGCTTCTGATAAACTTGGCTCCATCTTACAATGCGAAAGAACTTTAAGTGAGCCAGGGTTGATGAATTCTTTGAAATCAACGCCTTCGTGACCATCGGGGTTCTCATCATTAAACAAGCGATCATACTGTCTCACATCAGCATCAAAAGCGTGCTCACAACTCACCCAATGGATGACGCCTTTCACCTTTACTCCGCTGGTATCAGAACCGCTCTTTGAATCTGGATAATACTTACATCTCAGCTCGGTAATATTTCCGTCAGCATCCATATCATACTCTTCGCATTCGATGATATAAGCTGCCTTTAGACGGACAGTCTTATTTGGTGCTAGCCTAAAATATTTCTTCGGTGGATCAAGCATAAAGTCATTGCGCTCAATCCAGATCTCACGCCCAAATGGGAGCTCACGGGAACCCATCGAGTCATCTTCTGGATTATTGATGATCGGCAACATTTCTGTTTGTCCTTCAGGATAATTCGTGATTACCACTTTGACCGGATCCAAAACTGCCATGACACGCGGCGCCGTCTTATTCAACTCTTCCCGCACACTTTGTTCGAGAATACTTATGTCGGTGACATACTTGCGCTTTGCTATTCCAATTCGATCACAGAAATTTCGAATAGCCACAGCTGGATAGCCTCGTCTTCTCATTCCCGAGATAGTTGGCATTCTAGGATCATCCCACCCCTCAACCAGCTCATTTTCAACAAGTTGAATTAATTTTCTCTTACTGATCACTGTATAATTAAGCTCTAGTCGAGCAAATTCAATCTGTCTTGACGGGAAGATTTCGAGATTTTCAATCAACCAATTGTACAACGGTCTGTGCACCTCAAACTCAAGCGTACAAAGCGAATGTGTAATATTCTCAACGGAGTCAGACTGACCGTGAGCAAAATCATACATCGGGTAAATACACCATGAATCTCCCGTGCGATGGTGAGTCGCAAATTTTACTCTATAGATAAATGGATCGCGCATATGCATGTTGGGATGCGACATGTCGATCTTAGCACGAAGGACAGCTTTTCCTGCCTCAACTTCACCATTCTTCATTTGCTCGAAGCGAGCTAAATTTTCTTCAGGAGATCTATCTCTAAACGGACTGTTCGAACCAGGGTTGGTTGGCGTTCCTTTCTGCTTTGCAATTATCTCTGATGTCTGCTCGTCTACATAAGCTTTCCCTTCTTGGATGAGCTTGACAGCGAAACCATAAAGAGTGTCGAAATAATCCGATGTGAATCTTGGCTCGCCATCCCAGCCAAAACCCAACCATGCAACATCTTCCTTGATTGATTCAACGTATGCAGTGTCCTCTTTCTCAGGATTGGTATCGTCAAACCTCAGGTTAGTCTTTCCACCGTATTTGGCAGCTAAACCAAAGTTCAAGCAAATAGCCTTCGCGTGCCCGATATGCAAATATCCGTTTGGCTCAGGTGGAAAACGGGTAAGAATCACTGGGTGCTTTCCAGTTTCCAAATCATCGGCTACGATGGACTCAATAAAATGAAGGCCCTTTTCTTTGGTCTCAGACATCTTCTAAAATTGGAGTGCAAAAGTAAGGAACGCTAGCGTGCTATATTACATCTAACATAAGTCATGTAACATTAGACATCTCAAAGATATTTCTGTTTAAGCACCCTCATGTGATGAAGTTCATGCCCGGCAATCATGTACCCTATCGCTCGCACCGTTTGGCGTGATCCACTGCAAATCGCTCCTTTATCGAGAGAGCCATCCGGTAAGTATTTAAAAAGAGATATTGTCGCCTTGCGGACAGCTTCATACTCTTTAATAATGCTCTTCCACTTTCTATCGCCCACTTGAGCCGCTGGCACATAGGCGTCGTGATCGTAACCGGGGAGCTCGGTCTCGTCACCTCTTGAGATACGAAGTGCGCGATAAGCAAAAACCCGCTCCGCATCGAGAATATGGACAACGATTTCTGCGGGGGTCCATTTACCCTCGGCGTACCGAAAGCCTTGCTTTTCCTCTGGAATGGATTTTAGAAATTTAACCACTCGATCGCGGTTGTCTTTCATTGCCGCGATATGATTGTCGTGCTCAACCAAGTCGATATAATACCTGTAGTACTCCGAAAAGTCTCCTTCTTGTGGCTTCATCTATTTACTGCAGTAGAGTATCGTGTCTCCCAAGCTTACTTGAATCTTGGTACCGTTGATTAAGGTGTCAAGTTAAAAAGTGTCTCGTGGCACGGGACGCTTTTGCTTTCTTTATATACCAAAGCGAGCAACAATCTCCCAATTCCAAACTTGGTCCTCATAAGATTGAAGCTTAAGTTTTTCTCGAGCTGCTTGTATACCAATATCCATTCTCAATCGATCATCAAACCAGGTTTCAACTCCAACACCAACAAAACCTCCAAGCCCAACATCAGTTCTAGGTCGGTATTGAATGATCTGCTGCGGGTTATCACCGCCGAGGATCAACTGATATTCTCGATCTTCAATTCGAATAGAATTACTTTCAAGTCTTGCACCTAAAAGTGAAGGCCCCAAATCCAAATACCATTTCGTATCGCGATTAATCTCCATGCGGCCTCGATAGCCCACATTCACGTTGAACCTCTGCTCTTTGCCAGTTATCGAATAGAGCCTAATGTCATCTCCATTTGGCACTAAAGGCCCTCCTAAAAACTGAAGAGTAAATACGTCTGTAGCCTTCAACTGCATAAAATTTGCCTCCATGATAAACCCTGAAGCGTAATTGAAATCGTAGAGCATATTCACCCCAAACATAAATGAGGGCTGGTATCGCATGTTAAACGGATTCATATCATTCGGATAGATGATATCGGTTACTCCGAGGTCATTCTTGATCTGTGCCTCGGGCGTATTCGCACCTGCACCCAATTGAAGCCTTTCTTGAATCATGTAGCACCGAACTCCATTAGGATCATCGCTGATATCAAACCCGCATAGACCGTTATATATGTTGGCGCTCTTCTTTGAGCCCATATACATGCCGAGGTTTAAGGCAAAACTCCAGCCCCGTTCATCGTCTTCTTCCCATTCATCTTCTTCAGGATCTTCAAATGTCAGCTTCAGGTTGTTCTGAAAACCGTCCAGACGCTGCTGAGCAAAAGAAGTCCCCGCAAACGCGAGACAAATAAAAACGAGTAGTAATCTATTCATGCTTCAAATTTAACAAGGTCTAATTTACAACCTCCATGTGGAATTCAACCTTCTCCTTAGGCCAATCCGATTCGTCGGTCTCTAATTCTGAGAGTATCTCTATTGTTCGCAGCCCTCCAACCACCTTTCCAAAAACCGTGTGTTCTCCATCCAAATGTATGGCACCACCCATCTCCCGATAGACTTGAAGCTGCCTCTCTGTGTGACTGAAATTATCTTTCCCCTTCACGTCAAGGAATTCGGCGTCCGTTGGCATCTTGCCATCAACCACGTAAAAGTCGAATGCTGAAGACCCTTTGTCCGGGTTCTCTTCATAGCTGCGTGACATCGCAACCGCGCCTTTGTGATGATAGTGGTGGCTGGCAATCTCTTCAGGGATCTGGTATTTCCCAATTATCGAACGCTGAAGCGCAGCCATCTCCTCATCGGAGTTTCCTCCCTGCACGACGAAATCGTCAATGACTCTAACCACCTGTGTTGGCGTGTAATAACCGCGCTCAATCATGTACAAAAAATTGGCTCTATGCAGCGGCGTATCATCAAAGAGCTCAATAATAAAATCGCCCCATTTGGTCGTTACTTTAACTCGATTCTGAGGATGGCTCTCCCCAAAGTCCGTCAGAAAATCAACACAGTTTTCGTTCGTAAGACGCGGAAACTGGGTTTTAGCCTCTTTAACAGAAGAGGGCTTATCAGATGCGGATTCTCGGCTTATTGGAACCGAGTTCGATTCTTTATTTCCGCATCCTAAAAGACAAAATACTGCAGCGGCAAAAAGTCCTGAAAATCTCATCTCCCTCATTTTTCAAATATCCGAGATTGTCTTGAAAAGGTCTTCGACAAGACTGAGATTTTATCCCTTAAAACTAATTCGCCATTGGATAACTGAGATCGCTGGGATGAGTAATCCGTTGATTAAATCCGACAATGAGAAAATAAAAAAGGCCCATCTTCCGATGAGCCTTCCCACTAATTAAGTGTCAATTCTATTTGTTTGAATTTCTTTCCTTTTCGGAAACTGTAAGCCTTCGAAAAAGCGAGAACATTGTTCAACGCCTCGTCACTTGGACTCATCGTAAAACCTTGGTTTTCAACCATTTCCTCTTCGTTTAACAGGCCTTTGACCAGTGATTTTTCATTTCGTGAAAAGTGAGCTAATTCTTCTAAAGTAAAATTCCTCATAGGCTACTGCGGTTTTGTTTGTTTACCGCTAAATGAACGACCTATGAGGAACGATATTGTATAGGGAGAAATAATTTTACTGCATCGACAGTATCATATTTTTCTCCTTGGCGATTTTTCTAAGGTTAATGAGCGCATACCTCATACGGCCTAGAGCTGTATTGATGCTCACATCGCACATCTCTGAAATCTCTTTAAAGCTCATCTTATAGTAGAGGCGCATGATCACCACTTCTTTCTGCTCTTGAGGCAGCAGCGTGATCAAATGCTTAACATCAGATAAAATTTGATCCTTACATGCCTTGTCCTCTACATGCGGATCCTCGTGCTTGATTGTAGCAAAGACATCATAATCATCGTCACTTCTCACAGCTGGCATCTTCTTAGATCGACGGAAATGGTCAATTGCAAGGTTGTGCGCTATACGCATCACCCAAGGAAGAAATTTTCCTTCTTCATTATAACGGCCAGCTCTCAAAGTCTTGATCACTTTGATAAAGCAATCTTGAAAAATGTCATTGGACAAATCGGTATCCTTCACCATGATATAAATCTTGGTAAAAATCTGTTGCCTGTGGCGATTGATTAATACTTCGAATGCTGAGTCGCTTCCGTCTAGATAAAGACGTACTAGTTGTTGATCAGTACACTTGGATAACTGCATAATTCCTCCCTCTTTTAGTGGTTAATACCTAAGAATGTTCTTAAAGAGTAAAGTCTATGCTATATTATATCCTCCGTTAATTTTGAAAGCAGGTAATAATGTAGGTTAACGTTCCTGTTTTCGGATTATTGTACTGATCCCAATGTTTTTGAGATAGTCACAAAGATAACGACATTATACGCTTAAAATCAAATGATGGCTACCTTTGGACGTGTTAAAAAATACCAATCTTCCTACCCCTTAGGTGCATGTCAGTAAAGAATATTGAAGGCCTCGACCCAAAGGGCCACATTATCATCAAAGGCGCCAGGGTCAACAATCTCAAGAATGTTTCGGTCGCCATTCCTAGGCGAAAATTTGTCGTAATCACGGGTGTTTCGGGGTCTGGAAAGTCGTCATTAGCCTTTGACACATTGTACGCGGAAGGCCAACGGCGATATGTTGAGAGTTTATCTTCATATGCCCGCCAATTCATGGGTCGACTTGACAAACCAGAAGTTGATTACATAAAAGGCATATCCCCAGCCGTGGTCGTCGAACAACGAGTTGTTAGCCGCAGCTCACGCTCTACCGTAGGTACAACTACGGAGATTTACGATTACCTCAAACTCTTATTTGCCAGAATCGGGCAGACCCTCTCTCCTGTATCAGGAAACCCCGTACAACGACACACTCCGGAAGATGTATTGACATTCATACAAACACTAGAAGATGAATCGCGCTTTTACATTCTCGCGCCACTAAGCATCAACTCAGAGAGAGGCATCAAGGTAGAACTCGAGCTGCTTCTCCAAAAGGGTTTTACCCGTGTAATGGTAAAAGAAGACTTACTGCGAATTGATGACGAAACGTACAAAGGAATAGACGATAAGGGTGAGATCTATATCGTAGTCGACCGATTGGCAAAAAGCGACGATGGCGAGCATGACTCAAGAGTTCTTGACTCGGTGGAAACCGCGTTTTTTGAAGGCCACGGGGATTGTATAGTAAAGGTTCCCGACTCGGAGCAAGAGAAGTCTTTCTCTAATCGATTCGAATTAGACGGAATGACTTTCGAGGAGCCAACACCGAACTTTTTTAGCTTCAACAACCCGCTAGGGGCTTGTAAATCGTGCGAAGGCTTCGGCAGCATCATTGGCATCGATCATCGCTTAGTAATCCCAAACACCAGCCTCAGTATCTACCAAGATGCCATCGTTTGTTGGACAAGTGAAAAGATGAAACGATGGAAAGAAAAACTCATTATGACGGCCGACGAGTTTGATTTCCCTATTCACAAGCCAATCTCACAATTCACGGAAGAGCAATACGATCTTTTGTGGACGGGAAACAAGCATTTCAAAGGCCTTAACAAGTTCTTTTCCTACCTAGCACAAAAGGCGTACAAGATTCAGTATCGTGTTATGTTGAGTCGTTATCGAGGCAAAACCACATGCCCAGATTGCAAGGGCACCCGAATTCGGGAAGATGCTGACTTCGTCAAAATTGACGGTCGATCAATCATCGATATCGTTCAAATGTCGGTTGCTCACGCTCGCGATTATTTTGATGAGGTGAAATTGACTGAAAACCAGACCTACATAGCTCGACATCTCCTCAAGGAAATCACCAATCGCCTCGGCTATTTAAGCGATGTCGGGCTTGACTACTTAACGTTAAATCGGCTTTCAGGCACCCTTTCGGGAGGAGAATCTCAACGGATCAACCTGAGTACATGCCTAGGAAGCAGCCTCGTGGGGTCGATGTATATTTTAGATGAGCCGTCAATCGGACTTCACTCTAGAGATACCCAACGCCTAATCGGTGTATTGAAATCCCTCAGGGATCTGGGTAACACGGTAATTGTTGTAGAACATGATGAAGAAGTGATGAAAGAAGCGGATGAGGTGATCGACATGGGGCCATGCGCTGGTTCACACGGGGGTGAGCTCGTCTTTCAAGGCACAAATTCTGAACTGATTTCAGCACAAAACTCGCTCACAGGAAAATACCTCAGCGGTGAATTAGAAATCAGTCGCGAAGATGGGCCTCGAAAACTCAAAGACTCCATCAAGATCAGTGGAGCTCGTGAGCACAATCTCAAAAACATTTCAGTTGAGATTCCCCTTCACGCTCTTGTGGCGGTTACTGGGGTAAGTGGCTCTGGTAAATCAACTCTTATTGGAGAAATATTCTATCCTGCCTTGCGAAGGGAGCTGGGAGAGTACGGCGATCGTTTAGGTGAATTTGATAAACTCAGTGGAGACATCACGAAGGTGAAAGCCATCGAATATGTGGATCAAAACCCAATCGGAATCTCGAGCCGATCCAATCCAGTAACCTATGTAAAAGCTTTTGACGACATACGAGCTCTCTTCTCTTCCAATCAGACATCCAAAGCTCGTGGGTACAAGCCTGCGCACTTCTCGTTCAATGTAGATGGAGGAAGATGTGACGAATGTGAAGGTGAAGGCATGGTTACCATAGGTATGCAATTCATGGCTGACATCAAGTTGAAATGCACTGTATGCAAGGGACAGCGATACAAAGACGAAATTCTTGAGGTCACCTATCGAGAGAAGAACATCAGCCAGATTCTTGAAATGACGGTAGAAGACGCGCTTAAATTCTTTTCAGAAGATGACTCGACCACAACCAAACGTTTAGTTGCAAAACTTCTGCCACTCCACAAAGTAGGCTTAGGATACGTGCAACTGGGGCAATCAAGCAATACCCTTTCTGGAGGTGAGGCTCAAAGAATCAAGCTGGCGAGCTTCTTGGCTAAAGGAGACCGCGTAGAGCACACTTTGTTCATTTTCGATGAGCCTACTACGGGTTTGCATTTTGATGATGTGAAGAAGCTCCTAGACTCTTTTAAAGCTATCATAACACAAGGTCACTCAATTGTCGTGATAGAGCACAATATTGACGTTATAAAATGTGCAGATTGGGTTATTGATTTGGGACCCGAAGGAGGAGAAAATGGTGGGAATTTGATTTTCGCTGGTAAGCCTGAAGAATTGGTGACAATTGAAGAAAGCCATACCGGTTATTTTCTGAAGCGCAAACTTAAGACTATTGAATCCTAGACTTTTAAAATGAAAAACGCTCATATTCTATTCGTGTTTCTGATCGCTTTGACATCATGCGGACAAGACCAAACAACAAGTCAAACTTCTCGAATTCCGTACTCAGGTGAGAAAGTCGAGAAAACCAAGACTGAGTGGAAACGGCTGCTTACCGCTACTGAATATAATGTCCTGAGAGAACAAGGAACCGAACGAGCATTCACTGGAGAATTTTGGGACAATCAAGAGAGCGGCATATACGTTTGCGGGGGTTGTGGTCTCGCCTTGTTTGACTCTGAAACAAAATTTAAGTCTGGCACTGGATGGCCCAGCTTCTATAAGCCGGTAGAGAAAAATAATGTAGGCGAAATTGCTGACAACAGCCACGGATGGAGCCGCGTCGAGGTTGTCTGCAACCGCTGTGACGGACACCTAGGTCATATCTTCAATGACGGCCCTAGGCCCACTGGATTGCGATACTGCATTAATTCTGCTTCACTCGATTTTGAGAAAAAGTAATGCATGAAAAAACCCCGACTCTCGGTTGAAAGTCAGGGCGTCTTCTATATTAGGAATTAAATTAAGGCTCTAATCGAAAAGTCAAATCTTCAGCTCTCCACATCACGTCATCAACACTTTTCCCCTGCATATTGATCAAGCCGTCGATCACTCCATCAGAAGTCAACTGCATAATAAGAACACGCTTGTCCTTACCCGCGTAAATCTGTGGCATCGTTGGAATGCAGAACCATGCGCCATCCACGATTTCTAAATTTCCGCCCTTTTCAAATCTGCTGAGATCCAAGGTCATAACGTTCAGAGTATTCTCGTAATGCATGACTGAATCAGGTAGAATCTCTACTTGGTGGTATACTGTATCCATGCTGTTATCCTCCATTCCTAGAGTTACCCAGCTATCAAATCCTAGCTCTGGTTTTTCCTTGATCAACTCTGAATTGATCCCAGAGGTTGTACCTGCGCCATACTGATGCTGATAGAAAGATGTTGTTGTCTTAATGGAAAGTGGCCTTCCAGCTGTAGCATATACTGCGTGAACGTGGTCGTTTACGCTTTCCATTTGCGCATATATGCGCCAAGTAGTTCCTGCAACAAGACCCTTGTTGTCGATCTTCTCGAAAACAAGCTCTTTAAATTGAGCAACGCTTGATAAAGCGAGAAACACACCGAAGGCGGCTATAAGTAGTCGTTTCATAAGTTCAAAATTATTGGGATATGGCTTAGCAAATACGCTGCCAAAAGTAACTATTTGATTACTCTTCGGCGTGAAAGCACTTTAGGCCCCATTAAAGACTTGTTGGTAAATCCACGGCCTTTTCTAGGAATGTAGTACCCCGCAGTAATCTCATGCGTGTGTGGACTGAAGTTTCTAGCGTCAGTCGTTGTAAGGTCGTAGGCATAACCCAAAGAAAAACCTTGATAGAATGCGCCTACGTTTAAAGCTACCGCATCTTTATGGCGATAAGTCAAGCCAGCCCAAATAAGTTCTTGAAAAGTCACTTTCGCATTTACATCAAATTGAACTGGAGAAGCTCCTGTAAACTTGATCAATGCTGAAGGCTGGACATCAATTTCGTTGGTGATGTAGTATTTGTAAGCCCCCATAAAGTAATAATGGCGGGCATTCTTATTCTGGTCCGGACTAACTCCAGATTCCAATTTCAACTTTGTCTGCAACAGCTGAGGGAAAGAAAACCCGAAGAAGTAATTGGAACCATATACCATCATTCCAAAGTTGGCATCTACATTAAATTGAGATTCCATGTCCCCTACCAATGCCAAATCATTCTCATCGTAAACGACTAATGAAGAATTGTCAAACTTAAACTGACTTCCAACAAGACTTAAGCCAAAGCTCACCGCGTCCTGATTATTCAAATCAACGTGATAGCTTCCAGTTACCTCAGCACCAGTTCGAGAAATTGCACCTCCGGTGTTGTCTTGAAAGATAATCCCCCCCAAACCAATTTTGTTTGGCATCAAAGTGTGGCCACTGATTGTATATGTCGTCGGTGCGTGATCAAATCCTGCCCATTGCTGACGGTATGAAGCTAGAATAGGTGTATAAACCTGAGTTCCCGCAACAGCTGGGTTGATCAAATATGTGTTGAACAAAAACTGCGTTCTTCGATGAAGCTGCTGGCCCGAAGCATCGCAGAAAGCAAGCATTGCAACAACAGATAGTAGTATAAGTCTAGTCATGTTTCCTTCTTTAGTACTTAACCGTCACAGTTCCAGTGATAGGTTCTTCCCCAACTTTGTAATCAATGATAAAATAGTAATCCGCTACGCCAACCTTATTACCGTTGTATGTTCCATCCCAGGGCACCGAATATCCTCGAGATTCGTAAAGAATCTGTCCCCAGCGATTATACACTTGAACAGTTGACTCTGGGAAATACTCTAGACCACCAATTAGCCATACGTCGTTCGAGCCATCCCCATTTGGAGTAAGTGCCGTTGCGATGAATAAGCATCCTTCAGTAGGCTCAATAAATGCGTAAGCAGTAATTGTACATCCTATTGTATCCGTGATGATTACTTCGTAATGCTCTTCAGCTTCTAGGCCGACAGCAGTCATCGTGGTTTGCATTGCAGGGTCATTCCATAGGTATGAAATATCTCCAAATCCACCCGATACGGCAGCGGTTGCAGTGCCGTCATCTTCTTCCCAACAAGTCTCTGGAGAGGTAAAGACCAGCACCTCCATATCCGTGATCGTCGCTGCATTAATAAACAATGTGTCAGCGACAGAGCAGCCAACGGAATCACTCAACATGAATGGATAAATACCCTCACAAAGATTGTTGATGTCAATATCTTCAAAATCGTATTCAAAGTTCAACGGCCCCGTCCCGCCAAATGTGAGCACAAGAGACGATCCGTCGCACATTCCTGTGCATGTAACCGGTTCCTCTTGAACGAATACCTCTAACGGATCAGGCTCTGTAATTTCAACAGGAATGCAAGTCTCACAATTGTTGTCATCGATTACACATAATGTATAGGCATCACTCACACATAGACTGTCTATCGGCGTAGTCCAAAGACTATCGTTCCAGAATATATTGTAAGGTTCCACCCCTCCTTCAGCTAAATACTCGAGAGCCCCAGTACAATTACCTCCGCACGCAATATGAGTCGTATCCGTAAGCAGCAGCGTCAAAGTATCTGGCTGAGAAATCAACACCTCAGCACTTACCTGACAACCGAGGGAATCTTCGATCAAAATCGTGTAGGATCCAATGTCAAGACTGTCAAGAACCGCTGGACAAGGAATAAAGTCAGGCGTTATCAGATTGACGCTTCCCACACCTCCAAAACAGGCCACGTCAATAATTCCATTGGCAAAACCAAAGCAATCAATGTCAGTTCCTAAGGCTTCAACTAGAAGTTCTTCCGGCTCTCCTACTTCAATATCGTTTTCAACTATCACACAATTACCATCTACATCGGTGATCACAAGGTTGTATAAGCCAGCACACAAATCGATATATCCAACACTATCTGGAGGTAGATTGACTAATGTCCCTTCGGGCATTTCATATGTCAAGTCTCCGGTACCACCTCCAAGATTTAAAAGGAAAATCGAACCGTCGCATCCATCAAAACATGTCACGCTATCGGTGACAATTTCATAGGTTATAGGATTGGGTTCAGAAATGCTGGCAGAAGCGTCGGCAGTGCAACCGTGATCATCGATCACTGTGCATGAATAATCGCCAATACAAAGGTTATTTGGCGGATCAACAATATTTCCCCCATTATCTAGGCACTCTGTCGTATAAGGGCCCGCACCTCCGAGAATCTCTAGAAGCAACGATCCAGTGCAATCTCCTGCACATAAGACATCTGTAGACGTTAAAGCTAAGACGAGTGTATCGGGCTCGGTAATCGTCACTTCAGAAGTGATTACACATCCGTTAGCATCCATCGCGCTGATGACAAAGTCTCCTGGACAAAGGTCATTCAAGCCTACCAAAAGCTCTGGGTCTGGTGTAGCCGTTACAGGAGTTCCAAATGGGTCGCCATTGTACGCGAAGTTTACCGCCAAGTCGCCTGTCCCTCCCGATAATGTGGATGCGATAGATCCGTCACATTCGAGATAACAAGAAACATCTTCAGAAGTGGTTATTTCGGTAAGTGGCTCTGGACATGTGATCGTAATTATCGTATCGGCAATACAGCCTAGATCATCCATGCATGACACATCATAAACTCCGCAAGCTAGATCACTCAAACAACCAGGAGCTACTACAATTCCATCAATCGAGCAGTCGAGAGGCTCAGTTCCTCCTACTACGTCGAAGCAGATCTCCCCGATATTAACATTGGCACATAAAATATCTTGGTTAAGATTGGCTGAAAGAATCAATTCAGGTGGCTCCTCAAAACACACAACTTCTGTGGTGTCTTCACACCCCATCATGTCGACCAAGTTTACGAGATAGCAGCCCTCAGTTAAATCTGGAAACACAGGATCATTTACTTGAGAAAACAAGAAAGTGGAATCCGTTCCAACTTCGTAAAGACTATAGGTAACATCGCCATTGCCTCCAACGCCAGCCTCAAGAGTACCTAGTTCACCAAAGCAGTTGATATCATCCGTGACAGTAATTACGTCTTGCAATGGCGATACATCGCAAGGGTCAAGGCCTTCAACGCACATATACACTTCGTCGTCATTAGCTCCTACTCCATTTATAAACGCTTGAACACTGAAGCATCCCGTAAAAGTTCCACAAGTCGTAAATCGTGCGATTTTAACCCGCAGATCTGGCCCAGCCACTCCATTAAGACCATCGTTTACAGTAAACCATGCACCGTCATCTATCCAGAAACTGCCACCATCAAAATAATCTCCATCGACATCTCCTTCAAATGCAAGGGTGATATCTCCCGCAGGTGGAATTGTATAGGCCTCAAACACAGACCCTGGATCACAGCTTGAGCACTTATTTATGGTAATAAACGAATCATACTCCATGCTTGGAAACAACCCCCAAAAGGCACAACCGTTATTATTCACGGAGAAGCCAGAAAATTCATTTTGGAACACGTTGCAGTCAAAATCGAAAAAAATGTCTACATCATCTTCAACATTTGGAGTTCCTAAGTCAACAGCGAAAATCGAAGATAAGACGTCGTCTGCATTCTGCATGGTAACGTAGATATCGTAAGTCACATATCCATTGAGGTCAACACCATCTCCGTA
>Ga0206679_10000553_pt1 | contig 31119 bp, 27 predicted proteins | sample M110012015metaG_FD_155464 | JGI IMG/M metagenome (GOLD analysis project Ga0206679, IMG submission 155464) | Ammonia-oxidizing marine archaeal communities from Monterey Bay, California, United States - M1 100m 12015 | ecosystem: Environmental > Aquatic > Marine > Intertidal zone | place: USA... | reverse complement strand
ATCAAACAGAGAACCGGCAAGACGTCGAGCATCAATCAAATCATCGACATCTAATGCCAAAGCAAGACGACTTTTAATCTCTAACGGGACATTATCTTCTGACTCTTCACTAATTTCGAATTCTTCGTCTTCGAATAATTCATCTAATGACTCATATTTCTCAGTCATGTGCGCCTCCAATCAAATCGCTAATTCTTTTAACTTCATGACTTTCACACCATTTTGAAAGCCCTGTTATAACTTTTTTACAAATTCTTGGATCTTTGAAAGTTGCTGTACCTATCTGCAATCCCGTTGCTCCTGCCAGGATAAACTCCAATGCATCTTCAGTGCTGTTGATACCACCAACTCCGATAATTGGCAATTCTGGATGAGCTTCGTGAGTATCATAAACTGCTCGAACAGCAATTGGTCTTATTGCTGGACCTGAAAGACCTCCACGCTTTGCTCCTAAAATTGGCTTTCTTGATTCGACATCGATTGACATCCCTAGAACAGTATTCGCTATTACAACAGCTTCGGCTCCTGCTTTGTGGGCTGCTTCTGCAATATCGGGTAATTCAGGTGTATTAGGACTAAGTTTTGCCCAGAGTGGCTTTTTGACAATACTTACTGCTTCCACTATTTCCGTTATGGCTTGGATCGAATGTGCGAATAGTTTTCTTCGATCTTCCAAGTTTGGGCACGAAGCATTAATTTCAATTGCAACCACTTCAGGAGGTGCATCACGTAAAAGAAAAGCTGCTTCTGTGAATTCTTTTACTGTCGAACCCCAGATGCTCGCTACTATACGGGCATTGGAGTCCCTTAATGAAGGCAACTTTTCATCTATCCAAGTTTTTACCCCAGGCCCTTGGAGTCCAACACTATTCAACATTCCTGATGGCGTTGGATGAAGTCTCGGCGGTAGGTTGCCTTCCCACTTCTCTGCATGGAGTGACTTAACTACTATTGCTCCAATCTCTTGTAAGTCCATATATTCAGATAATTCGCTACCATAACCTGCTGTTCCTGAAGCTGTCATAACAGGGTTTGGCAGAGTTACTGACCCTAGATTCGTTGTTAGGTCAATCTTTGCTTTAGTCGTTCTCATAACTCATTTTCCGCCACTTCTGATTTAAAAACTCCGAGATGGTACTCCTGAAGTGATCTGACAGAAAGAGAATATTTGTTCCAATCCGTTAAACCTTTTACGGCAGCAAGTGCAGCTGCTGTTGTCGTCAGTAGAGGTATGCCTTCTGCGGCAGCGGCCCCTCTTATATGATCACCATCTGCCCTCGGACCTCGTCCACGTGGGCTATTTACTACAAGCTGAATTTTGCCAGATTTGATCAGGCGAACAGCATCAGTTCCTTCTTCTCCTATCTTTGCTACTCGGTCAGTGACATTTACCCCATTTTCTTCTAGATAATCTGCTGTTCCACCAGTTGCAACTATTTCTAAACCAAGTCTCAAAAAGCCTTTAGCTGCCTCTAAGCCTAAACTTTTGTCACGATCGGCAAGAGACATAAAAACTGTACCTTTAGTTGGAAGTGCCCCTCCCGCTGCTATCTGTGATTTAGCAAATGCTAATCCATGGGTCAGGTCAATCCCCATTACTTCACCTGTTGAACGCATCTCAGGTCCTAAAACTGGATCTGCTTCAGGAAAACGATTAAACGGCAATACGGCTTCTTTGACTGAAACATGATCACCTTTAACTGCTTCTTGCAAGAGCCCTTCTTCACGTAATTTTTTAAGCGAGGTCTTCATCATCACTCGACTAGCTATTTTCGCAAGAGGAATTCCCGTGGCCTTAGCGACGAAAGGAACTGTTCTTGATGCTCTTGGATTAGCTTCAATCACGTAGACTTCGTTATCTTTTACCGCGTACTGAACGTTTATTAAACCTTTTACATCGAGGGCTTCAGCGATTCTTCTAGTGTGACTTTCTATAAGTTTCACCACTTCTTCTTTAAGGTTTGGAGGTGGTATCACACAGGCGCTATCCCCGCTGTGTATGCCAGCTTCTTCAACATGTTCCATCACGGCACCAATAAGAAGATCACCTTCATGGTCTCGCACTGCGTCAACATCAACTTCAGTTGCATCTTCAAGAAAACGATCAATGAGTACTGGTCTTTCAGCTGACAAGCCTCCTTCCATTCCCAAACTTCCGAAACGCGTCATTTCTTCCATAGTTTTTTCGAGTTGGTGGTCGTCATATACGATCTCCATTGCTCTTCCTCCTAAGACATAAGAAGGTCTAACTAAAACTGGATAAGCAACTTTTTTGGCTATTTGAAGAGCTTCCTGAAAATTCTTTGCCGTTCCCCCTGGTGGCTGAAGGATCTCTAGATCTGTACAAAGCTGGTTCCAGTTTTCTCGATCCTCTGCTCGGTCAATTGATTCAGGGCTTGTTCCTGCAATCAATTCAGATGGGAGGATTCCCGCTAATTTGAGTGGTGTTTGACCCCCTAACGAAACTATTATCGCTTCAGGCTTTTCTACATCTATTATGTTTTTCACATCTTCGTAAGTAAGCGGCTCGAAATAAAGTCGGTCACTGGTGTCATAGTCTGTCGAAACTGTCTCTGGGTTGCAATTCACCATCACTGTCTCATATCCAGCCTCACTTAAAGCGAAACAAGCGTGAACACAGCAGTAATCGAATTCGATTCCCTGACCGATTCGATTTGGACCAGCTCCTAAAATAATAACTTTAGGCTTCTCTGAGGGTAGAACTTCATTTTCATCTTCCCACGTCGAGTAGTGATAAGGAGTTTCAGAAGAAAACTCTGCTGCGCATGTGTCCACTGTTTTATATGTTGGCCTCACACCCGCTTTTTCTCGAAACTCTCGGACTTTCTCTGATGTGCATTCCCAGATATAAGAAAGTTGCGCGTCTGAAAAGCCTAACTGTTTGGCTCTCTTCCATTCTGTTGGTAGCAATTCTTCTGGTTTTCGTCTTTCAAGACTTATTCTTTCTTCTGTAATTATTAATATCTGATCGATAAACCATGGGTCTATCGATGTTTCTTCATAAAGTCTTTCGATCGAATAACCTCTTCGAAGCAATGTTTCAAGTTGGAAGAGACGTTCCGGTGTCGGAATACCAACTTTATTGATCAGAATTTCATCTTCTAGTTCTGAAAATTTATGCTCTCCAGGATCCGCATTAAGTCCTTGTCGTCCATTTTCAAGTGACCTCATACCTTTTTGTAAAGACTCCGGAAAGGTTCTGCCAATGGACATAACTTCCCCTACAGATTGCATTGACGTTCCCAAAATTCCTGATGAGCCAGGAAATTTCTCAAAAGCCCATCGCGGAATCTTCGTAACTACGTAATCGATACTTGGTTCGAATGATGCGGGAGTTTCCTTTGTTATGTCGTTAGTTATCTCATCGAGTGTGTATCCAATAGCTAGTTGAGTAGCAATTTTTGCAATTGGAAACCCTGTTGCCTTCGAAGCTAGAGCCGAGGATCTGCTTACCCTCGGATTCATTTCTATAACGACTTGTTCTCCTGTGTTTGGATCTACGGCGAACTGGACATTCGAGCCACCTGTTTCCACTCCAACACGACGTAAACATGCAAATGCTGCGTCTCTCATTATTTGATATTCGACGTCAGTGAGAGTTTGTGCTGGAGCGACCGTTATGGAGTCTCCGGTATGTACTCCCATTGGGTCCAAATTTTCAATCGAACATATAACAACACAATTATCTGCCTTGTCACGCATTACTTCGAGTTCAAATTCCTTCCAGCCTGCTATTGACTTCTCGATCAAGATTTCATTTATTGGACTAGCTTCAATACCGCGTTTTGCTATTTGTTCAAAATCTTCGTTTGTTGAAGCTATACCTGTGCCTTTGCCTCCCATAATGTAAGCAGGTCTAATGATCAAGGGAAGTCCAACTTTTTTAGCAATTTCGCGTGCTTCTTCAATGTTGCGAGCGACTCCTGAAGCTGGAACCCTAAGTCCAATTTCTATCATTGCCATTTTGAATTTTTCTCGATCTTCTGCAGTTGCAATTGCATCAGCATCTGCACCGATAAGTTCAACGTTATTCTCTTCGAGGATTCCTGCTTCTGCTAATTCACGAGCGAGGTTTAAAGCTGTCTGACCACCAAGTGTCGGCAATAAAGCGTCAGGCTTTTCCTTTTCAATTATTCTCTCTATTACATCTATTCTTAAAGGTTCTATATAAGTGGCGTCAGCGAAATCAGGGTCTGTCATTATCGTTGCTGGATTGGAATTCGCAAGTATTACCCGATAACCCTCTTCTTTTAAAACACGACATGCTTGAGTTCCTGAATAGTCAAATTCACATGCCTGACCAATCACTATTGGTCCGGATCCTATTAGAAGAATACTTTTTATGTCATCTCTTCTAGGCATCAGATTTTTCCTGCTCCACCCAAAAGATTTTCGAATTGTCTGAAAAGATAGCTGCTGTCATGAGGTCCAGGACCAGCTTCCGGATGATATTGCACGCTAAACGCTGGCGCTTTAAGGCAATTTATGCCAGCAATGGTTCCATCATTTAAATTTATGTGAGTGACTTCTGCATCTTTAATAGAATCTCCTGCGACACAATAGTTGTGGTTTTGACTAGTTATCTCGACTGCGCCGGTTTTTACATTCCGTACGGGATGATTACCACCATGGTGTCCAAATGGAAGTTTGAAAATTTCGGCTCCTAAAGTTTCTGCTAGAAGTTGATGCCCTAAGCAAATTCCAAAGATAGGTACCTTGCCTAGAATTTTTTTTATATTTTCTCGAACATAATCCAAAGGCTCTGGATCTCCGGGGCCATTTGATAAAAAAACCCCGTCAGGTTTCATGTCTAAAACAACCTCGTATGCAGTATCTGCAGGCACTACTGTGATTTCACCCAGGTTGGAGAGATGTCGAAGAATAGTTGATTTTATGCCAAAGTCATAAGCTACAATTTTTCTCTTTCCGCCTGTTGAAGCAACTTTGTACATTTCGCTACAAGTAACTGTTTTTACAAGATCTATGTTGTCTGTTCCTGGTTCTTTACTTGCAGCAACTTTTAATTTTTCAAGACCGGCAGTTCCAAATGCGCCTGGCATGGCACCTAAATTTCGTATGTGTCGTGTTAACCGACGAGTATCTACGCCTGCTATTCCAGCAACCCCTCTTAAATTAAGCATTTCATCAAGGCTTTGAGTCGCTCTCCAATTGCTGGGTCTTCTACTTAAATCTCTTACTATCACGCCTCTGCAGAAAGGTTGCGAGCTTTCATTATCATCGGCGTTAACACCGTAATTACCGATGTGTGGATAAGTGAAAGTGATTATCTGTCCTGCATATGAGGGGTCTGTTATCACTTCTTGGTATCCACTTAATACCGTGTTAAATACAACTTCCCCTGAAACAATCTCTCCTTCAGGAACAGCGCCGATCATCTCTCCGGCAAAAGTTGTTCCATCTGCAAGAACTAAATGTGCTTCAACTACTTCTCTTTGGTCTTTCTTCACTGCGTAGATTCTCCATCAAAAACAACTAAAAGTCCGTTATTTATGGTGTGACGTACGCGTCCTCTTAGATTCCACCCTTCATATGGTGTATTTGAACTCCTACTTGACATTTCTTTTCCAGAAACCGTCCATGTCTCATCTAAGTCAATTACACAAAGGTTCGCTGGATTCTCTTTCTCAATTGTCATCCCGTGTCGATCATCCACTCCAGCTATTTTCGCTGGTTGCCAAGAAAGCAGTCCTAGTACTTCCGGTAAATCGAGTCCACTGTGTTCAAGAGAAAGAGATAGCGCTGTTTCCAGTCCAAGCATCCCCGGCGGAGCTTGGTCAAATGGCATTTCCTTAGAATGTTGGCTATGAGGTGCATGGTCTGTTGCTATTGCATCAATAGTTCCGTCTGCGAGTCCTTCTTTTATTGCTTTAACGTCAGATTCTGTTCGTAAGGGAGGGTGAACCTTAAAAACTGGGTCGTAGCAACTACACGCAGAGTCTGTAAGCGTAAAATGGTGAGTGGTGGCTTCAGCTGTAACAGGTAGGCCTGCTGCTTTGGCTTCTCTGACCATTTGCACTGAACCCAACGTTGAAAGGTGTTGAAAATGAATTCTTGCTCCCGTCATTTTTGACAATGCTATATCGCGCATGACCATCAATTCTTCAGCCTCTGAAGGTTGCCCGGGTATTCCCAAAAACGAGGACCACTCGCCTTCATGCATATAACCGCCTTCGGCGAGCTCATGTACTTCACAATGTTGGGCTAAAACTATGGGCCTACCTAATCGAGATTCGAGGCCAGTACTGTATTCCATCAAACGACGCATAAGTTGCGGATCCTGCACGCCTGTTCCATCGTCAGTAAATATTCCTATTCCATTATCTACCAGTTCTCCCATCTGGACCATTTCTTTGCCTTGTCTCCCAATTGTCATTGCAGCTGATGGGATAATTTCACATGATGACTTCTTCCCGAGGGTTTTAATTTGTTCAACTACTGCAAGACAATCAGTTACTGGTTCAGTATTTGGCATTGCTACCAGTGCAGTAAAACCTCCCATTGCCCCTGAACGCGCTCCCGTTTCTATAGTTTCTGCCTCTTCATCACCTGGTTCTCGAAAATGTACATGGAGATCCACGAGTCCAGATGTGATCACACAACCTGAACAGTCGACTTCGATATCTCCTTCTAATTTTTTTCCTGTATCAGAAATTTTTCCGTCTGGACCGATAGATACATCTAGATATCTTTCACCCTTCCTGTCAAAAATCTTCCCCCCTTTTAAAACAATGCTCATTTTTACACTTCACTCCGCTGAGATATTTCACGCTGACTCATGAGCATAAAAAGAACTGCCATTCTTAACGAAACTCCATTTGTAACCTGGTCAAGGATTATGGATCGCGAGTCCGTTGTTACCTCAGCAGTAATTTCCACTCCTTGATTCGTTGGACCTGGGTGAAGTATTAGTGCATCTTTTGAAAGCAATTCACACCTTCTTGCATTTAAACCGAAATCTTTTGCGTACTCTCGCAAAGAAGGTATAAGGCCTTTGCTGTGCCTCTCGGACTGCATTCTTAGCAGGTAACAGGCATCCAAATCCGAAATAACATCATCTAAAACATTTGAAACATCAACTGGCCATTTTTCCATCGATGGAGGTAAAAGAGTTTGTGGAGCAATAAGTGTGACTTTTGCCCCCAAAGAGGAAAAAGCTAAGACATTGGATCTTGCAACACGTGAATGTCTTATGTCGCCTACTATGCCAATCGACATTCCATCCAATGATCCACGTTGTTGTTTCAACGTATAACAGTCCAGCAGCGCTTGCGTCGGGTGCTCATGGCATCCATCTCCTGCATTGACAACGGAAGCGTCAGTCCATTCTGAAACCCTTTGTGGTGTTCCGGCCATATTATGCCTGACGATCAAAACATCTGCCCCGTAAGAACTTATTACTTCTACTGTGTCGCGGAGACTTTCACCTTTTGAAAGTGACGATGAACCCGCTGAAAATGTCAGCGTGTCAGCTGACAAGCGGCGCGCCGCTGATTCAAATGAGAGCCTTGTTCTGGTCGAATCTTCGAAAAATACCGACGCTACAGTTCTTCCCCTTAATGCTGGGACTTTCGGAATTGGTCTTTTCCCTATTTCTGCAAATCGATCCGTTAGCTCAAGAATTAGTTCCAGTTGCTCTCTAGTCATACCTTCTATCCCAAGAAGATGCTTGCTTAACATTGGAGGAGTTTCGATGTTTAAAGTCATTTGCGCATGACTCCAAGGTTTACTCCCTCTTCAGTCACATCTACTAATTCATCAATCCGTGTAGGTAAATTTTTTCCCACATAGTCGGGTCGAATAGGCAATTCTCGATGACCTCTATCAACCATCACTGCGAGTTGAATTGAACGAGGGCGACCAAAATGACAAATAGCGTCAAGAGCAGCTCGAATAGTTCTTCCTGTGAAAAGAACGTCATCTACAATCACAACTATTTTGCCGTCTATCAAATCGGGTAAGTTTGTGACTGCTTCTGGAACTACCGGTCTCAAGCCAATATCATCTCTGTGTAATGCAACGTCTAAGCAACCAGATTCTATTTTTCTTTCCTCGATCTCCTCTAGTGCTTTTACGAGATTCTCTGCTACTTCGACTCCACCTGTCTGCAAGCCAACTATGAGAATATCTTCTGACCCTTGGTTTCTTTCAATCACCTCATGAGCCATGCGGCGTATAGCTCGTCTCATATCGTCTCGTGTCATCACACGAGCGCTCGCAACAAAAACGCCCCCAAAAGGGGGCGTCATACGTCTTTCTCGATCGGCCATAGGCCTTATCTCCTTGATCCGTATGGGCCTCACTGGGACCCGTTTGACGGCCAAGCACTACCATATACGCGGAAACGTGTTGTTTGCATATTCATGCTCAGAAGAAATTTATTTAATAAGTCTCCGCTTATCAAATACTAAAAAGGTTTTCTATTATCTGACTTGATCTGCTATTTGAGAAAGTAACCCATTTACAAACCGCTTGGAATTCTCCGTTGAGTACTCACCGACTAATTCCACTGCCTCATTAATGACTGTAGCTATTGACGTTTCAGGGAAGTTGATTAATTCAAGTACCGCTACTCTCAATACGGCTCGATCTACAACTGGCATCCGGTCTAAACGCCATTCTTCTGCGTTGTTTTCGATCAGTGAGTCTATTTCTTCTTGTTTTGATGCTATTCCTTCGATTAAGTCATAAACGTAACTCTCTGGATTAACTAGTTGTTCATTCAGAACTTCTAGATTCTCCCTTCCTTGAGTTTCTGCAGCATAAAGAATTCCTAATGCTGTTTCTCTGTCTTCACGTCTAGATCCAAAACCATTACTGGTACCTGATGGCATTACTTAGACTCCTGACTGGCAGTTGTTATTGTTAAACACGGCTTAGGTATTCGCCAGTCCTAGTATCAATCTTTACTTGTTCATTTGGTTCAACAAAAAGTGGCACCTGAACAACTAGCCCCGTCTCAAGGGTTGCAGGCTTTCTAGCTCCAGAAACTCTGTCACCTTGAACTCCAGGTTCAGTTTCGGCGATTTCAAGTTCGACCGCTGCTGGCAATTCGACTCCTACGATTTCGCTTCCGAACATTAACATCTGTGCTTCACTTTGCTCTGCTAAATAATTGACTGCATCTCCAAGAGTTTGGGGCTCTATAGATATCTGTTCAAAGGATTCGGAATCCATAAATACATAATCATTGCCGTCCCTGTATAACAACTGCATAGAACGTTTATCGATAATCGCTCGTTCTACTTTTTCTCCCGCTCTGAAAGTTCTATCAACTACTACACCATTTTGTAGGCCTCTTAACGTGGTTCGCACAAAAGCATGGCCTTTACCTGGTTTAACATGTTGGAACGCGACGACTTGATACAACTCGTTGTCTAGTTCTAGCGTCATTCCATTTTTTAGATCATTTGTTGTTATAACGGGCATTTTCTTTTCTTTTTTGTAATTAAATAATTTTTGGAGAGTGAGTTAAGAACTCGCAACCTTGTTCAGTAACAATTACGGTGTCTTCCCATCTAACGCCACCGACATCCGGCAAATAAACTCCAGGTTCAACTGTCACCACTTGCCCTGAGCGAAGAGTATCAGCAGTAAGTCCAGAAAGCGTGGGAGCTTCATGAATATCAAGTCCAACTCCGTGGCCTGTTCCATGGGTAAATGCTTCCGCTAAACCAGCTTCTTTTAGCACTTCTCTACAAGCCGAATCAACATCTGCATTCGGTACGCCTTCTTTTACTGCTTCCAATCCTGCTTTTTGCGCTTCTAAAACAACCTCAAGCATTTCGGCTGGCTTGCCCGTTCCAGTGCCGCCTATCCGAGTCGAGCGAGTCATGTCAGACCGGTAGCTTTTATAAAGAGCGCCCATATCGCAGACTACGAGATCCCCCTCTGACAAGATTCTGTCACCAGGTCTTGCATGCGGACGTGCACTATTAGGACCTGCAGCAATAATTGTTTCAAAAGCAGTTCCTTCAGCTCCATGTTTTACCATCATTTCGTCTAAAGCTGTAGAAACTTCTTTTTCAGTTACTCCGGTTTCAAGCATCGGCCAAATACTGGCTAGCGCTTTGTCAGCTATTTCTGCTGCTGTTTTCATCAAGGCGATTTCACCTTTGTCTTTGATCTGTCTTAAATCTTCCACAAGACCTTCAGTAAATATTAATTCTGAGTTTTCGAAAATCGTTTCCAGGTTTTTCATCTTCGCCCAGGTAACTGATTGGGCTTCAAGTCCAACACGGTTAGTCATTCCGGAAATAGTCTTAAGTCTCTCGGACTGTTGTGAACCAACCATTTCAACTTCAATTTGCGCACCTGATTTTTCTACCTCTTCAACAGCCTGCTCGCCGTAACGTCCATCAACTAAAAGCAGAGTTTTATCTGCATCAATCCAAAGCAAACCCGCAGAACCTGTAAACCCTGAAAGGTAATAGATATTCGTAAGCGAAGTGACTAATAGGGCTTCGCATCCTGCTAGTTCGAATTTTTCAACAAGTCCCGAGAGTCGACCTTGCATGTCAAAATCTAAATTTTTTGTCATTCTTTAATCATGCCCGCCATCGCATCAATTGCCATTTGATACCCCTTTGCCCCGAAACCAGCAATGGTACCTGAGCTTACTGGAGCCACAACAGAGGTGTGTCTCCATGGTTCCCTTGATGCCGGATTGGAAATATGTAATTCTATGATGGGACCATCGAAGCTAGCTAAAGCGTCATGTATGGACCATGCATAATGAGTAAACGCTCCAGGATTAATAATTATTCCCGAGCATCTATTTCGGGCAGCATGGATCGAGTCGACAAGTTCACCTTCATGGTTCGATTGAAAATGTTCGAGCAAAAATCCAATTTCTGCTGCTTTATTTTTAGCTGCCTCCACATGCTCTTCTAAAGTTTCATTCCCATACGTTTCAGGTTCTCTTTCCCCGAGAAGATTTAAATTTGGTCCGGACAGAAGCAATAAAATTGGCTCGCTCATATCTTCCTCCACTTCTTTGTCGAAATCATCGAACTTTTTTAAGAGTTTCTTTTATAGGAATTTCTTCTATATCTTTTACCACTTCTAGACCTTTTGGGCCATCTAAAACAAAAGTGAAACCGTCCACTGCTTTTTTATCCCTAGTCATTGCAAATAATAAATCTTCGTCGCTAATCGATGCAGGCAAAATACTAGAAAGACCATAACTTTCCACCACTTGACGATGCTCCAAAACTCTTTCATGATCGATACGTTCTAACGCATGGGCAAGTTCTGCAGCATAAATAAGTCCTATCGCTACTGCTTCTCCGTGTTTAATCTCATAGTTGCCAATATTTTCAATGGCGTGACCTAAAGTATGGCCATAGTTCAGCAACGCTCTTTTACCTTGTTCTTTTTCATCTTGGACAACAATCTCAGCCTTTATTTCGACTGCTCTTGAAATTCTTTCTTCCATTTCCATTTGAATGAGTGGATCGCCAGTCAAGAAATGATACTTCGCTAACTCACCCAGACCAGAGCGTAATTCGCGTTCGGGCAGAGTATTCAAAGTATCAAGGTCGCATATAACTCCTGCTGGCTGCCAGAAGGAACCCACTAAATTTTTTCCTTCTGGAAGATTGACCCCTGTTTTACCCCCTACAGCAGCATCGATTTGAGCTAGAAGAGTCGTGGCTACGTGAACAACAGCGACTCCTCTGTGGTATGTAGCTGCAGCAAATCCTGCTACGTCAGTAACTACCCCGCCTCCTACTCCTACGATTACATCAGCTCTTGTTAAACCCCATGAGGCAAAAGCGCTGCAAAGTTCTCCAATTGTTGCTAAGGACTTGGCTTCCTCCCCGTCTTCAATTTCAAAGACCTTATGTTCAATTTCGAGTTCTACAGCTATTCCGATTTTTGACTGTGTGACAATTGCAGCGCGCTGAGCTCCAGAAGGAATCAGAGTTGGCAATCTATCCAATACGCCATTGCCAATAATGACCGGATATGTAATCCCGCTAGGTAGCGCTACTTTAACTTCATTCATTTTCTACACCTAAGCGCGACTTTAAACTATCGAACAGCAACTCAGAAACATTTGAAGCTTTCATATTGTTGGTATCTATCGTCAAGTCTGCTATTTCTTCGTAAAAGTCTGCTCTTTGTTCATCTAGTTTCATTAGTACTTCTAGTGGATCTTTTCCTTTTAAAAGTGGCCTGGAAGAACGTCTACTTACGCGTTTGGCCAAAGTTTTTATATCAGTACGAAGCCAGATAACAAAAGTTTTTTCTTGCAATAACCTTCGATTTGAAGACCTTTCAACAATCCCACCACCTGTTGAAATAACCAAAGAATCTGGATTCGAAAGTTTCGCTTCAAGGACTTGTTCCTCAAGGTCCCGAAAAACTTTTTCCCCTTTTTCTGCGAAAATTACACCTATGCTTCGTCCCGCTTGGTTTGCTATTACTACATCAAGGTCGGCGTGACCATAATTCATCAAACCTCCCAGTAAAGATCCGATCGTGGATTTACCTGAACCCATATGACCTACCAATGCAATGTGTCGGAATTTTTCTTTAGGCATCTCTTTAGATTACCTATTTACTGACACTCAGCTGAAACGATTAGTTAAATGTTTCTTTATTATGTTTTTTTTCAATTTCATATAAAGCTGCTTTTCTCATAACTTCAACCGGAGCTTCCTTACCTGTCCAGAGTTTGAATGCTCTTGCAGCTTGAAAAATCAACATTGATAGACCCCCATGGGCTTCAACTCCTCGGTTTTTTAGTGCTTCCAACCACGGAGTCGAAATGGGGTGGTAAATCAGATCTACGACCAGTTGACCTTTAGATAGTAAATTTGGTTCTATTGGAAAATTTGTTGTATTTCCAATGCCAGACATACCAATTGGTGTCGCGTTTATAACTAAATCAGACTCTGAAACTACTTCAGAAATTTCACTTTCTTCTATATATTTTCCAACTGGACCGGCCAACTTAACTGCATCAAGAGCTTTTCCTTTAGTTCTATTAATGACTGCCACTTCTCCTGCCCCTGCTTTTCCAAGCGAATGAATTATTGATCTTGCTGATCCTCCTGCTCCAATTACTAGAACTTTCTTGTCAGTCACATTCACCCCTGCGTCATGGTTCACAGCATCTAAAAATCCATCTCCATCCGTATTGTGTCCTTTTAATTTCCCTGCATCGTTAACGATGCAGTTAACGGCCCCCAACGTTTGTGCACTCTCACTAATTTCATCAAGCAACGAACAGATTTTTGCTTTGTGTGGCATCGTCACGGAAAGACCTGCTATTCCCATAGCTGAGACTCCTCTGATGGCGTCTGAAAGTTTTTCTTCAGGTGTTTCAAAGGCTGTATACACCCAGTCCATTTCTGCTTCTCTGAAAGCAGCGTTAAGTATTGCAGGCGACAGGGAATGTTTTACTGGGTTTCCGATTACTCCCACCAATGTTGTTGTCCCGCTGATCCTCATATTAAAATTATCGCAGATCTAACCGCATCCTAGATCTTTATTTACGCATATTTTCCGTGCTTTTTCAAAGTCGTCTGAAGTTCTAGCAAATGTATGAGCACCGACGACTCCATTTTGATCAGTTCTGACGTAATAAAGCCAGTCACCTTCAACCGGGTTAAGCGCTGCTTGAATTGAAGCTCTGCCGGGTGCTGAAATAGCTGTTGGTGGAAGTCCTAGTGAAACACGTGTGTTCCATGGAGAATCATATTCCAAATCATCAGCACTAAGTTCCTGTCCAGCAGTTTTACCAACGGCGTAACGAGACGTTGCATCGATACCCAATCTCCACCCTCTTTGTAATCGGTTGTAAATAACTCTCGCTATCATTGGTCTCTCTTCAGCCAGTTGTGCTTCTTCTTCAATCAATGATGCGATTACCAGAGCTTCATATGGGGTGATGCTAAGGCTTCGTGTTTTCTTTTCTATTTCTTCTTCTTCAATAACCTTTAAGAATTGTCGATGCATTCGCAACAAAAGATTCATTTCATCTGATGCTGTTGCCTCATCTAGTTGATAAGTGTCTGGGAATAATAAACCTTCCGCTAGAAGAAATGAAAGATTCGAAGGGTAGTGCTCCCATTTCAAGCGATCGTCCAAAAGTGAAATTCTGAGCTCTTCTTCATTGAAAGCAGGTAACGCTTCTAATAAACGTTTAGTGATTTGCTCTAAAGTTAACCCCTCAGGAACTGTTACTCGTACGACTTCTTCGGGTATCGGACCTTTCCTTAGTTCTGACACAGTGTCTTGGAAACTCGAGTGCTCTTTTAGTAAATATCGCCCTGCTTGGAAAGAATAATCTTCACCTGAATTGCAATTCAAAAATCTTTTCAGCACGGTAGGGCATCTCATCCATTGCCTAAACATTGTTGGGCTGTCAATTATTCCCAAATCACCCAAAGTCGCTATTACATCATTTGTGGTCCAACCATCTTCTATTGAAAATTCTATTTCCACTCCCGGCATTTGATTAGGTTCAACCTGATCATCAATCCAATTTTCAAGTCTCGCCCATCCACTGATAAAAACAACAAGCATCACCAGAGCTACTAGACCCCAGCGAAGTATGGGACCCATTGGAGGCCGATGGCGAATCCATCGAACATCTGGTCTTACTTCGTAGTCATCTTCTGTTAGAGAGAACTCTTCGAAGTCGTTTTTTTCTTCATGAAGAGGACTTTTTTCATAAGATTCTTCAATTGGTGTTTCGTCTGTCACCCGTCTCCGTTCAAGCTCGGTTATCTAACCATGATTGCAGAATCACTGATGCTGCAACCTGATCAATGACCTCACGTTGCCGCTTACTGTCTAGACCCTGCAAAGACAACTCTTGGGCTGCTATTACTGTTGTCAAACGTTCATCGTGTATATCTACCGGAACAGATATTACGGAAGCCAGTTCTTCAACTTCTTTCTCAACCGACTTGGCAGCTGGACCTTTGTTTCCATCCAGCGAATAAGGCATACCAACTACAACAAGCTCTGCTTCCCATTCGGATACTAGATCATTAATTTTTTTGTGATCTTCTTTGGTATTTTTTGAACGAGTCAGAACTTGAAGAGGAGTAGCTACTTTTCCATTATTGTCGCTTATTGCAATCCCGATCCTTTTGCTCCCAAGGTCTATCCCTAAAGCTCTCACCTATTCAACCGGTTTGGGCGACTGCCCTAGCTTGTTCTAATGCTTCTTCAAGATTTTCTGGGCTCTTGCCCCCAACTATTGTGAGTTCAGCATTTAGCCTTCCACCACCACCTATTGTTTTAGCCGCTTCAGACAAAATAGTTCCTGCATTTAAGCCACTGTCGGTCTTAACAGCAGCTATTAAAGCTGCGCCCCCCTCAGCTGGTGCAGTTCCTAGTATCACAGCTTTAACTTCTTCTTGATCCCTTACAGCAACCGCCAATTCTCTCAAACTTTCTCTATCTATACTTTCAACGAGTGAAACAACTATTCCATTTTCAGCATTTTCTGCAAGTTCTTTAACCATCCCTAGTGCTTCTTTACGTTTCAAACTTTGAACTTCATTTTTTAACGATTTAAGCTCATCCATTTTTCTCTGGATTCCGTCTAATAAATCTTCACGTGGTACACCTACAAGATGTGCGGCGTTCGAAAGAGAACTTTCAGCTTCTCTCAAATTTTCGACAGTTGATGTACCAGTGACTGCCTCTAATCGTCGAATGTTCGATCCTATGGAACCTTCAGAGACGATTTTCAGTAATCCAATGTCACCCAATGCTGAAACATGGGTTCCTCCGCAAAATTCAAGAGACTTTGGACCTGCTTCTAAAACTCGGACAGTTTCTCCGTACTTGTCACCGAAAAAAGCTATTGCACCTTTCTCTTCGGCTTCCTCACGTGTCATTTCATTATGATGGCATTCAGAATTGTTTAGTATTTCAGAATTAACAAGGTCTTCCACAGAAGAAACTTGCTCCTCAGTCACTGCTTCGAAATGACTAAAATCGAAACGCAAGCGATCCGAACCGACATATGAACCTTGTTGTTTAACATGTTCACCCAAAACTTCTCGTAAAGCCCAGTGGACCAAATGCGTAGCTGTATGGTTGCGTCGGATTTGCGACCGTCTGTCACTGTCTATCTCAGCGGTTGCCTGCTGACCTAACTCCAAATACCCATCTATCAATTCGTATTGATGCACATGTATTGTGTCTAAAGCAAGAGTCGTGTCGACAATTTTAATTTCGCCAGTTTTCGTTGAAATTCTTCCTGTGTCTCCTATCTGACCACCGGACTCTGCATAAAACGGTGTCTCATCAAGAGCGATTAGATTGTCATCAAAATATATAACAGTTGAATCGCTAATAGTTTTGTCATAGCCAACAAAACTAGTTGGACCTTTTTCGTCAAGAACTCTCCTCAACTCTCCTGTTTCATCGCTACTCATTGCATCTTTGCGCGCTGAACGAGCTCTCTCTTGCTGTCTTGCCATAGATTCTTTAAATCCTTCAATGTCGACCTCAATAGATCTTTCTGCACAAATTTCCTCAGTTAGCTCGAGAGGAAATCCGTAAGTGTCGTGCAATTTGAAAGAGACTTCACCACTAAGTGTTTTATTTTTTCCAAGACCTGCTATCTCTTCATCGAGAATCAACAAGCCAGATTTTAATGTTTCACGGAACCTATCTTCTTCCCTGCTCAAAACTTCCTGGATGAAATCAATATTTTGTTTGAGTTCCGGATAATCGGATCCCATAATTGTGACCACTGATTCTGCTAATGAGGGCATTACAGAGTCTTCAAGTCCCAATAACCATGCGTGTCTCACTGATCTACGGATAATTCGCCGAAGCACATAGCCTCTATCTTCGTTGCTTGGAAAAACTCCATCGCTTATCAAAAATGTCGAAGAGCGGGCATGATCGGCAATAATTCTCAGTGAAATGTCGAGTCTTTCCTCCTCGCCATATGAAACCCCTGCAAGATCTCCGATTTTTTCAATAACTTCTGAAATTTCGTCTGTTTCCCAAACAGAATCGACTCCTTGCATTACTGTCAAAATTCGTTCTAAACCTGCACCAGTATCTATCGCTGTTGAAGGTAATGGGGAGGTGGAGCCATCCGGATGTTGTTCGAATTGCATAAATACGAGATTCCAAATTTCGACAAAACGCTCTTCTCCTCCATGGGCTGGTCCTCCGTCAGCGCCAAATTCTGGACCTTTGTCCCAGAAAATTTCTGAACAAGGTCCACATGGTCCAGTTTCAGCCATCCTCCAATAGTTGTCTTCCCCTAGGCGTTGAATCTTGTCAGGGGCAACACCTACTTCGTTTATCCAAATCCCTTCGGCTTCATCATCGCTTTCATGGACCGTTACCCATAGTCTTTCAGGGTCCAAGCCAAGATTTTTTGTTACAAATTCCCACGCGTAAGAACAAGCATCAGATTTAAAATAATCTCCAAAACTGAAATTACCCATCATTTCAAAAAAAGTTAAATGGCGGCTCGTTCTTCCAACTTCGTCCAGATCATTGTGTTTTCCTCCTGCTCTAACACATTTTTGTACAGTTACAGCACGTGGCCACGGAGCCGGCTGTTCACCGATTAAATACGGCTTGAACTGAACCATCCCAGCCACGGTGAACAGGAGTGTCTGATCATGGGGTATCAGACTTCCTGATGAAACTATCTCATGGCCACGGGTAGAAAAAAAATCTGTAAATTCGTTACGAATTGCTTTTGCTGTTGACGGCAACTTTCCCATAAAACAAGCCTAGCGCTATGCAGTGAAGCAAATAGGTAGGTCCAAGCTCAATTAAATCTCTGAGGTCTTACTGGTCTGTGTTGTCGTCTCAAATAGCTGTCTTGTCCAATGAGAGAAGAACTATAATTATTCACATTTTGGGTAACAGAATCTGATTCTTGGCGAATAAATCTTTTCCGAAATCTTTCAAAGACTTCACTTCTTTTATTGAATAATTCCTCTGGCATGAATCCAAATTTGGAAACAGTATTTCGCACATATTTATTAAAAGTTCTACGAAAACGATTTTCCATCCAATTTGAAGCCAGGACACCTAAAGCCCAACCCAGAAGTAACCAAAATAAACGCCGTCGCATTAGTTTTGCTCCTCTGAAAAATCTTCTACATTCTTGTTTTCTTTTATTTCAGTCATTCTGTCTACTATCTGCTCTTCAAATCCATGTGGTGAAGGGTTGTAATAAATATTTGATTCAACCTCTTCAGGTCTATATTTTTGCTCGACCCAACCTCTTGGATCGTTATGGGGGTACTCATAACCTTCTCCGTGTCCAATGCTTGATGCACCACTGTAATGCGCGTCTCTCAAATGTGGGGGAACACGTCCCTCGCCTGCCGAAGAAACATCTTGCATAGCTGCAGCCAAGGCGAGTGTTACTCGGTTAGATTTTGGAGCTGTGGCTAAATGAACTACAGCTTGAGCTAAATTGAGTTGAGCTTCAGGAAGGCCTACGAACTCCACTGCTCGCGCTGCAGCATCTGCGACAAGCAGACTAGTGGGGTCTGCCATGCCAATATCTTCACTCGCCAGAATAACTAAGCGGCGGACTATAAATCTTGGATCTTCACCTGCTTTCAACATTCGAGCCAACCAATAAAGACCTGAATCGGCATCAGATCCTCGAATGCTTTTTATAAAAGCGCTGATTATGTCGTAATGGTCGTCCCTGCCGTAACGGATAGCCTTTGCCCCCAAAGATGCTTCCACATCTTTTAGCGTTATTTTTCTTTCACCTCTTCCAATCGCTATTGCTGAAGCGACTTCGAGACTGGTCAAAGCCTGTCTGCCATCTCCTGCCGAGCGGTCTGCTAACAAATCCAAAGCTTCTGAATCAGTATCCACTCCTTCTTCCTCTGCTCCTTTCATAAGTAGGGCTACTATAGAATCTCTGTCTAAGGCTTCAAGGCGAAACAATGTTGACCTTGAAAGCAATGGAGCGTTTACTTCAAAATACGGATTCTCAGTTGTGGCCCCTATTAGCACGATTAGACCAGATTCAACCGAAGGCAATAAAGCGTCCTGTTGGGATTTATTAAAACGATGGACTTCATCTAAAAAAAGTATCGTACCTACTTCTGCTTCACCTAAGCGTGTTTCTGCGGCTGCTACTAGTCCTCGCACGTCTTTTACACTTGCAGAAACGGCTGACATCTCGTGGAAATCTTGCTGCGTGACCCTTGCTATTACCCTAGCGATAGTTGTTTTCCCAGTTCCTGGAGGTCCCCATAGTATTAGAGAAGACAACTTGTCCGTTTCAATCAACTGACGGAGAGGTTGATCTTCACCAATCAAATGCTTCTGGCCGACCACATCATCTATACGTAATGGTCTTAAGCGATCTGCTAAAGGTCCTCTATTTTTTAGACGTTCTTTTGCCGCGTGCGTAAAAAGATTTTCAGTCACCCAATAGAACCTAGTTGAGTTCTACAGACCAATTAGTGCATCTCATGTAGATGGAGGTAAAACTTTCAAACCGAGTTCCTTTAGATGTCGGTCATCTATAGGTGATGGTGCGCCAGTAAGCGGATCTGAACCTGATTGAGTCTTCGGGAAGGCTATAACTTCACGAATATTCTCTTCACCTACAAGAATTGCTGTTAGCCGATCTAAACCAACAGCAAAACCTGCGTGTGGCGGTGCTCCGAATTTAAATGCATCCAACAAGAAACCGAATCGTTTTCTCACTTCGTCTGGTTCTATCCCAAGTGCAGTAAAGATTCTCTGCTGAATATCCTGTCTGTGTATCCTCACACTTCCAGATCCGAGTTCCCAGCCATTTAAGACTAAGTCATAGGCAAGTGAACGGATACCTTCTGTTTCTCCATCTTCCAAAAGAGCTAGATCGTCTTTATGTGGCATCGTGAATGGATGGTGTGAAGAAGATGGATTTCCCTTTTCGTCGGTTCCCTCGAATAATGGAAAATCTATGACCCAAAGAAAATGAAACCCGCCTTCATTGATTGGTAGCCTTCCTATTTCTAATCTCACTAGACCTAGAACATGGCAAACAGTAGACCACTGATCAGCCACCAGAAGTAAGAGATCGCCTTCCTCACCAGACATCTCAGATTTAAGAGAAACTTTTTCTTCCTCAGAAAGAAACTTGACTATAGGTGAAACCATTTCAGAGTTTTCTATTTTTATCCAAGCGAGGCCTTTGGCTCCCCAATTCTGAGATTTATCAGTTAGTTCGTCTAATCGACTTCTTGAATATTCTGCTCCCCCTGGAACACGTATCCCCTTTACACAAGGTGCTTGGAAAGCCCTGAATTCGGTACTTTTGAAAATATCCGTGAGTTCAACCAGTTCAAGGCCAAATCGTATATCTGGCTTATCTGAACCGAAGCGTTCCATTGCCTCTTGCCATGTAATTGATGGGATTGTGGTTATTTTTTCTCCAGTGACAGCCTCTGTAGCCACAGCAACTGCTGAAGAAACTATGTTTCTTATATCTTCACCATTCACAAAACTCGCTTCAATATCTAGTTGCATGAATTCATATTGTCTGTCGGCTCTTAAGTCTTCGTCCCTAAGACATCTAGCTATCTGGTAGTACCTGTCTATACCTCCGAGCATGCAGAGTTGTTTGAAGATCTGAGGGCTTTGTGGAAGAGCATAAAAAGAACCCGGGTCTTTTCGTGATGGAACCACAAAGTCTCTAGCTCCTTCAGGGGTGCTAGCTACAAGCATCGGAGTTTCAACTTCCACAAAACCTTGTTCCTCCATCGTTTTACGCACAGAGCTCGTTACCAGTGCGCGTGATTGTAAATTATTTTGAAGTCTGCTCCTTCTTAGATCCACATACCGGTGTCTAAGTCTTAAAACTTCATCTACATCTGTTCTGTCATCTATTGGAAACGGTGGAGGTTCGGCTTCTGCCAGAACTATGACCTCAGAACCTTCAACCTCTACTCCTCCCGTATCCAAAGAATCATTTACGGTCTCAGATGGTCTTTCCCTGACTTTTCCTGTTACTTGAAGAACATACTCTGGACGCAAATCTGCAGCTCCTTGAACCACGACCTGGATAACTCCGCTTCGGTCTCGTAAATCTATAAAAGCGAGTTTGCCGTGGTCTCTACGTCGATTAACCCAACCGCATAGCGTCACATCTTTTCCAACATCATCAACGCGAAGATCTCCGCATCGATGAGATCGCATAGAGGTTTCATAGTTTGTCATCCAAGCCTCTTTCTAAGATTGGCGATTGCTGCATCTGAGGCAATTTCCTCTTGGCCTTCTTCGCCTCTCAGGTCTCGAATCGTAACAACTCCTTTTTTCACTTCATCCTCTCCAATGATTACTGCAATTTTCGCCCCACTTTTATCCGCGGCTTTCATCTGGGCTTTCATTGAACGATCTCCAAAAGATCGATCAACCTTGAAACCGTTTTGTCTCAGCTGATCCGTAACGACAAGTGAGTATTCTCCACCAGTTGTATCAACAACATAAATTTGCAATAACTGTTCTGTTTCTAGAAAAGTTTTTTCCGCATCGCAAGCCATCAAGGTTCTGTCTAAACCTAGAGCAAAACCGACTCCGGGTGTCGCTGGGGCTCCCATTTCTTCGGCTAGACCGTCATAACGACCCCCACCTCCAATTGCATCCTGTGCCGCATCTATGCTTTTGGTTGTGAACTCAAAAGTAGTTTGAACATAATAGTCAAGACCTCTAACAAGGTTTGGTTGAACTGAATAAGGTATTTTTAATTTTTTTAAACCTTCTTGAACTTTGTTGAAATGGTTGTTTGCCTCATCAGATAGGTGTTCAAGAATACTGGGAGCTTCAGAAATCACTTCAACATCCTCGGCTCGTTTCGAATCTAAAACTCTTAATGGATTAGAAGCAAGGGTTTCTTGTGCCGCAGTGGAAAGAGCACCCTTTTGTTTTTCTAAGTACCCACTTAGAGTTTCTATATATCTAACCCTGTCTTGAAGAGTTCCTACAGAATTAAGCAAAAGATCCACCTGTTTGAGACCTAGAGCTTCGAAAAATCTCCATGCAATAGCTATCACTTCTACATCTAGATGTGAATCATCTGTCCCCAATGCTTCCACGCCTACTTGATCGAACTGTCTGAATCTACCTTTTTGAGCCCTTTCATATCGAAAATTAGGACCCGCATACCAAACTTTCCATGGTAAAGATGGTCGATGTTCAGCATAGGATCGAACGATTGAAGCTGTCTGTTCAGGTCTTAAAGCTATATTTCTGCCACCTTTGTCTTCGAAATCGTACATTTCTTTTCTTACAACATCCGTACCATCACCAAGACGTTGAAAAACTTCTATGTGTTCGAACATAGGTAAAACGATTTCTGTATAACCAGCGCTACTAACAATTTCTGCAAACAAATCTATGAATGAACGTCTTCGTGCAGAATTTGGCCAAACTAAATCTCTGGTGCCTTTAGGGGCACGATAAACAGAATCCTTCACAAGAACGAGGTTACTATTATTGGCCTAGTTATCACTGCTACTTAAAATTTGTTGTTCATCTCCTCCAGGAACAATTCGATATATGTCATAAACGGAATCAATTTCACGTATTACATACATAAGCCTATTGAGATGTGTTGGGTCACTGATTTCAAAATCAAAACGCATACGCGCTACTCGATCAGAGATATTAGTTGAAGTTTCAACTCCTATTACATTTACCTGATGTTCTGACATCACATCGCCTACATCTCTTAATAATCCAGGGCGGTCAAGAGCTTTTATCTCGATAGACGCCACAAAGTAACCCTCTACATGTTCATCCCATTCAACCTCAATTAGTCGATCTGGTTGATCGATTGAAAGGGATGAAGCGTTCGCGCAGTCGCTTCGATGTACAGACACCCCACGCCCCTTTGTTACAAAACCCATAATTTCATCTGGTGGCACTGGTGTGCAGCATCGCGATAAACGAATCATGAGATCGCTGAAACCCTCAACGTGCACACCTACTTTTGTGGAATCACTACGTTCTCTTTGTGGCTGAAAAACTGTTGCCTGTTCTTTGAAACGTCCCGGTTCTGACTCATCCAGTACTTTTTCAATTTTTCCTATTACTGAAAGAGCTGAAACATGATGTTCACCAATTGCGGCGAATAAAGCTTCGAGATCTGCATAATTGAGATCATCCGCCACTGCTGCAAGTGTTTCACTGTCTAAAGTTTCCTTGACTGGTAAATCGGCTCTTCTCAACTCCCTGACTAGGTCATCGTGTCCCGTATCAATAGCTTCACTGCGTCGTTCTTGTGAATACCACTGTTTTATTTTGCTTGCCGACCGGTGTGATGCTACAAACTGCAGCCAATCTTTGCTAGGAGCGGCTTCACTCTGCTTTGATGCGACTATTTCAACGGTTTGACCAGAAGTTAGTCGAGTGTCAAGAGGCACTAGCCGTCCTTCTACTTTTGCTCCTACGCATCTGTGACCGACTTCTGTGTGTATCGAATATGCAAAATCAACTGGGGTTGATCCAATTGGAAGCGTGATGACATCTCCTTTAGGTGTAAAAATATAAACTTCATCCTGTTCAAGGTCTGTTTTAAGGTTCGCCATGAATGCATTCGGGTCAGCTGTTTCCTCCTGCCACTCAACCATCCGTCCCAACCATTCCATTTCATCTGAAGGGCTTTTGATTTTGTAATCCCAGTGTGAAGCAACTCCAAACTCCGCGCGCTGATGCATCTCTCGGGTTCGGATCTGAAATTCTGCTTGCTTTGCTTGAGGACCTATAACTGTGGTGTGCAATGACTGATAAAGGTTAAATTTTGGCATTGCTATGTAATCTTTGAAACGTCCCTGAACCGGTTTCCATGTCGCGTGAATAGTTCCGAGAGCTGCATAACAATCTCTTACGTTTTCGACAATAACTCGGATTCCCACTAGGTCGTATATTTCCTCAAACGGTCTTCCTTTGACAATCATCTTTTCGTAAATGCTCCAAAGGTGTTTCGGTCTTCCAGATACTTCCGCCTTGACTCCCATATTGCTAAAACGTTCTTTCACATTTGCTACTAGTTGCATAAGGTACATATCTCTTTCCGGAGCACGATCTTGGACCATTTGTGCAATTTCGCTGTAACGCTTCGGGTGAAGTGTCGCTAATGAAAGATCTTCTAACTGGACTTTTACATCTTGCATTCCTAACCGATTAGCAAGTGGGGCGTATATGTCAAGAGTTTCCCTAGCTGTTCTTTCTTGTTTGAATTCTGGCAAAGCTGCGAGAGTTCGCATGTTATGTAAACGATCAGCAAGTTTTATCACTAACACTCTCAAATCTTTTGCTACTGCTACAAGCATTTTTCTCATGCTTGCAGCCTGTTGATCTTCACGGGAATCAAAATTTATTCTGTCTAGTTTTGTGACACCATCAACTATGCTCGCTACTTCAGAACCGAAATCCCTTTCAAGGTCTTTTAGATCTATCTCTGTATCTTCTATCGAGTCATGCAATAAAGCTGCTCCTATCGTGACGTCATCAAGACCTTGATGGGCGACGATAGTAGCTACGGCTAGGGGGTGATGAACATAAGGTTCCCCTGACTTACGGGTTTGTCCCTCATGTGCTAGTACAGCCGTTTTATAAGCACGTTCTATTAACGCAATGTCACCTTTGGGATGCCGTTCAAGGTAAGCGTCTATCAAAGCCGTTGTTTCATCACTTTTTCCTGAAGCTCGACGGCGCCATGGAACAACTCGACGTGTCGCTACCATTTAGCGGCGCTTCTTACGAGGCCTGGGAGGGATTGCTCCGGAATTCCGCAGCGGGGCAGGACGCCCACGTGCCGGACCTCTAACCCCTTCAATGCGTTCTTTTTTCTTCACTTCTGGTTTAGACGCTTCTTGCCTATCAATTTTTCGAACTATCTCGTGCTTGATTCCCTTTTGTTCAAGTCTGTTTCTTACTTGTTGCCATCTGTCTTCTCTTTCCTTGAGCCTGGAAACTAATGAAGCTGCCAGAAAGATCGAAGAATATGAACCGACTAGTATTCCAACCAATAATGCAACACTAAATTCTTGCAAAGTAGTTGCACCCATTATGAAAGCACCGATTACGAGCAATGAAAGCACAGGTAAAGCTGAAGAAATACTCGTATTTATTGATCTCATTGCCACCCTGTTGAGTGCCAGGTTCATCATTTCTGTATAGGAATATTTCTCAGAAGCTCCTAATCTTCCCGTGATTTCCCTGACCTTGTCGTAGACAACAATTGTGTCATAGAGGGAATATCCCATAATTGTAAGGAAGGCAACTACCGTGGCAGGCGTTATTTCAAATTGAAAAACTGAGTAGACGCCGACACTGACAATAATGTCGTGAATAACTGCTATTAGCGCTCCAAGTGCCATTTTCCATTCGAGACGGATCGTCAGATATACGGCTACTACAATAAAAAATATAAGCAGTGCTTTTATTGCTTTATTTGTTACATCCGATCCCCAAGTTGGGCCAACCTGTTCAAATGTCTCGACCTCTCCGATACGATTTTCAAGCAACTCTCTAAGTTCATTAGCTTTTTGAGGGTCATCTATGTCCGATCTGATTCTAGTTATGTCATCACCCACTTTCTGGACTCTTGAATCAGCCGCTCCGACGCTTGAAAGAACCTCTCTGGTTTCAGAAACTGTCACGCTTGAAGAACGAACTTCGTAAGAAGTCCCTCCCTCGAAATCAAGTCCTAAATTAAGACCACGAATACCAAAGGAACCTATTCCTATGATTAGGAGAATCATTGAAGCAATAAAAGCTCGCTTCCATAAATTTGGGAAATTCACAGGGTTTTCCCCCAGATAAAGACTTTTCAAAGTTCTCATATTGGTTCCACCTGCGTTGAACTGATCTTTGTCCTCGACTCACTTATTGCCCCAATAGCTGGTAGGCCAAATCTTTTAGGATGATTAGCAAACCAATCTGTTCTTGCAAGTACTTTCACGATTGGTCCCATAAAAAAATAAGTTGCTACTAAGTCGAGCAAAGTGGCTAACCCTAGGTAAAAAGCAAAACCCTTGACTGCCCCTACTGTGAGCCACCAAAGCAAAATTGCGCCTATCAATGAAGCCATGTCAGCTTTGACTATCGTTGAAAAAGCAATCGGAAAAGCTCGGTCGACTGATGAACGAGCTGTTCTTCCATCAAGTACATCTTCTTTCAGGTGTTCGAAATAAACTATGTTCGAATCGACTGAGACGCCTATTGAAACAATTATTCCTGTTATGCCAGCGAGTGTCAGGGCAAGTCCTTCTTGAGTACCTAAATGAGAGACAATTGCCCATAACAGTGACCCTGAAACCAACAAGCTTGATAAAGCTACTAAACCAAGAAGTCTGTAATAAGACAGCATGAAAAGAGCTACCAGAACCATCCCTATGATCCCAGCTTTGATTCCTGCGTCTAGCGAATCTTCTCCAATTGTTGCTGACACGAGTTGAGTGTTTTCTGCTTTCAGTTCAACTGGAAGCGAGCCGTATCTCAATGTCAGTGCGACATTTTCAGCTTCTTCTTTTTCGTATGCTCCTGAAATCACAATTGCATCTCTTTTAAATTCTGGTGCTCTAATTTGTGGTGCTGTAATAATTTGTCCATCCAAGACAATCGCTAGACGACCATTTGTAAATCCTGGAAGTTGTGGACATGAGTCTGATCCGACATAACACTGTGCTGAAACTGAGTTGAAAGCTTCGATTCCGTTCCGACCCTCTTTAAGAACAAGACTTATTTGCCACTGATAGTCATAAAAATCTGCTCCTGCGTCACTAAGTGCATCTCCTGTTAACACGCTCGGACCCAAAAGGTATCTTGATCCTGGATCATCCTGTGAACCTAAAATCACGAAATTGTTGGCTAGATCTGCTTCCTTTGGCGTTAATCCATCAGTACCGACAGCTGGTTGTGTCTCTCCACTTATTGCTCTCGCACATGACGCCAGAGGGGCGGCCACATAATTATTGCCTTCATTTTCTGTGTTTTGATTTCCAACAGAGGAAAACACTTCACAAACAGGACGGAATCGCATTTCAGCTGTTGTGCCAACTAATTGGAGTGCCCTGTCTTGATCCTTAACACCTGGCAACGACACCATTACTCCGCCCGCTATACGTGATATCTCCGGTTCCGCTACTCCCAAGCCGTCAACTCGATTACGGATTATTTCCACGGTTTGATCAAGCATGATCTCATCTGCAGGTTGAGTTGCAATGAGTCGAACGGAGACTCCTCCTTGAAGGTCAAGACCAAGTAAAGGCTCATTTTTCCAAAGAACTGTTCCTGCTATTGAAGCAATCGTTATTGCAAGAATACCTATCAGAAGAGTTAGTTGTCGGCGCATCTTAGTTTTCTCAATGAGAATTAGTCCTCCGAAGGAGTCTCATCTAAATCTGTTTGGAATTTCCGTTCAACAGCACTTCTAAGCACTTTCAGCTCAACAGCCTCATCGCGCTCTCCAAATACGTTTAGCCATATGATTCCGCCCTCTTCCTCTACATCCACAATTGTTCCGTGAATGCCTGAACTGAGCAATACTTCGTCTCCCGGTCCCAAGGAACGCACCAGAGCTTGTTGTTCTTTAGCACGTTTTTGTTGTGGTCGTATAAGAAACATATACATCAACAACATGATTACTATAAGTGGCAAAAATGACATTTGGACTCGCTAATTTAGGGGATACTTACACTGATAGTTTACGCCAAGTGAGGTTATTAAAACTCGAACTTATTGACTTCAAGACCAAATATCTAAAGTTTCTTTTCGGAACTTATTAAATTCATTTTCATTTATAGCAACTCTCATACGTTCCACGAAGTTAAAAAGCCATGCAAGGTTATGCAAGGTTAAAATACGCGCCCCGGTCGGTTCATCCGTAGCCATCAGGTGTCGTAAATAGGATCTAGACCAATGATTTCCAGGGCTTTGAGGAAATCCTGGATCAAGCGGATCGTCGTCTTTTGCGAAACGGGCATTTCCGATATTAATTCTTCCTCCTGAGGTTAAAACAGTTCCGTGTCGAGCCAAGCGAGTTGGTAAAACACAATCAAACATGTCTATACCTCTTTCAACGACTTTTAGTAAACCAACTGGGTCACCTAGTCCCATGAAATACCGCGGTTGATCCTCAGGAATCAATTCCGTTACCACTGAGACAGAATCAAACATTTCATTCCTACCCTCACCGACACTCAATCCCCCTATCGCGTATCCATCAAAACCGATTTCTAAAGTGCGTTTTGCACTATCTGCCCTTAATGCAGGATTAATTCCCCCTTGCACTATGCCGAATTGGCTTTGCCGAGAAGAAGCATCGGGGTGATTAAGAAAAGTTTCTCTTCCTCTCTCAGCCCATGCGGCAGTCATTTCTACAGACTCTCTTATAGTCTCTTCGGGTGCCGGCAAAGCCGGGCAAATATCTAAAACCATCTGAATGTCTGCGCCTATATCAGCCTGTATGTCAGCGGAAGTTTCTGGTGTTAATTTATGGAAAGAACCGTCATAAACGGAACGGAATGTTGCACCCTCTTCGTCGATTTTTGGATCAAGTGAAAATATCTGATATCCGCCTGAATCAGTTAATGTCAGACCTGTCCAGTTTGAAAATGAGGCTATGCCCCCAGCATTTTTTACTATTTCTGCACCTGGTCTAAGCATTAGGTGATAAGTATTTGCCAAAACTACCCGAGCTCCCAGGTCTTTTAGGTCCAATGAAGATAGGTGTCTAACTGACCCCCTTGTTCCCACGGGCATAAAACAGGGTGTTTGGAAAGAGCCTGTTGCAAGTCTTACAGTACCTGTTCTTGCTTCTCCATCTGTATTTTCCAAATCAAAGTCAGCTCTCATTTTTATCACCTATCGTTTCCAAGAAATTTTCTTTGCACAAGCATCGCGTCTCCAAAAGAAAGAAATCTGTAATTTTCATATAATGCCTCTTCATATAGAGACTGCCATCTTTCCCCTAAGAACGCATCAAGCATTATAAGTAGGGTTGACTTTGGAAGGTGGAAGTTGGTCAAGAGAAGATCAACTATTTTAAAATCGAAAGGTCGTTTTATAAAAATATCAGTCCTTCCTTCTAATCTTCCTAGTGCTGCTGTTTCAAGAGCTCGTACCGTTGTTGTACCTACGGCTATTACTCTCTTTGCTTCTGTACATGCTTTAATAACAGTTTCGGGCACTTTGTAAAATTCAGAATGCATTTTATGGTCCTCAATGTTTTCTGAATTGATCGGCCGAAACGTGTCTAATCCAACCACAAGCTCCACAAATTCTATTTTTGCGCCTTTTTCAATACACCTGTCAAGCAATTCTTTCGTGATGTGCAATCCGGCAGTCGGCGCTGCAGCAGATTTTGCTTTTTTGCTGTACACGGTTTGATATCTATCTTTATCTTCCAGTTTTGTTTTTATGTAGGGGGGAAGAGGCATTTCTCCATGTTTTTCAAGCGTTTGGATAAATTCTCCTTTTACATTTAATCGAACTTTTCTTAAGCCTTTTCCAAGATCATCTCTTACTTCAATTTCTAAATCTTCGCCGAGTTTAAAAACAGTTCCGGGTTCTATTTTTCGACTTGGTTTAACCAATGCATCCCATTGATTTTCCTCTTTAGTTTCTTCTAGTAAAAGAATCTCTACTTTTCCACCGGTTGATTTATGTGCATAAAGACGCGCTGGTAGGACTCTCGTGTTGTTCATTACAATTAAGTCACCCGGTTTAATGATTTCTGGGAAATCAAAAATTTTTGAGTGCTGAATCTGGTTTTCGATATCTACCAATAGACGAGAGTCTGTCCTAACCGGCAATGGTTCTTGCGCTATTGCGGAATTGGGAAGATTGTAGTCAAACGCATTAAGATTCATTGAGTATTATTTTAAAGGGTTTTTAATTTCTTTATCAGTTACCAAATAATGACTGTTTATTATCCACTGGGACACTTAGCCCTAAATGTTTGTAAGCAGCCTGTGTTGCAACTCTGCCTTTCGGGGTTCTTATGAGTAAGCCGTGTTGAATCAAGTACGGTTCATATACATATTCAACGGTATCTTCTGGTTCGCTGACGCTAATCGCTAACGTTTTTATACCAACTGGACCACCAGAAAATTTTTCACATAAAGAAACCAAAATGGCTCTTGATGATTTATCTAAACCAAGATCATCAACTCCGAAAAATGTAAGACCATCACGTGCTACATCCCCATTAACTTTTCCTTCTCTCTCAATTTGGGCGAAGTCGCGTACTTGTCTTAATAATCGATTGGCAATTCTTGGAGTACCCCTTGAACGTTTAGCTATTTCAGCGGCTCCATCAGCATCTATGTCAACTTCAAGTATCCCAGCTGTTCTTTGAACAATGGATTGCAATTCTTCAGATTCGTAATAGTCCAATCGTGCCGTGAGTCCGAACCTGTCGCGCAAAGGACCGGTAATAAGTCCAGTGCGAGTTGTAGCCCCAACCAAGGTAAAAGGCGGTAAGTCAAGTCTGATTGAACGTGCTGCAGGCCCTTTACCTAGAACGATATCCAGCTCAAAATCCTCCATGGCTGGGTACAAAACTTCTTCTACGGCTCTTGCAAGTCTGTGTATTTCATCAATAAATAAAACATCTCCTATTTCAAGTTTTGTCAAAATAGATGCTAGATCACCTGCCCTTTCAAGAGCCGGCCCAGAAGTTATATGAAGTTCAGCTCCCATTTCCATGGCGACTATATGAGCTAATGTTGTTTTACCTAACCCTGGCGGTCCCGCAAAAAGAAAATGATCTGCAGGCTGTTCGCGTTTTCTTGCTGCTTCTAACATCACTCTTAAGTGACCTTTTAGTTCGGTTTGGCCAACGAATTCAGCGAGGCCTTTGGGTCTCAGACCTACTTCTATTTCACTTTCTATTGGTTCTTTGTTGGGGGAAAGTAACTCTTCACGCATGATCGACCTTAAGCGGTAGCTAGTTTTTGGAGAGCTTCTCGAAGTAAAATAGAGGTATCGTCACCAGCAAGATCTCCAAGAACTGAACGTACCTCTTCAGGTGAATAACCAAGTCCACCTAGAGCTTCTTGCACTTCTAATATCGCTGATCTTCCGATTCCTGAATTGTCAGCTTCG
>Ga0206679_10000550_pt1 | contig 31151 bp, 24 predicted proteins | sample M110012015metaG_FD_155464 | JGI IMG/M metagenome (GOLD analysis project Ga0206679, IMG submission 155464) | Ammonia-oxidizing marine archaeal communities from Monterey Bay, California, United States - M1 100m 12015 | ecosystem: Environmental > Aquatic > Marine > Intertidal zone | place: USA... | reverse complement strand
ACATCCTGGGGCTGGAGAAGGTCCCAAGGGTTGGGCTGTTCGCCCATTAAAGTGGCACGCGAGCTGGGTTCAGAACGTCGTGAGACAGTTCGGTCCCTATCTGTTGTGGGCGTTTGAAGTTTGAGAGGACCTGACTCTAGTACGAGAGGACCGTGTCGGACATACCTCTGGTGTATCAGTTGTGGCGCCAGCTGCATCGCTGAGTAGCTATGTATGGATGAGATAAGCACTGAAAGCATCTAAGTGCGAAACTTACCTCAAGATGAGACTTCATTGAGAGTCGTTAGAGACTATAACGTTGATAGGTCGCAAGTGTAAAGGCAGTGATGTCAAAGCTGAGCGATACTAATTACTCGAAGCTTATTGGTTTAAATACTCTATCAATATATCTGTTTTTTAGGTGACTATTGCGGTGGGGCCCACCTCTTACCATTTCGAACAGAGAAGTTAAGCCCACCAGCGCAGATGGTACTGGATTTTTCCGGGAGAGTATGTCGTCGCCACTTTTCAAAAAGCCCTTTTCAGCTCGTCTGGAAAGGGCTTTTTGCTTCTTTTAAATTACACTTGTACAGTGAAAAGTCTTGTCACAATCATTGGAAGACCCAACGTTGGGAAATCAACCCTGTTTAATCGACTAACAGAGTCGCGTGACGCCATTGTCGATCCTGTCAGCGGAGTCACTAGAGATCGTAAATACGGTTCTGTGATCTGGGGAAGACAAGAGTTCAATCTTGTTGATACTGGCGGCTACATCTCCAACTCTGATGATGTATTCGAATCGCAAATCAATTCTCAGGTAAAGTACTCGATTCAAGAGGCAGATCTACTTCTTTTCGTTGTGGACGTGACCACAGGGATCACAGATTTGGACCAGTCAATCGCTGAGTTAATCCGAAAGTCTCAGAAGCCGACAATCTTAATCGTCAACAAAGTTGATACTGGAGACAAGGAATCTGACGCCATGGAATTTTATAGCCTTGGTATTGGAGAGAGTTTCAGTAGTATTTCAGCTAGCAACGGCTATGGTACTGGTGACCTGCTCGATAGGATTGTAGAAATACTACCTGATCAACCTGAGGAAGAAGAAAATGAACAACCAAGAATTGCCATAGTCGGAAAGCCGAACGTCGGAAAGTCCACCTTTATCAATACCCTTTTGGGAGAAGAAAGGACCATAGTTACGGACGTCGCAGGAACAACTCGTGATGCGACAGATACACCCTTCAGTGCTTTTAACCTTGATTTTACAATCACGGATACAGCAGGAATGCGTCGAAAGGCCAAAGTCGATGATGATCTTGAGTTTTATTCTAACGTAAGAACAATTAAGGCGGTAGAAAAGAGTGATGTATGCATTCTACTTATTGACGCGGAGAAAGGTATTGGGAAGCAAGACGTGAATATTTTCTATCAGATCGTTGAAGCCAAGAAAGGGGTCGTGATTGCTGTCAATAAATGGGATCTTGTAGAAAAAGACACGAAGACTCACGACAAATTCGTGAAACACATTCATGAAAGGATTGCCCCGTTTGACGATGTTCCAATCATCTTTACCTCAAACGTCACACGGCAGCGGATTCTTAAGAGTTTGGAAACGGCGCTTGAGGTTTATGAAAATCTTCAACAGAAAATCCCAACATCAAAACTCAATGACTATTTGCTAGATGTAATTGAAGGTCACCCGCCACCAGCAATTAAAGGCAAGTATATCCGAATAAAGTACATTACTCAGCTGGGGTCGAAGTATCCTGCGTTTGCATTTTTCTGCAATCTCCCGCAGTACATCAAAGATCCGTACAAGCGATTTTTAGAAAACAAGATCAGAGAGGAATTCGATTTTTGCGGTGTTCCTTTTCAAGTGTATTTCAGAAGGAAATAGCTTGAGATTCCGCCGTGGACAAGAGAAGAGTGTTATGGCACTGGAATTGCCTTAAATTGTAGAGGTTCAATTTTCTCCATGAAATATCTAGCAACGGTTCTGTATGTTTTGATTACCTCGGTCGGTCTTGGTCAAGGTTTTGTAGACGTGGCATCAACACATAATCTTGATTTTACATATCCATTCCAAGAATACGGTGGAGGAGTTAGTTTCGTTGATTTTAACCAAGATGGTTTAGACGATTTAAGTTTTGCTAACAACAATGCGCCATCGAGATTCTTTCAGAATACAGGCTCGGGATTTACGGAAGTATTCTTCATATCTGAGGCTTATTCAACAAAACAAGTGCTATGGGTCGACTATGACAATGATGGTGATCTGGATATTTATTTAGCTACTCTGGAGATAAATAGGCTTTATCAGAACGATGGAGCTTTTAATTTTACGGATGTCACTACCACATGTGGGTTTAGTGATCCATATGACACGTCAATGTGTGTTGCGTGGCTAGATTATGATCGAGACGGGCTCCTTGATTTGTGCGTTTCTCACCGGACATCTTTTCTAGTAGGGTTTTTAACCCTCTATCATAATATTGGTGATGGTCAGTTCGAAGATGTCACCGCCGCCGCAGGGCTCAATGGTCTAGGCAATAGTGTTCTAGCTATTTGTACGCTTGATATTGATAAAGATGGATGGGAGGATATATACGTCGGTCAGGATTATGAAGCTGGCAACCTGGCTCTCAAGAACAATGGTGATGGGACATTCGATAATAAATCCATTTCCAGCGGGACCGGCGTGTTGAACGACTCTATGTCTTGCACAGTAGGTGATTACGACGGCGATGGCTGGCTTGATATATACGTGACCAATACATCTCAAAGCCCAGGTAACTCTCTGTTTATCAATCAAGGAGACTTCACGTTTCAGGAATGGTCTGTGCAAGAGAATGTAAATCTATGGTCTTTCACTTGGGGTGCCATCTGGCTTGATGCAGATCGGGATATGGATAACGATCTTTTCATCAACGGAACATCTTCGTGTTTCTTCTTTATTAATGAAGCTGACGGTCAACCCATGACTGATGCTGAAGGGACTTGGGGGATGGGAAGTGATTCGAGCTATGGATGTGGTTGTGCAACGGGTGACTTTAATGGTGATAATCAAGTGGATATTGCATCGAGTAATTCTCAAGGCGATGTCAACACGCTGTGGCAGAACCAGGATAGCGGGAACAACTTTTTTACTATAAACTTGGAAGCTACCGTGTCGAACTCACAGGGGATTGGGTCCGTCGTCGAATTGACGGCTGGAGGAATAACACAAATTCGTAGAATTGGCTGTGGTGAGGGATTTAGTTCACAAAACTCGCAAGCTCAATATTTTGGGTTGGGTAGTAATGTGATAGTTGAATCCATCACAGTTACCTGGCCAAGCGGTATTGTGCAGGAGCTCGAAGGGGAGGCGGCAAATCAAGAAATTACCATCGTTGAAACTCAGGGGGGGTGCACGGATACTCAAGCCTGCAACTACGATTCATCCGTTGTGGATGACGATGGTTCGTGCATATATCCCGGCTGCACAGATTCTAATGCGGCAACATACGACAGTGATGCAGGTTGTGATGATGGCTCATGTTTGTACTCGGCACCCCCATGTGCTGGCGATTTCAATTTTGATCAAACGGTCAATACATCAGACCTTCTATTCTTCCTCACCATTTTTGGCGGAAATTGTCCTGAATAGGACTACGCCAGATTGTTCTTAATCTTCTTCAGTAATTCTTCTGGATTGAAAGGCTTCGTTATGAAATCTGTCATCCCTGCTGTAAAAGCCTTATCTCTAGTTCGTGTCATTGCATCGGCGGTCATGGCAATAATCGGAATGCGATCTCCCTCTTCCATTTTTCTAATTTCAATAGTGGCCTCGATGCCATCAATAACGGGCATTTGCAGGTCCATGAGAATCAAGTCGGGTTTTTCATCTAAGAATGAATCTATTGCGAATTGACCATTGTTAGCCGTAGTTACTTCGACTCCCCATTTCAAGAGAAATTGCTCCGCTACCATGAGATTAACCAGATTATCATCAACCAACAGGATTTTAATATTTTCGAACTGGGCAATATCAAAACGGAATCCCAAATCTTCCGCGTCTTCCTTCACAGCCATTTTGCCAAAACTAAGCTGAACCTCAAATTCGGATCCTTTGTTAATTTCACTTGTCACAAGTATGACTCCTCCTTGAAGTTCAACCAGCTTTTTCGTGATCGTGAGGCCCAGTCCAGTCCCGCCGTGTTGCCGAGTTGTAGAGGTGTTTGCCTGTTCAAATGCATTGAAAATTTTATGAAGCTTTTGCTCTTCAATTCCAAGACCTGTATCCTTCACCAGTATTTTGAGTGAAATGTTTTCTGAAGACTGAATGTCAACTTTGACACGCACATTTACTTCGCCTCCAGGAGAAAACTTTATAGCATTGGACACTAAATTATTTGTAATCTGAATCAATCGATTTTGATCGCCAATGATCATTTCAGGGACATCGGAATCGATGTTTAATTCGAGAGTCACATCGCTTTCTTTTGCTAAATGGTTTTGAGATTGATGGATCCCGTTTATAGCTTCTCTCAGATTAAATGGATGTCTTTCGAAAACTATTTTTCCAGCCTCGATCTTTTCAATATCTAGGATATCGTTAATCAAACTCAAGAGGTTTTTTCCTGAAAAATCCAGAGTCTTCAGGTGTTCTTCTTGAAAAGCAGTTGGATTGGTGTCCATCAAAAGTTGCGTGATGCCCAGCACTGCATTCATTGGTGTGCGAATCTCGTGACTGACAATTGAAAGGAATTCATCTTTTGCTCTATTCGCCTTCTCTGCCTCATTTTTCGCTCGGCGTAGTTCGGTGACATCCGAGGCAAAAATATTTACATACTCCCTATCAGTAATCGGCGCAAATATCAAGCTCATACTATGCTCGTCATAATTCGCTTCCACTATTTTTGAGGACCCGCTGCTTAATGCTTTGTTGATTTCAGCCAGAACCTGCTGATTGGTAATTTGATCTTCTTTGACATGCCAAAACTCAAGTAAGCTGGCCGATGCCCTGTTTTTATTCAAGATATATCCGGCACTATCAACCCTAAGAACGGGACTCGGGTTTTCCTCTACAAAACGAGCCAATACCTCATTACGCTCCTCGATGATCGTTTTCACAATTTTAGTAGCACTGATATTGGCAATTGAAGTAAGAATCTCGAGATGCTCTTGGGTGAAGAAATTCTTATCTGGATGCTCAGAATCGATAACCCCAATCGGTCGGTTTTCATATAGAATTGGCACACAGATTTCAGAGAGTCGAGCGGCATCATCAATTATATATCTTGGGTCAATTGAGCAATCTGGAATTACTTCGGGAATGCCTGATTGTGCTACGTTTCCTACGATTCCTTTCCCTAATGGAATGTCAATTTGGTCGGCAACTTCCATCCCGCGAATATCCTTAGCACCATACGCTGCCTTTTGAACCAAAACATTCCTGTCCTCGTCCATTAGATAAATCACGCAGTCAATAAAGTCGAGGCGATCAATGCAGTTTGATGTAATGTCCCAGAGGATGTCGTCTACAGTATTTTGACGGAAGATTGACTTGGAGAAATATTGAATAATCTCCAGGTGAGTTTCAAGATGTCGTATTCGGTTAAGTCCCACTATCTTATATTACTGGCGTCCTAAAGATATTACTTCGAACCCGCTAACGAGTACGAAAATGGCCGATATTTAATTAATAAACGGCTTTGGCTATTTCTTTAACACTTTTGGCTTTTCCCATCGTGTAGAAATGTAAAACGGGAGCCTCATTCTCTATTAATTCTTTGCATTGATCGATGCACCATGAGACTCCAATTTCTCGCACTTCTTCGTTCGATTTGGCCTGCTGAACGCCGTCAACCAAGCCATCCGGAAGATTTACGTGAAAGAAATGAGGAACGATGCTCAGCTGCCTTTTCGAAGTCAATGGCTTGAGACCAGGAATTATCGGAACGTTGATGCCAAAATCACGGCATCGTTTGACAAAGTCGAAGTAGTAAGCATTATCATAAAACAACTGGGTAACTACATATTCCGCTCCAGCGTCTACCTTCTTTTTGAGAATCTGAAGATCAAAATTGGGGTTAGGCGCTTCAAAGTGCTTCTCAGGATAGCCGGCTACCCCAATACAGAAATCAGTCTGAGCAGAATTATTCAATTCCGGATCTAGATATCGTCCCGTGTTCATGTCTGTCACCTGACCCAATAGATCTGTAGCAAATTCATGTCCATTTTTCTCGGACTTGAATACACCCTCGGATTTAATTGGATCACCTCTCAGCACCAGAACATTGTCTATACCGAGGAAATTCAAATCGATCAAGGCATTCTCAGTTTCTTCTTTTGAGAATCCTCCACAAATGATGTGGGGAACGGTGTCAATGTCGTATTTGTTCATGATTGCAGCACAAATGCCCACCGTTCCTGGCCGCTTGCGAACGACATGCTTCTCTAAAAGACCATTGCCGGCATCTCTAAATACGACCTCTTCTCGATGGTAGGTGACGTCAACGAATGAGGGCTCAAATTGCATCAGATCATCCATTGATTCAAAAATGGAATTGATGTTTTGGCCCTTTAGTGGTGGAAGAACTTCGATTGAAAAGAGCGTTCGCTTCGCCTGATTAATGTGATCGATTACTTTCATGATTTTCTAGTAGGCTAACGCCGGGCGCAGCCATTTTTCCATTTCTTCTATACTGATATTCTTTCTTTTCGCAAGGTCGTATACCTGATCCTTTTGAATTTTTCCCAGTCCAAAATATTTTGATTCTGGAAGGGCGATGAACAATCCGCAAACTGAAGCTGCTGGGGTCATCGCGAGAGATTCAGTTAATTCAACTCCAATCTTTTTTTCTGGTTGAAGTAATTCCCAGATTGTAAGTTTTTCAAGGTGATCTGGACACGCTGGATAACCCGGTGCAGGTCTAATGCCTTGATATGATTCTCGGATAAGTTCTTGGTTGTTCATGTTTTCCTCTGAGGCATAACCCCAATATTCTCGCCTCACTTTTGCGTGAAGCATTTCGGCCATAGCTTCTGCTAAACGATCAGCAACCGCCTTCGTCAGGATTGACATGTAGTCATTCAATTCATCAGCATAACGCTTCGCTAAATTGTCGAGCTGCTCACCGGCAGTTACTGCGAAGCTGCCGATGAAATCATCTCCCCCTCCCTTTGGCCTTATGAAATCAGCCAATGCAATGTTCGGAACACCAGAGGCTTTTTTTGATTGCTGTCTCAAAGTATTGAACACCTTCGTGCCTGCTTCAGAGGTTTCGAGCACAATGTCATCCTCTACTGAATTGGCCTTCCAAAGACCAAATACGCCTTTGGGTCGCACTTGGGCATCTTGCTCAATGTCATCGAGCAATTGACGGGCATCATCAAATAGGGATTGCGCCTCGGAACCATAATCTGGATGATCGAGAATCTCGGGATATTTCCCTTTTAGCTCCCACGTATGGAAGAAAGGTGTCCAGTCTATGAACTCTCGGAGTTCGGAAACATTCGGTTCAAATGATTGAACTCCCAACTTCACAGGTTCGACAGGATTGTAGGTAGACCAATCAATTGAGTATTTATTTTCACGTGCTTCTTCGATGCTTAAATATGATTTTCGAGCTGAAGCACTCGCGTAATTCTCCCTGACTTTGACGTATTCCTTCTGCGTGGTGGATAGCAGTTCGTTCTTTCGACTTGATTTTAATGTTGTTGCCAATGGCGCTGCTCGGGATGCATCAAGCACGTGGATCACTCCCTGATCGTAAGCGGGCTCAATTTTAACTGCGGTATGCACGCGAGATGTCGTCGCTCCTCCAATTAATAGAGGCAGAGACAAGTTGCGCCTTTTCATTTCCTCGGCCACATGTATCATTTCATCTAACGATGGAGTGATCAATCCGCTGAGTCCGATGATATCTACATTTTCTTCGACGGCTCTTTTGAGAATCGTGTCAGTTGGCACCATTACACCAAGGTCGACAATCTCGAAGTTGTTGCAAGCCAAGACTACCCCGACAATGTTTTTGCCAATGTCATGGACATCCCCTTTGACGGTGGCAAGTAGAATCTTCCCAGCGCTTTGCCTTTCGCCTGATTTTTCCGCTTCAAGATAAGGCGTGAGATAAGCAACTGCCTCTTTCATGACGCGCGCACTTTTGACTACTTGAGGCAAGAACATTTTTCCCGATCCAAACAAGTCTCCAACAACACTCATCCCATCCATTAAGGCGCCCTCAATAACTTCCAGCGGCTTGGATGCAGCCTTACGAGCTTCTTCGGTGTCCTCAACGATATAGGTAGTGATGCCCTTGACTAGGGCGTGCTCAATTCTTTTGTTTACGGCCCATGATCTCCATTCAGGAGCTTCTTCTTCTGATTTCTCAACTCCTTTTACATTTTCGGCAAAGGCCATTAATCTCTCGGTCGCATCATCTCGACGATCCAAAATCACGTCTTCAACATGATCTAGGAGATCTTTTGGAATGCTATCGTAAACCTCAAGCATCGTAGGGTTGACAATACCTATATCCATCCCTGCTTTGATCCCGTGATATAGGAATGAGGAGTGCATTGCCTCACGGACTGGGTTGTTGCCTCTGAATGAGAATGATACATTACTGACGCCACCGCTGATATGGGCCCCGGGAAGGTTAGCGCGAATCCAAGCCGTTGCTTCGAAAAAGTCAATCGCATTTCTCCTGTGCTCTTCCATTCCAGTGGCCACTGGGAAAATGTTGGGATCGAAAATGATATCGTTTTTTGGGAAGTTGACTTCGTTGACCAAGACATCATAGGCACGCTTGCAAATTTGAATTCTACGTTCATAATTATCAGCTTGCCCATCTTCGTCAAAGGCCATTATGATTACAGCAGCTCCATGCCGTTTGATGATTTTCGCTTGTCGAACAAATTCATTTTTTCCTTCTTTCAGACTTATACTATTCACCACAGGCTTTCCTTGAACGACTTTTAGGCCGGCCTCGATAATCTCCCATTTGGAAGAATCGATCATAATCGGAATTCGAGCAATGTCGGGTTCTGAGGCAATTAGATTCAAGAATTTGACCATGGCCTCTTTGCCATCAATCAAACCGTCGTCCATGTTGACGTCGAGTATTTGAGCACCACCGTCAACTTGATGGCGTGCGATGTCCAAGGCCTCGTCAAAGGATTCTTCTTTGATCAATCTCAAGAACTTCTTGGAGCCGGCGACGTTGGTTCGCTCGCCCACGTTGATGAAGTTTGAATCCTTCGTGACGATAAGGGGCTCAAGTCCTGAGAGCTCCAAAGTCGCTTCTGATGTTGGTTCGGAGTTGTTCATTTACAGGGCCTAGTTGGCTGAATTTCTTGGTTGGTATTTCGTCGCCATGTCAGCAAGAGCTTGAATGTGGTCTGGAGTTGTCCCGCAGCAACCACCCACGATATTGAGAAGATTTCTATCGAAGTATTCTTTTAGTAAATCCGCAAACTGGTCGGGAGATTGGTCATATCCTCCCATCGCGTTTGGCAATCCAGCATTGGGATGAGCGCTTACGCCATAGGGGCTATGTGTATCCAAAACATCAATATGTGGCAATAACTGATCCGCTCCTAAAGCGCAATTAAACCCGATGGAGAACATAGGAATATGGGATACAGAAACAAGGAAAGCTCTGGCAGTTTGACCGCTAAGGGTGCGGCCACTTGCGTCGGTGATTGTTCCACTAATCATGATGGGTAGCTCTGTCCCTTTTTCTTCTTGCACGACTTGAATAGCGAACAAGGCGGCCTTGGCATTGAGCGTATCGAATATAGTTTCCACCATGAGAATGTCTGCCCCTCCGTCGATGAGGCCATTTGTTTGTTCCGCGTAAGCCGCAACCAATTCGTCAAAAGAGATAGCCCGAAAGCCTGGGCGGTTCACATCTGGGCTCAGAGAGGCGGTCTTGTTGGTAGGCCCTATAGATCCAACTACAAAACGCGGAGAATCTGGAGTCGAAATTTCATCGGCGGCTTCACGCGCAATCCTAGCTGAAGCTACATTAAGACGATAGGCCCAATCTTCAAGTGCATAATCAGCTTGAGAAATTAAAGTTGAGTTGAAAGTGTTAGTCTCAATCAAATCGGCGCCGGCTCGTAGATAGTCGAGATGGATTTCCTTTATCACATCAGGTCGAGTGATAGACAGGAGATCATTATTGCCTTGAAGTGGATGACTATGGTTGGCCAGCTCATCGTTGCGGAAATCATCCTCGGTCAATTTATACCGCTGGATCATGGTGCCCATGGCTCCATCAAGAACTAAGATTTTTTTATCTGCTAACTCGTGCAATGTCATCGGTCAAAATTTTTCGACTTAGCAAGAGAGAGGGGAAAGTGAATAGTCTTCTCATCTTTCCAGCCTAAGGCTGGCTAGGAGTTAGCACCCGGCTAGCCCGGGTTGCTAAGACATCATAGGGCCTAATCCCTCCGTCTTTCTTGATAAGTGACGCAAATGTAGATGATTTCACTCAGCGATTGATATTTTGCCAATCAAGTTGAATCAAAGATTTACATTTGCACGCCCAAAGTGGATAGATTTGGCCTATTGCGACCACTAAAAAAAATGCTAAAAACGCATCTCTTCTAAGAGTGTATAGGCTTAATGCTAACACAAAACATTATAGAAGCATGTCATATTATTTTACTTCAGAATCTGTATCAGAAGGTCACCCAGATAAGGTTGCAGACCAAATTTCTGATGCCCTTATCGATCATTTTCTTGCATTTGATCCAAGCTCGAAAGTGGCCTGCGAAACTCTAGTAACAACCGGTCAGGTTGTTTTGGCTGGAGAGGTTAAATCAAAAACGTACCTAGACGTTCAAAGAATCGCACGTGATGTGATCAAGGACATTGGCTACACTAAGAGTGAGTATATGTTTGATGGAGATAGTTGCGGCGTATTCTCTGCGATTCATGAGCAGTCGGCAGACATCAACCAAGGTGTTGAAAGAGTTAATAAAGAGGAGCAAGGAGCTGGTGATCAGGGAATGATGTTTGGTTATGCCACAAACGAGACCGATAGCTACATGCCATTGCCTCTTGAACTCAGTCACCTGTTGCTCAGCGAACTTGCGGCAATTCGAAAGGAAGGCAAGAAAATGACTTACCTCCGTCCGGATTCAAAAAGTCAGGTAACTATCGAATATGGCGAGAACAACAAGCCAACTGGGATTTCGGCGATTGTGGTTTCGACACAACACGATGACTTCGATAAAGAGCCAAAGATGCTTGCAGCTATTAAGAAGGATGTTCAGGAGATCTTGATTCCAAGAGTCATGAAAAAAGTTCCTGCTCGCACAAAGAAGTTATTTGCATCCAAGTACAAGCTTCACGTAAACCCTACTGGGAAGTTTGTGATCGGCGGTCCTCATGGTGATACTGGCTTGACGGGAAGAAAAATTATTGTGGACACGTACGGTGGTAAAGGAGCTCACGGTGGTGGAGCGTTCTCTGGAAAAGACCCGAGTAAAGTGGACAGGTCAGCCGCGTACGCCACACGCCATATCGCGAAGAATATGGTCGCCGTTGGCTTGTGTGAGGAAGTACTGGTTCAAGTGGCATATGCGATCGGAGTCGCAAAACCAGTTGGCTTGTACGTGAATACCTATGGAACTTCTAAGGTTGAGCTTGATGATGGTGAGATCGCGCGTAAAATCGAAAAGCTTTTTGATATGCGCCCATACGCTATTGAGAAGCGATTTAATTTGAGAAAACCAATCTATCTAGAAACGGCTGCATATGGTCACCTCGGAAGAAAGCCTCAAGAGGTGACGAAGACATTTTTAGATGGATCTGGTGAGAAAAAAGAGATGAAAGTGAAGCTGTTTCCTTGGGAAGAGTTGGATTACGTAAAGAAGATTGAAAAGGAATTTAGCTTGTAAAGAGTTGAATACAACATATTTGTAATTGTGCGGCCGCGTTGGATAAATACCAACGCGGCTGTTTATTTTTACCCAATGCGCGTATTCCGATATATTCTCGTAATAAGCTTAAATTTTTTCGCCTTCCATGCGATCTCTCAAGAAGCAATAGGTCTCAAAGCCAAATATGCATGGGAAGATCTCACTAAAGGGTTCGAGGTTCCGGCCGACTACGAGGGTCCTTCTTTTAAGCCGATTTTGTCGAAAGATTTTTTTCACGAGGTAGAAATTCCTTGGGAGAATCTAGGTCCAAATAAGCAGCCGACAGAGATGAATCCTGGGGGACAAGCAATCCCAACCTACTCAATTGAACGCGGGAATGGAACAGGGAGAATCAACTTCATTTTGGTGAATCCTACAGAAGAAGACAATGTCTTTGCCTGCTCACCAACTGGAGGTCTTTTCGTGACATGGGATGGCGGTGAAACATGGGATTGCGCGGGAACGGACCAACTTCCGATTTCAGGTGTTTCATCAGTAACCATCAACCCATTCGATTCTCATCATTGGGTTATTGCAACAGGAGATTGTGATGATCGATTCATGTTCAGTGATGGAATCTGGAGAACATATGACGCAGGCAAGACGTGGGAGAACATCAATGGGCATAGAGCCTCCGCTACATTTCCAGTGTCTGAGGAGATAAAAAATTGGACGTTCGTAGGAAAGATCTTGGCTCACCCCTGTGATTTCGGAAGACTTTTCGCAGCCACGAACAGAGGTCTATTTATGACCCACAATAGCATGGATGATGCTGAGAAAGTGGAGTGGATTAAAGTAGCCGATGGCCAGTTTTATGATTTGGAGATTGTGCCATGGGCAGAATCGGTAGTCTTTGCCGGCGGGGATCAATTCTATTGGAGTAGAAATTGTGGGGACGATTGGGAAAAGCTTAGGATGCCAGAATGGGGGAATCCTGAAAAGTTCAAATTTCCCCGATTGAGCATGGAGTTATGTGAGAAAGATCCTGACAATCTTTTTGTTGCCGTAACAAGCGCCGAAAAACATGGGCAATCGGCTATTGGAGAGGCAATGTTTCAAAAATTTGACTACCGAAAAAGGAAATGGAGCGAGGTCAGATCATTGAAGAAGTCCATGAACAATGTGATTCCCACCCGGGCCAGAGCATTTGCGGTAGATCCGCTGGATTCTTCAATTGTGTTAGCTGGAAACGTACAGCCAGTTTACCGCAGCGAAGATGGAGGATACAAGTTTAATCGAATAGAAAAGGGCCAGATGCATGATGATATTCATCACCTTGAATTCTCGCCTTCAGGCAAGACAGTATGGGCTGCACATGATGGTGGCGTTTCTGTGAGCTATGATAAGGGCGTCACTTGGAAACCAAGAGATCATGGTATCGGAGCGGCTAACGTCTTTGGGATTTCGGTCGCCCAAATGAAAGGTGACCAGGTAGTATACGGGGGTTACGATACAGGAGGAAATTTGCTTAAAGACAGTGCGTGGTATCATGTTACTTGGGGTGATGGATTTCAAACGATCATCGATCACAGTGATCCAGACGTAATGTTCGCCACAAAACAAAATGGCTACATCAACCGCACCATGGATGGGGGTCTAGATTGGGATAAAAGTGTATCGAGTTCGCTTGGCAAAACATCTTGGCACACCTGGATTCGGATGAATACAGAATATTCAAATGTGGTCTATTGTTCAGGTGATAAACTGGTTAGGTCGACTAGTCAAGGTGAGGAATGGGAAGTTATTCTCGATGTAGGAAGCATTTACGATGATTTGAAGAGCACATACAGAATGTATTTGAGTGAGACTAATCCTGACGTCATGTACGCATATTGCCTTTCGAAGGGAGAAGGGCAGCCTGTTTTGATGCGGACGTTAAATTTAAATGAGGATAAACCCGATAGAATAGATTGGGAGCGAATCGACACACCGACCTCTGGCTGGCTGGCAGGAATGGCAATCGATCCTGATGATCCGGAAAAATTCTGGATGGCCTATATCAGCTATAAAGCAGATAAGAAAGTTTGGCGCTATTCTGGAGAAGGAAGGTGGAGTGATATTGGGAAGAAACTTGGTTTTGCTGTGCCTGAAGAATTGATTGTGGATCCAGAGGGCGGAGAACGTCTATATCTGGGGACTAATTACGGCGTCTTTACTCGAAACAAAACTGAAAATGACTGGACACTTTTGAGTGGGCTACCCGGATGCTATGTCAAATCACTTGCGATTAATCGTGAAAATGGAATGATCTATGCCGGCACCTATGGGAGAGGAGTTTGGAAGGCGCCATTATACTTTCCAGTGGAGGCTGAAGATTAACTACTTATTGTAGAGTATGAGAATCTCAGTGGTGTTTAGCGGAGTGTCAAATTGGCCATGGGGATTGTTGTCGCCAGGGGCAAGGATATAAACGGTATCGCCATTTCTTACGAGAAAATCATTCGCGACTGCGTCATAATCAATTTCATCACCGCCATAATCCCAGAGTGTACCAAAGGATGGTTGATTTCCCGGCTCAACCACGATTGAATTGCTGGCAAAAGCCACCCCAACAGTGCCATCGTCCACAGCGACTATGTCCTGAATCTCGCCAAGCGCGGAGCCAAAAGCATGAGTCTCGGTGATAAACCCAATCTCTTGGTCAAACAACCAAAGCTTTCCTTCCGATTCTTCATTCCCCCACAACCAGATGTCATCACCTTGATGTGTGATTTCTACCAAGTCAGCTTGCAAAGCCAACGATGAAAGCAACGCTCCCGAAGATTTATTGTATGAACTAACATGCGTGACGGTTTCGGCCAAGTTTCTTTCTTCTACGATGATTTGGGAATTAATTGGCTCTATGGAGTAAGGCCGATGTCCTGGGGCAGAATTGAAGGTGCTGCTAGTCACACCTCCATGATTAAAAACCTCAATTTGAGCAAGGTATTTGCTGGAAAAATATTGACGAAATTCGGAATGAAATTCTATAGAATTGTAGTCTGGGTTAGATCCATTTCCAGTCCCTGAAATGATATCTCCAGGTAGGAGTTCATCGCCAAATAGCATTTGAATATCTCCGCTTGTCTCGGCTGCCAATAGCACCTCACGATGCCACGAATTTACTACTGATAAGTTAACTTTTTGGTTCCATTGATGCACTTCCATAAATCCGTTCTCAGTCAAACTGTCGACTCTAGTAGAAGTTGAGGTGGGGTTGGAAACGGCTAAGATATTTAATCGCTCTAGCGGCGCTTCAAAAATGTTGATTTCTTGAAAAGCGTAGTTCTCATTGGTGCCATCTGAAACAGTCGCTCGGACATAATAGGTGCCCGTTTCAAGATGAATGTTGTCGATGATTATAGGCTGATTCACGGTCTCAGTAAGGGTGTCGAAGTTGTTGATCACTTGGGCGCCAGTTGCAATTACGTTTTGCTCGTTGATGACGTCGATTTTGAGCCAATTTAAATCCAGATCGTCCGTGATCTTTACGTTGACAAAGATCGTGTCGAATACGTGGAAAAACTGCCCTGCCAAAGGAGTGTTTATCCTCACCGTAGGCAAGGATTCGTCAGTTGGTTTGCGGCATGAAAATGTAAAGGCCGCCAAAATCATCAATATTGAGAATGCTCTAATCAACGCTTGTAAAGATAAATTAATCCTAGTCCATTGAAGCACAGGAGGATGGGTGTAGTGACTGGTGTTTTGAAGTCGAGCAAGGCGCAAGAGTTTAGTTAATTTCTTTGGCTGAGCCTAGGTAAAAGAATGCACAGGTGTTTATAAATTAGAGAAATGGGCTTTTTGTTCCCAATCGTTGTTTTTGGCTTTGAAGATCAAAAGTCAGTCCTATCTTTGACCTCCTCGTGAGCAAACCAGTATCCATATCATCTCGCCAAGATCGCGGCTCTTCAAAAGCCGACTTACTTGCCCAAGCCGGCCTTGAGGTAGGAAAATTGCCACCTCAGGCCGTTGATCTTGAAGAAGCTGTGCTCGGAGCAATGATGCTTGAGCAGAGTGCCGTGAATTCGGCGATTGATATTCTCAAAGCGGAGAGCTTCTACAAAGAGGCTCACAGTAAGATATTTGAGTCAATAGTGAAATTGTTCTCAAAGGGCGAGCCGATTGATATTTTGACGACAACACAGGAGTTGAAGAAAAATGGTGATCTGGAGGTGATTGGTGGGCCATTTTATATCTCGCAGCTGACGAATCGTGTGGCATCCACGGCTAACGTTGAATTTCATGCTAGGATTATTGCCCAGAAGTTTATCCAGCGAGAGCTCATTAGAATTTCGAATGAGATCATCAAGGACGCTTACGAAGAGACGACTGATGTTTTTGACCTGATGGATAAGGCAGAGTCAAGTCTATTCCAAGTGGCAGAGGGTAACATTCGAAAGAATTACGATAAGATGAGTTCGATCATTCGAGAGACGATCGAAAACATCGAAGCTGCCCGTCTCAATAAAGATGGAGTCTCAGGAGTGCCAACTGGTTTTACCGATTTGGACAGAATCACATCAGGATGGCAGCGTTCGGATATGATTGTTATTGCCGCAAGACCAGGAATGGGTAAAACGGCATTTGTACTCTCCATGGCTCGAAATGTGGCCGTGGAATTCGATGTTCCCGTTGCGGTTTTCTCTCTCGAGATGGCGTCAACTCAGTTGGTTCAACGTTTAGTGGCCAGTGAGTCTGAGATATCGTCTGAGAAGCTTAGGAAAGGCGATTTAGCTGATCATGAGTATCAACAGCTTCATCAACGCATTGGAAGATTGTCAGATGCGCCGATTTTCATCGACGATACTCCAGCACTCTCAATTTTTGAGCTTCGAGCCAAATGTCGTCGTCTAAAAGCCCAGCATGGTATACAGCTGATTATTATTGATTATCTCCAATTGATGACAGCGGGAGGTGAAGGTAAAGGAAATCGTGAGCAGGAAATCAGCAGCATCTCGCGTTCGATCAAGAGTATCGCAAAGGAGCTTGATGTTCCGATTATCGCACTTTCACAGCTTTCACGTAGTGTGGAAACTCGTGGAGGAGACAGGAGACCGATTCTATCTGATCTTAGAGAGTCTGGGGCGATCGAGCAGGATGCGGATATTGTCAGCTTCATTTATCGTCCAGAATACTATGGAATTGATGAAGACGCCGATGGAAATGCGACTGCGGGAACAGGTGAGCTAATTGTAGCCAAGCACAGAAATGGGGCTTTGGGAACGGTGAAAATGAAGTTCGTTGGAAGACTGGCTAAGTTTGCGAATTTGGATTCATTTGAAGACAATAGCTATGGCAATGCGATGAAGCCCAATGCTGATTTTGGTGAGCCTCCGACGATTACTGTTTCTTCTAAAATGAACGAAGAGGGAGGCGCTTTGCCTGAAGACCCTCCATTCTAGCCTTAACGTAATTAGGCATTGGTCTAGGATTTGCAGACCTACAACTTTTGTATTTTTATTTCGTTCAAATTGCAGGTTTCCATGATGAAGTCAAGGATTTTAAAACATATGTTGGTATTACTGATTGCGCTTGGGGCGGGTTTTTCGTCTAGCGCATCGAAAGTCCTCATTCAAATGGACGAAGATCAGGCCAATCATTTGAAAGCCTATGGGATAGCATTTTGGGTGCTCCAGAATGAAATTGAGGTAGAATGGCTTCTTAACTACAAGGGAGGATCTTTTCTAATCGATAATTACGGCGACGTCACTGCCGAATGCACAATTCGTGGTGTTAGTTATCAAGTGATTGCGGATGTTCAGGCACAGCAGATTTATTCTGAAATCGCTGACCCCGAGATCAATATGGAGAGAGTGAAATTAGAAGTAGCACCTAAAGTGGCTGTCTATTCTCCAAAAAATAAGCTCCCTTGGGATGATGCGGTAACCTTGGTTCTGACCTATGCCGAGATTCCGTACACCGTCATTTACGACGAAGAAGTAGTGCGCGGTGACCTTCCGAAATACGACTGGCTTCACTTACATCACGAAGATTTTACTGGTCAGTTTGGAAAGTTCTATCGCAGTTTTAGAAATGCGGCGTGGTATCAGGAAGAGGTAAGACTTCAGAATGAAAGTGCCCAATCCATGGGCTTTCATAAAGTAAGCGAGATGAAAGGCGCGGTTGTCGATGAGATTAAGAATTTTGTTGCTGGTGGTGGTTTTTTATTCACGATGTGCTCTGGTACAGACTCATTCGATATTGCTTTGAGTAGTCGCGACGTCGATATATGTGAAAGCATGTTTGATGGTGATCCGGCGGACCCAAGAGCTCAGGAGAGATTGGATTATTCCAACTCGCTCGCATTTAAAGATTTTATTATTGAAAGAGATCCAATGACGTACGAGTTTTCTACCATCGATGGCACTAAAGATCACAGCAAGATATCTCAGATCACAGATTTTTTCACATTGTTCGATTTTTCAGCAAAATGGGATGTGATTCCAACGATGCTCACTCAAAGTCATGAGCAGGTGGTGAAGGGGTTTATGGGGCAGACGACCAGTTTTAGATCCAAATACTTGAAGCCAGATGTGACAATTCTCGGTGAGAATAAAAGCTTGAATACCGCTAAATACATCAATGGAACTCTAGGTCAAGGTCAATGGTCATTCTATGGTGGTCATGATCCCGAAGATTACAGGCATATGGTTGGCGATCCGCCAACTGATTTGAACTTGCACCCTAATTCGCCTGGATATCGCTTGATTCTTAATAACATCCTCTTTCCCGCGGCTAGAAAGCAAAAACGTCAGACCTAAGGTTTGCTCCAGACCATTGAATACATGTATGGGATTTCGTTCTTTAGATGTGAGAACTGGTATTTTCGATCCCCAATTTTCTCCATTCCTGGAAGACAGTCATACGCAGAGTAATCATACTCATCCATGTGGACCAACTGAAGTCCTTCTGCAAGCAATGCTTGAATGAGCTCAGATGTGGGGTGAATCCACCAATAGCTTGTGATTTTAATGTCGGCCTTAGAGTCAGCGTAAGTGCCTTTTCTTATCTCTTTGTTTTCCTGGCGGTTAAAATAGTCGTAGCCGAATTCTTTGAATTTATCGTCAAGAGTCCAGAGCATGGGGTGAAAGTCCACAATTGTGAATTGACCACCAGATTTTAAAGATTCAGATACCACTTTCGCCCATGGATTGAGGTCAGGAAGCCAGGTGATAGTTCCATACGACGTGAAGACATGATCAAATTTTTCTATGACATGATCCCTTGTGTCGAGCACGTTGCACAGATGAAATTCAGAATCTAAATCCAGCTCATTATTGAGCTTGCGAGCTGTTGCAATAGCATCGTCACTGATGTCTATGCCAGTTGTCTTTGCTCCCAACCTTGCTAAGCTTAGGGTGTCTTGACCAAAATGGCATTGCAAGTGCAGAAGGGATTTTCCCTCGAGATTTCCTAGTAGTCCTATTTCAATAGAATTGAGACTTGATGCTCCTGCCTTGAAGGCATCGATGTTATACATTTCGGATAGAAGGTGGGGGGCAACTCTTTGATTCCAGGATGAGCGGTTTGCTTCAAATCTCTCATTATCAGTTTGTTGTGTCATTTGAGCTCGTGTATCTTTTCTTCTATTCTTGATTGATTTCGAATTTTTCCGTGCTGGAAATTCTCTTTTGCCCAAGGGCTTAGCCATTGGTGTCTCTTAAAGAAATCCAATGTATGTACGTGCCACTTAATATCCGTAAAATGCTTTCCTTCAACCACAGACCATTCCTTTCTCAATTCACCACTGAGCTCGAAATATCGGTGGCCAGAAAGATAATGTAGGTCAGCATCTTTTATGAGGCGCTCGTCTTCAGAGGAGGGGTCAATGTGTGGATTAGTTGCAAGGATTAGATAGCGAATTTTCTTGATGTTTTCAGCGCTGAAGTCCAGGTTTTCTAGCGCTTCATCTGCGATGCGAGCACTGTAGTACTCATGTCCGAAAAAATTGACAGAATGTCCCGTGTCGTGAAACCAGGCGGTAATGATGAGGTCTTGGATGTCTTGCTCGTTTCGGCCTTCCGCCTTAGCCCTCTTCTCGGTCATGTTTACTACGCGCAAAGTATGTGATAGACTGTGGTAAGTAAAACGGGGGCCCACGTAACGTTCAAAATGACACGTCACAAATTTTTCTATATGATCAAGAGGAGGATTAATGAGCGTTTATCCTTGGGTGCATGATGCATGCAACTGATAGAAGACAATGATACTTCTTATTCGCGGTTGTCAATCCGAACGGATTGAACGAAGTATGATAGCTTTTTGCTGATTTCGTGAACATCGACTTGTATCGGATGCTTGGATTTCTTGGCAATCGTGATCAATCCTAGGCCTGCTCCTCCCTTGTACGAGAAGTCATCGTTACAGAGGGTCTCGATGTACAGCTTTCTGAGCTCTTCCGGCGAAAGTTCATTGAGTCTAGAGATCTTCTTAGCAACACTGTAACCATCAGCTGTTAGAAGAAGATTTCCTGTGGTAATAGTGAAATGATCGTCGGATTGCGAAACGACCAAGAACGCGTCGTATTCTGAATTGGAATGTGTGCCGTGTTTACTTATGTTTTGAAGAGTCTCGATGATTACGCTGGAGATACGTTTCATCACTCTACGCTTCGTTCCACTGTCCAATAAAATTGGTTGAAGAACTGGGAGCAACTCATCAATTTTATTTTGATTGAAGTTGCCCACGAGCGAAAGCAATACCATAGCCGTCTCATGCTCTGAGAAAGCGGCTGAAAGAGATTCTCGATAGAATTGCTTTATGCCCTGTAGTATAGCTCCAGATACAGTGGACATGATTTTAGTTCCCTTAGTTGAGGTGGAATTACCTTCAAATGTACGATTTACATCGATAAAACCTCAAAAAACATAGACGAAAATCTGAAGAGCTTCTTCGTGTTGCTTCGTCAAAGAGGCGGTATTTCCACGAGTTTATCAAATATATGGGGAAGAGAAGAGGGGAGGTTTTGACTGTGTTTTCTTTGTCAACAGGATTTTATGGATAAAGGAAGCCCCGTCTAGTCATCGATTGACGACGAAACGAGGCTTGGAGAGAATCGCACTCTAACACGTATGGTAGGAGCCTACAGGGACTATGAGGGCGCCTTCTGTCGTGCGCAGCATTTGGTAAAACTCCTGACAGAAGTAATTGATGGATCTAGTAATTGGACGGTTGTTTAGATAGCAGTCCCAAACCTCTAGTGCAACTTTTTTGGTGACCTTCCATGCGTACTGATTGTAGCCTTCTGGTCTTGAAAATGAATCGATGTGTCTTTTAGCTTCTGCGAGTGTCATAGTGCTTTGTTTTTGTATTGACAGAGCAAACATCTAATGACAGTACGTAATGGATTTACGTTGTGAATTCGATTGCAGAATTAAATCCTAATAGACTGAAAATCATTCCGTTAGATCTGAATTCTTTTTCTTGGATTTCACATTGTGTGATAATTACTCGATTTGACAAGAACCACCTAAGGTCTACGAAGTTCCATCGCTTGGTTCTAGTGATTAAAAGACTAAAAAGCTGTTCTCTCAACTCCTGCTTGGCCTTGGAGTCCTCAAGCTGGGTGATGATGTCGTCTAACTGGTCGTATGACGTCTTCATTAAGACTGGAACTGTTCGGCCATCTAAGAGGGTCTCGCAATTAAGGACTGGCGAACATTCTTTACCTACGAAGGAAAATCCGCGTAGATAGAGGTTGGGTTTAAACTGAAAATAGCTCATGATCTTTTTTGGCCAAATAGAGGGCCATAGACCATAATCTATTTACGTAGTAGAATACAATTGACTGAGTTGCTGAATCTCATTGATAATTATCTGTCTAAGCTTTTTGGGAGAAATGACTTCAACTTCCTTACCACAACTCAATACGAAGTGGATCAGCTCATAAGTCAGCAAAACTTCCAGCTCCACGAGACATCCATCTTCTTGATACTTGATTTTCTGAGAATGATGAAGCGGTTGAGATTCGAGATACTGACCTTGCTTAATTGAGGTTTTGAGAAGCACATTTTTAGGAATGGAATCTCGCTGAGTGATGCCGATGCTGTACTTGAAGAATTGATCAGGATCGAATGTAGAATCGAATTCGAATCGCTCTCCTTCATTGAGATTTGATATTCTGTCTAGGCCAAAAGTTAGGAACTCATCTCGCTTGGGCTCAAATGCAATTAGATACCATCTGTTTCTGTACTCTCTGAGCAAGTATGGATGTACATTGTATTGTTTGATCCCGTCTTCGCCAAACTTTTGATAGCTAAATGTTACTTCGGCTTTGTGATCAATGGCGGAGATCAGTCCATTGAGATAATGCTGTCCGGCTGTTCCGGGAGCACTTTCAAATTGGATCGTGACCCTTTTGTTTTGGCCTTGATCAGGGTGAACGGCGAGTCGATTCATGATCTTGTCAATAGCCGAGTTATAATCAGCGAAAATTTCGATTTCTCTAAATTGGTTGAGAGTGTGAGCTGCTACTTTGATGGCGTTGAGATCATTGTCGCTTAAGCTGATGTTTTGGATTGAGTAATCTTCTTGATCATAAAAATAACCCCTGTCTCCCTTACTGAATTCAATAGGCGCGTAGTAGCCAAGTTCCGACTCGTTTCGCATCGCCCACAAGTCTTTTTCGATCGTACTTGCACTGATATGTTCGCCTATACTTCCATACAAAGCTTCCTCACAAGCTTCTCTTAAGTCGTCTTTACTCGGAAACGGCCGAGCCTTATTTGACAAACACTTGTCGATAATACGGTATCTCAATAATGCGTACTTATTGGCAGGCATGCTCTATTTTTCTAGCTTTCATCCCAGCAAAAATGCTTTAAAAATCCGATGAGATTTAAGCCGCTCAAAATTGTTCTTCCCATAGCTTTTCTCACAGCCTTTGGCGTGGGGATTACATTCATGCTTTGGAAGTATGGACCTTCTGGAATCGTTGATCAGCCTTCTAACGTTATGGAACGCGCCAAGTTCAATTATGGCGATGAAGTAAAGAAATACAGTGCGGAATTGAATTTGCCGTATGAGTATTTCATGGCATTGATAGTATTAGAATGTTCAGGAAATCGTCCATCTGGAACGCGTTTTGAGCCGCATGTGTTCAATAGGCTTAAAGATGTTCGTGATGGGAATAGACGAAAGTATGAGAACGTCAAGCCTGAGATAATTGCCAATGCCAGTGATGATGCATTACGAAATCTGGCAACATCTTGGGGTCCACTGCAGCTGATGGGGTACAAGTGTATTGGGATGAAGGTTAATGTCGAAGATATTCGGGGTGATGATGCTGTTTATCACGCGATGTCTTGGGTGAACGATGAGTATGGAGATCTACTGAGAAAAGGGAAATACAAGGATGCATTTCACATGCACAACACTGGAAGAAAGTATCCACTCGTTGGAAAGCCCAAAACGCATGACCCTCTTTATGTTCAAAAAGGGCTTCAGTATATAGCGTATTACAAGAGACAATAATAAAGCGGGCTTAAACCCGCTTTATGAAGATTTGTTTTCGAAGACTAGCTTCTGCTCTTATAATGAAAAGACAGGCCCCGAACTGCTGTCCGGGGCTGCCACCTTAACCAAATTAATTAACCCACTTTGATTTGCTTAGCCTTTTCGATTTTAACCTCTTTGCTCTTAGGGAGTGAGATCATTAACACGCCCTGAGCATAATTCGCTTCAATTTTTTTTAGATCGACGTCTTCAGGAATTCTAAAGTTTCGAGTGAAACTGCTCTTGGCAAATTCTATCTTCCTATAAGTCACGCCTTCTTCTCTTTTAGATTTCTCAACGGTCGAGCTCACTTTGAGTGTGCCATCAGTCATTTCAATGTTAAAATCTTTTTTGCCCAATCCTGGCGCTGCTACTTCTAGCTTGTAATGCTCTTTTGTCTCGAAGATGTTTGTTGCCGGAGCTGAACAAGTAGTCATGTTGTTCCTCCTTGATGCTCCATAATGCAATCGTGTTGGGTGATCGTCGAAGAACATGTCGAATAGGCTTGGTTTTGAGTTTCTGTATACTACTGGATTCATAATTTTATCTTTTTCTGTTTGTTTCTAATTGTTGACGAACACACTAGGTCAAATCCAGTGCCATCAGAATTTTTACTGAAATAGAGGCAGAAAAGAAAATTAGTAGTGACAAAACGGCGTGTTTTTGCAAAAAACACTGACATAATTACCGATTATAAGACGTTGTAGAAGCCGAAGTGTTGTCCCAGAGCGGCCAAAAGAACTGTGGTAAGAAGTCCTGGGAGTAGATTTACCACTCTGATTTTGACGATATCCAAGATATTCAGCCCTAACGCGATGAGCATGAGGCCGCCTGCTCCGCTCAGTTCGGCTTGGAGGTCACCATTCATGAGCGGCTCTATATATTGAGCGCCTAGTGTGAGTCCGCCTTGGAATAGGAATAGCGGAATTATCGAAAACAAAACGCCTTTGCCAAAGGCCGTGGCCAATGCTGCGGAGGAAAATAAGTCCATAAAGCTCTTTGTGATGAGTAGTTTTCTATCCCCAGCTATCCCTTCTTGAAAACATCCTAAAACTGTGAGTGTCCCTACGCAGAATAGCATGAATGCAGTCATCAAACCCTTCGTGAATGTGGAGTCTTCTTCTCCAGCCTCCGGGTCTAGTCGGGTTGCCAATTTCTCTAGACGCTCCTCGAGTTTTAATGATTGACCGATGATGGCTCCAACGATAACGCCTATGACTAGGGTTAAGTAATCGTTGGATTGAAATGTGCTGTCAATACCGAGGAATATGGTGAACACTCCAAGGACTTGGAAAATGATCTTGATTATAGGCTTGGGAAGCTTATTTTTTAGCACCAAGCCTGTCGTGCTTCCGACGGCAACTGTAACCATATTTATCAATGTTCCGAGCATGGTGCAAGTTTAGGGAATATCGGAAGGGGTGATGAACATCGCGGAATGCTACATTTGCCCAGATCATGCAATTTGAACTACAACATACAGACTCGAAGACAAAAGCACGAGTTGGATCCCTTCACACGGATCACGGAGAAATTGAGACTCCGATTTTTATGCCAGTTGGAACAGTGGCTTCGGTCAAGGCTATGCCACAGCAAACTTTGCTCAACGACACCAAGGCAAAAATCATTTTAGGAAATACATATCACTTGTATCTTCGACCTGGTCTAGACACACTCGAAAAAGCTGGTGGTCTCCATAAGTTCATGAATTGGTCCAAGCCGATCTTGACAGATAGTGGTGGCTACCAAGTGTATTCTCTTGCGGAGATGAGAAAAATCAATGAAGATGGAGTTAAGTTCCGATCGCACATTGATGGATCATCACATGTATTTACTCCCGAAAATGCAATTGATACCCAACGTGTTATTGGTGGAGATATCATTATGGCATTTGATGAATGTCCGCCTCATCCATGCGACAAGGATTATGCGAAGAAGTCGATGCATATGACCCACCGCTGGCTAGATCGCTGTTTTAATCAGCTTGAAAGCACAGCGCCTAAGTATGGCTACAACCAAACGCTGTTTCCCATTATCCAAGGATCGGTATACACTGATTTGAGAAAAGAATCAGCAGAATACTGCAGCGAACGGAGCACTGTCGGAGTGGCAATCGGAGGCCTCAGCGTTGGTGAGCCCGCTCCTGAGATGTATGCCATGACCGAAGTGTGCACGGAAATAATGCCTAAAGACAAAGCAAGATATTTGATGGGAGTAGGCACCCCAATCAATATTCTCGAGTGCATCGCGTTAGGGGTTGATATGTTTGACTGTGTGATGCCAAGTCGAAATGCAAGAAACGGTATGCTGTTTACCAGCGAAGGCACGGTGAATATCAAGAATCGTAAATGGGCGGATGATTTTGGGCCAATAGATCCGAACGGAAAAAGCTACGTCGATCAATATTATTCTAAGGCGTACTTGAGACATTTGTTCGCAGCAAATGAATTGTTAGCTCTTCACATTGCCACAGCACACAATTTGGCCTTTTATTTATGGTTGGTTAAAGAGGCGAGATTGAAAATACAATCAGGAGAATTCAGCCAATGGAAAAACGAAATGGTAGAGAAACTAGGTAGACGACTTTAATGAAGATAATCGACTGGTATATAATTCGAAAACTTCTGGTTACGTTTTTCTTTTTCGTGATTGCGTTTGTGGTGATCGCCATTGTCATCGATACCGCCGAGAATTTAGACGAGCTTATCGAAAGTGACGCTCGATTTGATCAAATCCTAACCCAGTATTATTTCCCCTTGTGTATTCATTTTGGAAATCTGCTGAGCCCATTTTTAGTATTTATCGCTGTAATATGGATTACGAGCAGGATGGCGCAACAAACGGAGATTGTGGCGATGCTATCAGGAGGCATGAGTTTTCGAAGATTGCTACTGCCTTATATGGTCGCTGGGTTGTTTGTGAGTTCGATGGTGCTTGTTTTTAGTCATCTCTTTGTGCCCATGGCCAGTAAGGCAAAATTTGCCTTTGCTCAGGAGTTTATGAAGAAACGGACCTATTTTGAGCATCACACGCATCGTGAACTAGAGGAGAATAAGAATTACTATTTCAGAGCAATAGATGGTATAAGCTTCACGGGTTGGGATTTGGCTATCGAAGATTGGGATGAAGGAAGGTTGACAAAAAAGTTGATGGCTCACAAGGCGCATTTTGATTCCACAACGAACCAGTGGACATTAACCCACGTTAAGATCAGAACCTTACACGAAAGCGGGCTCGAGGACATAGAATATATGACCAGAGTTGATACGACTATGGCCGTGAGGTTTGGTGATTTTGGTCAAAGAGATGAAGTCGTCAAGAACATGAAAACGCCTGAGCTAAATGAGTATCTAAGGAAAGAGAAGGCTCGGGGTTCGAGTAAAGTGAAGCTCATCGAAATTGAGAGATATATGCGAACGGCCAATGCATTTTCGATTTTAGTTCTCGGTTTTATCGCTGTTGCCACAGCTGCGAGAAAGAGTAGGAGAGGGTTGGGGGTTCATTTGTTAGCCGCGATCATCATTGGATTGGTCTTTTTGTTCACTTCGCGGGTATCATCGGTATCTGTAACGAATGCAGGGATTCCAGCCTACGTAGCGGTCTGGATTCCGAATGTAGTTTTCGGTTTGATCGGGTTGTTTATCTACTATCGGGCTCCGAAATAGTTAAAGCTTCTCGATCCACATCTGGTGATCACTTGGCCATGTATTTCGTGGCTCTTCAGAAAACAATCCAAATACAGTAGATCCGCTCCCTGATAGCGCCGAATATCGCGCGCCGGATTTATCCATGCGAGTTTTAATTGCGCCTATTTCAGGATATTTTTCAAAGGTGAATTCCTGGAAATCATTCTTGAGCAGATTCTTCCAATCGTCTATGTTGTCGGCCGAAATCTTGTTGGGATCAAAGCTGCCGCTGTGGTTAGCATTTGAATAAGCTTCCCCAGTAGGAATGTGGATTTTGGGATTGATCGCAACGAGCCAAAGGCCACTCAGGCTCAAGGAATGTGGGGTAAGAATTTCTCCTCTTCCTTCGCAAATTTGAGGTTGGCTTTTAACGAAGAACGGGCAGTCGCTGCCAACTTCCGCACAGAGCTCTTCCAGTTCATTATCACCTAGACCCAAGCTGAATAGCTCATTGAGCATCTTCACAGTATACGCGGCATCGGCAGATCCTCCGCCTAATCCAGCGCCAGAAGGGATTCCTTTTGTCAGATGAATTTCAACGTTAGGAATGCCGTACCTCTGTTGCATTTTCTCGAGAATGTTCTCACAAGTGCTGGGGCCTTCAAGCGAAAGCGAAATGCCGTGGAGGTAGAATTTGTTCTTTTCACTTGGGATGATTTCCAAAGCGTCTTTCCAGCCAATCGGATACATGATCGTTTGGATCTCGTGGAAGCTATCTTCTCGCTTGCCTAAGATCTGAAGCCCAATATTGATTTTGGCTTTGGGAAAGGTGATCATTCGAAGTAGCCGTATCGACGCAGTTTTTGTTCGTCGTCTCGCCAGTTCTTGTCAACTTTGACGAATAGTTCGAGGAACACATTTCTGCCTATGAAGTCTTGTATGTCTTTGCGCGCTTCCGTTCCCACTTTCTTCAACTGAGATCCTTTGCTTCCGATCACGATCATCTTTTGGCTTTCGCGACTGACGATAATCAGGGCTCTAATCTTGATCTGTCGACCTTCGGTTTCGTAGGATTCGACGATGACCTCGCATGAGTATGGAATCTCTTGCTTGTAGTTGAGCAGAATTTTCTCGCGAATGATCTCGGCGACAAAAAATCGCATAGGCTTATCGGTGAGTTCATCCTTCGGGAAATAGGGTGGTGATTCCGGAAGGGAAGCGACGATTTTCCCTAAAAGCTCATCAAGATTGAATCCATGGAGAGCCGAGATGGCCGCAACGCTTGCGCTTGGTGCGGCCGTTTTCCACCGGTCGATCAAGGCAATGATATGGTCTTGATTGCTGAGATCGACCTTGTTGATCAATACAAACACCGAGGCTTCGATCTTCTGAATTTTCGCAAGTTCAGACTCGTAGTCGTCAGGCGATTCAGTGACATCTGTCACTAGCAAGAGAGAGTCTGCGTCCGTGAAAGCGCCACCGACAAATTTCATCATACCCTCATGTAGCTTGTACTTAGGATCAAGAATTCCAGGGGTGTCCGAATAGACAATCTGAAACTCAGGGTCGTTTACAATCCCCATGATTCGATGGCGTGTAGTCTGGGCTTTCGAAGTAATAATGCTAATCCGCTCGCCCACGAGCTGATTCATTAACGTCGACTTTCCAACGTTAGGTCTACCTATGATATTTACAAATCCTGCTCGATGCGGCAATTGGCGCGACTTATAGAGATTTGCAAAAGAACGCATTTTATCTATATTTGCCGTCCAAATTTTGAGGGTCAAACCTCAATGGTATACAGTGCGGGGTGGAGCAGTTGGTAGCTCGTCGGGCTCATAACCCGAAGGTCGTAGGTTCGAGTCCTGCCCCCGCTACCACAGATAGAGTCTCATCATACGATGAGGCTCTTTTTTTATGCCCGAATTTTAGAAACGTGGCAGAACGAGAAGTTTATCTTGAGCATAGTTGAAAGGAGTCCTGACCCCGCTACCAAAGACGCAAAGCGTCTGCTCGCTCTGCAGAATCTGTCGGGACTACGAAGCCCAAGAATTGCGATTAATAATCGCCCATTTGATTTCCTAAGAGTATCGCCGCACGATCATCTTCAAACGTTGCCCACACATCGTGAATACAGAGCACAGTATGATAGATATTTCTTGCTTGAACAGCTTGTATTGCAAAGTCGTCATCTATTGCTTCGTGTAGGATGTTGTACCAATCACGTGCTACATTTTCCTGAGAAACCCCCTGGTGAGAAAGGAGAATAAAAGCGATTAATAGAAGTGACTTTACGGCGCTACGTCTTTTCATGATCTCAAGTCAACCATTTGTGATTTCGCACTTCGATTCGATGAAGTCAAGCCCATTTTGTGCAGTATCATGGTCGATTCTCACTATCTTGACACTGAGATTTTTGGAAAAACGATTCTGGAAATCTTAACTAAACTATTTAACCAACCCATTATGTACCTCTCAAATGCTCAATTCTACGGGGCCAAATCTTGGCTTCGTACGTGTATCGTATTCTCAAGTTTTTTACTCCTTTCATCTTTAACTTTTGCGTACCCAGGATGTATTAATCCTGATGCCTGCAACTATGATCCTTTAGCCACTGTCGACGATGGTTCTTGCTATTTCGGCAATTGTGAATTCGCTGCAATCGATGATGAGTATTGCATCGAAGACGGACAGGATATCACGGATAATGTCATGGATAATGACATCAACATGTTCGGCTATGCCACCGTGCAAGTCGTTTTAGAAACCCCGTGTTTCACCATTGATCAAGAGGGCTTCATTGTTCAATCTCCCTTTGTTGAAGATTGTTGCGGTGAGCACATTCTGCAGTACGTCATGTGTCCGCTCGACGGGTCTGGATGTACTGAGCCCGCCACAGTTACGATCACAGTTAAATGTGATAAGCCGGATTGTTTGCTAATCAATCTTGGAGATTTTGATTCTGCCGATGATGCCACTGGCGATGGAAACCTTGCTGACTCGGTTTGCGCCTCTGTTTGTGAAAATTCCGAAGTAACTTTCTTTGTCCCTTACAACTCCAATGACACCTATTCATGGATTGTCGTTGGTGGCGTCGGAGCAGCCGGTGTAAATGATGCTGAACACATTGTGACATGGGGTCCAGCAGGTTCTGGCTTGGTTTCGGTCACGATAACAAATGCGTCAGGAATATCCAATACCATTACTGTCTGTGTGGACGTTTTGCCCGGGCCCACTGCTGGTTTTACCACATCTGGATACGCTTGTTTGGGTCAGCCAATGTGCTTTAACGCCAGTTTGAGCAGTACCATGGCCGATGCTTACGATTGGGATTTTGGTGATGGAGGTTATTCTACAATGGCAGATCCCTGTCATACCTATTCGGCAGGAGGCACTTATACCGTAACACTCACGGTCACGAAATTCAATTTCGACGCACAAGGCAATCCATTATGCTGTTGCGTTGATGTAATCAGCTATGATGTTAACGTGGACGACCTTCCGGGGCCATCGATATTCTGGATTTCCACCGTTTGTGAAGGCGATATGGTATGTTATTACACCGATGCCACAAACTGTTCTTTATATGACTGGACGGTAACAGATGCGGATGGAAATACCATCACTCCGGATAGCGGAGATGGTACCAACGAAATTTGCGTTACATGGGGCGCTGGCCCGTTTGGCACAATAACATTAGAGGTTGACGGTTGTGATGATGTTTATTGCGATAACCCCACCTCGGTTGCGGTTCCGATCATTTCGGCTATAGCCGATGTAGATGGTCCCACCGAAGTTTGTGAGCATTCAACGCACACTTATTGTATTCCGAAATGGGCGGCGACGACCTATGATTGGAATGTAACAGGTGGAATGATCATCGGTAGTGATAGTAGCCATTGTATCACTGTAATGTGGGATGTGGCTGGAATTGGGACGCTCAATGTGAATTACTGGAGCGATTTTCTTGCTGGCCTACCCAATCATGATGGAACCCAGTGCCATGGAAATGGAACTCTTGACGTAATTGTCAAGCCGGAATTTGGGGTGATTAACTACAACGGCTCTTCGGTATGCACGAATACGGTCTCTTCGATCCAAGCTACAAGTTGGCCTTTTGCAAATTATACTTGGACAATCACTCCCGCTGCTTCA
>Ga0206679_10000548_pt1 | contig 31226 bp, 27 predicted proteins | sample M110012015metaG_FD_155464 | JGI IMG/M metagenome (GOLD analysis project Ga0206679, IMG submission 155464) | Ammonia-oxidizing marine archaeal communities from Monterey Bay, California, United States - M1 100m 12015 | ecosystem: Environmental > Aquatic > Marine > Intertidal zone | place: USA... | reverse complement strand
TAGTGCAGGTGATTTAGATCAATATCAAGAATTTGATATTAACTTCATGGGTAATAGATACTATCCAGCTACTAATATAGGAGCCTATGTTCAACTTTCTATTAAAAATAGCAGTTATGCTGAAAGAACTTTTTGGCTAACCTTAAAAGATAATTCTGCGAATATTGATCCAATATATAGAATTACATATATGATACCTGATGACATTACCCAAGATGGTCTAAATTGTGTGGTAATTGTTGAAGCGTTCTACAATGATTAAAAATTGAATTAAAAACATTAAATCAATTCTTAAACATCCTTATAATCTGCTTTAGCTTCTCTTTAAGCTCTCTTCTATCTACTATAAAATCAAGAAAGCCTTTTTCCAACAAGAACTCGCTAGTTTGAAAACCTTCCGGAAGGTCTTTTCCAATGGTTTCTTTAATAACCCTTGGTCCAGCAAAACCAATAAGCGCACCTGGTTCAGCAATGTTAATATCACCCAGCATGGCAAAAGAAGCAGTAACCCCTCCAGTAGTAGGATCGGTTAAATAAGCAATGTACGGTAATTTAGCAGCAGAAAGCTGAGTAAGCTTTGCAGAGGTCTTTGCCATCTGCATCAATGAAAAACCAGCTTCCATCATACTAGCTCCACCAGACTTAGTAATAAGCATAAAAGGACATTTTTTCTTAATAGCAACATCTATCGCCTTGGATATCTTTTCCCCGACAACCGATCCCATTGACCCTCCTATAAAACTAAAGTCCATACACGCTACAACCAATGGCACCCTTGAATATAGTACAATTATTGTAGATGCTGAAAACGCTGGTCCATCAACCACATTATATATTTGGCTACCAACCGTTGGAGAAACTACATCTAATGACATTGGGAAAGAATGGAATATAATCGTTAGAAATGCTAATTTTAATACAATTAAAGTAAAGTGGGGATCTAGCAACTCGGGTAATGGAATAGGTGGGTCAAATAGTGTTAGTATGACTCAGAGTTATGAAAAAATCACTGTGGTTCTTGTTAATTATTATAATGGAAACTACTATAGTCTACATAAAGCTCAACAACCTTAATTTAAGGTATTATTTAAAGCTGAGAAGTGGAATATAATGGTAAAGAATTCGGGTGTTAATTTTTAATACTTATATTTAAAAAGTATAAATCAAATAAATAATTTTAATGAATGCAGGATTAATAATTTTAGGAGTTGTTGTACTTATGGTAATCATTTTTGTTTCCATGTATAATAAACTAGTTAGGTTACGAAACAACAGGGAAAATGCTTTTGCTGATATAGATGTTCAATTACAACAAAGACATGACCTGATACCTCAGCTTGTAGAAAGTGTTAAAGGGTATATGGAGCATGAAAGTGGTGTATTAACTAGAGTGACAGAAGCTCGTGCTGCAGCAATGGGTGCATCTTCCATTAACGATAAGATAAAAGCAGAAAATCAGTTGACATCAGCTTTAGGTGGATTAAATGTTGCTGTAGAAGCCTATCCAGATCTAAAAGCAAGTCAGAATTTTATGCAGCTTCAGAATGAGATATCTGATGTTGAAAATAAATTAGCAGCAGTTAGAAGGTATTTTAATTCTGCAACAAGAGAGTTTAATAATGCTGTTGAGGTATTTCCTTCTAATTTAATCGCAGGTATGTTTAAATTCAATAAAGAAGAAATGTTTGAGATCGATGAGTCAGAAAGAGAGACCTTGGAAAAACCACCGAAGATCAGTTTTAATTAATGGAATATATAGGCTTACAGGAACAGCTTAAGAAAAATAATTTTAGGTCAATACTTCTATTGATCGCATTCCCTGGATTGTTAGTTGCACTATTGTGGTTAGGTATTTATTTTTTAGGTAAGTATAGTGGTGAGCTTGATATTGATTTAATAAATAAATCATTTTTATTGATCGTTCCATTTGTTTTAGGTGCAGTAGGATTGTGGTTTTTGATCGCTTACTTTTCACATACATCTATGATTAAAAAAGCGACTTCTTCTCAATCATTATCGAGAAAAGAAAACATGAGGATTTATAATTTGGTGGAGAACCTTTGTATGTCCGTTGGAATGAAAACTCCGAAAATATATATTATTGAGGATGATTCATTGAATGCTTTTGCAAGTGGTATTTCAGAATCTACCTATGCAGTTTCCTTTTCAAGAGGAATTATAAATAAACTTGACGATGATGAGTTAAAAGGTGTAATAGCTCATGAGCTTACCCATATTAGAAACGGTGATGTGAAGTTGTTGATAGTGTCTATTGTATTTGTAGGTATATTTTCTTTCATAGCGCAAGCTGCTTTTAGAATGGCGATCCATGGAAGAAGAAATAAAGACAGTAAAGCAGGAGCTATTATATTGGTAGTTTTGGTAATGGGGGTAATTGGTTATTTATTGTCAATTTTATTCAGGTTTGCTTTATCTCGTAAAAGAGAATACCTAGCAGATGCAGGAGCAGTAGAGCTTACTAAAGACGCTAAGGCACTTGCCAATGCATTACGAAAGATTACACAAGACCCTTTAATAGAAGCGGTGGAAAGAGAGGATGTAGCTCAAATGTTCATAGAGCATCCGACCAAAAAGAAAAAGAAATCATTTGCTGGTGCTATTGCTGGTTTATTTGCCACACATCCACCAATAGAAGAGAGAATAGAGCTATTGGAGCAGTTTTAGATTTTTTCACTTAGAATTTTTAAGCTTTCATACAATTCGTCCATTGAATTGGTGACAAAGTATTTGTCTTGTATTGCATCTGTATAAAAGCTGGTAGCCATTACTTTTTCAATATCGTATTCTATTTTTTTGATGTCAGTATTGTGAATGGAGTTCGATTCTCCATAGGAAGAAACAATTCCTGCACCGAAGATTTTTAGCTCTTCATCCTCTTTAATGAGTCCAAATTCAATCGTGTACCAATAAAGTCTTTGCATTTTAAGGATGAATTCTTTTTGGTCAATGTGCTTTTTGCCTAGCTTTCCAAATTCGTGTACAAATTCAGAAAAAACAGGATTTAATAACAAAGGAATATGTCCAAAAATATCATGAAACATATCAGGCTCTTCTAAATAATCAAGCTTTTCTTTACTTCTTAACCAGGTTGATGAACAGAATTTTTTTTCTGCTAGTAAAGACAGAAATTCTTCTACTGGTATTAATCCAGGAACCACATGAATTTCCCATCCAGTATGGTCTTTAAAGAAGGTGTTGATCTTTGTAAAGTCAGGAATTGCATTTTCATTTAAACAAGAATTAAAACTATTTAAGCAATCAAGGTATTCTTTGCATACCTTATCTTTTAAATTATCATGTTGTCTTTTGAAAAGTATTTCCCATACTTCCTTGTCGTTCTTATTGTATTTGCTGTATTCCTGTTGCATATAAACTATATTATATGAGCTAGTAAATGTAATATTATTGTGTTGTTCATAAAAAAAAGTAATAGGTAATCGATTAATTATTTTCTTTGCCGCTTAATTTAAAGTCAAAACGATAGAGCTATTAACTTTTTGTCTTTAATAAGTATGTATTAAGTAGTGTATAACTTCATTTTATTATACTTTAATTTATTGTAGAATTAATCAGAATATGGCGAGAAAGAAAAAAGTGAGGAAAATTTTTGTACTAGATACTTCCGTAATCCTTCACGATCATAACTCCATTAAGTGTTTTGCTGAACACGATGTAGCTATTCCAATTACTGTTCTTGAAGAGCTTGATAATTTTAAAAAAGGAAACGATACTAAAAATTTTGAGGCTCGTGAATTTATACGAATTCTTGATAGATTAAGTAAAGAATTTACTCTTCAAGATTGGATTCCATTAAATGGGCCAGATAAAGGCAATTTTAAGATTGTAATGAATCATGATTTGTTAGAACATGATGCAGTGAAAATATTTGGAGGTAAGAATGATCATAAGATTTTAAATGCTGCACTTGGACTTAAAAAGAATGAAACAGGATCTCGCGTAATCCTTGTGTCAAAAGACATTAACTTAAGATTAAAAGCCAAAGCGCTGAGTATAGAAGCTGAAGATTTTGAAACTGGGAAAATAGATAGAGAAAGTGCTCATTATTCTGGTAAAAGAGTTATTGAGGGTATTGAATCTGATGTAATCAATAAGCTCTATAAGCAGGGGCACATGGAAGAATTTAATTATTTAGGTGATCATGTAACACCTAATGGGTTCTATATTCTAAGAAATGGAAAAAGCTCTATTTTAAGCTATTTTAATCCGTTTGATAATCAGGTTGAAAGAGTTGAGAAGCAATATGTTTATGGGATAAAGCCTAGGAATGCAGAACAAACCTTTGCTTTACATGCATTGTTGAATCCAGATGTTAAATTGGTAACTCTTCAGGGTGTTGCTGGTACAGGCAAAACATTATTAGCACTTGCAAGTGCTCTAGAGCAACATAATTTATACCATCAAATAGTATTGGCAAGGCCTATTGTTCCGTTGAGTAATAAAGACATTGGTTATTTGCCTGGAAGTGCAGAGGATAAGATCAATCCTTATATGCAACCACTTTTCGATAATTTAAAGTTCATTAAAAATCAATTTGGTGAAAACGAAAAGAAATACAGAAAAGTAGAGGAGATGGAGGAAGATGGAAAGCTAAAAATATCTGCTTTGGCATTCATAAGAGGAAGAAGTCTTTCTAATGTCATGTTTATTGTAGATGAAGCTCAGAACCTAACGCCTCATGAGATCAAAACCATAATTACTAGAGCTGGTGAAAACACCAAGATCGTTTTTACAGGTGATGTTTTTCAGATAGACACTCCTTATTTAGATGAACAAAGTAATGGACTTACTTATCTTATTGATCGTTTAAAAGGAAATGAACTTTTTGCTCATATTACTTTAGAAAAAGGAGAGCGTTCCGATCTGGCTAACTTAGCCAATGAGCTGCTATAATTGAAGTCTATAATTTTTAATTTAACTTTCTGTTACCTTTATAATAAGGAATTGAGAAATTCGTTATTGATAATATGGGAAAGATAGATCATAAAAAGGCCAGAGAATTTGGGACACTGGAGCTTCTTGCTAAACAGGTTGTTGAAGGTTTTATTACTGGATTGCATAAGAGCCCTTTTCATGGATTTTCTGTAGAATTTGCTGAACATAGGTTATATAATAAAGGAGAGTCAACCCGCCATATTGATTGGAAATTGTATGCTAGATCTGATAAGTTATTTGTAAAAAAATATGAAGAAGAAACTAATTTAAGATGTCAGGTTGTAATAGACACCTCTTCATCTATGTATTTTCCTTCCAATGAAGAGCTGAATAAGCTATCTTTTTCAATAGATGCAGCAGCAGCATTAATCTACATGATGAGAAAACAAAGAGATGCTGTTGGATTATCGTTATTTGATGATGATTTTAAATTTCATTCAAAGGCTAAATCTTCAGTAGCTAATCAAAGATTTTTATTTACAGAGCTGGAGAAGTACCTTTTTAATTACGAAACTTCAAAAAAATCAGCTACCGAGCTAATCGATTCTTTACATCATGTTGCCGAAAGAACACACAGAAGATCTTTGGTGATTATCTTTTCTGATCTATTAGGTATATCAGACCTAGATAAATTATATGGAGCTTTAAAGCATTTAAAACACAATAAACATGAAGTGGTTATTTTTCATGTCCTCCATGATGACTATGAGAAAAAACTATCCTATGAAAATAGACCTTACACTTTTATAGATATGGAATCTGGAGAACAAGTAAAGTTGAACCCTACGCAGATTAAAGAAAAATACAATTCACTAGTTGTAAAGAACAATTTAGAGCTAAAAAATAAATGTGGACATTATCATATCGACTATGTAGCGGCTAATATTGAACAAGGATTTCAACAGGTATTGTTACAATATTTAATAAAAAGACAAAAAATGATTTAAAAAATAGATTTATTGCTTGTCGATAATTTAAAAAGAATTAAATTTGCCAACCTCTAAGATAAGTTAAATTACTTATTAGGACCGGTAGTTCAGTTGGTTAGAATACCTGCCTGTCACGCAGGGGGTCGCGGGTTCGAGTCCCGTCCGGTCCGCTAAACACAAAGATAACCTCTTGAAATTTCAAGAGGTTTTTTTTTGATTTAATAATTATTGATATGAATGAAGAGATTTCAACTTTTGATACTGAAGATGATTTATTACCACAAAATGAAAGGCCTGTCTTTTTAAAGGTATTGTGTATCCTTAGCTGGATCAATGCTGGATTATGGATTTTACTTTTTACATTTTTTAAATTATTTGTAAATGATGAAGTAGCTTCTCAAGCTATTGAAATGCAAAAAACAGATGAGGAAAAGAAAGCTTTAGAATTTTCTATACAGTTTTTAGAGCAAACATCTTTACCTTTTTTGCTCTTATATTTAATTAGTATTATTTCAGTTTATATGATGTGGGAAATGAAAAAGAAAGGGTTTATGATTTATGCTCCATTACATTTAGTAATTATTTTAGTCCCTTATTTCGTTATGCCGTTTAGTATAAGTGACTTTCTTTTTTCGTTTTTAATTGTTTCAGTTTTTATTGGAATGTATACTTCCAATTTGAAATACATGAAATCTTAGGGATTGTCTCCATTTAATGAGAATTGTATAATATTAGCTCCCATTTGTAATGCTTTTAAGCGAGTCGGTTCGCTATCATTATGTACTTCTGGATCTTCCCAGCCATCTCCAAGGTCACATTCATAATCGTAAAAGCAGATCAGTCTACCTTCAAATATTAATCCAAATCCTTGAGGGAATTTAGCATCATGCTCATGGATTTTGGGTAATCCTTTTTCGAAATCATAGGTTTGATGATAAATAGGGTGATCAAATGGAAGCTCAATGAATTCAAGTTCTGGAAATACTATTTTCATTTGAGTCCGAATGAAGGGATCCATTCCGTAATTATCAGATATATGAAGAAATCCACCAGCTAATAGATAATTCCTCAGGTTTTCCGCTTCCTCTGTATTTATCACAATGTTTCCATGTCCAGTTATGTGAACTAATGGATAATTAAAAAGATCAATACTTCCAATATCTATTTGGTCTGGTTCTGCATCGATATTCATGTTTAACTCCTGGTTGCAGAATTCTATGAGATTGGGCAGAGATGTGGGGTTAGCATACCAATCTCCACCTCCATTGTATTTTAATACTGCTATTTTATAAGTGCCATCCTGTCCAATGGTTTTATGCATTGTGAAAAGAATGAATGGTATGAGAAAGACTACTCGCATGTTCAAAAATAATCATTAGTGTTCATAGTTAAAACAGAATACCTGCTCTTATTTCCTGAATTTTAAGAATGTTAGATTATTTTTGTGCTAATTAAAATAGCATCATAGATTTTATAATAATTATTACAGTATGAAAAACTGGTCCAAAGAAGAAATTAAAAAATTATACAATAGTCCATTGATAGAGCTGATTTATCAGGCGGCAAGTGTTCATCGTCAATATCACGATCCTAAAGAAGTGCAAATAAGTAAGCTGCTGTCAATCAAAACTGATGGGTGCCCAGAAGATTGTGCCTATTGTCCACAGGCAGCAAGGTACCATACTGATATTGAAGGAAATAATCTAATGAGTCTTCAGGAAGTAGTAAAATTAGCAGATGATGCTAAGAATGAAGGGTCTAGCAGAGTATGTATGGGTGCTGCATGGAGAAATGTAAAGGATGATGCTGATTTTGATCAAGTCCTTGAAATGGTTAAAACTGTAAATGAGATGGATATGGAGGTTTGCTGTACTTTAGGCATGCTAACCGAAAATCAAGCTCAAAGATTGGCAGATGCTGGTTTATATGCCTATAACCATAACCTAGATACTTCTGAGGAATACTATAAAGAAATAATTTCTACAAGAGGTTATGAAGACCGATTGAAAACCATTGAAAATGCTAGAAATGCCAAGCTTACAGTTTGCTCTGGTGGTATCATAGGAATGGGAGAAAAAGATGAGGATCGCATTAGTATGTTACATACTTTTTCAATTATGCGCCCACAACCAGAATCAGTGCCTATTAATTCCTTAGTAGCTGTTGAAGGTACTCCACTTGAAGAGCAGCAGCAAGTTTCTATTTGGGAGATGGTAAGAATGATCGCTACTACTAGGGTCGTATTGCCTGAATCTGCAGTTAGATTATCAGCAGGGAGGACTCAAATGAGTGACGAGGGGCAGGCGTTGTGTTTTCTTTCAGGAGCTAATTCGATTTTTGCTGGAGATAAATTACTAACTACACCTAACCCTGAATTTAATAAAGACCTTGAATTATTTAGCTTGTTGGGTCTCCAGCCTATGAAAGCTTATAAAAAAGGAGATAAGCCAGCTGTGAATGACAGGTATAAAGAGACTACAGCTGATAAAGAAAAGATCAAATGGTCAAGACCAGGACATAAGATCGAGAGAAATGAATTAGCTAAAGAAAAGGGACTTAATCAAAAACGTGCCGAGAAACTACCTGATAACCAATAGTTTAAAATATTTGATGTATTAGCTTAAAAAATGACAGCATTTGATGAATTCATGCAAGTAAAACTGAATGAAAGGGTCAGCAGTTCAAGTAAAAGAAAATTAGCTTTAACAGACCACCTGATCGATTTTTCATCAAATGATTATTTAGGCATTGCTCTTAAAAATAATACCGGAAGTTCTGGTTCCAGATTAATCTCAGGTAATTCAATTGAAGCTGAACAGTTAGAAAAGTACTTTTCTAATCTTGTGGGAGCTGAAAAGTCATTGTTCTTTTCATCAGGATATCAGGCAAATATTGGCCTTATACCTGCATTAACAGATCGTAATTCAACTATAATATATGATGAATATATACATGCATCGTTAAGAGATGGTATTCAATTATCCCATGCAAAAAGTTATTCATACAGACATAATGATTTAGATCAATTACAACAAAGACTTGAAAAAGCTGAGGGCAGATCATTGATAATAACAGAATCTGTCTTTAGTATGGATGGCGATTCGCCTAATCTTGAAAAATTAGTTGAGATAGCTAAAAAACACAATGCAGGTGTTTTATTAGATGAAGCTCATTCTTTTGGAATTACAGGATCTAAAGGTAAAGGGTTGGTATCAGAATTAGGTATTCATAATGAATTGCTTGCTGTAGTATATCCATTAGGTAAAGCTGTTGGTACTTCAGGAGCTTTTGTAACAGGAAATCATTTATTAAGAGAGTATTTAATTAATTTCTGCAGGAGCTTTATTTATTCAACAGCACCCAGTAAAACTATTGTAAAGGAAGTAGAGGATCAGCTTAAATGTATTGCTGATCTTTATGACAGCACCTCATTATTTGAGCTTAAAAACTATTTCATCAATCATCTTTCAGAAAAACACAAAGTAATCACGGGTCCCTATAGTGCTATTGTCTCTGTAATGATTCCTGGTAATGATAAGGTGAAGAACATGGAGCAGCAATTAATAAAAGCAGGCATTTTTGGGAAATCGATCATGCATCCTACTGTACCTAAAGGAGAAGAAAGACTAAGGATCTGTTTTCATGATTTTAATAGCAAAGATGATGTAGATTTGCTAATCGGTCAATTAAATCAATTTTAATGAATTATTTTATAACTGCCATTGATACCAATGTTGGTAAAACAGTATTTTCAGCCATATTGGCTAAAGCATTGGATTATCCTTATTGGAAACCTATTCAATGTGGTGATCTTGACCAGTCGGATAGTATGAAAATAAAGGAGTGGACAAATGTTAAAGTTTATCCTGAAGCATTTAAGCTTCAACAACCAATGTCCCCTCATGAAGCAGCTAGATTATCAGAAATTGAAGTTAATTTATCAGATATAGACCCACCTAAAGCTAATAATCTGGTAATTGAAGGAGCAGGTGGAATAATGGTGCCATTGAATTATAGTGGTGAGCTAGTAATCGATATTGCAAAAAAAACTAATTCAGAAGTAATATTAGTGATCAAAAATTACTTGGGAAGCATCAATCATAGCTTATTGTCATGTGAATATTTAAAACTCCATAAAATTCCAGTAAAAGGATTAGTTGTGATGGGAGATACAACTCCTTCCTCAGAAAAAATAATTAGTAAAAAATCTGGTTTAGATATATTATATAAAGTTCCTTATGGTAATTTAAATACTCATTTTATTGCTGATCAAGCTATGATTTTAAAAGAAAAATGGAATGAAATCTCTTAAGGAGTTAGATAAAGAATATATATGGCATCCTTTTGATCAGATGAAAGGAGCAGAAATCATACCTGTTGTTAAAGGAGATGGAGCATGTCTATACGATGAAAATGGAAATGAATATATTGATGGTTTTTCAAGCTGGTGGGTGAATGCACATGGTCATTCAAATTCATACATTGCAAATAAAATAACCCAACAGCTTTCTGTTCTTGAACATGTTGCATTTGGTGGATTTACACATCCACAAGCAGTAAGTTTAGCTGAAAGAATCATTGATATTACTCCAGATAATATCGAAAAAGTATTTTTTTCAGACAATGGTTCTACTGCTAATGAAGTAGCACTTAAAATGTGTATTCAATACTGGGCCAATAAGGGAGAAAATAAAGATCAATTTATTGCTTTAGCAGGAGATTATCATGGAGATACTTTTGGTAGTATGTCTTTAACCTCCAGGGGTGGTTTTAATGAACCGTTTGAAAAATTCATGTTTGATGTTTCATTTGTTGCTCCACCATTAGATTCAAATCCTGATTTAACTGAATTTGAAGAGATATTAAAATCTGGAAGGGTAGCGGCTTTTATTTTTGAACCTCTAGTTCAAGGAGCATGTGGCATGAAAATGCATTCTTCAGCTGGTTTGTCTGCTATGATCAAATTGGCTAAAAAATACAATGTATTAACTATTGCAGATGAAGTTTTTACTGGTTTTGGAAGAACTGGAAAGTATTTTGCGAGTGACCATTTATCTGAAAATCCTGATATAATGTGTCTCTCAAAAGCATTAACAGGTGGATTCTTACCTTTAGGTCTTACAGTAGTTTCTCAAGATATTTATAATGGTTTTTATTCAGATGAACCAGCTCATACATTTTTACATGGACATTCCTATACTGGTAATCCTTTAGCTTGTTGTGCAGCCAATGCTTCTTTGGATCTTTTTAAAGATGAGCTTGTATGGAAAAGAATTGATGAAATTGAAAAGTCTTTGAAAGTGTTTATAGCTGAAGTAGCTAGTTTTAAAAATGTTAGAACGGCTAGAAGCATGGGTGTTATTGCAGCGATAGAAATAGAAGGGGGAGGTAAATCATCTTATTTTAACACAATTGGGAAAGTCTTTTATACTGAGCTTCTTAAAGAGGGGGTTATTCTAAGACCATTAGGAAATACAATTGTAATTGTTCCTCCATATTGTATAGGAGATGATCAGCTAGAAAAAATGTATAGTGCGATAAAAGAGGTGCTTAAGAAGCTGTAATTATAGGGATTGAATCTCATCATAAAGAATTCTAAAATCCTCATTATCATCTAATAAGCAGTCGTCTCTGTCTTTATAAAAATAAGGTTCACCTAATTGGATGATCTCTTTAGCTGTTCTGGAGTCTTTTACCTTTTTAAATCCTGCATATTCTATTAGTGAATATTTAAGGTAGAATTGTTGAGACTTGGTCATTTTTTTAAAGGCAAATTTATCTTCCGGCAACGCTTCAATATATTCCATACTAATTCCTAGGTATTCTTTACCTGCAGATTTATTTCTAGACATATAGCATAAATGTGCATAGAGCAATTTACTGCCATAATCCATTGGATCCATGTAACACACTTTTTTAGCTAAACCTGCTGCTTTTGAATAAGAATTATCTGATGCTTCTAAAATATAGTTTTCTATTTCTTCAGCGATAATAAATTTCATTCTCTCTATGTAATCTTCAGAATCTTCACGGTATTCGTATCCTTTATCTTTTTTTCTGTACTTAGTTAAATACGAAATAGCTGTTTTGTAGGCTTTAGGATACATGTTAGTGTACTGATTGTCTTGACTCATTTCATAAGAAGCCATAGAGGCATATAGATAGGGAAGTGGATGTTTTTTTGTTTTGTCTTTTTCTGTGTATTTAATTGCTTTAATAAAACATTTATCATATTCTTCATCAACATACATTATCAGCAAATCCATAAAATCATCAGTCCCTTGAGCAATAATTGAAGGAGTGATTTTAATAGAAAACCAAGTAAGTAGTATCAGCAAAAAATATCTACGCATAGTTTAAATAACATTCTTTTTCCAAATTCCGTGCCTAATTTACAAAATAATGAGCGCAAGACAAATACTGTTATTTACTATTTAATTAAAATTTAAATTGTTTATTTTGAAAATTCAACTTTTTATAAAATGACTTTTTAGAAAATGAAGAAAATTGGAGATAGAATTTCTTACGAAAAACATGAAGGTTTTTTTACTGTTATTGTTTCAACTCAGATAGATAAATGGAAGGAGAATTTGATACTTTTCTGGTTAATCGCTTGGACATTTTGTGGTGCCACATTTATCTATTATTTATTTAATGGTGAAATTAATGGAAATGAAAAATTGACTCTTTTTGTGATGATCATTTTTTGGCTCTATTTTGAGGTTAGGATTACACGCACTTATTTATGGAGGCGTTTTGGTTTAGAGTTCATTAGAATTGATGAGGATAGAATCACTATAAAAAAATCCATTTTTGGGTATGGAAGGGCTTTGCCTATCATGACCACACAAGTAAAAGAAATTATCCCAGCAGATCTTAAGGATAAGTCTTATGCTAAAGTTTTTAATGATTCCTTTTGGTTAATTGGAAAAGGAACAATTCATATGATTACCAACGATGATAATATTTATTTTGGTAGTCAGCTAGAAAAAAATGATTCCTTAAAATTATCCAAAGAGCTAATGAAGATGGTCAATAGCTATCGTTGAGTTATGAATATATTTTAAAAGCAATACTAGCTACTCTTTTAGTCATTTCATTTTCTACTTTTTCTTCAAGAATCATATTAGTGGCTGTTTTATTTTTTAATACTTCTTTTATGTTCTTAATTTCTCCAACAGGAATATTTAATTTATGACAATGATTCAATAGCTCCTTGGCAATAATGTTATTTGCTTTGCTTTGTAAAAGTTGTATTAATTCAGTCCTGTTTTTAACTCTTAATAGATTGGTTTTAAAATTTCCCAATAATGGAGTTTCAATCTTTAATAGATCTGCAAAAAGATAAAATTGTTTATCTGAACCTATGGCTAAAACAATTTGGATTTGATCTTTAGTTGTAATCACTTCTCCATAGGGTGCTATGTTTGGATGTAACGAGCCTAATTGAATAGGAATATGATTAACCATTAAATAATTAGCTGCTTGATTAGCTAGTGAAGCGATTGCAGCCTCTTCTAATGTGGTTTCTACACAATATGCTTGAGGATTATCTCTTTGCTTGATCAATGCTACTAATATACCTTCTTTAAGCTGATGAGCAGCCAAAATATCCATCATTGCTAGTGGCATTTTAGTTGGGGGAGAGGATGGCTGTCCATTCATAGACATATAGCCAGTTTCTGCTTGGATAACTACATCATACGCTACTCTTGATTTATTACTTTTAAATCCTTCAAGTTTTGCATAAATAATATGTTTATTTATTTTTTTGCAATCTTCAAATGATAAGCAGAATTTTTCTGCATCACCACTTTTAAAATTGCTAATTACAATGTTGGCTTCTTTGATAAGTTCATGGATTTTATTTTTGTCTTCAGGGTCGTTTAAATTAAGGAAAACATGTTCTTTTCCCCAGTTTACACTAGAAAAATAGGCTGAGATTGATTTTTCTTTTTCGTTTTTAAGTTTCCATTTTCTGGTAATATCACCAGCAGTTATTTTGTTTTCAATTTTAATGACTTTAGCACCAAGCTCAGCAAAGAACATACCTGTTGAAGGGCCTGCAAATACTGATGCTAGTTCTATTATTTTTAGATTTTTAAACATATTTCATAAGGATATCCCAAATTTATTAAAACCTTTTTAGCATATTTAATGTCTAATGAAATAATCTTTTAGATAATTCAATACATGTCTAAACTAAAGAAATTTGGAACTTTTGGGGGGGTATTTACACCTTCTTTACTAACAATTTTAGGTGTGATCATGTTTATGCGATTGGGTACTGTAGTAGGTAATTCAAGTGGTATTTTCATGTTGATCTCTATTATTTTATTTGCACACATTATTTCTATTACTACAGGATTTAGTGTTTCTTCTATAGCCACTGATAAAAAAATTAAAGCAGGTGGAATTTATTATATTTTAACTAGGAGTCTAGGTTTTCCAATAGGTGGTGCAATCGGTCTTACTTTATATGTAGCCACAGCATTGAGTATTTCATTATACTTGATAGGGTTTGCTGAAAGTATGCTTCCTGTTATACAGGATTTAATGGGGATAGAGACTATTTCTATTAATCACCTTAGAATAGGAGGGACAATGGCATTAATGCTGGTATTGTTTATTGCTTATAAAAGCACAAGTTTTGCAATAAAAATCCAATATGTGATTTTAACCTTAATAGGTCTTTCTTTAATATCCATTTTTACTGGTTCATCAGAAGGAATAGAAAAGGGAGTAGATGAAATTTCCAATCCTGGTTTTGCTGTCCTTTTTGGAATATTTTTCCCTGCTGTTACAGGATTTACTGCTGGAGTTGCTATGAGTGGAGATCTTAAAAATCCCAGTAAATCGATTCCATGGGGTACTATGATGGCTATTTTGGTTGGCCTTATTGTTTATATAATATTAGCACTATTTATCAATGCCTCAATTGATAAAGAAATATTAGTGAGTAATAACAATGCATTAATTCAATTTGGTTCTGTCACTTTTCTAGTAATTGCTGGTGTTTGGGGGGCTACATTATCCTCTGCGTTAGGTGGGATCTTAGGAGGCCCTAGAATTTTACAGGCAATGTCCTTAGATAAAATAACACCTAGAATATTTGGTAAAGGACATGGTGTAAATAATGAGCCAAGAAATGCATTGATCCTAACTTTTATTATTTCTGAAATAGGGATTTTAATTGGAGAACTTAATGTTATCGCTGAAGTGGTAGCTATGTTTTACATGGCAGCTTATTTATTTATTAATGTATCCTGTTTTTTAGAGCAATGGGCCAGTCCTGATTTTAGACCAAAATTAAAAATTCCATTATGGGTTTCTCTTTTAGGAGCAGTTACCACATTTTTATTAATGATTCAATTGAATTTGCCTGCTACATTAGCTTCAGTTCTTGTAATGATTATCATATTTATCTGGTTAACCAGAAAAGAATTAGTATTAGGAACTGGAGATGTATGGACCAGTGTTTGGACTTTGGTTGTTAAAATTGGATTGAAGAACTTATATAAAAAATCCACCCATCGAAGAAATTGGCAGCCCAATATTCTTTTGTTTAGTGGTGGTACAAAGGAAAGACCTCATTTAATTGAAATGAGTAAGTCCATTACAGCTAGAGGAGGTATGATCTCTAATTTTGATCTGATTGAAGAAGAATCAGCAGAGATGTTATTTCCTAAGCATCACCAGTCTTTTCAAAATGATGATCTTGATGATGACTCTATCTTTCATCGAAAATTAAATTGTCAGAATGTATTTAAGGGTATTGAAGCAATTGCCAATACCTATGGTTTTTCAGGTATAGATCCAAATACTGTTTTAATGGGTTGGGCAAGAAACACTAAAGACCCTATATGGTTTGCACAAATGACTCATAAGCTTCATCTGCTGGATTACAATATTTTGTATTTAGATTATGATAAGAAAAAAGGGTTTGGTGATTTTAAAAGTATAGACATATGGTGGGAAGGATTTGATAAAGATTGTTATTTAACACTACACTTATCTAAGATTATAGCACATTCATCTGACTGGAATAGAGCCCAAATCAGGGTGCTGTATGTCAATAAAACAAATAGTCATAAGCTGTTAATTGAGGATTTTATTAAAGAAAAAATTGAGAAATATAGAATTGATATTTCGTTAGAAATCATTAATAATGAAATCGAAAAGAAAGATATTTTCAAGCTAATCAATTTATATAGTAATGATTCAGATCTTATTTTAATGAGCTTGCCTGAAATAAATAAAGGAAAAGAAATTAAATATGTGAATTCTATAAATGGGATGTTAGATGTTATGGGAAGTACATTGCTTATAAAAGCTGCTTCTTATTTCGAAGAGGATATGAGCTATGATCCTGAAGTAGAACAAATTTATAAGCAAAACAAAGCTTTAAATGAAGAATTAAATATAGAAGAGATCTCTGTTGTAAAAACCAAGGTAGCATCAATTGATAAAATGATTTTGCTGTTTGATCAGCAGATAAATGAGAATAATAAGGTTTTTTGTCAGGATATATATGATTCATTTTCTGAATGTTATGATAATTTCTCTAAGACAATAAATACTAAATCAGACCAATTAGAAATTGGTAATACAACTTTTACTTTATCTAAATATGTAGAAGACTTTAGGGATAATAGAGTTCGCTTGATCAATGAATCAGTAAATAAAGGAATAGGTCAGCACATTAAAAAGCTAAATGAATTAATTGAAACTATTCCTTTAATGGTAAATATGCCCATTCATGCTAGAGCATTAAAAATTCTATCAACAGATAGTATCAGCTTAATAAGATTAAAAAGAAAATACAAAAAGAAGCTGGAAAGAGGAAAGCAGTTAAGAACTTATAAGGTTAAATTAAGAGATCTGTGTTTATATCATTTTGAGAATGGCTATTTAATAGAATATCAGCAAATACTAATGTCTTTTGGTATTACAGCATATGTATTGAACCAATCGTTTAAAAATTCATTGAATTTAAATCAAACAGACGATAAGAATTATGTGGATATAACAAATGAAATAGGTAATGAATTCGATAAAAAGATCATCCATCATAGAGATCAATTCATGAAACAGCTGAATCAATTATCTAAAAAATGGTTGAATACAGTTTTGAAAGATGTACTTAAATTAAACATCAAAGAATTGTTAATTAACAGGGAAGAAGAAATAGATTCATCTAATGTTAAAGGGTATTATAATATCATAAATAATTACCATTTAACTTTTAAGAATAATTATAAGTTATTATTGAATCAGTTGATTGTATACCTGCAGGTTAGAGGATTTCATGATCATGTACATCAATTAATAGATAATTGTAAAGACCAGTTTCAAGAAAATATTTTTCATGTAAAATCTACTTTATTTAAAGAGATTATAAATGACTTAAATAAACAGGATAAAATAGATTTAACTAAAGAATATTTTATAGAGAATAATAATGCTCAATTTAATATGGATGAGCAGTTAAAGATGGTTAATGATAAAGCACATGAATTAGTGGTTTATTTCAAATCAGAAATCCAAGTATTTTCACAACAATCAATTAATCAGTTCGAAGAAAAACAAAATGATTTACCGAAAGAAATTATTCTTTTACCAAAAATTATCAATAACCTATTTGAAGAAATTCTCATTTCGTTGAATGAAATTTTAACTGAATTCAATAATGCATCTATAGAGGAATTGGAGATTGCAAAGAATACCGTAGAATTATACAACTTTACAATCAATAACCAAACAGATAAATCTTTAGTAAAGGAAGTGTATGAAAAATCATTAAATCAATTAAATAAATCTATCCAACAAATTGAAGATCTTGATTCTCGCTTTATGATCAGTTATAACAATTTATTAAGCTCAATGGCTGATTATTTTAATGATGAAATAATTATTGAACGATCTAAGAGTAAATCTTACACAAGAAGTAAATCAAGTCAAAACAAAGGCATTAATAAAGTGTTTAATAAGGTCTCGGCTTTTTTAGATAATTATTACGAAAAATTGAATAAGTCTTTTATTCAGATTCAGGATTCATTTACAATTAAAAGTCACTTGCATAAGAACAGGGCTTTAAAAACACCTATAAATAAAGTCAATAATTATGTTGAAAAGGTGTTACCTAATACTGATGTTCTTAATCGATTGCCAATGTATTATAAGCAGTTGTTTTTAGATGAGCAGATTTCCCCAAATGAACCATTAGTGAATCGTAAAGATACCTTTAATAAGATTACTAAATCAATCCTTAACTTTAAGGAGGGAAATGAAGGAGCAGTTGTTGTAACAGGGGAGAGAGGTACTGGGAAATCTTATTTAATAAAAAATGTTATTAATTGTATGGGAGACGTGTCATTTTTTTCAGTTCTTCCTCCAAGTTCAATTTCTTCTAATGTCAATAAAAATATCCAAAATGGATTGGAGAAAGCATTGAATAAAAAGGGGACAACTGCAGAGTTGTTAAAATTAATTCCAGACCAGTCAATTATTCATATTGCAGATTATGAAATGTGGTGGAGTAGGTCTGATTTAGGCTATAAACAATTAGAAAAATGGGAGAAGATCTTTAAAGAGCAATCTAACAAAATACTTTTCATTATAGAATGTAATATTCATTTTTATTCCTACATAAAAAATGTATCAAATCTTGAGAATTTAGTATTGAATACTATTGTTTTAAAACCATTTTCTACTCAACAAATTAAAGAGGTAATACTGGAAAGTTCTAATATAGGAGGATTGAACTTTATTTTTAAAGATACTAGAGCAGATAAACTGAAGTCTGTGAAAATGAATAGATTATTCTCTAGAATCAATTATTTAAGTGAAGGTAATATTGGATTGGCTAATTTAATATGGATAGCAGGTATTCAGGAAATTGAAGATGATGATATCTATCTAAAGGAATTTAAATACATTAAAATGCCAGATGTTCTTCTTCCAATATGGGAATTAATTATTTTACAGATAGTGGTCCAAAATAAAATGAAAGTAAAAGAGCTTTGCCAATTATTCAAAGATGAAAATTATGAATATGTAAATGAGCAGATAAGCAATTTGGTAAGAATGAAAATTTTGATTTCTGAAAAAGGGGTGCTAAGTGTTAATTCTTATTTATACCCATATTTAATGAAGCATTTAAGGTTTAAAAACTTATTGGATTAATGGATATTATAAATTCTACCATATTATTAATGCTTGAAATTGCTTTTGAAGTACTTTCCATTTATTTGCTTTTTTGGTTTATTCTTGAATATCTATTAAGGTTGGTCAAAAATGATGGTCTATATTATCAGCTTTCTTTTTATATTCCTCAAATAAGGAATATTGTCTGGGTATTTTACATAAGCTATTTATTTTTAATATTAATTGATTATCAGCTCATTTTTGGATCCATTGTTCTGATCTGTTTTTTAATAATTAAATGGAAATATTTAAAAAGTTTCTTTTATGGGATGTTTTTTAAAATTCAGAAAGGAAATGTGGTAGGTCAATATATTAAGCTAAAAGACAAAAGTGGAATGATCCATGATCTTAAGAACTCAAGAATGGATCTTGAATTAAGTAATGGAGATATATTACAATATCCTTATCACTTATTAATTAATGAGCCGATTTCTTTACCTGTTTTAGGAAAATTGAATAAAATATCCATATTAATAGATGTTGAAACAGAAGATAAAACAGCATATCTATTAAATGTAAAAAAACAAATTCTATTGAATCCATATGTTGTCTCTCCAAATAAAGTTAGATTGGATTTTATTGAAGATAAAAAAGGAAAAGAAAAATTAAAGGTAGTTGTTTATACATGTGAGGAGATTTATGTTTCTAGAATTACAGATTATATTAGATCAATAAATTAATCGTTAGGTTGGTTTATTATATTTGTTGTTATGTCTGGAAATTCTATTGGAAAGTGTTTTAAATTAACATCATTTGGAGAATCTCATGGTATCGCTATTGGCGGTATTATTGAAGGTTGTCCAGCTGGATTAAAGTTGGATTTTAAAGCTATTCAAAATTGTCTGGATCGAAGAAAACCAGGGCAATCCGAATTGACCTCTCAAAGAAAAGAAAAAGATCAGGTTGAATTTCTATCAGGTTTTTATGAAGGTATTACTACTGGAACTCCAATTGGTTTTTTAATTAAGAATAAAGACCATGAATCCAAGGATTATGATCATCTGAAGGATACTTATAGACCTTCTCATGCCGATTTTACTTATCAACAAAAGTATGGTATTAGAGACCATAGAGGCGGAGGAAGGGCATCTGCAAGAGAGACTGCTTGCAGGGTAGTTGCTGGGGCAATAGCATTTCAATTATTGAAAACTATTAATATTAACATTTATGCCTATGTCTCTAAAATTGGTGATATAGAATTAAAAACTCCTTACAAAGCTATTGATCTTCAGCTTATAGATAAAAATAATGTTAGATGTCCTAATGATGAAGTTGCTGACCTTATGTCTCAAAAAATCATTGAGACTGCTAATGATGGTGATACTATTGGAGGAGAAATTACAGGTATTGCGATTAATGTTCCTGCTGGTTGGGGTGAACCTGTTTTTGATAAGCTACATGCAGAGCTAGGCAAAGCCATGCTTTCTATCAATGCTGTAAAAAGTTTTAAAATTGGTTTTGAAAATACTGATATATCTTCCAGTAAAGGAAGTGAGGTAAACGATGCATTTGTAAATAATGAGGGGACAACAAGCACAAATTATTCTGGTGGTATTCAAGGTGGAATCTCTAATGGAAATGATATTTATTTTGAAGTAGCATTTAAACCTGTTGCTACTATTATGAAAGATCAGGAATCAGTGGATAGTAAGGGCAATAAAATGATTGTTGAAGGGAAGGGAAGGCATGATGCTTGTGTAGTTCCTAGAGCAGTTCCAATTGTAGAGGCAATGTTATCTTTGGTGCTGGCAGATCATTATTTAAGAAGTAAAACAGCTAAACTATGAAAATAAAAAAAATTGCATTGCATTGGCAGATTATTATAGGATTGTTTCTTGGGGTTTTCTGGGCGATAACATCTTCATATCTTGGTTGGAGTGAGTTTACATTGAACTGGATTGATCCTTGGGGGAAAATCTTCATCAATCTCTTAAAAATGATCGCTGTTCCTGTTGTCTTATTTTCATTAATAAAAGGGGTTTCTGAATTAGCTGATATTTCTAAATTAGGTAGACTAGGCTTTAAAACATTAGGGATATATGTAATTACAACTGTAATTGCTGTTTCCTTAGGGTTATCACTTGTAAATATTTTTAAACCTGGTAATACTTTAGCAGAAGAACAGAAGATTGAAAATAGGATACAGTATGAATTGTGGTGTCAGGATAGTGGAAATGAGATAAAGGATGGGAAGAATTATTTAGTTGATCCAAAGTATCATGAATATGTAGATGCTGCTCAAAAAAAATATGAACAACAAAAATCAAAGATTGAAGGAAATGAGGACTGGGATAAAAGAAAAAGTAATGTATCTGAGCAAAAAGACGCAAGACCTCTACAATTTTTAGTAGATGTAGTTCCTACAAATATTTTCCATTCATTAACAGATTTAAAGTTAATGCTTCAGATTATCTTTTTTGCTGCTTTTTTCGGGGCTATGCTATTATTGATTCCTGCAGAAAAAGCTAAACCGGTTTCTGCATTGGTTGATGGAATGAATGAGATTTTTTTGAAGATGGTTGATCTGATCATGCGTGCTGCACCTTTCTTCGTTTTCGCATTATTGGCTGGTAAATTATCTGAATTAGCAAAAGATGATCCCAATAAACTGTTCGATACTTTTTATTCTTTAGGGGCCTATTGCTTAGTAGTACTTGGAGGATTGTTTATTATGGCTTTTGTTTTTTATCCTATTTTGGTTTTGTTTTTTACAGGAAAGAAAGTTGGTTATACGGGTTTTTTTAAAAGAATTGCTCCCGCACAATTCTTAGCTTTTTCTACTAGCTCAAGTGCAGCCACTTTACCTATTACTATTGAATGTGTAAAAGACAGGTTAGGAGTATCCAAGGAGATAACAAGTTTTGTGTTACCAATTGGAGCTACAGTTAATATGGATGGAACCAGTTTGTATCAGTCTGTAGCAGCAGTTTTTTTAGCTCAATATTTTGGTGTTGAATTGGATATATGGCAACAGTTAACAATTATAATAACTGCAACATTAGCGTCTATAGGATCTGCGGCTGTTCCGGGAGCTGGAGTTGTAATGTTAATGATCGTTTTGGAGTCAGTTGGTTTAAATGCAGAGTGGGTGGCATTAATTTTGCCTGTAGATAGAATATTAGATATGTGCCGAACTGTAGTAAATGTTACTGGAGATGCTACTGTTGCAACTATTATTGCTTCAGGTGAAAATGGATTAAAAGTTGTAGCAGAAGAAGATTTAGATAGTTATAAATAAAATGAAAAAAACAATCTTTCTTTTTTCTTTGATGTTGTTTTGTAATTTATTCTTTTCTCAAGAGGATGAATCTGAATGTGGAGAAATTACTGATCCAAAAATTCAGAAATTATTAGAGAAAGCAAAAAACACTAAAAAATATGATTATAAGGAAAGAGTGGCTTTTTATAAAGAAGCTATTGAAGAAGATGAAGAGTGTATTTCTTGTATGTGGGACCTTGCTAAGGTGACTTATTTTAGGTCTTATTCTAAAGGGGATAATTTTGACATTTCAAAAAAATATTTTCATTTAATCGAAGCGAAATGTCCAGCATTTCATGCAGATGTATTTTATTATTTGAGTTTGATCTATTATTCCGAATTAAATGATTGTGAGGCGAAGAAGTATTTTAAGAAATTTCTTGACTTTCCAACTATTGATGCAGAAAAGCTTTCAAGAAATTATACCGATCAGGTATCTTCTATAAAGCTCACATTGCCTGTTGCTGAATTCTACTGTGATTTTTATTCTAACCCTGTAAGTTTTTATCCGATGGTACTAGAAAATGTATCTAAAGCTGATAAAAATGAATTCTTGCCTGTTATTTCTCCTGATAATGAAATGATCTATTATACAAGGGAATATGAATTTCAGGCCAAAGGTGATATTATGGCTAGACTAATGCAGGATTTTACATTTAGTAAAAGAACTAGCGTAAATGAAGATTTTAGTGAGGGCAAGGTGTTGCCTCCTCCATTTAATGTAGGTCATCAATATGGAGGAGCTTCAATTTCTTTAAATAACAAAGAAATGTATATATGTGCATGTATGCAAAATGGTGCTTATAATAATTGTGATATATACATGTCTACATATGAAAGTAAATATGTTAAGATTAGTAAGGAAAAGGATACTTTAATATTTAATTGGACTGAATTGATCAATTTAGGTCCTAATATAAATGGTCCTCAAAGCTGGGAAGCGCAACCTACCTTATCAGGAGATGGTAAAACACTTTATTTCGCATCAGCTAGACCTGGAGGTAAAGGAAGTGTGGATATTTATTATTCAGAAAGACAACCAGATGGTTCATGGGGTAAAGCAAAAAACATGGGATATCCTATAAACACTCCTGAAAGTGATAAATCTCCATTTATTCATACAGATAGTAAAACTTTATATTTTGTTTCCAAGGTATCTGAATATCGATTGGGAGCTGGTGAATTTGATATTTATTACACGCGTCAAGATAAAAAAACTGGTAAATGGTCCGAACCTGAGAATATAGGTCACCCTATTAATTCAGAAGGAGATGAAGAGGGTATTGTAGTTAGTACTGATGGTTTATATGCCTATTATTCATCGGAGAGGTCAGATATAGGATTAGGAGGTAAGGATATATTTTATTTTACCATGCCAGAAAAAGCCAAGCCAGATAAGGTCGTATTGTTAAAAGGTAAAGTTGATACAGAAGATATACAAGAGATCAAGGATACTAAGCTAGAAGTTAGGTATAAATCTGGAGAGGTGTATGAACAAAAAATTGATATTGACGAAGAAGGAAATTATGTGGCCATTGCTAATGTGGGAAAAGGAGATGAAGATGTAGTTTTAGAAGTTAAAAAAGAAGGGAAAGCATTTCAGTCCAAATTGATTAAAAAAGAAGATACTGATGTTACTTTCGTTAAGGATGAGGAGCTTGAAATAAAAGATATTCAGAAAGGAAGTACTTATACTATAAAAGATATTCTATTTAAAACCAATTCATCTGAAATAGACCCTTCTTCTGAATTAGTATTGGATGCATTTGGAGATTGGTTGAGTAATAATCCGGACCTTAAAATAGAGATTCAAGGTCATACAGATGATGTGGGAGCTGAAGAGGATAATTATGCATTATCTAAGGATCGTGCTTTTACTGTAATGGAATATCTATCAACTACTGGTGTAGAATCCTCTAGAATGCAATTTAAAGGATTTGGAGAAAATGCACCAAAATATGATAATAATTCCCCTGGTAATAGAGCTAAAAATAGAAGAACAGATTTTTTAATTTTATAATTTAACTATCTTTCAGTAGAATTATATTTTTTCAGATGTATAAAGTGTTTTTATCAATTTTAGGATTACTATTAATTACTCAATGTAATTATGAAAAAAAGGCAGAAAAGGTTGATATAAAAAATGAACCTGTCCAAAAAGAAGTGAATCATTTAGTAATAGGTAATGATTATTTCCTATCCGGTGATTATGAATCGGCTTTACATCATTATAGTGAAGCAATTATATTAGATACTGCCAATGCAGTTATTTATAATAATATTGCTGAGTTATATGAATTACAGGAGAGTTATGATAGAGCTTCAGTTTATTTTAATATTTCAATAACTAAAGATCCAATGAATCCTCTAACTTACAATAATAGGGGGGAGTTAAGAGTAATTCTCTATGATTTTAAAGGAGCAATGCGAGATTTTGATAAAGCGGTTCTCTTGGATCCTAATTGTGGAGTTGCTTATTTAAACAGAGGAGAATTGAAATTGCAAAATCAAGATATTGAAGGTGCATTGAAAGATTATGAGCTTTGTATTAAAAATGATCCTTACAATCCAGTTGCTTACAATAATAGGGGAGATATAAAGGAGCTTAATGGAGATTTTAAGGATGCAATTATTGATTTCAGTGAAGCCATTAAGATAGATAGTAATTATGCGTTTGCTTATGTGAATAGGGCATGTTCAAAAAAAGCGATTAAGGATTATACAGGTGCTTTAAAAGATTATGACCGCTCTATTGAACTAGCTCCAAAACAGGGGTTGTTTTATTACGACAGAGCTGCTTTGAAATTTGAAATAGGGGACCTTAATGGGGCATGTGAGGATTGGCAGACAGCTAAGATGAAGGGTTTTCCTTATTCAAAATACGATTCATTAATCAATGAGTATTGCTATTCAATTAATATTGTAAATTAATGATGATTAGAAATGCATTAGTATTGATCATGATCATCAATCTTCATTGTGTATTTGGTCAATCACTTATTTTTACAACACCAGTCGATATTTCAACAGGATATGATAATTTAAGACCTAGGGTTGTTTTAACTCAAAATGATATTCCTGTTGTTATTTGGGGTAGTGCTGGTTCCAATCCTGTTTACTTAGCTAGGTACAATGGCACCTCTTTTAATACACCAATACAAGTAAGTCCTGCTGGAGTTGATCCTTATTGTGCGACTTGGACTGGGCCAGATATTGCATCTAATGGAGATGATTTATGGGTTGTTTTTGATGCTAATGTAAATGGGTATAAGATATTCTCAATGAAATCTAGTGATGGAGGTGTTACCTTTTCAGATACGGTGAATGTAGGTGATAATAGTGGCTTAAATCGATTCTCTTCAATAGGAGCTAATCCAATAGGAAATCCAATGATTGTTTTTATGGATCATGATCCTGGGTGGGCAAACCCTAATTATGTGGTGACTAATAGTCTAGATGGTGGTGTCTCTTGGGAGCTAGCTGTTAGTGCAAGTAATTCTATTACTGGGGATGAAGTTTGCGATTGTTGTCCTCCAGAAATAATTGCCAATAACGATTATCAGGTTGCATTGTTCAGGAACAATGAGAATAATATTAGAGATGTATGGGCTACTTATTCTATAGACGATGGAATAAGTTTTAATGGTTCAGATATTGACTTTTCTAGCTGGAATTTAAATGCATGTCCTTCCTCAGCACCACATGGTCTTATTAGAGGAGATTCATTATTAACTACCTGGATGTCTGGAGGATCAGGACAAACAAGGGTGTTATTAGGAGTTTCCAATCTAAATGATGGGAGTGTAGGGTCTAATGTTGAGGTAAGTCCTTCTACATCTAATGGTGTTGTTCAGAATTTCCCTAGAATAGCTGGAGATAATCAAGTATTTGGATTAGTTTATCAGGAATACAGTGGTGGTAATTACGATTGTTATATAGCTTATTCATTAAATGGTAATAATGCAATTGAAAATACTGGTGTTATTTTAAATGACGAAGTTCAAGGGAATCAGCTTAATCCAGATATAGCTTATGCGAATGGAGTATTTCACATAGTTTTTCAGGACGACAAGACAAATACTGTAAAATACATGACTGCAACTATTAGTCCAGTTGATATTAATGAAAAAAATACCACTAAAATGTTAAGTGTTTATCCTAATCCCAATAAAGGAGTCGCTTATATTGATCTGTTAAATTGTCCTAAAGGAAAATCTATTGAATTAATTATTTCTGATATTAGTGGTAAGAAGTTTAATACGATTTCTGTTGATTATATAAATAATCAATCAATTGAAATTTCAATGCCTGATATTAAAGGAGTTTATTTGCTCTCTCTTAGTATAGATGGTAAAATAAGAGATAATATCAAATTAATATCTGAGTAAATTAAATACCTAAGATCATGAAACAACTATTCACCCTCCTTCTTGCTATTCCAATGTTAACTACATTTAGTCAGTATACAACGAAAAGTGTACAAACATCTATTGATCAAGTTACTGTGTATTTGTCAGGTGCTCAGGTTAGTAGGTCAGAGAAGATGCAGCTTAAAAAAGGGAAAACAGAAATAATTTTTGAAGGAATATCTCCTTTAATGGACCCCTCTACTATTCAGCTAAAAGTACAAGATGGAGTAAGAATATTGTCTATTTCTCACGAGCTTAATTATTTAAATATACATGTGCTAGAACCAAGAATAAAATCAATTAAAGATTCATTGGAGCTCATAACAGATTTATTACAATCCAATTCAGATCAGCAGAATGCATATAATACAGAAAAGAATATGTTGCTACAAAATCAAAGTATTGGTGGTTCTCAGTCTGGGGTAAATGTTGAGGAGTTGAACAAGGCAAGAGATTTCTTTTATTCTAATATTCTTAGAATAAATAAAGAATTATCTAGGCTAAGTAAAGTGAATAAAGAGCTTACAATTGGTTCTGGTAAATTAAACCAAACTCTTAGAGAGTTGAATTACACCAATAATAACAAGAGGTATCATGTTAAAATATTGGTTGAAACTCCAAATGATATTAACTCATTATTTGACTTAAAATATCTTGTCGATAGGGCAGGATGGGAGCCGGTATATGATATAATTGCAAAAGATATATCGAGTCCGATTACTCTTAAATATAAAGCCAAAGCATTTAACAATACATCTATTAATTGGGATAAAGTAAAATTAGTTCTTTCTACAGCAGACCCCTATAGATCAGCAAGTAAGCCAGAGCTGTTAACATGGTTTTTGGATTTTGATAATTACCGAGATTTTAGAAGTAGTGGTAGGGCTTTAAATACCAAAAGATATAACGATATGCAGGTTAGAAATTCTATTCAGGCAGAAGATAATGCTGTAGCTTTTAAAGAAGTTTTAGTTTCCGAAGTGAGTGTTGACTTTGATATAGATGAACCTTATACCATCCCATGTAATTCAAAACCTTATTTAATCGATATTTCTGAGTCTAGCTTAAACGCAGAATATTCACATTTTGCAGTGCCTAAAATTGAAAGAAATGCTTTTTTGCTAGCTCGGGTAACAGGATGGGAAGACCTGAATTTAATTGAAGGACCTGCTAATATTTATTTAGATAACAGATATGTAGGTAAATCTCAAATCAATACCCTAAATTTTGATGATACCATGGATATTTCTTTGGGTAGGGATCAAAAAGTACTTATTGAAAGAAATGAGAAAAAAGATTTTAGAAGCAGGTCGTTTATTGGAACCCAACGCAAAGAAAGTTATGTATATGAGATCAAGTTAAAAAACATGCACAAGTCACCTATACAGATCGAAATTCAGGATCAATATCCAATCTCCAAAAATGGAGATATTTCAGTTGGTGTTCAGAATATATCTAATGCCAATGAAAATGAGGATACTGGTAAATTGACCTGGAAATTTAAGCTGGATTCTAGTGAGCTTAAAGCTTATGAGCTTTCTTATACCATTAGATATCCTAAAAATAAAAGAGTGGTGACTAGTAGAAAATTCAGGACCATAAGTTGTCCTTCGTTCTAATTATTTTCTGGTATAATAATTGTGCGTTTGTAATTAAAAATATTAAAATGAATAATAGAATATTAATTACAGGAATTATAAGTTCAATTTTATTGATTCAATTAAATGGTAATGCTCAGGTTGATCAGTCAGTATCCACTGAAGATTCAGTAGTAAATACAATTAAAGTACAATCAAAAGAAGATGCTAATCTGGTTTTTGATTTTGTGGATAAAATGCCTGAATTTCCGGGCGGCCAAGTGGAAATGATAAAATTTTTATCTAAAAACATTAATTATCCTACAGTTGCTCTAGAACAAGGTGTGCAAGGAAGTATATACGTTCAGTTTGTAATTTGGAAAGATGGTTCGGTGAGAGAAGTGAAGGTGCTTAGAGGGGTTGATTCACCATTATCTAATGAAGCTATTCGTGTTATTAAAATGATGCCCAATTGGGAGCCTGGTACCCAAAGAGGAATACCTGTCAATACTAGATATACCCTTCCCATTAAATTCAAGTTAGATGCTGGAAATTCTACCCATAATAAGGAGGATAAAATATCAAAAGCTAAAGCAATGCTTGAGCAGGGTTATAAGATCAATAAAATTTCTAAAGAAACTAGCCTTTCTAAATTAGAAATAAAAGAGCTGGAAGATCAAATGAAATAAATCTATGAATAGGTTAATAATCAACTTAAAAGATTTAAAAAAAGAAGATTTGCCTAAGTGGGGAAAGATGAATGCCTCTCAAATGGTGAATCATTGTAATTTATTTATCGATCTTTATGTGAATAAAATTGAGGTTCCATGGCTAATGAGAGCGATTTCTAGACTATTATCTCCAATTTTCATTAAATACATACTTTCTAAAGATTATACACAGGCACCTAAGAATCTGAGAACTTATAGTAAGATCAAGGTAGATAATCCATCCATTGATTTTGATGCTGAGAAACAAAAGTTGATTGAACAGCTTAATCTAATCGATAATTTAGAAGGAAAGGTCAATCATCCCCTATATGGAAAGGTAAATGCAGATTTGGTTAAAAAGCTAGTAGTACACCATACTAGTCACCACTTTCATCAATTTGGTTTAATGTAGCGCTCTTTATTTATTCATAATAAATACAGGAACTGCTTCGAAAAAGTCCTTTCCTTTAAAAGAATGGATATTAATATCCATTATTGCAGTTTCATCTAGCTTAACAGTAATGGTTCCGTCCTCATTTAAAGGGACAAGGCCATAATTTGTATTTATTGGTTGGCTAGTTTCACTTGCATAACTTTTTGGGAATAGATCAAGCTGGTCAAAAGTCAATAGAGTTAGGTTTATTGCAATGATTCCTAGAATTACTTTAAGTGTTGTGTCTTTTTTCATAGTTAGATATATTAATCAATAAATTGAAATATATTAAATATTCCAACATGTACTTATGAAAAGGGCACTTGATATGTTAATTAATTTTAAGAATGGGATGAATGTTATTTTTTCCTTGATCAGTTAAATAAGGGTAAAATTGCATAAATATTAGTTGTAGGTGATGTTGAATTATTTTACTGTCACTTTTATTCGAGTGATAAATTGCAGATTCGGGAACCCAATATATAGCAACCATGTTTATAAGGTCTGCAAGTCTATTATTAAGGGATAGTATTTCATTTGAACTTAAATAGCCATTTGTTATTAAGGTGCTTAATATTTTAAATAATAGTTTCTTTCTATCCTTTGAGTTTTGAATAAAGTATTTATTTAGATCAGGGTCGTTTAGTACTATTTGACTGTAATTCATATAAATGAATTTATATTTTAAATTAATCTCAAAAGTTTTGTATAAATTATCATAAAAGTTTTTTAATGAAAATTCGTTTCCTACATCAAGAATAAATTCATCAATTTCAGCAATCATTTTTTTGGCTAAGCTATTAATAAGTTGCTGTTTTGTAGGAAAATGATAAGTGAGATTCCCTTGACTTATTTTCAATTTTCTAGCAATATCATAAGTAGAAACATGCTCATAACCTTCTTTATTGAATGTTTCTAAAGCAGTTTTTTGTATTAATTCTTTTCTGTTCATTAATACAAAATTAATTTTTTTAGGTTGTTAAACTAAATTTTTTATTATATTTGATTAATTAGGTTGTTAACCTATACTAATAATAAAAATAAAATGAGAATACTTTACCCTTTTCTTTTTTTATGTGTTTTTATATTGAAAAATGAGCTGAATGCTCAACAAACAAAACACTACGTCAATAATTGGTATTTTGGAGATGCTGCAGGAATTAGTTTTACATCTGGCTCTCCCAATATAATTCCTTCTAATATATTAGCTTATGAAGCAAGTACTTCATATTCCGATGGTCTTGGTAATGTTCTTTTTTATGCTGGAGCTCATGGATCTCATACTTTTGGTGTAGACCAAGTAGTTTGGGATGCTTCTCATACACCTATGCCTAATAGTGACCTTTTAATTTATTACAGTAGTTCTTGTGGCTTAACGGCTGTTCCAGTGCCTGGTAGCTGCGACCGTTATTACATTTTTCATTTAGGATCTAATTCTGGTGGACCAAATGGACTTAATTATAGTGTGGTCGATATGTCGCTAATTGGAAATGGTACTGCAGCTGTTCCGTTAGGAGATATTGACCCTATTGATAAAAATATCAATCTTTTCAATACTGATACTCTTTCTGAGAAACTCAAGATTGTTCAAAAAGGAAATACAGAAGATTTCTGGGTAATCGTTAGATCTTTGAATAGAGATGATTTCTATTCATTTGAGGTGTCATCTGCTGGAATAAATACGAATCCAGTTATTTCTACAATTTCTTCAACTACCTGGCCTACAGTT
>Ga0206679_10000546_pt1 | contig 31237 bp, 27 predicted proteins | sample M110012015metaG_FD_155464 | JGI IMG/M metagenome (GOLD analysis project Ga0206679, IMG submission 155464) | Ammonia-oxidizing marine archaeal communities from Monterey Bay, California, United States - M1 100m 12015 | ecosystem: Environmental > Aquatic > Marine > Intertidal zone | place: USA... | reverse complement strand
TAGAAGCAGCTCCAGTACTTGAAGAAGTAAAAGCTGAAAAAACTCCAAAAAAGAAAGTTGAAAAAGTAGAAGAATTTGATTGGGACAAAGCGGCTCAAAACGATATGTATTCTACTAAAGAAAGAACTGATTTAGAAAAAGAATACAGTGCTACATTACCTGATGTTATCGATAAGCAAGTTATTGATGGTACAGTTGTAATGGTTACTGAAAGAGAAGTTGTTGTTGATATCAACTTTAAATCGGATGGTGTACTTAGTTTTAATGAATTCAAGTATAATCCTGAATTAAAAGCTGGTGATACTGTTGAGGTTTTAGTTGAAAAACAAGAAGATAAAAATGGACAATTAGTTTTATCTCACAGAAGAGCGAGAGTATTAAGAGCTTGGGAGAAAGTAAATATTGCTTTAGGAACTGGTGAGGTTGTTAATGGTCAAATCATGAGTAGAACTAAAGGTGGAATGATTGTTGATGTATTTGGTATTGAGTGTTTCTTACCAGGTTCTCAGATTGATGTTAAGCCTATCCGTGACTATGATGAATATGTTGGTAAAAAGATGGAATTCAAAGTTGTTAAGGTAAACGAGTCATTCCGTAATGTTGTAGTGTCTCATAAAGCATTAATTGAAGCTGATTTAGCAGTTCAAACTAAAGAAATCATGTCTAAATTAGAAAAAGGACAAGTTCTTGAGGGAACTGTTAAAAACATTACTTCTTATGGTGTGTTTGTTGACTTAGGAGGTATTGATGGATTAATTCATATTACTGATTTATCTTGGGGTAGAATTTCTCATCCAGATGAGATTGTATCGTTAGATGAAACAATAAATGTTGTAATCCTTGACTTTGATGAAGGTAAGAGTAGAATCCAATTAGGATTGAAGCAATTAGGTGAGCATCCTTGGGCGAATTTAGATGAAAACTTAAAAGTTGGTGATGAGGTTGATGGTAAAGTTGTAGTGGTTGCTGACTATGGTGTGTTTGTTGAATTACAAGCAGGAATTGAAGCATTATTACACGTATCTGAAATGTCTTGGTCAACTCACTTGAGAAGTGCAAATGATTTTTATAAGAAAGGAGATGCTGTAAAAGCTCAAATTTTAACATTAGATAAGGAGACTAGAAAAATGTCATTAGGTGTTAAACAAATGACACCAGATCCATGGGCTGATATTGCAGCTAACTTCCCTGTTGGATCAAAGCATAGTGTTAAGGTAAGAAACTTTACAAACTTTGGAATCTTTGTTGAATTAGTTGAAGGTGTTGATGGTTTGGTGCATATTTCTGATTTATCATGGTCCAAGAAAATTAAACATCCGGCTGAGTTTACTCAAGTTGATGCAATGCTTGATGTTATTGTTTTAGATATTGATAAAGGAAATAGAAAAATTAGTTTAGGACATAAGCAATTAGATGAAAACCCTTGGGATGAGTATGCTAAACAATTCAAAGATGGTAAGGATTATGAAGGTACTGTAAAAGAGGTATTCGATAAAGGTGCTGTAATTGCATTGTCTGAAGAAGTTGAAGCTTTTGCTCCTAAAAGACATACTGAAAAAGAAGATGGTTCAAGTATAGCAGTTGGTGAAACGTTAACATTTAGAATTTTAGAATTCTCTAAAGAGAACAAAAAGATTTTAGTTTCTCATACAGCAATCTTTAAAAAAGAGCTAGAAACAGAAAGGAAGAAATCAGCTTCAGCAGCTAAGAAAGTGATGAAGAAAATGGTAGATGATAAGAAGCAATCTACCTTAGGTGATTTGGATCAGCTATCCGCTCTGAAGAAGGATTTAGAGAAAGGTGAATAATTAATTTAAAGCCCCATTAATTTGGGGCTTTTTTTTTGCTATTTTTGTATTGCAATGATTGAACAAAGACAAATATTAAATCAGCATGATATTGAGCTTACAATTGAAAGATTGTGCCAACAGTTAATTGAACATCATGGTGATTTTAAAAACACTGTTATTATTGGTGTACAGCCAAGAGGTACATTTTTAAGTAATAGAATAATTGCTAAGCTTCAATCCCTAATTCCAAACTCTACTATTGAATCAGGAAATATAGATATTTCATTTTACAGAGATGATTTAATGAGGAGAGAGGAACCTATTGTTCCTGAAGTAATGGATATGAACTTATCTGTTGAAGGGAAGAATGTAGTTTTAATTGATGATGTGTTGTTTACGGGACGCTCAATCCGATCAGCAATTGATGCATTAATGGCTTTTGGTAGACCAAAGTCAGTTGAGCTTTTAACTTTAATTGACAGAAGATTTAGTAGGCACTTGCCAATACAACCTAATTATGTTGGGCGAACAATTGATGCGATTGAATCAGAAAGAGTAATAGTAGAGTGGAAGGAAATAAATGGCAAGGATAGAATATTAATGGTAAAATCAGAATAATGAGTAATTTATCAGTAGATCATTTATTAGGAATAAAGTACCTTAAAAAATCAGATATAGATTTGATTTTTAAAACGGCAGATAATTTTAAAAAAATCATCAATCAACCGATAAAAAAAGTTCCTTCTTTAAGAGATATTACCATTGCAAATTTATTTTTTGAGAATTCTACACGAACAAAATTATCTTTTGAATTAGCTGAGAAAAGACTTTCAGCTGATGTGATTAACTTCTCTTCAGCATCATCATCTGTTAAAAAAGGAGAAACATTATTGGATACCGTAAATAATATATTAGCCATGAAGGTTGATATTGTTGTGATGCGTCATCCAAACCCAGGAGCATCTGTATTCTTATCAAGAAATATTGATGCTAAAATTGTAAACGCAGGGGATGGAGCTCATGAACATCCTACACAAGCTTTACTTGATGCTTACTCAATTAGAGAAAAGTATGGTGAAGTTGAAGGTAAAAAGGTGGTAATTATTGGCGATATTCTCCATTCTAGAGTTGCACTTTCCAATATCTATTGCTTGCAAAAGTTAGGTGCAGAAGTTAAAGTTTGTGGACCATCTTCATTAATACCTAAGCATTTGGATACTTTAGGAGTTACTCATTTCTCGGATTTAAAAAAGGCTTTGGAGTGGTGTGATGTAGCAAATGTATTAAGGATACAATTAGAGCGACAAGATGTAAATTATTTTCCTTCCTTACGAGAGTATTCTATGGTATATGGTGTGAATAAAGAAGTGTTAGATAGTTTGCAACAAGAAATAACAATTATGCATCCTGGCCCTATAAATAGAGGCGTTGAGCTAAGCTCGGATGTTGCTGATTCAAAACATGCAATTATACTTGACCAAGTAGAGAATGGTGTGGCTATACGAATGGCAGTATTGTATTTATTGGCAGGAAAAATTAAAAATAATTAAGAAAGATGAATATTCAAGAATCAACTTTAGTGTTTAAGTTAAGCAAGGATAATACTTTGTCAGATTTGAAGATTACTTCTGAAATTAAAAATTTTATTGCTGACTTGAGAGGGGTAACTTCTGAAGTTGCTGAAAATATTAAAGATAAATTTACTACATTTGCCGATAGCATTTCAAAAATGAATGGCTCTTTTGTTATTGTATGTGAGTTTTCATTTGATGATGATTTAACAATCGTTCCTACTTTACAAGAAGCATACGATTATATCGAAATGGATGAAATGGAAAGGCAATTAGAATTATAAACCAAAATTAATTAAATATGAAAAAAATCTTACTTACCCTTACATTAGCACTTGCTTTTGTTGGAGCACAAGCTCAATGTACACCAGACCCTCAATATACTAATGCAGGTATTTACCCTGATACTATAATAGGTTTGCCAGCTGCACTTGTTGGACAAGCATATAATGAAGTAATAACTATTATTGCCCCTTTAGATACAACAACAACAGTATTAGGACAAACAATTCCTGTTACTATTCAAACTATCGAGTTAACAAGCGTAACTGGTTTGCCGCTAAATTTTGCTTATGATTGCCTTGCACCTAATTGTGTTTTTGCTGGGGGTTCTACTACTTGTGCTGTGCTTTATTCAACTATTAATCCTACAGTTGCAGATGTTGGTTTATACCAAATACTCATGTATACTACAACTGCAGCTGATGCAGGTGTTTTTGGCATACAATTACAGGATGATATTATTGATCAATATTACATTGATATAATTGATAATACTACATCAACAATGAATCAGTTTGATGCGTTTACTTTTCAGATGAAAGATATTTATCCTAATCCAGTTAATGATCAATCAAAAATTCAGTTCATTACTGGTGAGCCAAAAGATGTTGTTTTTTCCGTATTTAATTATTTAGGAGAAAAAATGGATGAGCAAATTATTACTGCTGACCGGGGGATAAATGATATTTTGATTAATGCAAATAATTATCCAAATGGTATGTATTTGTATTCCATTAATAATGGCGAAAAAATAATTTCTAAAAGAATGCTAGTAGCTAATTAATGGCATTTAAATTAACTATTTTAGGGTGCAACTCCGCAATCCCTACTGTAGAAAGACATCCAACCGCTCAATTGCTTAATGCAAATGAGCGGTTTTTTTTAATTGATTGTGGAGAGGGAACACAAGTTCGTCTTAGAAAGTATCAACTAAGTTTTCAAAGAATAAATCACATTTTTATTAGTCACTTACATGGTGATCATTATTTTGGTCTAATAGGTTTAATTAGCAGTATGCATCTTTTGGGTAGGAATAAAGATTTGCATATTTATGCACATCAGGAATTAAAAGCAATTATTGATTTGCAATTAGAAGCTTCTAATACCGAGCTTAATTATCCGTTATTTTTTCATCCTATTTCCGAAACCAATGAACAAGTATTGTATGAAGACGAAAAGATAAGTGTTAGTAATGTAATCCTTAATCATTCTATTAAATGTTCAGGATTTATTTTTAAAGAGAAAAAAAGTAAAAGGAGAATTAGTAAAGATAAAATTGAAAAATATAATATTTCGTTTGATAAATATAATGGAATAAAAGAAGGTGCCGATTGGATAGCTGATAATGGTGATGTTATTAAGAATAAAGAAATAACGACTAAAAATAGCCCTGCTCATTCTTATGTTTTCTGTACAGATACCTTGTATGATGAAGCCTTGGTTGAAAAAATTAAAGGGGTAGATTTATTGTATCATGAAGCAACCTTTAAAAAAGAGTTGTCAGAAAGAGCAAAGGAAACGGGTCATTCTACAACTTTTGATGCAGCTACTATTGCAAGGAAAGCAGTTGTAAAACATTTAATGATTGGTCATTTTTCTCAAAGATATAGAAACCTTGATGAATTGCTTGTTGAGGCTAAAGAATTCTTTGAGAATACTCATTTAGCAGAATCAGGTTTAGTACTTGATTTTAATAAGCTATCTAGTTAATTTATTTCGGTATATTTGCCTTTAAAATTCTATAATATGAAGAGGATTCTCTTTTTGTTTTTCTTGATTAATTCTTTATTTGTAAAATCTCAAACAATTCTTTCCGAAAGTATCTTGGGTATAAATTGTTATCATGATGGCTCTATCGCATTATCTATTACAAATATGAATCAAATTACTTTAGAATGGTATTATGAAGATGATTTGCTTGGGTGGATTGCAGCAGATACAATCTCAGATATCGTCTTTAATATTAATGGAGATTCAATTTTTACACAAAGGTGTGGGAATTTCAGATTAGATATTTTAAATTCATCTTCAGTAGTTATAACGTCAAAGTTGTTTTGGGTTGGTTGTAAGCTAGGTATTAATGCTTCCCATAAAAATGTAAAGTGTTTTGGAGAATCAACAGGAGAGTTAAAACGAATTTCTCATTCGGGCTCACCCCCTTATTTTTATGAGTGGTTTAAAAATGATATCACTTTTTCTTCTGGTAATAATGATACTTTGCATATTAATTTAACAACAGGATCGTATAAAGTAATTATTACTGATTCTATTGGATGTCAAGATTCAGTAATATCTGTCATATCCTCTCCATCCTTGTTAAATGTTGACTCTGCTAATGCTAGTGATATTAATTGTAGAGGTGCAAAAACGGGTAGTATTTCTTCTTCAGTTTCTGGTGGAAAGCCATATGTTGCTTCTGAATTTTATAATTATTATTTAATTGAAGGGTTAGATACTATTGCTAGCAGTGATATTAACGGAAATTCCTCTTCATTTTCTTCAGTCTTAAATCCTTATCAGATAACTTTTGATAGTTTATATGCAGGAGGGTACATTGTTTCTGCAGTTGATTCTTTTGGGTGTACTATAAATGATACTTTTACTATAATAGAACCACTTCCTTACCAAACTTTTGCGTCAACAAGTTTTCCTTTAATTTGTGAATCTGACAGTGGGTATTTACTTATTGATAGTGTGCTTGGTGGTGGAAATATTAATTATGGGTTTATTGGTCCAAATACTGATTCAATTTACGTACCATCAGGATGGTATCAAATGTATATTGAGGATTTAGATTTTGGATGTATAGATACTGTGTCTGTTAGGTGTTATGCACAGTTTGAAATAGAGGTATTTGAGAATATTACTCATAATTCTTGTTTTGGTGATGCTTTAGGAACTGTTGTGATTGATTCAATTACTGGTGGAAATTTTCCTTATGATGTGCAATGGGGAGGGCTTAATAATATGACCTTGTTAGCGAATACCTACTCTGTTTTAATTGTTGATTCAATTGGTTGTGTCCATGAAAAGGAGTTTACTGTTACAGATCCTAATCCAATTAATCCTAATGTAATTCTTATTACTCCTTTATGTTCTGGTGTGTCAGATGGGAGTATTACTATTAATCTATCGGGAGGTACGGGCAGTTTAAATTACTACTGGTTAAATGGGACAGGTACAGCTGATTCTTTATATGGTCTTCCATCAGGGGTTTATACACTTGTTGTTTCTGATTCTCTGCTGTGTGTAGATTCTTTTGATTTTTATTTATCTGAACCTGATTCATTAATTATTACTTTTTCAAATTTTGAAGATTCTTTGGCTTGTAATGGTGCTGAAACAGCTCTAAATATTTCAATTTCAGGGGGAACAGGCCCTTTTAGTATTATGTGGAATGATGGTGAGACTACTGCTCAAAGAATTATTGGAGCAGGAAATTATGTGTGTACTGTAACGGATGTAAATGGATGTATTGCTTCAGAAAGTTTCGTGATAATAGAACCTGATTTGCTGACTATAGATTTAACATATTCAGCTATTTCTTGTAATGAAGGAGGAGCTGCTTCAGTCAGTATTAGTGGAGGGGTTGAACCAATTACTGTTTTATGGAATAATGGAGATACCACTCAAATGATTGATTCCTTATGGGGAACAACTTATTGGGTTATTGTTACAGATTCTTGTGGAAATTCAGCTTCTGATACTTTTGAACTTTCCCCTTATATTTTAGAGACATCAGTTTTTTATGATGATTCTATCCATGTTGGTGAGGTGGAGGTTGATACTTGTTCCTCTGTAGGTCCTTTTACGTATCAGTGGGTTGATGTTTTAGGAAATATTATAAGTACTAATTCAATTGCTTCAAATTTATGTGAAGGAACTTATTTTGTTACCACTACTGATAGTAGTTCTAATTGCTCCGTTACGGATACGTTAATAGCTACTTATTATTTACCAAATGGTATTGTTGACATAAGTACAACCACTGTATTTTCTGATGCTGATTTGTGGGGTAATCCTCCTTACAGTTACTTCTGGGATAATGGAGAAGTTGTAGCTCATGCTAATATTTGCCCAGGTTCACATTGGGTGGAAGTAAGCGATAATAATGATTGTATTGTTCGAGCAGATTTTGATATTGACCCTTTATTAATTTCCTTGGATCCTGCCGATTTAATTATTGAATGTAATTTGGAAAACTTGGATGTAGAAATTACAGCTGATGCAACTGGTGGAACTGAACCTTATACTTATGCTTGGTCGAATGGGAGTGCAGAAAATTCAATTAACTTAAGCCTAAGTCCTGGAAATTATAGTGTTACAGTAATGGATAATAATACTTGTATTGAGGATACTTCTTTTAGGATTGCGACTATGACTGCAGAATGTATTCCTAATGTATTTACACCTAATGGGGATAACATAAACGATACTTGGAGCTTAGAAGACACTTTCTTGTATAGTGATTCTGAAGTGAGAATTTATGGTAGGTATGGTAAATTGCTTTTCCAATCAGTTAGTTACACTAGTTCTTGGGATGGTAAAAATGAAAAAGGAAATGATGTTCCTGCTGGCGCTTATTTTTACTCTATTGAAATAGGGCATAATTTTGATGCCATAAATGGAAGCGTAACTATACTCCGATAAATGTTTTTATTTCATCTATTTGATTAGGATCAAACCATGCTGTGTTTTTATCTTTTCGAAACCAAGTAAGTTGCCGCTTTGCAAACCTTCTTGTATTTTGTTTAATGTTTTCTACTGCTTTTTCAAGGTTACATTCATTATTATAAAAAGCAAAAATTTCTTTATACCCTACAGTTTGCAGCGAATTTTTTTCCTGAAAAGGGATGAGTGATTCTACTTCTTCAAGTAAACCATTTTCAAGCATTTTATCTACCCGGGTATTTATTCTTTTATAGAGTAATCCCCTATCAGTATTTAGTCCTATTTTAATGATTTCAAAAGGACGTTTTTTTGGTGTTGCTGACTTGTAGGAAGAGAAGGTTTCCTTAGTTGCTTTATATACTTCTAAAGCTCGTAATAATCTTTGTGGATTTTGCTGATCACAATAGTTGTAAAAGTCAGGGTCTATTTCTTTAACTTCATTCTGTAGCCAAACTAAACCTTTTTCCCTTAATTGTGTGTTAAGATTGTTTCTTACTTGAGTTGGAATTTCAGGCATTTTATCAAATCCGTTACAAATTGCATTAACATATAGCCCTGATCCACCCACTACCACAATAGTGTCTTTTGTTTTGTGAATTTCTTTAATTTTTTCAATTGCATCAACTTCAAAGGCGCCCGCATTATAATCCTGGGTTACCGATAAGTGCTGTATGAAATGGTGCTTTATTGCTACTAGTTCTTCAGTATTTGGTGGTGCTGACCCAATTTTTAATTCTTTATAGAACTGCCTTGAATCGCATGAAATTATTTCAGTGTTGAGTGTATTTGCAAGAGAGATGCTTAAAGCAGTTTTTCCAATTGCAGTAGGTCCAACAATGATGATTATCTTTTTAGTATTCTTCTTCATACTCATTAAATTCATCAAAATCGTCAAAGGCTTCATCAAAAGGATCAAATTCTTTTTCAGCTGTAAAGCTAATTTCAGGAGCATTTTCTGGCATAGTTCCTACTGATTTAGTGCATTTTGCAGCAGCTATTTTATCTTCAGATATTTCAGTAAGGGTAATTAAGAAACGCCACATTTTCATAAAATCATACACATAAAGCAACTGACTGCCTTCATTCGTTAGGATAGAGGAAAGGATAACGTCACTCATTCCTAGCAATGAATTCTCTTTATCTTCAATACCAAAAAGCGGAATCTCTTGCAGTAATTCAAAATTATCATTGGTCATGTAAAATGAGGCGAGTTCATTTTTATCAAGATAAAAAGCAGTGACGATAGCATGGTGTAACTCTTCTAGGTTACTAGTTGAGCTGATTTCAATATCACGAATTACATCTTCTTTACATTCTAAATGTACTTGTATTATGCTTTTCATTTTACAGGTTGTAGGTTTAATTCTTTTGCTTTTTTTATAATGAAGGCCAATGCTTCTTCTTTGTCATTTTTAACTATTCCTTCCAGTATTGCATCTTTTATTGCATTTTTTAATATACCTATTTCTCGCCCTGCTTTAATGGAAAACAAATCCATTATTTCTTTTCCGTCAATTGGCGGTTGGAAATTTCGTATATGATCTTTTTCCTCTACTTCTTTTAGTTTTCTTCTTACCAACTGAAAATTTTTGAGGTACTTTTTTGCTTTCTTTTCATTTTTTGAAGTGATGTCAGCATCACACAATGTCATTAAATCATCTATATCATCTCCAGCATCAAAAAGTAAACGTCTTATAGCAGAATCAGTAACTATATCTTTTGCTAAAACAATAGGTCGCAAATGTAGAGTGACTAATTTTTGAACATACTTCATTTTTTCGTTAAGCGGTAATTTTAGTTGCTTGAAAATTTTAGGAACGAGTTTCCCTCCAATAAATTCATGTGTATGAAAAGTCCATCCATGTCCATTTTCATATTTTTTAGTCTGTGGTTTTGCAATATCGTGTAGTATTGCTGACCACCTTAACCATAGGTTTTCGGTATTTTTACTGATGTTGTCTAGTACCTCAATAGTATGGTAAAAATTATCTTTATGACCGTGTTTTCCAACAACCTCAACCCCATGAAGTTTGCACATTAAGGGGAAGAATTGATGTAACAATTGAGTGTCGAACAATAACTTAAATCCTTTGGAAGGAGTAGTGGCGAGTATAATTTTATTGAGTTCTTCTGTAATCCTCTCTTGTGATATAATACTTAAGCGTTCAACATTTTCTTTAATGGATTTAAATGATGATTCTTCTATTGAGAAATCTAGTTGAGTGGCGAAACGCACAGCTCGCATCATTCTAAGTGGATCATCAGAATAAGTAATATCAGGATTTAAAGGAGTGCGAATGATTTTGTTTTTTAAATCTTCTCTACCGTTAAAAGGATCAACTAATGTTCCATAATTATCAGTATTTAGTTGAATTGCCATTGCGTTAATAGTAAAGTCTCTTCTGTTTTGATCATCTTCTAGAGTGCCATCTTCAACTATAGGTTTTCTGGAGTCAGAACGGTAAGACTCTTTACGAGCGCCAACAAATTCATAATCTTCCCCTTTATAGTGAATCATAGCTGTACCAAAGTTTTTGTAAACTTTAAATGTTGCTTTATTCCCTAGTAATTCATTTACTTTTTCGGCTAGTTTTATTCCGCTACCAATACAAACAAAATCAATATCAGTTTTGTTCTTTTTCCTCTCTAAAAGTAAATCACGCACCCAACCACCAACTACATAAGTAGGGTAGTTTAACTCATCACTTGCAAGTTGTATGGTTTTGAAAATAGGATTTTTTAAAGCTTCAGAATAGTTCACTATCTAATTTTTGTAATGCTATTGTCTTCATTTATCAATAAGATAGTTGAAGGAGTAGACATCAGTTCATTTTGCCGCAAATTTACAATATAATCAACCTTATCTTTTATTTCATCCGAAATTTCTGAGAATTTTTTAGGTTCTTCATTCCCACTTATATTTGCTGAAGTAGAAACAATTGCATTCCCAAGTTGTTGAATGAGATTTTGACAAAATTCATCTTGCACAATACGGATTGCAGCACTGCCATTTTCAGCTAATAAATTATTGCTCAACTCTTTTGGTTTAGCATAAATAATAGTTGTTGGTTTTGTCGTTATATCAATCTCAGGTACTGATTGAACAATATTTTTTAGTTGCGTTTTATCTGCAACTAATGAGATAAGTGCCTTGCTATCTGCTCGGTTTTTTAATTTATAAATCTTTGCAATTGCATAAGGGTTTGTTGCGTCACAGCCTATACCCCATATTGTATCGGTAGGGTAAAGGATAATACCTCCTTGTTTTAATACTGCTATGGCGTTATTAATTTCCTTTTGCATTTCGCATTTCTTTAATGTACTTATAACGCAATACTACTGCTTTGGCTTGGTAAGCTGATATTATAAAACCAACATATCCATCAAGTATTCCTAGTTGAAGGAAGTAATGCTTGAAAAATCTAACGGCAGGTTTTATGATGGTATGATAAGGAGTTATTGTTTTTATCTTTTTGTCATAGTCCTTTGCTTGCCATTTAGCATATCGCTCAATTTTATTAAGGTATGCTTGCTTACTAATAAAGGTGTTATGGGTAAGTTTGTTTTTAAGGATACTTATTTTTCCACTGCTTATTATTTCAGCATGCACATGCTTGTCTTCATATTTACATTCATCTCTTTTAAATAGGCGAATTACTTTATCGCCTTGCCAGCCACTGAAACAAACTTTTTTACCCATAAAATAGTTCTGTCGTTTAATCCAGAATCCACTATATTTAGTGTTAGAATTTATTATACTGATTACTTCTTTTTTTAATTCAGGAGTTACTCTTTCATCAGCATCAAGTAAAAGTATCCATTCGTTTTTTGCTTGTGGTATTGCCCAGTTTTTTTGTGAAGCAGAGTTTTCGTATTCTCTTTGTAAAAGTGTATGGACTAATGGTGTTGCAAGCTTTACTGTTTCATCAGTACTAAAGGAATCGACAACCATTATCTCGTTAGCAAAATTTACTGACTGTATTGCATTAACAATATTATGTTGCTCGTTTCCGGTTGGGATTATTGCAGTTAGTTTCTTCATCCTAAAGTTCAGTATATACTTGCATTATATTTTTAGCAATTTTATCATCAGTAAAATTCAGTGCGTATTCAAATCCTTTGCTAGCCATTTCTTCTTTTAGTTCAGTTGAATTTTGAATGTCAAGAATAGCGGCTTTCATTTGTTCTGCAGAAAGAGGATTGATGTATTTTGTCTTAGGCCCGCCTGCTTCAGCAAAACATCCGCCTTGTGATGTTATAACTGGAGTTTTAGAAAATAATGCTTCAAGAATTGGAATGCCAAATCCCTCAAAAATTGAAGGGTAAATAAGCATTTGTGCACTTTGATAAATAGCAGCCATTTCTTCTAAGTTAAGGTTAGTAAGAAAGGTAACTCTATCCGATAAATTGTTTTCGGAAATATAACGTAAGCATTTTATTTTATAGGCTTTTCCACTACCAATAACCAGCAGTTTTTGATTAGGGAGTTCCTTTAAGGTTTTAAGAATTGTAAGTAGGTTCTTGCGCTCTTCAATGCTTCCTACATTCAATAGATATTCAGGTGGAAGAGTGTATTTTTTTAGAATTTCTTCTTTTTTGTCAGGAGCTATTTCTTGTTGAAATTTAATATTACACCCTTGGTAAACTACTTCTATTTTTTCTTCAGGAATAAAAAAGAAGTCCATGATGTCTTGTTTTGTTTGCTGGCTTATTGCAATTACTTTGTTAGCTCTTTGGCTAGCGGATTTGAATTTACGGTAATATATTTTCCTGTCAATCATCTTAAATAAATGAGGGTGGCGAATGAAAATCAAATCATGAATTGTAACAACAGTTTTGATATTTGTTTTTTCAATCCCTAAAGGTAGTTCATGGCTTAATCCATGGTAAATATCTATTTTGTTAGTGAATAAATCACGGACAATACTTTTGCTTCTCCAGTAGGATTTTAATGCTTTATTAATTAAGGATTGTGGCAGGCGAACAAAAATATTGTTGCTTTTATTCAGAAAGGATAAACGATTGTTTTTCTTTTCTTTTGGTGTATATAAAAAGTATTTGTTGTCAGGAAAGTAAGCAGAGAGCACACGAATAGTATCACGGGAATAGTTACCTAACCCTGTGTTGTTTAAAAATGCTCGTTTTGCATCAAATCCTATTCTCATTATACAGCTACATTATATTCTCTAAGTGCATCATTCAATGATGTTTTCTTATTGGTGCTTTCCTTACGCTTACCAATGATAAGGGCACAGGGTACTCCATAGTTTCCTGAAGGGAATTCTTTATTATAAGTCCCTGGGATTACTACTGATCGGCTAGGAACAATTCCTTTATATTCTATAGGAGTGTCGCCACTTACATCAATTATTTTGGTGGAGGCAGTAAGCACAACATTGGCTCCAAGTACAGCTTCTTTTTCAATTTTTATTCCCTCCACAACTATGGAACGAGAGCCAATAAAGGCATCATCTTCAATAATAACTGGGGCAGCTTGTACAGGCTCCAATACACCGCCAATACCAACACCACCAGAAAGATGTACATTCTTGCCAATTTGAGCACAAGAACCTACTGTTGCCCAAGTATCAACCATTGTGCCGCTATCCACATAAGCACCAATATTAACATAGGAAGGCATCATAATTACACCAGGAGCTAAAAAAGCACCATAACGAGCAACTGCATGAGGGACAACACGAACGCCCAACTCAGCATATCCGCTTTTAAGTTTCATTTTATCATGAAACTCTAAAGGACCAATTTCAATGGTTTTCATTTTTTGAATAGGGAAGTAAAGAATAACTGCTTTTTTTACCCAGTCATTTACTTTCCAACCATCAGCAGTAGGTTCGGCAGTACGCAAACGACCTTTATCAATTTCTTCAATAATAGTACGGATGCAATCCTGTGTTGCGTTTTCTTTTAATAGTTCTCGGCTTTCCCAAGCTGCTTCAATAATTTCTTTCCATTTCTTCATTGAGCAAAGATAGTAATTAGTTGTTAGTTTCTATAAAAAAATCAGCTATTGAATAAGAATTTTAGTGCTCGTTCCGTTTAGTTGTAAAATGTAAATCCCTTTGGTAAATTTCCTAGTGTTAACACTAAGTTTTGTAGTTGTCTTCTTTACTTTATAAACAGTTTTTCCTAAAATATTTTTGATGTTTACAATTCCTGATGCATTACTTTTAATTGTTAATTTATTACTTGCTGGGTTAGGATAAATTACTAGGTTGTGTTTAGGGTGGTTTTGTGTGCTGCTAACCAAAGCTGTATCACTACTAAAATAGGCAATCCCTGCTGATAAATTACCTAGCATCATGTCTGGCTGATTGTCATTGTTAATGTCTGCAAAAGCAAATGCACATTTCCCGCCATCCCAAATTGTATTAGTAGTGCTGCTTATTGGTGTGAACTGCCCAGTTAGATTTCCGTCAATATGAGTAAACTGATAAATTGTTCCTGTAAAACTCCCAATAAATAGTTGGTAAATTCCATTGCTATCAATTAATTTAGGACTGCTATAACCTGTGCTGATATAGTTAGTGTCTACATCAATCCCTCCCCAGTTTTTAATGATGGTGTCAAAAGCAGCAGTAGTTGTCGTTCCTGAATTAGGACAGTAATTTACTGAGCCGTCTTGCTCGCCAATAATAATGTCCAGTAAACCATCTCTGTCAACATCCACTAGTTGTGGTTGAGAAAAATAACCGACATCAATATTGTTATAGTTAGGAGCTGTAACTGTAAAGTTTCCTCCTTGGTTGCTGAAATAATGCAGTTTTCCATCAGCATCCCCTAATATCATGTCTTTGTCGCCATCACCATCTAAGTCACCAAAAGTAGGGCTTAGGTTTAGTGCAGGTATGTTTAGGTTTGTGTTTAGGTTTATACTTGCAATTCCTTGCCAATCTCTATCTGTTAAATCATACGCAGGATTGTCAATTGTACCTGTGTTTTCAAAAAGTGCTAAGGAAGATATAGGGTCGTTATTTGCATAATGATATCCATAATTCCCAACTACTAAATCCAACAGACCATCATTGTTATAGTCATAAAAAGTAGGGAATGCTGATTTTCCTAAATCAATCATCTCGCTTTGCATAAAATTTGTTTGTACAAAGTTAAAGTCAGGACTATTTGTTTGTCCTGCATTTTCATAGAGCCAGCAACTTTCAAAATTCTCAGAATTGTTTTGGCTGTTGGTTGTTACTATTAAATCCTTTATTCCGTCATTCGTAACATCCAAGTAATAACTAGCAGGGTATACATGCATGTTGGCAGCAATGGTGTTGCTGTTGTTCTCTGGGAAAACAGAATCTACACTAATCATAAGTGCATTTTGATTGTCACCTTCATTAATTAATAAGTTTAGGTTATTAAAACTTACATCCCCTAAAACTAAATCCTTGTCATTGTCATTGTCAATATCAATGGCTAACAAAGTAGAGCCAGCATGTTTTTGCTTTGAATTTGCATTATTTGGGTTAACAATAGGTGGACATTGGCAATTAGGACAATTCAAAATATAGGAATTTAACCCTTCATAGAATAGTCCCCAACAACTTTCTGAAAACTGAAAAGCAACTGTATCACAATTCCCTGTAAGTTCCATTGTCATGTTTTTATGGTATTCAACAAAGCCTCCTAAAATGGAGAAAGTAAGGATATCCAAATCACCATCATAATCAATATCGGCAACAGCAGGAATATCGACAGGGCTTATGTAAATGTTTAGGTTGTTTGCTCCATAATTTGATAAAACTAAGGAAGTAACCAAGCTAAAACTTAGGCTAGTGTTTGATGTGTTTTCATAGATTGCCATTCCTCCTGAAGAATAAGTGTAAATATCATTTTTACCATCACAATTATAATCGGCAAGTAACATCCAGTCGTGCACTTTCGGAAAATTGTTTCTGTATATTGGGGCATAAACATAGTTTCCATTATCATTAATAAACGGACTTATTTTATTTCCTGATTTATCAAAAACAACTATGTCCATTACACCATCTAAATCCAAATCTACTTCTGAAAACTGACCAGCATTTATTCCTCCTGAAAAAGCAGAGCTAAAAGCGCTTCCATTTTCAGATATAATAAGGCTTGTATCTCTGTTTAAAATCATTTGTGAGAATGAGGAAGTGAAGCAGAAAATAAAGAATAAAAGAAGAAGATGTTTTAAAGTCATGAAGGATATTTTTTACAAAAAAACGCAATTTTTTTTGATTAGCATTGCCTGATGAATTATTATCTTATTCATCCATTGCAAATTTTCCTATATAGTAGTGGTATTATTTGCTTTGAAAGTTTATATTTGCCGTCCTTAAAAACAAGATAAAAATAAAGATTATGCAAAACAGAAATGTTATAAAAATTTTCGCAATCATATTCGCAATAGTTTGTTTATATCAACTATCGTTTACATGGGTTGCTAATGGAATTGAAGATGATGCAGTAGCTTATGCTGCTGATTTTAATGAAGATGAAAGAGAAGCAAAAGAAAAATTCTACTTGGATTCGATAAGTAGTGAAGAAGTTTACGATATCGGATTAACTTCCTATACTTATGCTGAATGTCAGCAAAGAGAGATTAATTTAGGGCTTGACCTTAAAGGAGGAATGAATGTTACCTTAGAGGTAATGGTTATTGATGTTGTAAAAGCGCTTTCTAACCAGAATAAAGATGAGGTTTTTAATGCAGCAATTAAAAACACTTTAAGAGCACAAGAAGATAGTCAAGATGACTTTGTTACTTTGTTTGGAAAAGAATATGAAAAATTAGCGCCTGCTGAAAATACAGGTTTATCTGCTATTTTCTCTACTCCTGATTTAAGAGATAAAGTGCAATTTTCTTCAACTAACCAAGAGGTTATTGAAGTATTGAAAATTGAAGTTGAGGATGCAATTTCTCGTTCGTTCAATATTTTAAGAAGTAGAATTGACCGTTTTGGTGTAACACAACCAAATATCCAGAGGCTAGAAACTGCAGGTAGAATATTAGTTGAATTGCCTGGGATTAAAGATCCTGAAAGGGCAAGAAAATTATTGCAATCTACTGCACAATTAGAATTCTGGGAAACTTACGAGTACAGTGAGTTATTTCAAGGATTAGAATCAGCTAATGCTTTTTTAAGAGAAACAGCTGAGGTTGTTGAGGCTGATACTGAAGAAGAAGCAGTAGTTGTTGAGGAGGCTGAGGTTGTTGAGGAAATTATTGAGGATGAAACTACTGGTTTATTAGCTGAAATTGAAGCGGATACTTTAGCTGCTGATAGTGCTGCTAGTAGTTTAAGTTTTGAAGAGTTTGCAGCTGAGAATCCTTTGTATGCAGTGTTATATCCAAATGTTGATCAGCAAAATCAATTGAACCCAGGGCCAGTTGTTGGTTTCTGTGCTGTAAAAGATACTGCTGCTTTAAATGTATATTTGAAAGATGATGCAATCAGAAAATTCTTTCCTGTTGATGTAAAGTTTGCTTATACTGTTAAGCCTTATGATCCTGATGGAAAATTTGTGCAATTAGTTGCATTGAAGTCAGACAGAAACGGAAAGTCAGCTATGGAAGGTGATGTAGTAACGGATGCTGTTCAAGTGTTTGGGCAATTTGCTTCATCAGCTGAGGTATCAATGGAGATGAATGCTGAAGGTGCAAAGCAATGGAAAAGATTAACTGCTGAAAATATTAAGAAATCGGTAGCTATCGTTTTAGATGGTTATGTGTATTCTTATCCAACTGTACAGGCTGAAATTGCTGGTGGTCGTTCTTCTATTACAGGTAACTTTACTGTAAATGAGGCAAAGGATTTAGCAAATATTTTAAAGTCAGGTAAATTACCTGCTCCTGCTCGTATTATTGAAGAAGCTATTGTAGGTCCATCACTTGGTGAAGAGGCAATTAGCTCAGGTTTAACATCATTTATATTTGCCTTACTTTTAGTATTAGCATATATGATATTCTATTATAATGGTGCAGGTGTGGTTTCAAACATTGCATTATTAGCGAATATCTTCTTTATATTTGGAGTGCTTTCCTCATTAGGAGCGGTACTTACTTTACCTGGAATTGCAGGTATTATCCTAACAATTGGTATGTCGGTTGATGCGAATGTACTTATATATGAGCGTATCCGAGAGGAACTTAGAAATGGTAAAGGTTTGCGTTTAGCAATTGAAGATGGGTATAATAATGCTTACAGTTCAATTATTGATGCCAATGTAACTACATTGTTAACAGGTATTATTCTGTATACGTTTGGTACAGGGCCAATTAAAGGTTTTGCTACTACTTTAATTATCGGTATTTTAACTTCACTTTTTGCTGCAATATTTATTACTCGTTTAGTGATTTCTTATCGTTTAAATAAAGGGAAAACAATTTCGTTTGCAACTAAATTGACTGAGGGTGCTTTTAAAAATATTAATATTGATTTTATTGGTAAGCGTAAAAGATTTTATATTCTTTCTGCTGTAATCGTATTGTTAGGTATTGGTTCTTTAGTTACTAAAGGATTAAATTATGGAGTTGATTTTGTTGGAGGAAGAACTTATGTTGTTCGCTTTGATGACACAGTAAATAATGAAGAGTTAAGATCAGCATTAACTGATGTGTTTGTTGATGCAGATGGTTTAAATTATACTCCTCAAGTCAAAACTTTTGGTGATGATAATCAGGTAAAAGTTACAACTTCATTTATGATTGAGAGTAATGAAATTACTACTGATGAAATTGTTGAATCAAAATTATCTGAAGGGTTGTCAACTACTGGTTTGGAATATGAAATAATGAGTTCACAAAAAGTAGGTCCTACTATTGCTGATGATATTAAGGATGCGGCTGTATGGTCAGTATTCTTTTCATTATTAATAATCTTTTTGTATATTTTAGTTAGGTTTAGAAAATGGCAATTTAGTTTGGGTGCTGTTGTTGCAGTATTCCATGATGTATTAATTGTACTTTCAATCTTCTCTATCTTTTACGGAATTTTACCTTTCTCATTAGAAATTGATCAAGCATTCATTGCTGCTATTCTTACTATTATAGGGTACTCACTAAATGATACTGTTGTTGTGTTTGACCGTGTAAGAGAGTACATGAACGACAATAAAAAGAAAGGAGTACATGAGTTGATTAATGGTGCTTTGAACAGTACTTTAAGTAGAACAATCAATACTTCTTTAACTACTTTCTGTGTCCTATTAATTATCTTTATTTTTGGTGGTGAGGTAATTAGAGGATTTATGTTTGCGTTAATGGTGGGTGTTGTTGTTGGTACTTACTCTTCCTTATTTGTAGCCTCTCCAATTATGTTGGATACAATCAAAAAGAAAGAAGAAAAAGTTAAAAGAAAATAATTAGTTTATAATTTTAATTAAAAAGCCCTTTCTTTGAGAGGGCTTTTTTATTTTTGCGATATGTTATTATTTATAGGCGGTCCTGAAATTATTGTTGTGCTATTGTTTATAGTTATGTTTTTTGGTTCAAAAAAGATACCAGAATTAGCAAAGGGATTGGGTAAGGCAATGCGTGAAGTAAAAGACGCATCTAATGACATTAAAAAAGAAATTCGTGATAGTACGACTAGTATTAAAGATGATTTTGATATAACTAAATAATGAGTTCAACTATTGCTTTATTGCTAGGTTTAGTGTTGCTCTTTTTGGGAGGGGAATTATTGGTTAGGGGTTCAGTCGCTTTGGCCCTTAAAATGCGTATTTCTACTTTAGTTGTGGGAATGACAGTAGTTTCTTTTGCCACTTCAGCACCTGAACTATTTGTGAGCTTGCAAGCTGTTTTGGATGGTAGTAATGATATTGCTTTTGGTAATGTTATTGGTTCCAATATTGCTAATATCACTTTGGTTCTTGGTGTTACAGCACTTATTTTTAGGGTGCAAATTTCCGAACAAACCATTACTTTTAATTATCCTATATTATTACTTTCCTCCTTAGCTTTTGGTGGTGTGATGTACTATTTTAATGGTATTCCGCAAGAAGTTGGGTTTTTATTTATCTTTTTGTTAGTGGTGTTTGCTTGGAATTTAATTCGAAAATCAAGGAAAGATAATTTGAAATCTGATGATGATGAATTGCTTGAGGAAGCTTCACATGATCCTTTGTATAAAAGTATTGCCTATTTAGTGGTTGGCGTATTCTTGTTGAAGTTTGGTGCCGATTATTTGGTGGATGGTACTATTGCAATTGCAAAGAAATTTGAGATTTCTGAACGCGTTATTGCGGTTACAGTTGTGGCTATTGGTACAAGTATTCCTGAGTTGGCAACTTCAATTGTTGCGGCACTTAAAAAGGAAGATAATTTGGCGATAGGGAATTTAATAGGGTCAAATATTTTTAATATCTTGGCTGTATTGGGTGTTGTTGCAAGTGTAAAAGAAATATCAATTATTGACACTGCAATTCTTTCATTCGATTATGTTTATATGATAATTATCACCTTTATTTTAGGTTTATTTATCTATGCTTTTTCTAAAAGAGAAATATCTCGTACTGAGGGGGCTTTGTTGCTGTTAGTTTATATTTCTTACCTTTATTTTTCAATTTATTAAGTCTTTTTCTTCTTGTTTTACCTCTTAATAATCTGTTGATAAATCTAATCAGCATGGGGGTGATTAAATTGTATTTTTTTCTTTTTTTTAAATTATATTTGCCACATCAATAATCCTATACACATAAACTAAATTATGAAATCTAAATTAGAATACATCTGGTTAGACGGTTATGCTCCAACTCAAAACATGAGAAGTAAAACAAAAGTTGTTGAAGACTTTAACGGTACTTTAGAAGAATGTCCTGTTTGGGCTTTTGACGGAAGTTCTACAAGACAAGCTGAAGGTAATTCTTCTGATTGTTTGCTTAAGCCAGTTGCGATTTTCCCTGATCCTGCAAGAATTAATGGTTTCTTAGTGATGACTGAGGTGATGAATGCTGATGGTTCTGCACATGAGTCTAACGGTAGAGCACAAATTAATGATGACGATAATGATTTCTGGTTTGGTTTTGAACAAGAATATTTCATTATGGATGTTGCCACACAAAAGCCATTAGGTTTTCCTTTAGGCGGGTATCCTGGTCCTCAAGGAATGTATTATTGCTCAGTAGGTGGTAAAAACACTCATGGTAGAGATTTTGTTGAAGAGCATGCTGATTTATGTATTGAAGCAGGGCTTAATTTTGAAGGGATTAATCAAGAAGTTGCTTGTGGGCAATGGGAATTTCAATTGTTTGCAAAAGGAGCTAAAAAAGCAGGAGACGAACTTTGGGTTGCTCGTTACTTGTTAGATAGATTGACTGAAGATTATAACTATTATATTGAATATCACCCTAAACCTATTAAGGGAGACTGGAATGGTTCGGGTATGCATGCTAATTTTTCTAACACTACTTTAAGAGAATGTGGCTCTCAGGAAACTTATGAGAAGGTTTGTGAAGCTTTCCGTCCTGTAACTAAGGAGCATATTGAAGTTTATGGTGAGTATAATGAACAAAGATTAACAGGTTTACACGAAACAGCTTCTATAAATGATTTTAGTTTTGGTATTTCTGATAGAGGAGCTTCAATTAGAATCCCAATTATTACTGTAGAAAATGGCTGGAAAGGTTGGTTAGAAGATAGAAGACCAGCATCTAATGGAGATCCTTATAAAATTGCAGGAAGAATTGTAAAAACAGTTAAAACGGCTAAAGTTTAGTCTATTAACAATGGGTTGCTGATAACCCTAAGTTTCTGTTTTTAAAAACTTTATAAATTATTCCTTATTTTAGCAGGAATTTTAAACACAATAAAATGAAAAGAATTTTACGCTTACTTGCGATATCTGTTTTTCTGTTCTCTCTAGCCCAGACAGAAGTTTATGCTCAAAAAAAGAGTAGAAAGATGATAAAAGCTGATAAGGCTTTTAGCCTTGAGCAGTATGTAAAAGCAGCCGAATTATACAAAAAAGCTTATCAGAAAACTAAGATTAGAGCTGTGAAAGCCGAAATTATATTTAAGCAAGCGGAATGTTACCGCATGTCAGGTAATATAAAAAGAGCTGAGAGTTACTACAAGAGAGCTATAAAAGCAAAATACCTTGATGTTGTTGTGTATTTGAGATATGCTGATGTGTTAAGAATGCAAGATGATTTGGTTGAAGCAAAAATTCAATATACAAAGTATTTAGAAATGAACCCAATGGATGTTAATGGTGAAATGGGTTTAAAATCATGTGACTTTGCAATGAAGTGGAAGGATTTACCGACAAGATATAAAGTGGAGTTAATGCCTTTAGTGAATTCAAGAAATAGTGATTATTCTCCTGCTTTTGGAAATGGTGAATATACTGAAATGTATTTTACATCTTCTAGAAAAGGAGGTCTTACGGACAAGATTGATGATAGAACTGGTGAGCCTTTTTCGGATGTGTATTTTACGAAAATCAATAAAAAAGGAAAGTGGAGTGTGCCAGTTGTAGTTGCTGAACCAATAAATACAACTGGAAATGAAGGGTCGGTTGCTTTGAATAAAAGAGGTACAGTTATGTACTTAACACAATGTAAGGTAGAAAAGAAAAAAGCATTGGGCTGTGGAATTTATGTATCAAAGCGTAAAGGTAAATTGTGGGGAGCACTACAATTATTGCAAATAAAAGTGGATAGCAATACATCTATTGGACATCCTGCTTTAAGTGAGGATGAAACAATTTTGATTTTCTCATCTGATTTGTCGGGTGGTTATGGAGGGAAGGATTTATGGATTTCAGTTAAAGGAAAAAGAAATACTTGGAGTGACCCTGTGAATTTAGGTCCTATGGTAAATACTCCTGGTGATGAAATGTTCCCTTTCTTACATACGGATGGAACAATTTATTTTTCATCTAACGGACATGTTGGTATGGGTGGTTTGGATATTTACAAAACTTCACAGGATGAGAATGGGGCTTATAAATTACCTGTTAATTTAAAATCTCCTGTTAATTCTTCAGCTGATGATTTCAGTATGATTATTGAAAAAGATGGAGAGAGAGGGTATTTAACCTCAAGCAGAGATGGAGGGAAGGGTGGTGATGATATTTATCAATTTGAATTACCACCATTGCAATTAGCTTTAAAAGGAATTGTTACTGACTCTAAAACAGGAGCTATAATGACTGGGATTAAAGTTCAGTTGATTGGAAATGATGGTACAGCTAATGAAGTGGAAACAGACAATACAGGAACTTATGAGTTTATTTTAAAACCTTTAACTTCTTATGAAATTGTAGTGAATACTGAAGGGTACTTGAATAAATCAGTAAACGAAACTACAGTGGGTATTGAAAATAACAAAGTATTTGTTGTTGATTTATCAGTTGATCCTGTTAAGAAAGAAGTTATCTTACCTAGAATTGAATATGACTTTAATAAATATGATTTAAGGCCACAATCCATTGCTGATTTAGATCTTTTAGCCGAAACATTAAAAGATAACCTTAATGTTGTAATTGAGTTAAAATCACATACGGATTATGTAGGTTCTAATGCTCAGAATAATAAACTATCGCAACAAAGAGCTGATGCTTGTGTGGCTTATTTAATTAGTCAAGGAATTGATGCTGGACAATTAGTTGCTAAAGGTATTGGTGAAAAAGAACCATTTGTAATTGAAGCTAAAGATGGAAGATTTAAGGAAGGTGATGTGTTGACTGAGTCTTACATTAAAAAAATCAGATTTAAGAAAAATAAAGAAAAAGCAAATCAGTTTAATAGAAGAACATCTTTCAAAGTGTTGAGAGAGGATTATGTTCCTGCTTCTACTGGGAAAAAAAAGTAACTAACATATAAATACTAGAAAAGCGTCCTAATAATTAGGATGCTTTTTTTTACAATTATGGCAACAGATAGATACAATCAAAGAGGTGTTTCTGCAGACAAGGAGGATGTGCATAATGCAATTAAAAATGTAGATAAAGGATTGTTTCCTTCCGCATTTTGTAAAATTGTTCCTGATTATTTGAGTGGGGATAAAGACTATTGCTTGATAATGCATGCTGATGGTGCAGGCACAAAATCATCATTAGCTTATATGTATTGGAAAGAAACCGGAGATATTAAGGTTTGGAAAGGTATTGCGCAGGATGCTTTAATTATGAATATTGATGATTTATTATGTGTAGGTTCAGTTGATAATATCATGCTTTCTTCAACTATTGGTCGTAATAAATCCTTAATAAATGGGGATGTGCTTTCTGAAATCATTAATGGAACAGAAGAGCTATTGGCTGAATATAAAAAATTTGGTGTAAATATTATTTCTACAGGAGGTGAAACTGCTGATGTTGGTGATTTAGTTCGTACAATTATTGTAGATTCTACAGTAGTTGCTCGTATGAAAAGGACTGATGTAATTGACAATGCTAATATAAAAGGAGGCAATGTTATTGTTGGCTTATCTTCTTCAGGAATGGCTAGTTATGAAACGGAATATAATGGTGGGATGGGAAGTAATGGATTAACTTCTGCTCGTCATGATGTATTTTCAAAAGTATTGGCTGAAAAATACCCTGAAAGTTTTGATCCTTCAGTGCCTATGGATTTAGTGTACTCGGGAACTAAAAAATTAACGGATGCTGTTGAGGGTTCAGCTTTAGATGCTGGGAAATTAGTGCTTTCTCCAACTAGGACTTATGCTCCAATTATAAAGAAGATTTTAGGTAAATATCGTTCCCAGATTAATGGTATGGTGCATTGCAGTGGTGGTGCTCAAACCAAAGTATTACACTTTGTCAATAATGTACATGTTATAAAAGACAATATGTTTGAGTTACCTCCATTATTTAAATTGATACAAGAGGAGTCGGATACAGATTGGAAAGAAATGTACAAGGTATTCAATATGGGGCACAGGATGGAGTTGTATGTTTCAGAAGAAATTGCAGGAGAGATTATTGCTATTTCCGAATCCTTTAATGTAGATGCTCAGGTTATTGGTAGAGTAGAAGACTATGAAGGTAAAAAATTAACTATTAATTCCGAATTCGGAACTTATATATATTAAGATGTTAGATAAACTATCCGCTATTAATGACAGGTATATTGAAGTAGAAAAATTAATTTCTTCTCCTGACGCTATGAGTGATATGAAAGTATTTATTCAGTTAAGCAAGGAGTATAAGGATTTAGAGCCTATCATTAAAGCATATAAAGAGTACAGGGATTTAGTAGGGAATATTGCTGAAGCAAAAGAAGTTATTTCTAATACTGATGATCCTGAAATGAAGGAGATGGCAAAGATGGATTTGGATGAGAATTTGCCTAGGAAGGATGAGATGGATGAGGAAATTAAAGTGTTATTAATTCCTCAAGATCCTGCTGATGCTAAAAATGCTGTTATGGAAATTAGAGCAGGAGCAGGAGGAGATGAAGCAAGTATTTTTGCTGGAGATTTGTTCAGAATGTATTCTGCATATGCTCAAACAAGAGGTTGGAAAACTGAATTGGTTGATGTGGCAGATGGAACTTCAGGAGGGTATAAAGAAATCATTGTCAATATTTCAGGAGAAGATGTGTATGGTACCTTAAAGTTTGAATCGGGTGTGCATAGGGTGCAAAGAGTTCCGCAAACTGAAACTCAAGGTAGGGTTCATACTTCAGCAGCTACTGTTATTGTGTTGCCTGAGGCTGAGGAATTTGATATTGAATTATTACCATCTGATATCCGTAAAGATACTTATTGTTCTTCTGGCCCTGGTGGTCAGTCGGTAAATACAACTTATTCGGCAGTGCGTTTAACGCATATTCCTACAGGGGTTGTTGCACAATGTCAAGATCAGAAATCACAACATAAAAATTACGATAAAGCATTGAAGGTATTGCGTTCACGTATTTATGAAATTGAGTTGCAAAAGAAGTTAGAAGAGGATGCGAAACATAGGAAAACTATGGTGTCTTCAGGAGATAGATCAGCAAAAATTAGAACTTATAACTACCCGCAAGGGAGAGTTACCGAACATAGAATTGGATTGACCAAATACAATTTACAAAATGTAATAGGAGGTGATATTCAAGAATTTATTGATGAATTACAATTGGCAGAAAATGCTGAAAAACTAAAAGTAGGTTCCTCAGCAAATGACTAGAAAAGAACTCATAACTCAGATTAAGAAAAAAAAATCATTCCTGTGTATTGGTTTAGATACGGATATTAAAAAAATACCAACTCATTTATTGGAATTGGAAGATCCTATTTTTGAATTCAATAAACAAATAATTGATGCTACTCAGGAATTGTGTGTTGCTTACAAACCTAATATTGCTTTCTATGAAAGTATGGGGGTTAGCGGCTGGAACTCTTTACAAAAAACGTTAGATTATATTCCAAAAGATATTTTTACTATTGCGGATGCAAAAAGAGGAGATATAGGTAATACATCCAGTATGTATGCCTGTGCTTTCTTTGAGAATATGAATTTTGATTCCGTTACTGTTGCTCCTTATATGGGTTCGGATTCTGTTACTCCATTTTTAGAATTTAAGGATAAATGGGCTATTGTTTTAGCACTTACTTCTAATAAAGGTGGGCTGGATTTTCAGAAGATAAAAGGTAAAAATGGTAAACAATTATTCGAACAAGTTTTGGAGGCTTCAAAACAATGGGGTACGGATGAAAACATGATGTATGTTGTTGGTGCTACAAGAGCTGAAGAGCTTTCTGAAATCAGAGCAATTATTCCTAGCCACTTTTTGTTAGTTCCTGGTGTTGGTACCCAAGGTGGTAATGTGCAAGATGTCGCAAAATACGGAATGAATGCCGATTGTGGATTATTAGTTAATTCTTCAAGAGGAATTATCTATGCAGGGAATGATACGGATTTTGCAGAAAAAGCAAAAATTGAAGCGCAAAAACTACAGCAAGAAATGGCTGTTATCCTAGCAGAAGCAGGAATCTAAAAAGTTATCTTATACACAATATAACCTATCCATTCATGGATGAGAGTTTGCCAAACTTCCAGAGCGCTTACTCTTGGTAAGAGCATATATTCTATTCCAAAATTACTATAAGAAGTTGTGCAGTCAGTAGGGAAAGCAGTTGTTTTTAAGTTTGCTTTATCAAAACAGAGTTGCGCTCTTTTCATATGACTGGCTGATGTAATTAGTAAAAAACTACCATTAGGATAAATCTCATTCAGAATTGTAGCTGAATTTACAGCATTTTCTATTGTGTTTCTTGATGTGTTTTCAATTATAATATCTTCAGCTGGTATTTTATTTATTAAAAGATAATCACGCATTGCTTCCGATTCTATATAGCCGTCATTAAAAAGCATTCCATTCCCACCACTTAGCATTATTTTACTGATAATTCCTTGATGATAAAGTTGTTCAGCATCCATTAATCTGTCGGCATGTTTGTTGAAGTTATGCGCCTTTGTTATTTTATCATAATCAGCACTCCCTCCTAGTACAATCCCAATATCATATTTTTCTGTAGGATGAAATCTTGGTGTTTCCCAAAGCCTAGCACAGCTATCAGCAACAAAACTATTGCTGAAAAAGTAAAAAGTAATTAGGGATACGATAAGGAGTTTTCTCCTTTTTTTTTTGAAGATTAATGCGCTAATTAATAAGGCAAAAATCCATATTGTTGGTTTGCTCAAAAAGGCAAGTAGTTTGGATGCTATGTAAAACATAAATTTTATTTATCTTTCAAAGATAAATTATTATTAGATAATAGTAAAAAGATTTATTACTTTTTAAATTATGTTTAACTTGCAGCATTAAAAATAACTAATAAAGAATGATTAATTTTTTTCGTAATATTTTTACAAAGCAGTTCTTTGGAGTAAGTTCTTGGTGGGGTAATACACTAGGTATAAAAGCATCATTTATTCGATTATTTTTTATTTATGCGGCTTTCACTAATACTCTTACTATTTTGATATATTTGTCTATGATTTTCTTATTAAAGGTAAGGAATCATTTTAAGTATAGAAAAAGAAAAAGTGTTTTTGATTTATAATAATTATGGAAAATTTACAAATAAAACTTACAGTATTACTTTTACTTATTGAGGTTATCGCTTTTGCTTGGCTGATTAGTGATATTCAAAAGTCAAAGAAGAATCAAAATAAGATTATTGAATTAGAGCATCAGATTTTAAAAGTTGAAGATTCTATTATGGAACTTGAAAAGACTATTGTTGAAAAGATTGATATACTAATTGATAAATCTAATGACTGAAAGAAAAATACTTGGTGTCTGTGCTTGGCTTGCTGATAAATTTGGACTTGATGTTGGTGGAGTAAGAATCCTGTTTGTTGCAGCTGCAATTTTAGGTTTTGGTTCTCCGGTAATCATCTATCTTATTTTGTATTTAGTAAAACCAAGTGAATATTAGATGAAGATTTTAATTACAGGAAGCAATGGCTTATTGGGTCAGAAATTATTACATAAATTAAGGGTAGATAATTCGGTAGAATTAATTGCCACTTCAAGGGGAGAAAACAGAGTAAGCGAACAATCCAATTACAAATACTTAGCTTTAGATATTACCAGTAAGCAAGAAGTAGAAAAAATTATTTTAGCGGAAAAACCTGATGTGGTTATCAATACAGCTGCTATGACAAATGTTGATTTGTGTGAAGCAGAAAAAGATAATTGTGATGCCTTAAATGTAAGTGCCGTTCAGTTTTTGGCAGATGCTTGTGTTAAGGTTGATGCTCATCTTATTCATATTTCAACTGATTTTATTTTTGATGGAGAGGATGGGCCTTATAAAGAGGAGGATGAACCTAATCCACTTTCATATTATGGGTTGTCCAAGTTAAAGTCGGAACAATTATTGCAAGCTCATAAAGTAAAATGGACGGTTCTTAGAACCATAATTGTATTTGGTGTAGGTGAAAAATTAAGTAAAGGAAATATTGTGCTTTGGGCAAAGGGTGCTTTAGAAAAAGGAGATCCTCTTAATATTATTGATGATCAATACCGTGCGCCAACTTTAGCAGAGGATTTGGCTGATGCTTGTATATTAGCAGCCAATAAAAAAGCATATGGTATTTTTAATGCTTCAGGGAAAGACATAATGAGTATATATGAAATAGTGGAACGCATTGCAAAACACTATGGAAATACAACAGATAATTTAAATAAAATTAGCACAGCTACTTTAAATCAAACAGCTGGGAGGCCACCTAAAACAGGTTTTATTTTGGATAAATCTAGAAAGGTTTTAGATTATAATCCCCATAGTTTTGAGGAGTGCCTTGCTATAATAGACGAACAATTAAAATAATAAAACAAGAACACAATTAGATAATATGAAAAAACAACTTTTACTATTCACCGCTATGACGGCCTCTTTTATTTCGGCACAAGCTGAAACATTAAGCGAAACCATTGATGGGTTTTTTAAACCAATTGTAGATAATTATTTAGTTCCTGTTATTTTTTGGGATCCAATAAAGGCAATGGGCTTTGATGTAGGAGCTGATGTGCCTATTGTTGTAGTATGGCTAGTGTTTGGTGCTGTTTACTTTACCTTAAAAATGAAGTTTATTAATTTCAGGGGTTTCAAACATGCCATTGAATTAGTAAAAGGAGATTATGATGATCCTAATGATAAAGGAGAGGTTTCTCATTTTCAAGCGCTAACAACTGCCCTTTCAGCAACTGTTGGTTTAGGTAATATTGCAGGGGTTGCTATTGCAATTTCTATTGGTGGTCCAGGAGCAACTTTCTGGATGATAGTGGCAGGACTTCTTGGAATGTCAGCCAAATTTGTAGAATGTACCTTAGGGGTGAAATACCGTAAGCTGGATGAAAATGGAGAAGTATCAGGTGGACCAATGTATTATTTGCGTGATGGTTTAGCTAAATATAACATGGAGGGTTTTGGTAAAGTCTTGGCCGTTTTATTTGCAATCCTTTGTATTGGAGGTTCTTTTGGTGGCGGAAATATGTTTCAAGCCAATCAGGCTTATGCACAAATAGCAGGGCAGTTTCCTGCTTTGGCTGGTAACGGACCAATGTTTGGTTTAATCTTAGCTATCTTGGTAGGAACAGTTATTATTGGTGGTATAAAATCCATTGCTAATGTTACTGAAAAGATAGTGCCATTTATGGCAGCTTTATATGTTGGTACTGCACTTATTATTATCTTATTGAATTTTTCTGAAATTGGAAATGTTTTTGTTTTAATATTTAAAGGTGCTTTTGCTCCTGCTGCTGGTTTAGGCGGGATTATTGGAGTGCTTATTCAAGGTTTTAGAAGAGCAGCCTTCTCAAATGAAGCGGGTGTTGGTTCTGCTTCCATTGCGCATGCTGCAGCTAAAACAAATGAGCCAGTATCAGAAGGGATTGTTGCTTTATTAGAACCGTTTATCGATACAGTTGTAATTTGTACCATGACGGCTTTAGTACTTATTATTACAGGCTTCCATGATGTGCAAGGGGTGGAAGGTGCTCAAATGACTTCCCAAGCTTTTGGGTCAGTGTTCTCTTGGTTTCCTTATTTATTAGTTGTAGCTATTTTCTTATTTGCTTTCTCTACTATGATCTCTTGGTCGTATTATGGACTTAAAGCTTGGACATTTTTATTCGGAAAAAGCAAAGTATCAGAATATTCATATAAGTTATTATTCCTTATTTTTATTGTCATAGGTTCTTCCGTGAAATTAGGAGCAGTACTTGACTTTTCTGATATGATGATATTAGCAATGGCCTTTCCAAATATTATTGGGTTACTTATTTTATCTAAGGAGGTTCGATTTGATTTAGATACGTATTATAATAAATTAAAAAGCGGAGCGATTAAGAAATTCAAATAGTGATTGGGAAGATAAAAGATTATTTTCAGTTTAATAAGAAGGAGCGAAATGGTATTTTGCTCCTTTCTTGTCTATTGTTGGTTCTTGTCGTGTTTTATCAGTTTTCATATTTATTGAAGCA
>Ga0206679_10000544_pt1 | contig 31255 bp, 17 predicted proteins | sample M110012015metaG_FD_155464 | JGI IMG/M metagenome (GOLD analysis project Ga0206679, IMG submission 155464) | Ammonia-oxidizing marine archaeal communities from Monterey Bay, California, United States - M1 100m 12015 | ecosystem: Environmental > Aquatic > Marine > Intertidal zone | place: USA... | reverse complement strand
GTTGTAAAATACGCTTCAGGGTTTGGATGAACAATTACTGTATCTTGTGTAGTATGGCTACAGCCGTTAGTATCTCCAACAGTTAATTGAATTACATAGATACTATCTACTAAGTTAGAGTAATTGTTTAGCGTAATTATTGGAGTTGATATACCTGTTAGGTCTATAATAGTTGTATCAATATTTCCAGTGTTTAAGTTCCAAACCTCCCAAGTGTATATTCCATTAGTACTATTTATAGTTGTATCAGTTTGAACAGATAAAGGGCTACATCCTGTAGAGTCAGATATTGTAAAATCAGCAATTGGATCCTCAATTGTGTAGATCATTATTGTAGCAGTATCTGGGTTGCAATTCCAAGTATTCGTAACAATTAATTGAACTTGTACAGAGTCATTATCACTTGTAATTGAATCAAGAGGTGGAGAGTATCCATTACCAGTTACAGTATAGTTAGGGTTGTAGTGGGTAATAATCCATTCATAATTATGATTAGCTATAGTGTTTAATGTATCTGCCTGAATAAGAGTGCTATCAATAACTAGTGTTGCACAATCTAATACATTTCCATTGGTATCAATAATTGCAATAGGGTCTGGGTATACAGTTACTGTATCAGTATCTGAGCTAGTACAACCATATTGTGTTGTTCCTATCAGTGTAACTACATATTCTTCAATGAGATTAACCCCATTGTTAAATGTCTCTGTAAAGTTTATTGTAGAGTCTTGTAAAGTTCCGTCAACCCACCAATAGAAGTCCATTACTGTAATAGTATCTGAGTTATATGCGTTAGATCCATTAGTGAAGTCAATAATAAAAGGCCCACAACTATCAAGTAGAGTTGGATTAATTTCTACCCAAGGAGTAGGATGTATCGTAACAGTATCAGTGATAGTACTATCACAACCAAATTCAGTAGTTACAGTAAGGGTTATGATGTAAGTGCTATCAATAATCCCTGTGTTTTCTGGGAAGTAGAATTCAGGGTTACAAGCTGTATCGTTACTAATTCCTACAGTAGAAGAATTTACACTCCATAGGCAACTATCTTGGAAAGAAGAGTTGTTGGTAGGAGTGAGTGTGTCTGGTCCACAAGCATCAGGAGTTATATTGAATAAAGCAATAGGGTTAGTATGAATAGCTATAGAATCTATATAGCTATCGACACACCCATTGGTGTCAATAATATTAAGTGTAATGTTGTAGATGGAGTCGTATCCAATTGTATTGTTAGGGAATGTTATGGTAGTTGTATCTGCATTATCATCATCAATATCTGCATTAGGTTCAATAGTCCATGTGTAATTTAATGCTATACTAGTTGTGCTTGAGTCATTAACCGTAATTATTTCATCAGGACATATTGCATTAGTGTTTGTTGTAAAATACGCTTCAGGGTTTGGATGAACAATTACTGTATCTTGTGTAGTATGGCTACAGCCGTTAGTATCTCCAACAGTTAATTGAATTACATAGATACTATCTACTAAGTTAGAGTAATTGTTTAGCGTAATTATTGGAGTTGATATACCTGTTAGGTCTATAATAGTTGTATCAATATTTCCAGTGTTTAAGTTCCAAACCTCCCAAGTGTATATTCCATTAGTACTATTTATAGTTGTATCAGTTTGAACAGATAAAGGGCTACATCCTGTAGAGTCAGATATTGTAAAATCAGCAATTGGATCCTCAATTGTGTAGATCATTATTGTAGCAGTATCTGGGTTGCAATTCCAAGTATTCGTAACAATTAATTGAACTTGTACAGAGTCATTATCACTTGTAATTGAATCAAGAGGTGGAGAGTATCCATTACCAGTTACAGTATAGTTAGGGTTGTAGTGGGTAATAATCCATTCATAATTATGATTAGCTATAGTGTTTAATGTATCTGCCTGAATAAGAGTGCTATCAATAACTAGTGTTGCACAATCTAATACATTTCCATTGGTATCAATAATTGCAATAGGGTCTGGGTATACAGTTACTGTATCAGTATCTGAGCTAGTACAACCATATTGTGTTGTTCCTATCAGTGTAACTACATATTCTTCAATGAGATTAACCCCATTGTTAAATGTCTCTGTAAAGTTTATTGTAGAGTCTTGTAAAGTTCCGTCAACCCACCAATAGAAGTCCATTACTGTAATAGTATCTGAGTTATATGCGTTAGATCCATTAGTGAAGTCAATAATAAAAGGCCCACAACTATCAAGTAGAGTTGGATTAATTTCTACCCAAGGAGTAGGATGTATCGTAACAGTATCAGTGATAGTACTATCACAACCAAATTCAGTAGTTACAGTAAGGGTTATGATGTAAGTGCTATCAATAATCCCTGTGTTTTCTGGGAAGTAGAATTCAGGGTTACAAGCTGTATCGTTACTAATTCCTACAGTAGAAGAATTTACACTCCATAGGCAACTATCTTGGAAAGAAGAGTTGTTGGTAGGAGTGAGTGTGTCTGGTCCACAAGCATCAGGAGTTATATTGAATAAAGCAATAGGGTTACTGTACACATAAACATATTGATATGTGGAGTCTAAGTATCCTGTAATAGAGTCAGTAATGTACAAAGTAATTGTGTAAATTATAGTATTTCCACTTACATTATTGGGAAAAATAATTGTAGTTGAATCTGCTGTTGAGTCAGTAATAAATGCGTTAGGGCTTACTGTCCATAAGTAAGTTATGGAAGGATTTGCATTACTTGTATCTGTCACTGTAATAAAATCATCAGGACATATTGAATCAGCACTTAATATAAATCCAGAACTTGGACTTGGGTTAATAGTAACCGTTTCTGTGTATATACTATCACAATTATTACTATTAATTACTTGCAGAGAAATAACATAGATACTGTCTGCTGTGGCAGATGTATTTGTTAGAGTAAAAGAATCAACATATGTGTTATATGTATTTATAGTATCGCCATTTACATCTAATACAGTCCAGATGTAAGTTGCTCCTGTTGACGAGCCTGTTGTATCTGCATATACAGTTAATGGAGAGTTTCCTTGATCAATATTCAGTGTAAAGAATGATGCTGGATCTCCAAAAGAACAGATTGTTAGAGTGTCAGAAACTGTATCACAACTATTTATAGCATAAAAAACCATAGTGATAGAATCACTTGCATTTTGAATGTTAGTTATTGGAGGGATTAAGCCTGAAGAGTCTGCAATTAGATTTCCAGTAGAATTAAAAACTTGCCAATAGGTAGAGTCATTAATATCATAATAATTGCCTGAAATATCTAATAATGAGGTATTAAATGGAGCACAAAAACAACTATTTGGGAAATCAATCTCAGCTATTGGGTCAGGCTTAATACAGATTTCATTAGAACTTGAATCAATACAACCGTGTTGAGTAGTTCCAATTATCACAATATCATAACAAGTAGTATCATCAATGTTTGTATTGAGTAATGTATCTATTAAATGTAAGGTGTCATTCTGTAATGTAGTATTTAAATACCACTCAAAAGTCATAGAATTGATTGTTTCTGATCCATTGTTAGGGTCAGAATAATTATTAGGGGTATTTAAAATTAATGGACTACAGCTAAAAGTGTCAATTACGAAATTTATTAGAGGGGTTGGGTAAACCGTTACAGTATGTTCTATTGTAGCCGAGCAGACGTTATCTACTTCAAAAGCACTTATTGTATAGAGGGTAGAATCAGGACCTGGATTACTAGTAAAAATGTTTTCCCACATATAAAATTGACTAACACCATTAGAATCTGCTGGATTAAATGAATTAACAAATGCGGGATCATAAGGTTGTGTTGACCATGTGTATTCTAAAGTAGTGTCTATTGCAATTGCAATAATAGTTTCATCTCCACAAGTTGTAGTGTCAGATAATGTAAATTCAGGAATAGTATTACAAAGAACAGTAATGTCAATAGTATCAGAAGCACTACATCCTGCAGAATCTTCTATTTGAACTGTAACTTCATAATCACCACAATCCTGATATAGAATATAGGTAGCGCTATCACTATTGGTGATCAAGCCTCCAAAATCCCAGCTAAAAAACTCAATTGTATTAGTTCCTCCAGTTGTGTCAAAAGTTATAATACTATTTATGCCCTCACATGTATCAGAGACTGGAAGGAGTGTTATATTAGGTAAACAATAGATCATCAGAGTATCTTGCACTTCCCCATGGCACGTAATCCCATTATCATCCACAATGGAACCAATCAGTTCTAGATCAATATATATTGTATCTCCACAGTTATTAAAATAATGGTAAAAGTTTGTGTCTGATATTGTGACAGGGTTATTATTACCAAAATCCCAGTTCCATTCAGTTATAATACTATCACCAGCAATGTAATTAACTTCAAATAAAGTGCTGTCACCTAAACATGTGTTTAATGAAGTTATTTCAGCTGTTGGATTTGGATGTATTCTTACATTAGTAATTCCAGTATCACTACAACCATTGCTTAGGTCAGTTATTGCTAAAGTTGCTATATAAGAACCTGAATCAAGGTATTCATGGTGAACTAAAATAGAATCAAAATAATAGGTTATATCAGAGCCATCACCCCAATTCCAGTTAAATGAATAATTATTACTGTTATATGGAAGATTGTTATTTGATCCAAAGGCTGAAACTCCCCCTAAACAAACATTTTCACCATCCCCTGTTAATTGAATTTCAGGCAAACAGAAAACATTAAAAGTTGTTGTTGCTGTATCAGAACATCCATTTAAGTCGCTAATAATATATTCTGCTGTATAGAGTTCTGATACTGAACAAGTATCAAATGCATGAAATACTGTATCATTAGAACTAAAAGAAGTATTTCCGTCTCCAAAATTCCACTGCCAATAGTTTACTGCTGTGTCACCTTCAATGTAATCTGAGAAGAAAAGCATATCTTCATCTTGACAAATACCTTGAAACGAAGTGTTAAACTGTGTGATATCAGGCTTATCCCAAGTACAAATATTAATTGTGTCATTAGTAAAACCACAGAAGTTATAAGCAGTTAGTATTATATGTGTTGTGGTGTTCTGATTTACTAAATCTAAGGAAGGTGCATGTGGTCCAGCTGTATCATTTAATAAGACCCAGCTCTCATCATAGATATACCAATGAATACTATCATTTAAAGAGGTGTCTAAAGCAGTTATATTAAGATCAGTAAGATTAAATCCAGGACAGAAACATGAATCTAGATATAGAATCTCAGCAATAGGTGTTGGGTTAACACACACAGTGAGATTAGTTGAGTCTTTACATAAGTTCTGTGATTCTCCTACTAGCTTAATATCATAGCAAGTCGAATCTCCTGATGTGTTAATAAATGTATCAAAGTAATTTAATCCATTTGTTTGAAAAAGATTGTTTAAATACCAAGAAAAACTCATAGAGGTTATATTTTCGCCTATGTTGTTAGGCTCAGAGTTATTTATAGTAATTAATTCTAAGCTATCACATCCAAAGGTTGTATCTACTTCAAAAGCAATAATTGGTAGAGGAAAAACAGAAATATTTTGAATTGTTGTATCAGAGCAAAAATTATTTTCTTCAGTTAGATAAATATTATATAGAGTTGTATTTGGGCCCGAGTTTTGATAAAAAAACAATTCTAATATATGACTTTGACTAACACCATTTGTATCTAATGGGTTAAATGCATTAACACCTGTTGTAGTGTATGGTTGTATAATCCATGTGTATTCTAAAGAGATATCTACAGCTGAAGCAATAATTGTATCATTACCACATGTTACTGAGTCTGGAGTTAAGGTAAATTCAGGAACAGTATTACATAGTACTGTTGCAATAGTGCTATCTTGCATCTTACATCCAGCTGTATCTTCTAATGTTAGAGTGATATTATAATCACCACAATTATCATATAAAACAAATGTTGAACTGTCAGAATTGATAATTACCCCTCCAAAATCCCAACTAATATTATCAATTGGATTAGTGGTATTTAAAGAATCAAATGAAAGAACACTATAAGTTCCAGCACAGGAATCAGGTACTGGAAATAGTGTTGCTTCAGGCAAACAATAGATCATCAGAGTATCTTGCACTTCCCCATGGCACGTAATCCCATTATCATCCACAATGGAACCAATCAGTTCTAGATCAATATATATTGTATCTCCACAGTTATTAAAATAATGGTAAAAGTTTGTGTCTGATATTGTGACAGGGTTATTATTACCAAAATCCCAGTTCCATTCAGTTATAATACTATCACCAGCAATGTAATTAACTTCAAATAAAGTGCTGTCACCTAAACATGTGTTTAATGAAGTTATTTCAGCTGTTGGATTTGGATGTATTCTTACATTAGTAATTCCAGTATCACTACAACCATTGCTTAGGTCAGTTATTGCTAAAGTTGCTATATAAGAACCTGAATCAAGGTATTCATGGTGAACTAAAATAGAATCAAAATAATAGGTTATATCAGAGCCATCACCCCAATTCCAGTTAAATGAATAATTATTACTGTTATATGGAAGATTGTTATTTGATCCAAAGGCTGAAACTCCCCCTAAACAAACATTTTCACCATCCCCTGATAATTGAATTTCAGGCAAACAGAAAACATTAAAAGAAGTTGTTGCTGTATCAGAACAGCCATTAAAGTCACTAATAATATATTCTGCGGTATAGATTGCTGATACTGAACAAGTATCAAATGAATGATAGACTGTATTATTCGAGCTATAAGAAGTATTTCCATCTCCAAAATTCCACTCCCAATAGTTTACTGCTGTATCTCCTTCTGTGTAATTTGAGAAGAATAACATATCTTCATCTTGACAAATACCTTGTGTAGAAGTGTTAAACTGAGTGATATCAGGAAGGCAATGGATGGTAATATATTTTGTTATAGTATCAGGACAGTAATTTGTAGATGAGATTAACGTAATGGGTATCGAGTCTCCACATGTATTAAATAGAAATATTGGATTAGTACTTGTTGAAGTGGTTGAGTCTACAAAATTACCATACGAATTATCAATTATCCATTGAAAATTTTGATTTTGAATAGGTGTAGATAGGTTGTTAAATAAGACGGTATCACCTTGGCATTTAGGGCCAGGATTAAAACTAAAATTAGCATTTGGATTACTGACAATTATTGATTTAGATATTGTATCTGGACAATTATTGTTGATAAGATTTAAAGTAATACTTATTGTATCACATGTGGTGAATACTATTTCAGGCTCAACATCTTGACTGGTTGTAGTATTTGTAAAATATCCTTGTGTGGGATCTAACGTCCACTGCCAATTTTGATTTACAATAGGATTAGAAAGATTATTCATCTGAACAGTATCCCCTGGCCATATATTATAGATTGTATCAAAGTTTGCTTGTGGTTGACAAAGAACAGTATCTGGGATCATAATGTTGTTTACACACCCAAATGTGTCAGTAAGTTCTAAGAAAACATCATATACTTCAAAATCATCTGGGTTTGTACAGAGCTGACTGTATATATGGCATGTGTCTTCTGAATAACTCAGATTATAAGAGGTTCCATCACCTAAATCCCAATACCAATTATCAATTGGATGGTCAGTACTATTTGACTGGTCAATAATAGGACTGCAATCCCCAGCACAAACAACCTCTGAAGAAAAGTATGGGATTGGTAATTCATATACTTGGAAAGTAAATGAGTAACTATTTGTACACCTTCCATCATCAACAGTAAGAGTAATAGTTTTTATACCAGGAGAATTAAAAATAAATTGTGGGTCTGGGTCTGAAGCTGTTGTTCCTCCAACGTAAGAACCATCACTAATTCCCATGCTCCATTGATAAGATTGAACTGGACTTCCTGCTGGAACTTGAATTATATTAGTATCTCCATTATTACAAATATCTATTCTAGTTGTTTGTGTTTCAAAACTTGTGATTGAATTAAAATAATTAGTATCATCTAAGCAGACATTATTTGTTGAAAAAGATACATTTGGAAGAGGATAGACTGGCACAATAGTATCAAATTCTACACTGCCACAATAAGAAACAGCAGTTAATGCAATATTATAGATCCCAGGCAAATCATATGTGTGCCAAATATCTGGAAAAGGGTATGAAGCAGTGGATGTGTCTCTTATAGTGCAATCACCAAAATTCCAGCTAAAATAGATTGAATCAGAATATCCAGATACTGATTCACCATCACATCCAGATTGAGCATTATTTTGAAATTGGTAACTCTGACCTTCACATAGATCAGGTGGTATGCTAAAATTTGGTTCAACAGGCTCTTCAATTGTAACAAAGGTTGCAAATCCTATATCATTAACTGAACAGTACTTTATAAGCTCTGCTGTTACATAATACTGCTGATTACCAGGAATTGGAGGAGTACATCCGCAAGAATTATCAGGAAAACTATATTGAAAAACAGGTATTTGAAATGGAAAAGAATTATTTGGCAAGTCAAAAAGATTACTAACTAAATCGGATTGCCCCCAAACAAATTCAATAGGATCTGAAGGGTAATCACAATAGATTGTCCAAATAATCTGGTCGTTAGGTCCAATGTTTGTTATTGGATTATTATTCTGATCATTTAAATAAAACCAAGTGCTTGAGTCGATACAAGCTGTAGATGCTAAATATTGCAAACCACCACCATTAATTGTGTCTAGAGTGGATCCGCCTAAGATATTATATGTTGTTGGGAAACTACACCCATTATAGTATGGGTTTAAAGTCAATACATAATTGTTTGTGTTATTATAATTATGATTTAATAAATTATAGGGCTGACTTAAAGTTGTTGTATTGCCGTCTCCAAAGTTGACAACCATTGAATCAATATTAGAAAGTGTTGCATTAAACAGTAAGTCTATATTTGTTATGTTAGAATTATTCGTTGGAACCCCCGCACAGAGTTTAAAGCCTTGCATATCAATATCCCATGTCGCATAATTAGTATCAAGTGTTATAATTGGTGTGGCTGCTATAGTAATAGTATCAAAAAATGATATCTCACATCCATTACTTATTTCTGTGATATTAAGCACAATAGGAGCACTACTGCTTAGCGTTGGCTCTAATGTGGTTATAATAGAATCGCCAGTTAAAGTATCATTTTGTATATTCCATGTATAATTGTATAAAGAGGTGTTGGAATTCATTACTATAACTTCTATAGGGGTGCCAGCACATGCAGTATCGGGTGTGGTTAAAATTGTTGGATTTTGGATGCTTGTTGATATATAGTTTAGCGTGATAATTGAATTGTCTAAGCAACCTGTAATATTGTCTATAACAGTTAAAGTGATTGATGATTCAGTAATTGGAATAATATTTGTAGTTATTCCAGTATAGGGGTAGCTATTTGGTTGAGTTTCCCATGAAAAAGAAAGATTATTAGAAGAGTTAAATATCTCTAAATTTATATCTGAAGTATCAATCATAGTTCCTTCACATAAAGTAATTGTATTTAATGATTGAATATTTACTGGGTTACTTACTACAGTAATATCAAGAGTGTAATTGCATGATGGCCATCCTCCATCACTAAATTCCACTGAATAAATCCCCTCCAGAGGAAATGTGTAATTAATAATATTAGTAGGTAATGGCGGGCTGCCCCAGGATCCAGGTATGTGCGAAAACATTAGATTTCCTGTAGCATCATATATCCACCACGCACCTAAGGTATTATTTGTTTGAAAAGTGATATTATTATTCGGAGTAATGCATGTTGAGTTTGTGAAGATAGAGTCTACACATTGCCCTTTACTTTCAAAACTAAAAAGTAATGAGAATAAAACTGTAAGTAATATGTATATGTTTCTTTTTAACATCAAGTTGTTTAAATCAATCTGCTAATATAATCTATGTTTTCGATAAACACGTACGTGTTTTACGTACTCTAATTTTTATTATAAATCATTTGGAATGACAAACAGCACATTGAAAATCAGCACATTAAATTATTCTATTTAAAAATTAGATTATTGTATGAAATTTTTAAAAAATAAATAAATAAATTTTTTTGAGTTATTTATCAGAAATTAAGGGTAAAAGTTATAGTTTAATTAAAATGGAAGAGGTTGGAGTTTTGCTGTCCCGACTTTTAAAAATTAAAACTCCCCACTACATTCCTCTTTTATATCATCGTTTTTAATTGATGTTTTTTTTCTAGAAGATTTAAAGTTTAGTTTCCAGAAAGTGTATTTTAAACTATTTCCAAATGAGCGGAAAGGAATACTTCTAGTTGAAGCTTGCGAGAAGTTTTCTACAGCTAAATCTGTTGTAAATTTGCAGTAATATTTTTAAAGAAATAGGATTTTTACTTTTCTTTTTTTTGCTTAAAATTACTCAAAGTAAAACGTGTTAATAGATAAGTATCTGAAATGCAAATAGATAAACCGAATTAAGTAAAGTTTTGCTATATCAGTAAATATACTGAGAGATATTACAAATATTTAATTTATTTTTAAATAAATTATAGAGAAACTAATAGAGAAACTATTAGACGTACATGCACAATAAGTTATATTAAAATATTTTTGTATTATTACAACCCAAATTAAAAGTCAACATGAAAATTTTTAAGATAATATTATTTTTTTTCTGTATTACGTTTTTTTCGTGTGCTTCAAATCATGATGAGGATTTAAAATTGCAAATAAAAAATCAAATATCAGAAGACCTTATTAGTGTTTCTAATTCTGCACTTGATGGTCTAACCAGTGGTTTTGGCTCTTCTTTACTAAGCAATTTTATTAGTAAAAAAGATCAGGGCAATTTCTTGTTAGATCCAATTATGCCACATATTACTTCAGAATTAAATAAAAAAAATACAAAGGAACTTACTCTTTTGTCAAATGGAAACATGACAACTAGATTAAAATTGATACATGATTGCCTGATCAATAATAGAGAAGAGATTTCTGAAGATCTTAAAGCAAGTAGTGAAATTCTGGCTCCTATTACTACAGAATTAATAGATAATTTGATGATAAATCTTAACACAATGAAAGAAGATGAATAAAGTTGTGTTAATATTTATAGCATTGTTAACGTTCTCATGCTCTTTTTTTGATAATAAGAATACCTATATAGAAGATTATTCTGAGTTTATTAATGAAGTATCTATTTCCGGAGAGAATTTTTCAGATAAACAATGGAGTGATTCAGATTCTCTTTATTTATTATATAGTACGGAATACTATGAGAAGTATAAGGATGAATTAACTAAGAATGAAAGAAATAAAGTAAATCAATTAACAGGAGAATATATTGCTTTAAGAGCTGTAAGTGTTGGTAAAGGCATTGTCTCCGATATAGAAGATTTTGGAATACAAATGGAAAGTATGATTGAAACAGTATTAAATCAATTAGAAATAGATAGTTTAAAAAAATAGAATATGAAATATGTAATTAGTGCATTAGGAATAATAGGAATAATAATTCTTTTCTCGGATTGCTCTTCAGAAGTAGCAATTAATGTTGAAGAGCGTACTCAAAACGCAAAGGAAGCAACACTGTTTTCTGGGATTTCTGTTTTAAAAGATGATCCTATTTGCGGAGGAGCTGGGCAGGTTGCTAGTCCGGTTATGAATAGAGAATTATTTAATATCATTGATACTTGGACTTATCATCCTAAAGTTGATGCTAGTGAAGTTGATGTTTTTGTAGATATGTCTGAGGGTTTAATTGCAGGTATTACAGGTTCAAAACCACATATGCAAAAATTAACGAAATTATTAAAAAATAATGCTAATTATTATAAAGTGAACGGTTACGGAGATCAAAATCCTAAAACTTATAAGCCAGAGGCTTTAGATATGCCAGATTATAATAAAGCATTTAATTATTTTACTGATGATGTAAATTATGATGGCAATCATTCTATGTTACAAGGAGCATTAGATGCCTGCGTTAATAATGAAGATAAAATAAGTGTTTTTGTGACAGATTTTTTACTTGATGAAGGACCGTCAAGCAAAATAAAGCCACAAACATCACACTCTGATATTACATATGCAATTTCTGAAAATGGCAATGCATGGGCTCAAATGCAATTTATTAAATGGTTTAAAAATAATAATCAACTGGAAATTATCTCAGTTGAACATACGCTACCATTTGGATATGGATGTCATTTAAAAAATGGTTGCCAAAAGCAAATTTATTATATGATTTTTACTCCTGCCAAATTAGTAGGTATGAATAAGGATATGGATGGATATGTAGAAAAAATAAAGGATCTTGAGAACACAGATTATTTAAAAATAAATCCTTTGAATTTTGGCTTTACAAATAACCACCCAACTGGAGTTGGTGAGGTTGATTATGATTTTAGTGCTTCAAATAGAGGTGTACAGCCAATAATTATTAATGAAAACGGTAATGACTATAAGGTTCAATTCGTTGCTTTAAATATCCCCTCTATGAAGGACAGGATGCAGCAAGATAAAGAATTTATAAGTTTCACTGATGTAACATTGATTAACAACTTATCTCTTCTAGATAGAAATAGCAATAATTCATCCCCTTTTAATATTAATGTTAGTGCTGAGTTTTATGATGTTACTGATATGTTTTATCAATTATGTTCAATTGATAAATCGCTTTTAGGAGCTTCAATGACTTTCGATACTGATAGTTACCCTGGCAATTTACAAGATTCTGGTGGCACGAATGTAAAAATGATTGGGCCAAGGACAAAGATTGTAAAGGATTATTTTGCATATAATAATCAAGATCATTCAATAATTATGAATAAAACTACTTTACAGGCAGATCAAGCAATGTTTGGGCCTGATGAATTAACTGGTAAACTTTTTCTATGTGATTTATTAGTAAATGAAAATGATTTTAATTTTGAATACTATACGAATGAGGCACTTGAATGGACATTTTATCAAAAGAATAGCGGGAAATATTTAACAAATGATGCCCTGAGAGAAAGTCTAAATTTAGCTTTAGAGAGTACTGCAAGCGATTATCAGACTAAGATTGTCTATTCATACCTTATTGCATTAAATGATAACAAATAAAAACAAAAAACAATGAAAAAAATAACTACATTATTAGCGATACTTTTAATTAGTTCGCCAGCACTTTTAGCTGCCACTTCTGTAACTGTAGCAAATATTAATTCAGTTATTACTGAGATATATATGCAAGCAGGATTTTTGGGAATAATATTTGCCATACTCACTATAATAATAGTGTCTACTACGGATTACGATTTAGTTGATAGTAGAATTAGAAAACAAAAAGATGTATTAAAGAGAAGAATTATTTTCTTCTGCTTTCTTCTTCTTCTTCCAATCTTTTGGTTTTTCATGATAGGATGGAATTTTGATGCCAATGCATGTAAATTAATTATATATAATTGGGATCCGAATGCACAATGGTTAGGGCAGAGATTATTATCGGCTTATAAGGTTGCCGGAACTTCAATCTTGAGTGGTTGCTTTATTGTATTTTATGTGCTTTTTGCATGGCTTTTTGCAAAGTTTTCGAATAGATATAAATCTTGGATAGTAATATATAGTAACCATAAAATATTTGGTCAATTTTCATTAAATAAAAAAAATAAATAATTATGAGTATAGATACGACAAGAACAAGTAAGTATTTTCTAGTTTGTGCTGGAGGTACTGGAATGAGGTGTTTGCAATCATTTATTAATATGTGCTCTGTTGGAATGTTTGCAGGTCAAACAATAGATGTATTATTGCTAGATACAGATGCTGAGAATAAAGACAAGAAGAATACAGAGAATTTAATCCAGAAGTATTCAAAATTAATGCATAATAATGGAGAATCAAAGAGTAATAAGGCAGGGGAGTTTTTCTCAGCTAATATTAACTTATATACTTTTATCCCAGATTATTCTAAGGAAACAACAAAGAGATTTACTCTTATTTCTGAAATAGAGAAAGGAGATCCTTTAGTAAATAAGAGATTAGGAGACTTATTCTATGAGGAACCAGTTCAGGAATTTGATTTATCCCATGGATATAGAGCTCAAACTCACCTAGGGTCCTATCTTATGTATCATGCTTTTATTGATGAAATAAGAAAAGCAAATTCAAATGATGATTATAAATATTCTAGTGAGTTATACAAGTTTGTAGATAGAATAAGAGAGGCAAATAATGAGGGTGAAGCTCGTATATTTTCGTTAGGATCTACATTTGGTGGTACTGGAGCTTCTTCTATTCCAGTTATGCCAATTGCAATTACTGATGCTGCAAAGATTATTTCAGGAGGAATGGTTCAAATGGACAATTTATTTTATGGCGCATCTTTATTAAGTAATTATTTTACATTCCCATCACCATCTGATGCTCATAAAGCAAAAGACGGGATTATTGCTGATGCACAATTTTTCCCATATAACTCTGCTGCAGCTCTTATGTACTATATAAAGAATCAAACTATTCTAGATACATATAAGAGATTCTATATTTTAGGATGGGGTGAATTTAATAAAATAAATACTGCTGACTATAAGATGAAAATTAGTGGTGCTAAAGAAGGTAAAACTGCTACCGGTGGTAAAAAGCAAGAGAATCCTGCTCATATTTTAGAGTTTATGTGTGCTTTTGCTGCAAAACATTTCTTTGAAAATGGTAAAGCGGATGATTTAAAAACTATTAGCAAAACAGAAATGGTATTTAAAGGTATTGAAGCTATGAGTAAAGGAGATGAAAAGATACCAGTTATTAATTTTGATGATTTAGTTGCAAGTCCTAAGGGAACAAGTGAAAAAGGAATTGATGATCAATTTAAAGAGAATCTATATGCATTTATGGCTTTTAGTAGTTTATTGCAAGAAAGATATAAAGGTAGGACTGAAAACTTTTTAAGTGATCTTTCAACTTATAATTCAACATATAGTTTAACTGAAATGCAAATAGAAGCATTAGATCATCATTGTTCTTATTTTGCAATGAGAACTGATACTCATGATGGGGATGAAATTAATATACCTGGTTGGTTTCCGCAAATGTGGCACTCATTAAATGAAGCTCCTGAGGGGACATTCTTAGGTATCGATCCTCTTGTTTTTGGAAAAGCTATTCATAAGGAAGATGCTAAGTGGATGCCTAAATGGCACAAATTGTATACTGAAACTGCTAATGATAACCCATTTGATGTGTTTGTCAAAAGATTTAAAAAATTAAATGGCAGCAAAAATGGTGCAACCTATGAAGAGTTTATTAATGATATCAGAAATACATTCAGAAGTTTCTCAGAAATTACGATAGACCCTGATGAGAATAAGATAAAATCAGAAAATTTAGAAGAACAGTTAAATTAATTTAAAAAACTAATAAAATGGCAAAAGCAAACAGAGTTCCATTACTCTCAAAAAATAAAACAATCTCAGATGGAGTAGTAAAATCTCCAGATTCTTGGAATAAGTTGGAGCAAGTAGAAAATTATGTTGAAAATATTGACCTTCCTGGTTTAAATACAGAAACAGGAGATGTTTTTTCAATCTTAACAGCAGTTCCATCACCATGGGCAAGAGGATATATGATGAATAGCGCATTAGTTAGACCTTATTTTACTGATGTTTTTCAAAAATCTGGTGTCTGTAAGGATGATCTAGATGGTATGGATACGCTTTATTCAGCTTTACAAAATGAATGGAAAGGTTTAGTTGCTGCAATTGCGTTATATGGATCAAGAATAGAAATAGAAAAGATCGTATTAGAATATACTGATGATTTAAATTATGATGAAACTACTGAAGCTAATATACTAAAGGATGTTGAGAATGTATATCAGATTAAAGGTGCCTTTGGTAATATGCTTTTTAATGAAGCAAGGGTTTGGGCAGATAGAAATAGATCAAATAATGAATACAATCCACCATATTTTCAACTAATAAAATTAGATGGAACATTAATTGGAGCTACTAATCCAAAATCCTTAGTATATCCAGCCGCTGGATATAAGAAGGTTGAGGACTCTCTTATTCCTTTTTTTAAAAGGGGTAGATTTACTGACCCATTACATCACCTAAAACCAGAGGAACTTGATAAATTATATCATTATGTTGGTGAGGTTAAAAAGAATTTAGAAAAATATGATAAGCTTTTTACTAAATCAGAAGTTAATACAATTAACCTTAAAGTATTCCTTTCTGAATGGAGACAAGAAATTAAAAAATACATTGAATTTAAGCATAAAGATTATTCTTTAAGAAAAATAGGTGTGCTAGATTATTTCCAAGAGTTTAAAGCCCCTTTTGATGGTGTGTTTAATGTTGATATGAAGATATACAAGTCTGGTGGTAAATACCTAACTACAAATGTTACTGGTAACCTTCCTGAATTAAACCCTGATCAATTATTACTTGATACTCAAACAACTGAACTAATTCTATTGCAAAAAGATAATTTTAACGACTATCTGTCTACTGCTATGTCTGCAAGTTGTGATGATGGCCATAAATATGTATTCAGTTTACCTCTTAGTCCATTAGGACTTTCAGAGTTTTATAGTAATTTAAATACACTATTAGACTATGGAAAGGGAGATAAAAATATTAAGGCTAAGTACTTCAAAGAAACTAATGATGTTGAAGTCTCACTTGAAGTTGAAATTGATGGTCAAATGACCCCATTTTCAAAACGATACAAAGTAAGAAATATTGAAAACCCATTAGATACAAATGTTATCTTATGGCCAAATTTTATTGCGCCATCTTGGTCTAATTATTATATGTATTCTGAATTAGTGCATAATGATAAAGATTTAAAAGCTATTCCATTAATTTCAGATAAATCAGATTACGAGCAGTTGTTATTTGATAATAAAGAAAAGACACAACTGTACTATCTAACGGAAGATATTGATGGTAGAGATAATTATCATAAAAGAAAGTCTAAAGCCTTACTTAAAATTAACTATGACAGAGAAAGGCTAAAAGAATGTGAACTTAAGTATGAGATTTATTATTCAGACGTTCCGTTTAAAGGTATTGAATTAAGAGCAAATAACGGTAGTTATACAGATTTTAATTGTGGATATATATTACTAGATAATACAAAAGTAGATGATAAAAAGGGTATTATGAATCTAGAAAGAAAGGAGTTAGCACAAGCAGATGTTGCTATCGATTTTGGTTCAACAAATACTACTATTAGTTACCGTAATAGGGATAATGATCAATCAATCATGACTTTAAATAATAGAAGAAGATTTCTATTAGGCAAAGAGAGTAATGATAATCTAAAGTTTGCTGAAGCACATGAATTATTTTTCTTCCAAAATGATGCGCAGGATAAATATGTAAGATCAGCTTTATTATTAAATAATAATTTTAGATTAAATACTCCAGATTTAGCTGCTAGCGAAGAAATTACTGGTGGGTTTCCAATTTTTGAGAATAATTTAGATATAAAAAGTGGTACTGATGAAGAAATTAATTTAACTATAAATGGACAAAATGAAACGTTATTACATGATTTAAAATGGAGACGATTGGATCAACATGTTAAGAATAAAAAAGCATTCTTAAAAATGTTATGGCTATATCTTAATGCAGAACTTTTTTCTTCCGGATATAAACCAACAGGACTTTCTTGGTCATATCCTACATCTATGCCAATGGATGTAAGAAAGTCATTAGAAGGAATCTATAGAGAAATGCTTAAGAAGATTCAGCCAATTAATGGCAATATTACTGAAATGGCAAATATTAATGATGATGAGAACGAACGTACTCATGTAATGTCGGAAAGTAAAGCTGTGGCAAATTACGCACTAGCTGGAGGTGGTGTAAGTGTTTCAACTGACTCTATTATGATTGGTTTTGATATTGGAGGAATGACATCAGATATGTTTATCTTAATTAATGACCCAGGAGATGCAAGAGCTACGTTAGCTAGGCAAACATCTGCTAAGTTAGCTGCAAATAGATTATCAAAAGCAGTGAGTATGTCTAAGGATTTACAAAAGTGTATATCGCACTTTTCCGATTCAAATAGTTTAGGAATTAAGTCGTTGTCTAATTTTAAATCAGATGCTTCAATGTTCCTATTAAATATTCTATTTGATATCATTGAGAATGATCCATCTTTAGAAAAGGCATTCTATGATCAATGTTGGAATCCTGATAATGATCAACTAAATAGATCAGAAACAAGGGGTATGTTAGCAATAGCATCATACATATCTGGATTATTGCTTTTCCATGCAGGACAGAAAGTGAGATCATTAATTGAAAATAAGGAACTTAAACTTAAGACATACAATATTAAATATGGACATTACGGTAAAGGTGGGAAATTATTTAATTGGTTGCCTTCTGGTCTTAATCAATTAGAAGCTGAGAAGTATTATGAAGATTGCTTTAAGTTGGGAGCATCTATGCCTGGAGAAAGTCTAGAGGATGTTCAATTTATTAAATCATTCTCTGATTTTAGTATTAATAATGAGAGCAAACAAGAAGTTGCTTTAGGCTTAACTACACCGCTTTCTAGATTGGTCAATGGTAAAAATATGCAAAGTGAGATTATTGGTGAGGTTGGTTATAAGTTTAACGGTAAGGAAATGAAATGGAATGATGTTATAACTCCTGATATGATTTTTGAGTTTGGTGAGAAATTAGAATTCCCTACTGATACTGAGTTAGCAAGATTCAGATTATTTATGGACAGATATTTGACAGTAGTACAAGACTGGGATATATTTAAGGTTGGATCTATAAACAAAGATATAGATCTTTTTGCTGAGCGCAAGCTTGAAAACTATGTGAAAAAAGATGAGGACTGGATTGCAAATAGCCATCAAAGATTCGAAACTGATGAGGATGGATTTAAGCATACTGCATCACCATTTTTATATCAAGGAATGTGTTTCTTAGATGAAGTCTTGATCACTAAATTATATCCTAATAAAGAAAAGAAATAAAGAAAAATTAATTAAATATTTAAGAATTGGTTTTATATTATTATATTTTCTTAAGATGATAAATAGGAATTATTTTTTAACAATTATACTAATATTTACTTTAATTGGCTGTAAAACAAAAAATCAAAAACAAGATCTAGAATCATATTCATTTAAGAATATTCCTGAAAAATTGCTTTACTTTCCAAATGATTCATTAGCAGATCAGATTATTAAACATACTGCATTTTCATTAGCTTATTCTGAGAAGCATGAACAGGCCTCTTGGGTCCAGTATAAACTATATAAATCAAATCTAGAATCACTACAAGTTCTTAGAAATAATAAATTCAGGCAGGATAGTAAGGTATCTACAGGCTCTGCTAATTTAAATGATTATAAAAAAAGTGGTTATGATAGAGGTCATATTGCGCCTTGTGCTGATTTTAGATATAGCAATACAACAATGTTAGAATCATTTCTAATGAGCAATATGTCACCACAACATCCATCTTTTAATAAAGGCAAGTGGAAAGTATTAGAGAATAGAGTTAGAGAATATGCTTTAAGATATGATAGTTTACTTATAATTACAGGTCCTGTGCTTTATTCTATTAATCATCATGCTACAATTGGTGAGAATAATGTTACTATCCCAGAATTTTATTTTAAGATTATCTTTGACCTGAAAGAATTTACTTCTGTTTCATATTTGATGCCAAATATTAAGATTGAGAATGCTATTGATAATTATATAGTGTCTATTGACAGCATTGAGTCAGTAACTAAAATTGATTTCTTTTACCCTGATACTAGTTGTAACTCTTGTAATGAAGAAAAGTTAATAAATAAAGATTTCTAAATGAAGAAAATAGTTATAAAGATGTCAATATTTCTACTTACTATTAGTTTGGGGTATTCTCAGGGAGTAATTAATTCTGAAAAATTATTTAATTCTGATGTTGAGAAATTTTATTTTATCCTTTCGCCCACAATTGATATTCAGAGTGGTAACTCAGAAGTTTTTGAAACTGGGCTACAGTTCTCATCATTATATAAGATTACTCAGAGAAACTGGTTAAAAGGGACGGCTGGTGTAGATATTATTAGAGAGGAAGGAGAGGATGTTTCAAATGATAAATTTCTTCAATTAAGACATACTTTTAGTATTAAAAAGTGGATTCATACTTTTACCTTTTATCAGTTGCAAAATAGTTTTAGTTTAGGTGTGAAAAAAAGAGAGCTTTTAGGCTCAGGATTAAGGATAAAGTTACTTAAGAAGGAAGATGTAGCTTTAGATATAGGGGTTGGTGTAATGATAGAGAGTGAGGAATATAACTCTGATATACCAATTGCTGAAAAGAATAGAATAACGTCAATGATGATTTTTAAAAGGAATATTAATTCTATTGAATTTAAAAATACCACTTATTATCAACCATATATTATTAATGTTTGGGATTTTCGCTTACTAAATGAACTTGATTTAACATTTAGTATTAATGATTGGCTTGATTATGAGGTGAACTATATAATTAGATATGATAATGAACAGCCCTCTTTTCTAGATAAACAGCTAGATCAATACATAACATCAGGCTTTAATATAAAATTTACTAAATAATGAGAAAGTTTATTCTTCATATTATAATACTAATATCAATAATTAAGGTTCAAGGACAGAATGATACCAATACTGTGCTTAATGATGCTATTGATTTACAAAAACATTCAAATTTATTTTTTTGGTTTGCTACTGAATCTGAGAACCAGCTAAAATACTACTTACGTGCTGAGGAGTATGCTGAAGAGTCTAATCTTATTCTAGATATGAACCAAGATAATAATCTAAAGTTTGACTCTATTAGATTTATTAATCAGAGTCTGATAAATAATATTGCTGAGATTAAAGTTATCAATTCAGATAACATGAATGGGAGATTCCCTTTATTTAATCAGATAATGGGGGTGACGCCTCATAATGTCTTAATAGATCATGCAAATGAATTGTGTATTGAAGATGCAGTAACAATGGTTGGGAATCATTTAAAGGGAAGTAAAACAGTTTTTAATCTGCCATATTTTACAGTAATTGAGTCAAATTATGCAGATGAAGGAATTGATGAGGTCATTAGACAAGTAACAGTTCAGGAATCAAATCATTATATTATTCCAAAATTTGAATTATATGATATTATAGGTTCTAAAAAAATAAGCCTTGATAATATAGATTATTCTAAACTATGTAATGCACTTGATGTTAGTAAGATTGGTGTTATTAATGTTAACTTAATTGACTCTGTTGATGGCATATATTGTAATTCTGCTACTTTTTCAGAATTCGATTTAAAATCAAATAAAGTAAATAAAATAGCATACTCAGAAGCATTTAAATATGATGTAAAACAGAATTTTAAATCCAAGAAATTATTTTTTATCTTCTTCATTCTTTTTTTGTTATTTATCTTAATACCCTTCAAAGGGTTCTTAAAGATAGATTGGAGGCATTATTTGTTAGCGTCAATTTCAATTTCTTATTTAGTAACATTTCTTTTAATGTTAGGGTTAATGACTTATCCAATAATGGGAGGTGATTATTATCTTGAATATAATTCTTTAGCTTGGAGAGCAATTACCGCTATAATGTTTTCTATTGTTCCTATAGTTTTGACTTATATTGGTATTATGAAGTTAAAGTTTTTAGTAGAGTCAGTAAATAAACCTTCAAGTATAATTGCAATTATTTATGGTGTATGTATATCATCATTCATGTTCTTTGTTTCTTTAGAAATTTTTGAAAATGGGTATACTGCATATTTATATAATTATCTTTTAATATTGTTAATTTTATTAATTCCTTCTCAATCAAGTGGAAGGATAGCATCTAGGTTGTTAATTAATAATGAAAAGGTAAATATAATTCCATTAATATTTAACTTGCTAGCAATTACTTTTATTTTTTATAGTTCTTTAATAAACCAAACTATTATTGAGGTACTTATCATAATATTCCCAGTTACTATCTTAAGTATTATTTCTTTCTATTTTGATGAAATTCTAAATACATTTAGAAGGTTTTTTAAAAAATCAGAAGCTATTGAAGTTAATTCTCTTGAGTCTCCAATGTATGTTGAACCTGAAGAATTTGAAAATAAAACATCTTTTGAGAATTTATTTTCAAATAAAATGCTTAAAATAAATCTTGTTTTTGGTGAGAAGGGTACTGGAAAATCAAGATTGATTGCTGAGATAGAGAGACTACAGGAAGAAAGTGTGAAAATTTATTATGGTGATTGTGATCAAGAAACAAGTGTTATTGATTACGAACCATTTGTTGAGGCATTTCAAAGTGTATTAGGAGCTGGCACTTTTGCTGAACAGTCATCCAAAGCAAATATGTTAAGTAGTAAATTATCTGAATCTGGACTTTTAGATGTTGTCCCTGGAGGAAAAGTTTTAGATGTTTTAACAAAAGTGGAGGAAGATACAATTAGAGATTACAAATTTATTATTAAAGAAATAACAAATCATCTAAGGAAAATGGATAAATCAGCAATGATAATTATTGATGATTTGCATAATATTGATGAAAATTCCTTAGAATTATTAAGTAACCTGATTTATGAGATTGGTATTAATTATAATGATTATAATAATGTGTCTTTCATAATAACTACTACTGATAACTTTAATGATGAATCTGGAAATCTTGATTTTATGAAGGAGCTAGAGTCAAATAAGATTATTAAGTCAAATATTCTTTATAATGATTTACTTGAAGATTATTCAAATTTTTCTAACAGATTCTTAAAAAATATGCATTTAGAATATGAGTCAGAAATGAGAATCTCAGAATTTCTACAATATCATGAGTTAGAATATCCTTTACATATCTTAGAGGCTACTAAATTAATTGATACTTATAAGATGTTTAATCATTCAGGTAAATTGTCATTAAATAAGAATATTGACTTAATGAGTCTTCCAATTAATAAAGTAATTTCAGGTATTTATCAAGATAAAATAGAGAGTCTAGATGCTGAGTTGTTTACTATTATGGAATGTGCTGCTTATATTGGTAAAACATTTGAAGCCAATGTAATTGTTCATATTATTGGAAAGGATAGGTTAGAAATTCTTAATAGACTAAGAGAAGCTGAAGATTTAGACTTTATTAAAGACAAGAGTGATGAGGATGATATTTATGAGTTTACATCCAGGTCACTTATGAAAGAGATAAGAAATTTTAGTGTAAAGAAAAAAGGAGATTCAGATATTACTGTTTCTCAAATTGTAAAAGAATATAATGATAGAATTATTAATTACTTTTATGAAATTGATGATTTTGATATTCAGAAACTTGATATAAATTTACTTATATCATTAGCAAACAGATCATTTGAGAATAATTTCTACAGAAAACAATATAATAAAAGATGTGTAAATCTTAATCAAGCTGCTGCAGAAAGAACATTTGCATTGGGTAAATTTAAGGACTCTTTAAAGATGTATTTAAATTTGTATAAGTTAGCTTGTCGCTTTGACTTGGAGGAGATTAAATTAAATTGTATTTCTGTTATTGTAGAGTGTTATTTAGAAATTGGTGAGGTAAAGAAGGCTCTTGGATATGAAAGTGAATTAAAAAACTGTGCTTTTAATGGTGATGCGGAAATTAGTAGAGATTTATTACTTGCAAGGTTGTTTAATAATTCATCAAGAGAGACAGAGGCATTTGATATTTTAATGAAAATTCAAGATACAGCTAGTGTAAATTATAAACAGAAAATACAGTTAAGTTTATTATTAGCTGAAATTTATGATTATAGAGAGGAAGATAATCTTGCTCTCAATATTTATCAAGAGATCCTTGAAGATGGAAATCTAAATAAAACATCACGAGCTTTAGTTTTAAGTAAAATCTCTGACATTCACCTTCAACATGGGAAAATTAATGAAGCAAATGTTCATGCATCTAAAGGTTATAAGTTAGCTCTTGAGCAAAAGAATGAGAATTTACAATCTAACCTGTTGTTCGAGTTACTTCGTATCTCTATAAGACTCGGTAATTCTACTGATTTTAAGAACTATAGGGATAAGATAGTAACTTTAACTAAAAAGTCGGATATTAATATTCAGAATCAGTTTTCATTATTATTAAGTAATTTTATCCTTTTAAATAACAATAAATATGAGTCAAGTCGTTTAGAAAGTGATATTTCTAGATTATTCAAGATGGTAAGGTATAATAATGACCAACATAAAGATAGTCAAATTTTCATCTTTGAAATCATTAATTTATTGCTAAATGATAGTAGTGAAATTTGTTTAGAAAAGGTAGAGAACTATATTTCTACACATAAACTTAATGAAGATGTAAGAGTTGAGATTATATTAGGGTTATTGTATACTGATTTGTCAATTTTACAAGGATCGAGTGATTTTACATATTTTGACAGAATTGATTTTACAATAATTAAGGAAATACCAACTTTACTACCAAAGTTTAACTTCTTACTTGCCTTAAAAGATGGAGCAGAGATTCATGAAGCATCAATAAAATACCTAGAAGATATAAAAGATTCTGATATTTATTTTATGGCAGAAGAATTGCCTTTTAGTATTAAATTAAGCAATAATAAGGTGCTGATAAATGAAGTTTTAACTAAATATTTTTTAACTGATAAAATAAATCATTATTTAAACAATGCGATTAATTAAATTAAATATTAGTGCCTTTGTCCTGATAGTTTTGTCTTCATGTGTGGGTAATTCTAGTCAAAGTTCAGTTAATATTACTTCTAGTGTAGATGACTTTGAGACTCAGGAAATATCTAAAATTAAAGAAACAGAAGATGTGAGTGTAGTTCTTTTTGAGAATAATTATCAAAAGTTAAAATTATCAAAAGGAATTAATACAAAGCAGAATGAATATTATCCAGTTCCAAATTCTGATGGTTCTATTTTATATTTTGTTGGAATGGATAGAACAGGGCAGTTTACTGCTAAAATAGATTTTACTGTAACTAAGAATTATGGTGGAGAGGATATTTGGTTTAGCATAAGAGAAAATGGTATTTATACTGATGCAAAGCCTTTGAAAAGTTTGAATGATAATAATCATCAGGCTGTAACAGGAATCTTAAATAATGATTTATTAGTTTATGGTATTTATGAAGAAGCATATAAAGTTGATGGATCTGGAACTGATGCAGGGTTTTATAATGGAGATATTTTTAAGATAAATATAAATACAAATAAATTAGAGCATTTAGGTCAACCAATAAATTCTATCTTTTTTGAATCTGATGCATATATTACTCCAGATGGAAATACAATTTTATTTGTTACTGACCACAATCCTGTCTTAGGATCTTATCATCAGAAAGGATGGAATTATAATAATTCATTTTGGGGGAATACTGATATTTGGGTAAGTGAAAAAGTTGATGATTATTGGAACGAACCTATTAATTTGGGAGAAGTAATAAATACAGAATTTGGAGAAAGAACACCTTATTTGAGTTCTGATAAAAAGAAAATTTATTTTTCATCTAATGGTCATATAGGATATGGTGAGCAGGATGTTTTTGTGTCTGATAGATTGGATTTGAATACTTGGACTTCTTGGAGTAAACCAAAGAACCTAGGAGAAGGAATAAATGGAGAATATAATGATTGGGGATTTAAAGTTTATGATAATGAAACAAAAGCAATGCTGGCATCAGAAACTAAATTACCATATAAAGTAGATGCAAGGCTTTTAGGTGGTGGTAATGGAGCTATTAGAGAACATAATCTTAGAAATGGCTATAAAGTTGAGGGCAAACAATCTGCGAGTTTTAATTACGATTGCAGAACAGATATATACTATGTTGATATGATTAATAAATTACCCGTTATTACAATTGAAGATATGTTGTTTGATTTTAATAAATATACAATCAAGTCTTCTAATAACAATATTTTAGATAGGTTGACTGAAGTGATAAATGACAACAAAAAATATAAAATTCAAATTGTAGGGCATACCGATAATGTGGGAGGTAAAGAATACAATCAGAACTTATCAGAAAAGAGAGCCGAAACAATTTTTAATGCACTAATTCAAGCTGGAGTTAGTGCTGATAGAATGAGTTTTTCAGGTGAAGGTGAAGAAAAGGCTATAGTTGAGAATACAACTGATGTAAATAGAAAAAAGAATAGGAGAGTTGAGATAATTTTTAAAAATAATTAATGGATTTATTAACTTTAGAAAACCTAATAACACTTGCAATGCTTACCTTACTACAAGCTGTGTTAGGTTTAGATAATTTACTGTATATAGCATTAGAATCAAAAAGAGCAGAAGAACAACAACAAGCAAGAGTTAGAAAAATAGGAATTGCAGGAGCTGTAGTTTTAAGAATTTTACTTCTATTTATTTTAATTAGGGTAATCTCTTATTTTCAGGATCCTTTATTTTTATTTGATGGATATATTTTTTCAGGAAATTTTAATTTACATAGTATAATTGTACTCTTAGGTGGAGTTTTTATTATCTATACAGCAACTTCAGAGATTTTTCATATGTTATCATTCGATAATACAGTAAATGATGCTAGAGAACCTAAATCTACTAATGCAATTATTTTCTCAATAATACTAATGAATTTAGTCTTCTCATTTGACTCAATTTTAGCCGCTATGGCTCTTACAGATATTTTTACAATCATGGTAGTGGCAATTGTTATTGGAGGATTACTCATGATTTACCTAGCTGATAAGGTAACTGAGTTTTTAAAGAAGAATAGAATGTTTGAAGTGCTTGGGTTATTTATCCTTTTTATAGTAGGTATTATGTTATTGTCAGAGGGAGGTCATATAGCTAATATGCATTTATTTGGGAATGAAATAACACCTATGAGTAAAACAACATTTTACTTTGTAATTGGCGTACTGATAGTTATAGATATAGTGCAAAGTAGATATCAAAAGAATATTAAATAAAAAATAGTATGAAATTTGATATTCAATGGGATAGTTAATGTTGATTGATAATTTAAAATATATATTTATATGAGACAATTATTAGGATTATCAGTGATAGGAATAATTATATGGAAATCTTATACATCTGCAGAATTGTTGTTGAGCTCTTTTCCAGATATCCCTTGGTGGTCATTTATTGTATATTTATTGATAGTTTATTTTTTAATTAGATATATCTTTAATAAATATGTTGATTCTACACAATGTGAAAAATGTAAAAAGTTAATAATCAGAAAGGCTCCTCCAAAAAAAAATGCAAATATAGAAATAGAGTATTTATCAGTCACATATAAGCATTCTAATGCTGATGGATCTAGAGATAATAGGTATAAAAACAATCCAGCTCATAAAATTTGGAATGACAAAGTTACATGTGATAAGTGTGAACATATTACTATTACTGAAAGAAATACTAATGATGGATTTGGTTGGGCATTTTTCTTTGTTGCATTAATATTAATTTGTGCTGTTTATTTTCTATTCTTTTCAGCAGGTAAAGAAAATTTAGAATTTGAGCATGAGATTATTAATGGTGTAGAGCAAATAGTAACAATTGATCTAAATGTAAGAGAAAAGCCATCTAGTTCTGCAGAAATACTTGAGGTTTTATCTAAAGATTCTAAGGTAATAGTTTCTGATGAATTAATAAAAGGCTGGGTATTAGTTGCGGATAAAGACACTAATGAAATTGGCTATGTTTTCGCAAAATATGTTAAGGAATAACTAAAAATTAAAGAAATGGCAAAAGAAATAACAACAACAGGTTCAAAAAAGTTAAAAACATTAATGAAAGAATTTAATGAGCAATATTCTTATTTACGTTTAGGGATTTATGATTTTTCAGCTAAGGAGAAGGTTTTATCTGGAGAGGAGATAAATAGTTTAGATATAGAAAAAAGACTATGTGATGTAAGGACTAAAGTAGGTGATGGGGAGATTACTATTACTGGAAATAAATTTATTGGAAATTTGGAAAAAGAGTTTGAGAAGATTTTTGGGCTTTATGTACAGGTTTGTTATACAAGTAGTAGTGGTGATAGGTTTTATTCCTCTGGGTTTGAAAAATTGCCAGAAGGGATTACTGAAGATGATTTAAAGAATCCTGAGATAGTAGCATTATTAGAGAATTTAAATGATGATAGAAAAACAATATATGCATTTAATGAAATGAAAAGAGAAGAAGGATGTAAGAAAGGAGAATGGAAATAAGATATTAAATTAACCTAAAAGAAGAATTATGAGCATTGATAGTAAAAAAAGGCAAATCGAGTCAGAAAAACACAGAATAGAGGTTTTAAAGAAAGGTATAGCTGGATATAAAGATGATATAAAAGATTACAGGGAAGATAAGAAAAGAGATGCTGAACGTTATCGAGATAGAATTAAGAATGCTTCTTCTGCATCATCAAAACAATCTTATAGAAACAGCAAGAGACACTCTGCAGATAATTATGCTAGAAAAATTAATAGCAAGAAAAATGATATTGATAGAAAAAAGAATGCAATAAGAAGACATAGAGATAGAATATCTGACTTAAGAGAAGATATTAAACGGTTAAGAAAAAGATAATTATGTATAGTGAAAAGATCGAAAAATTAATAAATTACCTCCTATTTTAATAATGAGTACTTATTCAACAAACTACATATCAAGAGAGGAACTTAAAGAAGTTGAAAACTTTGCTGATAAGCTTTTTGAAGGACTAGGAATAGATATAGCTTTTACTAACCATTTTTATGAGAGGTTAAATGACCCTAGAAACGGACAACAAATAACTGAAACTGAGCTAAGAGATATGTTTAGGGATATGTTTCTTAAGATTGGTGATAATTTATCAGAAATGAAAATTGATACTGAAGCAGTTATTAATGATGTATCTTCCAATTTAAACATTCCTTTTGTATTAGTATATGATAAAAGAAATAATGAAGTCGATTTAGTAAGTAAAACGATAATGAGAAAACATGATTTTAAGACTTACACTAAGAAATTTAAAATATAATGAATCGTAAAAAAATAATTATAAACGTATTATACAGGATGATTCATCTGTAATTTATTTTACGGCATGCCTAATAATAGCACTTGTTCTAGGAAATATTATATCTGCTTTTTGGGTTTTATTTTTAGTAATGTAATCTACATCAAATAATAGAATATAATTAGCTGAGTATTCTTTTAGCACTCCAACATATTCTTGTTTTTTGTCGTCAATTATTTGCTCTAAAATAACTAATTTACCAATGTAGTTCTCCCATATTGGCTGATGGCTTTCCCCTGCATAATTATTCAATGAATTATCTTTAAATGATCCAATAAGTTTATCTTTATTGGAATCACTCATTTTAGATTTCTTCATAACAGTACCTGCAACTTCTAAAAGTGCATCTTTTACAATATTAAAGAAGATGACTATCTTTCTGCCTAGACGTTTAAAAAAAATAGGATTTACAAGTTTCAGTAAATCTTTTTTTCTTTGTAATTGTTCCACTTCATTAATCTGATCAGCAAAATGAATAAGTCTACTTATCGAATTAAACTCATATTTATAAAGTATGAAATTTGATTTATTATAATCTATTCCATTTATATTTTTAGGATGTTTTTTTGTAAATTGGACTTCTATGCAATTGGATTCTATATTAAAAATACCCCAACAATCTTTATTGTCTATTCTTATAATATGAGAATGTAATCCTTGGAAATATTTTAAACACCTATCTTTGTGTCTACCTTTTATAAATGCACCAATAACTCCAGTAGCTGAGATAATTATTATAGAGAGTAAAAATGAGTCCATTATACGATAGATATATAATAAACACTTCCTAAGAACATAATATACATACCAATTACTAAAATAGTTCGGTAAATATTAATATCTTTTATCCAGTAAATAAAGGTGATTATTATGGTAAATAGTAATAATAAAACAGCTGAAATAAAAATAAGGATATTATTAGAATATGAGGGTATCGGTATTTCATTAACATTATTAACTAGTAAATAAATCAATACTGGCAATCCAATACCAATACAAATATCAAAAATATTACTGCCATATGCATTTGAAAATGAATCTTTATAGTTTTCATTTTTAGCATCTTTCACTGATAAAATGGTATCTGGAATACTTGAAGCTATAGCAGTTATAAAGAAAGTAATAAAAAACAAGTTAATATTAAAATACTCTGCTAACTCTTGACTGCTTTCTACTAATAATTGGCATGAAAATGAAATAAGAATAACAGATATCAGAATTAACCCTATTGACTTAACTTTTGTATTATATTTTCTAGCATTGAACAAGCCAATACAATCCAGATTTATAATTTTTAATGCAAGAGATCTTTGTTCAGAATTCAACATCTGTTTCTTTTTTATTTTGGATTGCAAAGTTATTTTTTTCTCAGTGCTACTTTCTGTCACTTTACTACGTTCATAAATAATCCAAAAGATATATATAATATATAATATTATTAAACAACTTGATAAAGCAATAGAAATCCCACCAAAATAAAGCCCTATTAATAATACGATTATAGTTATAATTAAAAATATGCCATCTTGTAAAATAATATCTCTATCTGTTGGAAATGATAACTTTCCTTGTTTATAATAAATATATAAAAAAGAAATAGTTGGTATTATTGCAATATTAAAAATAGAAGAACCTATAATTGTTGCAAATCCTGCTGAAAACCCTTGAACCTCTCCAATATAAAACAAGAAGAAAGCAGATATAAAAAGTTCAGGTAAAGAACTCGCAATAGCATTTACGGTAGGCCCCTTAATCCCTTCACTTAAGTTTCGAGTTAAAAAAGAAGCTGCAAAATCAAATGAACGACTTATTTTCCAAATAATATAAGTAGCTACAGTAATAGTTATTAATGAAAGAATCATGGCGCGAAAATAACAAAATGTATTTAAATTATAGCTACTCTATATCCTTTTTGGCCACTTTATTTACTAACAACATCTCATATCTTGTAATTGATGAATGGAGAGATTTCTGAGGAGTAAGAAAAATAAAAACCCACTCAATTGAGTGGGTTTATTATTGGTGGAGCTGGGGGGTATCGAACCCCCGTCCAAACAAGGAATTAAATAACTTTCTACATGTTTATCTTATTTTAGTTTTCGAAATTAGGTTGGAAATAAGCAATCCAAACCTAATCCTTAGCTTTTTAAAGTTTTGCAAGTTTATAAAAGCAATAAACCCACTATCCTGATTTTGATTATGTTTCAAGATTTATAGGAGACAGGAAGTCCTATAAAAGAAACAAAAGCTTACGTAATTATATAAATTAGGCAGCTAAA
>Ga0206679_10000540_pt1 | contig 31340 bp, 20 predicted proteins | sample M110012015metaG_FD_155464 | JGI IMG/M metagenome (GOLD analysis project Ga0206679, IMG submission 155464) | Ammonia-oxidizing marine archaeal communities from Monterey Bay, California, United States - M1 100m 12015 | ecosystem: Environmental > Aquatic > Marine > Intertidal zone | place: USA... | reverse complement strand
CGATGGCAGGGGAGCCGAGGTCGATGCCCTCTAGGCCCAACTGCAACCAAGAGGCGCGCCCTGGCTCGGGACCAAAACTGATCATTCCCTGCAGGTTGGTTTCGGTGGTGAAGGGCGCGCTGGATCCGTTTAAGTTCAGGCGCACCGTTCCGGCTTGCTCGGTCAGGCTGACCGGAGTGGCTTGGACCAGGACCTGTCCCGTGGCTTGGTTTAAATTCAAGTCCCCCGCGGCCCAGTGGAAGGACGTGTCCTTGAAATTTAGGCGTAGGTCGGTGGAAAGGCCCTCCTGCGCACGAACATTTTGCAGAACTAAGTCAAAGTCGATACTGCCGCCTTGGGGGTCGTACTCGGGCCGGATGAGGCGAACGGTTTCGATTCCCGAGAGCCCCTCGAGGCTGGTAAACAATTCGTCTCCCAAGTCGAATTGTTCTCCAGCAATGGAGAGCAGCATTTCCATCGGGACGTGTTGTTCGGGCGGAGACTGATCGATCCAGGGACCTCTGATACGGAACATACCAGCGACGCGTGCGGGTCCCGTCGGGTGCTGCCCTCGCAGATCGACCAGGGCGAGTTCTTCACCTAAGTAGTCCCCAGGGGTGAAGCCGTGCAGCACGAGGCCAGAGAGGTTTTTTACCCGAGCAGGGAATCCGGTGTTGCGCACACCGCCAGCTTTTAGGTTTGGGTCTCCGAAGTAGGCCGCGCTGGTTTGCTCGTGGGGTCGAATCACGATTAGGCGGGGAATCAAAATTTCCGGGCGCTCTCCCTTCCAGGCTCCCTCGGGTACGGTGAGCCAAGCCAAGGCTTGACCGCCCCCTTTGGGTTGCAGCATTCCCTCTAGGTCCGCAACGATTGCGTCGCGGCCAAAGAGGGGCAGAGCCTCTTGTTCCCAATCCATGCGCGGGATTTCAAGCCAGACCTCTAGGTCTTGGTCCGGAGATGCCCCGCCTCCTGTTCTGGCGAGGACAGTTGCCTGCAAATCCCCAAGCCCAAGGTTCGCGCGAGCGCTCAGACCGAGGCCTTCAATCTGGCCCTCGCCGCTGATACGCAAATCCCCATGGAGCGTTGCCTGCAGATCCAAGTTCCCGTCCACCGGAAAATCGGCGTTCGGCAGACCGAGGTCATTGGGGGGCAGGATCGCGTGTCCTTCGTTGAGCCCCAATTCAAGGTGCACATCCAAAGACTGATCTTTATCTCCGCGGACTAGGTCTGCGCGCAGCCGCACCGGCCCGCTGGCTTGCCAGGAAGCGAGCTGCTCGCCGAATTCAGTGGGCATCCAAGGTTGGTCCTGGAGCAGCTCCAACAGGATTCCGTCGCAGGCGGCCCGGGCTTGAAACTGGCTCTTATCCTTTATTGTGGAATGAAAAAGGAGCGGTGCATTCGTGGTTGGTGCGCCCTCTAGTTTGCCTTGAACGGTCCAGATGTCCCGGTGACTCTGGGCTCCCATGTCTAAGACCCCTAGGTTTGTCCATTTACCTTCTTCGGTGCGCACATGCAGTTCGACCCCATCCACTTGCAGCGGGGGCGTACCGGAGAGGGGCGCAGCGGGAGTCTCTTGATCATTGATCTGCGAGAGTTCTCCCAGGAACTGCTCCGAGAGAAGCATGGTTCCGCCTTCGGCCACAATCCCGTCGATTCCCAAACCCCGTTTGGCTTTCCACCCCACAAAGAGGCGCAGACGCTCGATTTCGAGGCGCCCGGTCTGGCCTTCGAGGGTGACCCCTTGCAGGACTAACTCGCGGCCGAGGGGCGCGAACCCGATGTCGCGCACTTTCACCGAGAGACTGGGCCCCATTCTGCTTTGCACCAGGCTCGTGAGGGCGTCGGTGGTCACGTTCGTGTCGACCAGCAGGCCCCAGGCGGCGAGCGCTAACAACACAAGCCAGCCGCCCAGCGCCATCAAGAGCCACGCGATCCGGCGACCGGGCCCGGAGGAACGGCTGCTCGTGGTGGGGCCTTTGGATGGGGGCGTTTGAGTCACGGAGCTAAGGATATAGCACGCGTATGGGGTAAGTCCTCGGGGAGAGTCACGGATGGGAAACTCTGCTTGCGAGCGTCGCCCGCCTGCGAAGGCAACCGCAAGTCCCCGCCTTCACGGGGCAGACGTACTACCCGCGGACCGATGGAGCATGATATCTCATAGGGTATCGTCCTTGCTCCGCGGGCCATCTGGTCGAGGGAGATGTGCTGGGTCCCTTGGGTTCCGATTAGGGTTACCTGATCTCCTACTTGCACCCCTTCAATTTCGGTTACGTCTAGGGTCACATAGTCCATGGATATACGACCGATGAACTGCGCCCGTTGGCCGCGCAGCAAGCCTTCGCCGCGGCCAGCCAAAGAGAACGGCACGCCATCCGCATATCCCACTGGAATGGTAGCCACTCGCGTCTGTCGGCGGGCGATGAAGTCGGGCCCGTAACCGACCGATGTCCCGTGGGGAATGTCCTTGAGCATTACCACTTGGCTGTGAAAGGAGAGCACCGGTTGAAGATCTCGCTGCTCTGCTCCGCCCGCCGCCGCAACTCCCAGGGCGGCGATTCCGATGCGCACGGTATTGCCCACCATGCAAGGTGCGGTGAAAAGCGTCGCCGAATTGAACCCGTGCACCCATCCGTGCCACGGTCCCCGGCGTTTGAGTTCGCGGTGCACCCGCTTGAGGTCATCCATCTGCTCAGAGGTCCTTGGAGACCACCCAGCCGGATCCACAACGTGGGTCATGAGTCCAACCATATCGATGTTGGGGGACTCATCGAGGGCATCGAGCAGGGCGTTTGTGCGCAGGCTGGGTACACCCAACCGGCCCATGCCCGTGTCCACATTCAGGTGCACTTGGGCGCGTACTCCCAAGCGTCCCGCCAATTGATTCAACTGCACGCAGCGGTCAAGGGTGTGCAGCCCGATGTGGATGTGCTCGCGCAGGCAGGCGGCCAACTCGGTCTCGATCACGGTGCCCAACACCAAGATTGGCAGTTTGATCCCCATGGCGCGCAGTTCCAGGGCCTCTTCTGAAGTCCCGACTCCTAGGGCACCGATGCCGCTTTTCAGGGCGTGGTGCGCAACTAGGGCAGCTCCATGCCCGTAGGCATTGGCCTTGACCACCAGCAAAACACGCGTGCCTGCGCCAGCCTGTTGTCGGATGACTTGCAGGTTGTGGGAGAGGGCATCGAGGTTGATCTCGGCCCATGCCCGATGGGGCTGCATATGGTGGTGCTGCACCCAGTCGAGGATAGTGCCCAGAGGCGCCCATTCAAGGCTTAGCGAGGTCCTAGCCTCTTTGTTTTCGGGTGACAGTGGGGATTTAGAGACCAGCAGCGGTCTCCCATTTCCCCAATATGAAGTGCCTGATCGGTTCCAGCCACCTATCTGCGCACTGCAAATGCGGCTCTAGCGCCTGTTCTTAAGCTAATAAACCGCCGATTGCTTTTCCTAAGACAGTTGACATGGGGATGGTTGGTCGCCACTCTCTCTGTGCGTTACAGACTTCCAATAACCCCCACCCCCATTGAAAGGGCTGCCGTTCAGGTGGCTCACAAATACCATGGCTCGGAAAAAGAAAAAGGCTGCTAAGAAAGCCACCAAAAAGGCTACGAAGAAGGGCACGCGTCGCGGCAAGAAAGCCCCCGCTGAGCTGATCATCAGCAAGTCTCGCACCAAGAACTCAGTTGGTCTCCGGATCTCCAGTGACTTCTACGCTGCGCTTGACGTGGCAGTGCGCGAGATGATCGCGGGCGCCGAAGCTCGCGCAGCAGCGAACAACCGGGGGACCTTGCGTCCCCACGATCTTTGATCGCTGGGTAGGTGCCCGAGGGTGAAAACCCGTGGGTCCCAAGCCCCAATGACAGCGCCCCCCCGTTCGATTCCGAACGGGGGGGCGCTTTTGTTTAGCGTGCGCGCACCTTTGGGACGAATGCCGCTAAGTAGAGCGGGCGTAGACTCTCCGTAGGTGTTGGACCGTTTCGCTGGAAGTGTTCCAGTCCAACCTGCAGGACACTTGCGGCTTCCGGTAGGACGCCGCCCACGACCTGTGCTTCGTCCGATTGGCTCCAACCTGCGGCGGCGAGCCCCGCATCATCGGTCAACAGCGGCACGCCCTGGGGAAGGACTTCACTTGCTAACTCACAGGTGATGCGGGTGGGAGGGCAAAGAACCTCGGGAAGTCCCTCAGCCCACCGGTAGTGGGAGTATTGCAGTCCACCGCCCCGGGCATCTTGCAAGACCATCACCTGCTCGTGGTTTTTGTTGGACTCTAGATAGTTCCACGCCAAGGCCTCATGGGAGGGGATGCCGACCAGTTGAGCTCCAGTCCCCCGGGATAACCCCAGGGCCGTCGCCGTCGCCACGCGCAAACCGGTGAAACTGCCGGGGCCAAGGCCTAGCACCAAGACCTCAAGTTGCCTTGGGTGAATGTCCGCCTGTTTGCAGAGATCCGCGAGGCAGGGGACCATGTCACTGGCATGGGCGCGGGTTCCCTGCAGGTGCTGCTCGTACATTTGGCCCTCAACGGTGAGCGCCAAGGACGCTTCACGGGTCGAGGCTTCTAGGGCTGCGGCGATCATTGGCTCTTGCCGATCTCTTGAAGGACGCAATCCGCCACTTCCTGGGCCAAGCGTTCAATTAGGGCCGCATCGGGTCCTTCGACCATCACCCGCACAAGGGGCTCGGTGCCGGAGTAACGCAGGAGCACCCGGCCATGGTTGCCTAGGGTTTTTTCTGCCGCAGCGACCTTCTCCGTAACCGTTGGATTCAGGGACAAGTCCGGCTTGGAGGCCACGGTCAGATTGAGCAACACCTGGGGCAATCGTTGATAGGCGCTGGCGAGGCTTGAGAGGTCCTTGCCAGTCTGGGCCAAGACTTCTAGCACGGCCAGGGCCGCTGCCAAGCCGTCCCCAATGAACGCGGTGCGTTCTCCGAGAATCACGTGCCCAGACTGTTCGCCTCCCAGGGCCAGTCCCTCTTCTTGCATGGCTTCCACCACGGCGCGGTCGCCCACGGCGGTTTCGGTCACGCTGACACCGACCTCTTCGAGGGCGATGTGCAGGGCGCGGTTACTCATGACCGTGGCGGCCAATCGATTCTTGGGCAGGCTGCCTTGCTGGGCACCGTGGCGACCAAGAATGGTCAAGATTCCATCCCCGTCCACTAGTGCCCCGTGCTCGTCCACCAGCATGCAGCGGTCCCCGTCCCCGTCCAAGGCGATGCCAAGCATGGCCTCGTGGGCCTGAACAGCTTTCATCAGAGCCTCCGGGTGGGTCGACCCGCAGCGGCGGTTGATGTTTTGGCCGTCCGGTTGGTGGGCAATGGGAATCACCGTGGCGCTCACTGCGCTCAGCACCCGCGGGCCCACATGACTGCCCGCACCGTTGGCGCAATCGAGCACCACCTTGGCATGCTTGAGATCCAGCCCCGCACCCAGATCATGAATCAAATGATGCTGGTATGTGTTTTCCAACTCCGGCTCGGGGATGAGCAATTTGCTTGCCGGTGATGATTCTTCCCCTGCCGTTTCCTGGCGCAAGAGGTCTTCGATGCGCTTTTGTAGCTCATCATTGAGCTTGCCTCCGTTCCCACCAAAAAGCTTGATACCGTTGTCGTGGGAGGGATTGTGGGAGGCGCTGACCATGATCCCCAGGGCTGCGTTTTCTTCGCGTACCAGCCAAGCCAATCCTGGCGTGGGCAATAGTCCTGCGCTGCGGGAAGTAACGCCCGCTTGCCCCAGGCCTTTGGCGAGTGCTGCTTCCAGCCAGCGTCCTGATTCCCGGCCGTCATGGGCCAAGAGGGCTACCCCTTTAGCGGAGCCCAACACTTGGCCGGCGGCACGACCCACTGCGGTTGCTCCTGCGGGGGTCAACCAGCCTTGGCCTGCCCGCCCGCGGATGCCGTCCGTGCCAAAGATCTCACCGTTCGTCATGGGATCAGTCCCCGTCCCCAGAAGCCTCTGTGTCCTCTGGCTCAACCTTGGCCTTTGGTCGCAATGTCAGTCCACCAGGCTCCACCACGATGTCCAGGAAGGAAGCTCCAAGCGGTCGCAGTCTTTCGCGGGTTTCTTGGGGTACGCGCAGAAGCCAAGCATCGGGCTCGGGAAGCCGAACTTGAACTGAGAACTCGGTGGACTCCAGTTTTTGGCTGCTGACATTCACAAACGCATGGGCGCTCTCCCGAATCGCTTCGAGAAGGGCCACTCGCAGGCCGCCATCTTCCTCGTCGGAGCCGGTGAAGATGCCCTTGGCGCGCACTTCCACCCTGACCATCTTGCTGGGGGCTTCCCAAAGGTCAGGCGCATCCGGCGAGGTGGGGTCGAGGGAAACCACCGCCACGTCCAAGTCTACGTGCCCCACAGATTCCATGGCGGGAACCACTTTGACCAACAGGTTGGAGAGGCCTAGTAGTTCGATCCCATTGTCCTGCGAGCGACCGGATAGGCCTAGGGCCGCATTCCAAAGAGGCCGCTCGGTCCATTCCTCGTTGCGCCGCTTGGGCAGGACAATCGTCTCGAAAATGAGTTGTTCTTGCAGAGACTCCTCGGCCCCGAGGGGCGCGCGTACCAGTACCTCGCTGGGCAGGAAACTCAAAGAGGCTTGATCCACGCTCCAACCGGTACCCAGTTGGGTGGTGTCCACTTCCACCATTTGGGCGGTCAAGGTCACGTTGGTAGTGGTGTATTCGCGCAACACGAGGCGTGGGGCAACGGTTTTCCAGGAGACATCCAATTCGTCCGGGTCAAAAGCCCTTGATCCACTCCAACGTACTTCGCCCGTGGAGAGGTCACGTTCCCCAGTGCCGTCGGCTTTGAGCTCCACGCGGCCCGCCAAACTGCCGCGCAGGGAGCCCAACAAATCTCGCGGTGCGCGTACCACCACGCGCACGCTGGATTGGTTGCTCGATTGTCCCGAACGGGTCAAAACTGAAGCGCTGATGGCCTCGGGGGTCAGCACCAGTAACTCACCCAAGCCCGCCATGCGGCCTTCCCTTGCGGTTTGCACCTGCAAGTCCAGGGTGAATTCCAGCACCGAGCGCCCTGCCCGCCATGCGCCAACGTAAAGGGCAAGGCCTAGTGAAAGGGCCATCACTTTTTCCGCGCGGTTGGACTTCAGCCAACCCCAAAACAGGGCTAGCAGCGAGAGCTTGGGCTTTTCCTCATCGAGGTTGCTGCCACCCAGGGCATCGAGCAGCATTTCTTTCACCGCGTCCCGAGCCACTCGATGTTCCATGCGACCTTCCTTGCAGATCGAGATTGAACCGGTTTCTTCCGAGACCACCAGAATGACCGCATCGGTTTCTTCGCTCAAGCCCAGGGCCGCCCGGTGTCGGGTGCCCACGGTTTTTCCAAGGTCTTGGTTTTCCGTCAGAGGCAAGATACATGAGGCGGCCTCCACCTGATTTCCGCGCACGATGATCGCGCCATCATGCAAGCGGTTGCCCGGGTGGAAAATGGTTTCGATCAAGTGGCGTGTGACTTGCGCACCGATGGGCACAGAGCGCTCGACGAAGGACTCAAGGGGCGTGCGGCGTTCAAAGACAATCAGGGCTCCGACCCGATCTTTTGCCATAGAAATAGCACTCAAGGCCACTTCTTCCACGGTGGCGGCTTGCACGTTGCGCAGGAAGCGTCCCAGTAGCTCATGTTCGCCGAGCCGTGAAATTCCCCGCCGCAATTCTGGGTGGAACAGGATCGCCAACATGATCACTGCCACTTGGGCGATGGCGTCAAAGACCCGCAGGACTTCGTCTAGCTCAAGCATCTGCGACACGAGCCATAGGGTCATGCCGCCACCCAAGAGCCCGATGCCCAGGCCGCGGACGATGCCCGTGCCCCGGGTTGTGCGCAGGAAGCTGAGCAGCAGGTAGATACCCGCTGACAGCAGCAACACCTGGAGGATGGCGTCGAAGGTGTTGAGTGCGGGGAGGGCGTCCATGGGTCAGGCGGTCGTGGTGGGGCAGGTGATGGCGTGGGCTATCTTAGCTGCTTCGACCATCATGCGAACGTCATGGACCCGGAACCCTTGTGCTCCGCGATCTATACACAAAGAGACTGCGGCAGCGGTGCCCCCGAGGCGCTCGGAGGGCTGGCTGTCGGATCCCTGGGAGGCCCCAGTCAACTGCTGGATAAAGGCCTTGCGGGAGGGGCCCACTAGGATCGGAGCCCCCAAGGAGCGGAGTTCTCGCAGGCGGTCCATCAGTTCCAGATTGTGCCTGAGGGTCTTGCCGAAGCCAATTCCAGGGTCCAGGACTAGCTTGTCGGGGGCGATCCCCGCGGCGAGACAGGCCCCCACGCGCTCGCGCAGGTGCTCGCAGACTTCTTGGGGACAATCCTTGTAGGTTGGATCCAACTGCATGGTGGCTGAGTTCCCTTGGCGGTGCATAGCGACGAAAACCGCTCCCCGTTCCGCCACCAGGGGCAACATCCCGTCCTCTTGCAGGCCTCCGGATATGTCGTTGACCCAACTGGCTCCCGCGTCGAGGGCAGCTCGGGCCACGGCGGTCTTGGTGGTGTCGATGCTCAATGGGATCTTGGTGCGCACCGCCAGCCCTTCGATCACCGCCACTACCCGCTGGAGTTCATCCGCTTCAGACACGGCTTGGGCTCCCGGCCGGGTGGACTCGCCGCCAATGTCCAAGAGGTTCGCGCCCTCTTCCACCAGTTGCAACCCGTGCTGGATCGCCTTGGCAGGATCGAGCCAGAGGCCGCCGTCACTGAAGCTGTCGGGGGTGACATTGACGATCCCCATGATCCACGGGGTGCTGTTGGGCCGTAGGGAGGCTCGGGTGCATTGGGCCAGCAAGCGACCTAAGGACGAGCGTTTCGCAAGTGCGGCGAGGGCCTTGGGCGAGAGGGAAAGCACCACATTTGATCCCCGCTCCTCCAAGTGAGCACCGCTAGAGGCGTGCAACAAGTTTTGTTCTTCGGGGAGCAGTCCACCTGCCTTGAGAGACAGGCGGTGCGACTCGGTCGCCGGATCCCGATCGAGGCAGCGCAGCTCTAACCGCGAAGCGTCCCCTGCGCACAGGGATTCCACATCTTGGGAGTGCCCAACGACAAAGGGCGGGATGCTCTCGGGGGCCCCGGGCACGCTCAGGCGGGGGAGAGCCCCGCCTCACCGGAAAATCCGTCTGAGTCCTCGGCGTTTTCTTCGCCGGGGGCTTGGGTCGTGCTCGCTTCGGGCTCGTCGGTAGCTTGGGGAAGATCTGGGCGCAGGGTCTCAGCATCGGCGCCTTCAATCAGGCTGACGATTTCCTGTTTGTCGAGGGTCTCGTACTTCAGGAGTCCATCGGTCAAGCGCTTGACAGCGTCTCGGTTCTCGGTGATCGTGATGCGTGCGGTTTCGTAGGCCTCGCGCAAGATGCGTTCCACCTCTTCATCGATCTCACGGGCGGTCTCTTCCGAGTGCAACTTACCACTGAAGAGTTCGCTGCCCAAAAAGTCCGAACCCTGACGCTCGGAGTAGCTGATCGGACCAATCTTGTCACTCATGCCAAGTTCGGTGACCATGGCCCGGGCTAAGTCCGTTGCCCTTCGAATGTCGTCGCTAGCACCTGCGGAGATATCGCCGCAGAAGATTTCTTCCGCGATGCGCCCACCAAACAGGGTGGCCAATTGTCCCAACATGCGTTTGCGCTGCATGTGGTAGCTCTCCTTTTCGGGAAGCATCATGGTGGACCCGAGGGCCCGTCCACGGGGCACGATGGTGACCTTGGCGGGGGGATCCACCTCGTCGAGTTTTGCGGCGACGATTGTGTGTCCCGCCTCGTGATAGGCGGTGACCTCAAGGTCCTCTGGCTCGATGTTGTGGCTGGTCTTGCGACGGCCATAACGCACCTTGGTGGCGGCTTCTTCCAGGTGCTCCATCTCGATCTCATCTTTCTGTTCGAGAACTGCCATGATTGCGGCCTCGTTGATGATTGCCGCGAGATCCGCGCCGGAATAACCGGGGGTGGCCTTGGCGAGGGTCACCGAGTCGACCTCCTTGGACTTGCGTACCTTGCACAGGTGCACATCCAGAATTTGCCGGCGGCCTTCGAGGTCGGGAAGATCCACGACTACTTCTCGGTCAAAGCGACCGGGGCGCAGGAGGGCCGGGTCGAGCACATCGGGGCGGTTCGTGGCGGCCACTAGGATGATGCCGTCTTCCGTACCGAAGCCGTCCATTTCCACGAGGATCGCGTTCAGGGTTTGCTCACGTTCGTCGTGTCCGCCGCCCATGCCGCCGCCGCGACGGCGTCCCACCGCGTCGATTTCGTCCAAAAAGATGATGCAAGGGGTGCATTCACGGGCTTGCTTGAACAGGTCTCGCACTCGGCTTGCACCTACGCCCACGAACATCTCTACGAAGTCCGAGCCGCTGATCGAGAAGAAGGGCACTGCCGCTTCGCCTGCAATGGCCTTGGCCAGCAAGGTCTTGCCGCAGCCCGGAGGGCCAGTGAGCAGCACGCCTCGGGGGATGCGTCCACCGATTTGGGTGAAGCGGCCAGGGTTGCGTAAGAACTCGACGATCTCGCGCACTTCGTTCTTGGCCTCTGTGGCCCCGGCGACATCTTCGAAGGTCACGCCTGTGCGGTCTTCCTTGGTGTACTTTTGGGCGCGGCTGCGTCCGAAGTTCATCACTCCACCGCCGCCCCCTTGGCCTCGCATCTGGCGCATGAAGATCATGACCACGAAGAAGATCAAGAGCCAGGGGCCCCAGAACATCAGGATCGATCCGAGGGTCGTGTCCGGTTCACCGTGGCTCGTGCCGCCCCCTTCCGAAAGGTCGAAGGACACGTTGAATTCCGTCGAGCCCGCGACGGCAAGTTTGGTCTTCAGGTCGGCGATGTCTGCAGCGGGATCGATCCGTAGCCAGACCTTTCCCCCGTCGCTGGGCAGCTGTTCAATCCAAGAGCGATTCTGTGAGCGGTTGAGGGAGCCCCAGGAAGCCTGGGGCAAAGCTGTGCCCTCCACCAAAAAGAGATCGGTCTGGATAGTCTCGCGCGAATCAATCTGGGTCTGACCAGATTCGTCACGGGATTCGGTAACCGTGGTCGTGACCCCGGTCAGGTGCCGGTGGATTTCAGGGCTCAGGTAGTTCTGCTCTAATGCGACCCTCAGGTCTGCGGCGGAAATCTGGAGGCTCCCGCGGGAGGCCTTGGCCTGCCGCAGCTGTTCTTCGAGGGGGGCAACTTCAGTGAAGGAAACCTCGTACCTGGTGCGACCATCCACGTCGCTGGCCATGATCTCGTGCTCGCCACGAATGTCGAGGGCCGCAATCTTGCCGTTCCAGAGTTTCCACCAGAATTGGTCCTGCGTGACTGTCTCGGGACTCGCCAAACGGGAGTTCCCGAAGGCAACCAGCACAACCACCAGAACCATCAAGAAGAGCAGGAAGGGCCCAAAGGGGCGCGGCTTCTTGGCTCCGTCCTGTTTTTCGTTTTCATCCGCCATGATCTGTTATCGGCTTTCTTTGTGCTTTGCTCTAGGGTTCCTTCCCATGGAATGGCCCCGCGAAGTGTAATAACAGTATACGGCGGGCCTACGGGCATCCCAAGGCCTGTTCAGGGAGTCTTTGGCGCAGCAGTCTGGGATTTCTCGCGGCGTTGCTCTAGGTCCACCAGCAGATCCAAGATGGCTCCCACCGCAAGATTGGCCAAGGCCCGGTCCTCGGCGGCACGGGGCCCACCGGCCTCCCTGGTGGTGTGCCCAACATTCTGGCGCAAGGCTACGGGGCCCGCCAGCAGCAGGCCACTGGAGTCATGCAGGGAGGCTTCGATGGTCAAGTCCACGCCGCGCTCCAGCAAGACGTTGTCCTTGCCCCTGACTCCGCCTCGGGTGTGGTATTCCCGGATGCGGCCACTGAGGGTGACGTCCGCATGGGATGGAGCTACCAGGGGCGCGTCCACCAAGTGCCGGGCTGCTAGGGTTAGTTGCTGGTGAAGGCGGCGCTCTAAATCGGGCTCGCGCCCTTCGTTGGCAAATATCTTGATCCCCAAGCTGAGCCGTTCCGGTCCCAGGGTGTGGCGTGCACTGAAGCCGCAGCTGGCTAGCAGCATGCCAAGCAAGAGGCTCGGCAGCAGGACTGTCGCGCTGGAGTGTGTCACTGGGAATCAGCCATGGAGGCTTCGGTCAAGAGTTCCATGGCTTCTGCAACCTGTTCCTTGTTGCCCCCTTCACGCGCTTCCTCAAGGGCGCGCCGCGCATGGAATTCAAAGCCAGTGGAATTTTCGACGGTCTTGTAAAACCGTGCTATGGACAGGTCGGAATCGGTCAAGCGTTGCAGGCAATCGGCAAGGTCGATGCGTACTTCGGTGGCCAAGACATGGGAGCCATGATCATCGAGCCAAGCAAGCAACTCACCCTGGGCGATCTTCATTTCGATTCGATCGTACTCGGGGTTAGAGAGTTGCGCCAATCGCAGGTGCGGGATGCGAGCCCTAGCTGCCACCGCTTGGAAGGAACCCGGGTATTCCAACAACAGGTCTCGGTTGCGGCTAATTGCATTGGCGAATGCCCGCTCCTCTTCATAAATGGCGGCCAGCAAGCTGTAGGCCTTCGGTCCATCCGGCTGGTCGGGATGGTTTTGGACGAAGTACTCAAGCACGGGAATGGCCAAGGGGCGGTAAGACAGGAATCCAAAGTAGGTGCCCTCGTCCATGGCCAAGGAATGTCCCGCTTCGAACAGCAGTCGCCCGGATTCCGCGCGTCTTGCGTGCAGGGGGTAGCTTTGGTCGACCTTGACTAGGTATTCGTGGCAAGCCACGCGCTCTCCTGTATCTAACAGTGCGCGGGCCGCAGCCATGGAGGCGCGTACCGCCAGATCCCGGGGCAGTTCGAGCTCACCAATGGCTTCCAATTCTTCGGGATCACCGCCGCCCCGCAGTTCGTCAAGGCGCTTGGAAACGGCATCTACAAGCAGGGCTTGGATGGTGCCTGATTGCTCCGTGGTGAGTTGTGGGGCCGCCTGGGCCGCCGCCAGGTAGGCCACCGCTGCGCTGGCGCCGTCTGTGTGCAAGAGAGCTTCCCGGGCAGCGTCGATGGCACCGGGGACTTCTACCGTGTCGTACGATTGTGGAACGCCATCCGGGCGAGGTAGGCCGCTCGCGCAGGAAGCGAGGGTGGCCAGAAGAAGGAGGCTGAAGCTAAGGGGGAGGCTCATCGGTGTGCCGCGGGTGAGGCGAACTGACGGTGGGTTCGGGGCAGGACGCCCAAGTGGAAGTCGAGGAATCGTGCGGCAATGGCGTGCACCGCCTGGGCTAGCTTGCGGTCCCGGTGGATCTCACCACTCAAAGCTCGCTCAAGGCCGGCCAAGTTTCTGTGGGGCAGGGTACCGACTTTGCGGCCGGCTTTCTTGGCTGCAAGGGCACAGGTTTCGCAGAGCCTTCCCCCTGCCTCAGCCGAGAAAGGAACCCGGAGCCCCGCTTCGTCCTCCTGGGCAAGGTAAGCCGGGGCGTCGCCGGCGCATTCGGCGCAATTGTTTGTGGCGGGAAAAAGGCCCAAGTCCCGGAGCAATTGGGCCTCAAAGCGCGCTAGGAGCGCGTCATCGGGGGCTTCGGCACCGCTCTGGTCGAGGTCCCCCAGAAGCTGGGAAAGGGCTTCGTACAGCTTGTGTTCGTTCACTCCCGGTCGTGCGACCAAGTCACAAAGCTCCAAGCCGCACAGGGCCGCTCTGTAAGCGGCGAGGTTCTTGGGGAGGCCTGCCCGGCGCAGAAGAACGGTTCCCTTTTCGAGGGTGGCGAGTCCTCCGCCCCGGGGCTTGCGGTAGGTCAATTCCAACTCATCGAACAGGTCGAGGGTCCAGGCAAAGGCGCTCTTGGTTCTATGGGCACCCCGGGCCAGGAGGTGTACGGGTCCGTCGTTGCGGGTAAGGGCGCGCACAACCAAGGACGATTCCCCATAGGGCACCCGCTGCAAAATCAGGGCCTGTTCGGTGCGGCGACTCATGCTGGGCGTTGGACGAGGACTCGCAGCACTCGGCGGTCGCTGGCTTTGAGCACCTTGAAGGCGAAGCCATTTTCCTCAAAGGACTCCCCTTCCTGGGGCAGGTGACCGAGCCGCGCAAGGATGAAGCCGGCAAGGGTCTCAAAGTCTTCCTCCTCGGGCAAGTCGATGTTCAAGGCTTCATTCACATCGGTCACGTGTAAAGCGGCTGGGACCTCGTAGCTCCCGCTCTCTAGGGTTTGGATTGCCTCGATATCCGCGTCCACTTGGGGGATTTCTCCCACCAGTTCGCGCAAGATATCGGTCACGGTCAGGATGCCGGCGGTGCCCCCGTACTCGTCCACTACCACGGCCATCTTTTCCTTGCGGTGGCGCAATTCCTTCAGCAACTCTGCAAGCAGTTTGGTTTCTGGCACCAGGAAAGGCGGCTTGAGTAAGTCGCGCAGATTGACTTGCTCTTGGTCGTTTGCCATATGGGAACGGGTCAGGTCGAGGGCCGACACCGTACCGATGATCGTGTCGACCGTATCCTCAAAGACAGGCAAGCGCGAGCAACCGCTCTCCATGGCAGCCTGCAATGCACCCGCAACACCATCTTCCACATCTACCGCTTCTACTTCCGTGCGCGGAGTCATGACCTCTACAGCGTCCACACTCCGGAACTCGATCACGTTCTCGATCATCTCCCGTTCCTGTTCATCCAGGTCGCGATCCGGTTCAGCTTCTTCCAGTGCGCCGCGCAGGCCAGCCAAGAGGCGCCGGGTTGCGGGTTCCTCATCGGGCAAACGAAGGACGCGTAAGACCGCCCTTCGTGCGCTTTCCACCATGGCGCGCAGGGGCACGACCGGTGCTTGCAAAAATGCAAAGGTGGGCAAGAGGCGCAGCAACAAGGCATCGCCACCTGCGCGAGCGAAAGCTGTGGGCAGGACCTCCGAGGAGATAATCATGCCTGCCGCAGAGATCAGTACGGCGAGGCCCATGGTTTCCTGGGTCAAGCCGGCCCAGTTGGCGAGACCTTTGAACACCAAGAGAGTGAACAAGGCTTGGAAGATTTCCACCATGATCGCAGCGCTGGCCGCAAAGGCATCTACCCGCGCGAGCAATGGCGCGAGGGTTTCATGGCGCGACTCGTCTGGTACCCGTTGCAGGATGCGCTTGCCCACCGCCATGTCGAGGGCGGAGCGCATGGTGGCGCACAGAATCGCTAGCAGCAGGCTGCCTGCGGCCAGGGCCGGGACCAGGAGCGAGGGCTCGCCTGGTAGGGCCGGGCCTAGGAGGTCCAGGGGCGATGGTGGTGGTGGGGGAGTCAAGGTCGACGGGGGAAGGCCCAAGGGGCCAAGGCATAGTAGCCCCTTGGGGCTGCCAATGGGATGTCAGAGCAGCTGGTGAGCTGGGGAGGTGCGCGTTACCCCTCAATGGTGCAAGGGGGGGGCTTGGCGTTGCGGATTCGTAACGTTTAGCTGGGGGTAGGCGCGGTGTATTCGTCCTAAGCCTTTGCTAGGAAGGGGGTTACGGGTTCCTGTGTGGCCGTCTGCGTCCTGGCACAAAGTTCGCACCATGGCTCCCATGCGTTCAGCCTGCAACCGTCCCCTCCGTGCCATCCCTGCCCCCATGCCCCAGTCCCTCGCAGGAGCCCTCGCCCGACGGGGATTTTGTCCCCTCCGGCTAGAGGACCTGACCCGAGAGCTCAGCGACCCTTCCCGCCGAGCCCCCTTGCTGACCGATTCCGCCAAGCGCGAGGCGGCCCGCCAGGAGCGCCAGTTGGAGACCGCCTTGATGGAGCTTTTCCGTGACGAGGGTTCTGAGGCCGCCTTCCACTTCCTCCATGCACGGGTTTCCCGCAATCTGAGGAGTTGGTTGGTGCACTGCATGCGCGGGGGCTACCCGGCAATCGATCCCGCAGTGGTTATCCAAGAGGCTTGGTACGGGATGGTGCGTTATGCCAAGAGTTTCAAAGGAGGTGCCTCCCACCCGTTCAGGCCATGGGCACGGACCATCGTCTGCAATGCCCTGCGCAGCCAGATCACCTGGATTCGCCGCATGGAGACCTGCGATCAGCGCACCCTGGTCAATCACACGGATCGCCGTCGTGGACCGAGTGGGGTGGCCCAGGATCGGGAGTTCGAAGAGAGCTTGCGGAGGGACTTGCTCATCTTGACCTTGGCTGTGGGGGCCGCCCTCAAGGGACTGAGTCCTCGGGATCGGGGGGTCTTGCAAGCGATCGAGGTAGAGGGGCGTGCTCGGGATCAGGTGGGGCGTGATCTGGGGCTTGGCCTTTCCGGGGTCAAAATGGCGCTCCACCGGGCTCGCAAGCGCTTGGTCATGGCAGTGGCCAAGAACCTCGGGTGCAGCCCTGCCCAAATTGCTCGCTTCCCAGCGAAGACCCGCGCCGCGGGCTGATTCAGTCTTAGGGCTGGGGCCGTCGGGCTGGCAACATGGGCCTGTGCAAAAACAAGCGATCGATCTGCTGATCCATGGGGCCAGCGAGTTGGCTACCCCCCTAGGGACCGGCCCCCGGGCCGGCAGTGCCATGGATGAAATCCACGTGTTGGAAAAGGGCGCAGTGGCATTGGATCAGGGGCGTATTCTCGCCTGTGGGTTGGAAAGCGAACTGCGTGAGCTTTATGCCCCCACGGAATGCCTCGATGCCGAAGGAGGTACTCTGCTGCCCGGGTTCGTCGACGCCCACACCCACCCCGTGTTTGCGGGTACCCGCGAAGGTGAATTCGAGCAACGTTTGGCGGGGGCGCGTTATGCGGAGATCGCCGCGGCGGGAGGCGGGATACTCTCCACGGTCAAGGGCGTCCGCAATGCTTCCCGCGAAGAACTCTTGGCCTTGCTGCTCGACCGGCTCGATCGCTTCTTGATGTTGGGCACTACCACAGTGGAGGCCAAATCCGGTTATGGGTTGACTACTACCGATGAGATCAAATCCCTAGAAGTCCTGCGTGATGCAGCCGCTTCACATCCAATCGACATAGTGCCCACGTTCTTGGGAGCCCATGCAATCCCCCCCGAACATGCGGGCGAAAAGGAACGCTATGTGCAAATTGTCCTGCAAGAGATGCTGCCCCTAGTGGCCGAGGCGAAGCTGGCCGAGTACTGCGATGTGTTCGCTGAAGCCCATACCTTTGATCTGGAAGACACCCGCCGGATTTCCCGGCGTGCACAGGAACTTGGCCTTGGGGTGCGCCTGCACGTGGATCAGCTCACGCCCCTTGGGGGAGCCCAACTGGCCGCGGAACTGGGTGCCGTCAGTGCGGACCACCTTGAATGGGTAGACGGGCAGGGAATGGAAGCCATGGCCGAGGCCGGCGTGGCTCCCGTGCTCTGTCCCCTGGTCCCTTTGTTTCTGCGAGAGAGCAAAGAGGCGCCGGGTCGAGCACTGATTGATGCGGGTTTGGCCCCTGCCCTCTCCACGGATTTCAATCCAGGTTCTTGCTACATGCAAAGTCTGCCGGAGGTGGCGTCTTGGGGGGCCTTGCGTTATGGGTTCAAGGCGGCCGAGGGGTTGACCGCGATCACCCTAAATGCCGCAGCGTCTCTGGGGCGTGGGGCGCGCCTTGGCACCATCGAGGTGGGCAAGCAAGGGGATATTTGTGTGACCGATTTGCCGTCACATCGGCACTTGGCCTATGAGCTAGGTCGCAGTCCCGTGCGCGCCGTGGTCAAGGGTGGCCGGGTTGTGTTTCGCCGCACGGACCGGGTTCAGTAATGGGGGTTGCAGGCGTTACAATGCCGGCCATGGCTGTATCTCTCCTGAGAATATTGGTGCTTGGCTCTTGGTTGTCGCTGCTCATCGGGTTGCCCAGCTTGCAGGCCCACGGGGGCAGCGCGCAGGACCCCGAGGTCGAGCACCGAAAGTGTCGCTATTGCGATACCACGGGAATGGTCCTGTGTGAGGACAAGGTGCACGGGCGCGTGGACCTCAGCCTCGAAGGCAACATGGTGTTCTGCACCCACGTGGGGGAATGCCCCACCTGCGATGGTCTCGGTCGTATCGCTTGCGGTGAGTGCGAACGGTCCGATGCGGCCAAGCTGCTGACGAAGATGCGCGAGCGCCGTAAGGCCGCCATAGTTCGCCACCAGGAGCTGGAGGCTGAAATGAAACGCACGTTGTCCGGTGGCGAGTCGGATCACTTCCGCCTCTTGTGGGACATTGAATCCTTGAAGATCGGTCGCAAGCGATTTGATCAGCATGAGCTGCTGCACCTCTTCGCCGAGCGCATGGAGGCCGTGCATGCCCGATACCTCGAGGTGCTGCACGTGAAGGAACGCGAAATCCCTGACCGTTCCGCCATGGCGGTGTGGTGGTTGCCGAACGACCACAACGAAGCGGCGCGCCGATTCTGTGGGGGCAGCGCCTCCATGGGAGTCAAACGCATGGGGCCCAATCCCTTCTTCAGCACTTGTGGGACACGCTCTCATTTTCCTACCGACGACGACCTCCACCGGTATCTGGTGCATAACGCGGCGCACTTGCTCCTGTCGAACAATATCCCCTCGCTTTGGATGGGACAGTACAAGGGAGGGGGTTGGTTCGATGAGGGTTTGGCCTCGTGGTTCGAAATCGATCTAGTGGAGCGGGCCCAAACCTGGTGCTTTCAAGAGCAGGGCGCAGGTGGACCGTGGGGCAAGGGCAATTGGCGGGTGGCCGTGCGCAAGTTGGTCCAGCAAGACCGCCAATCTTCCGTGGCCACCGTTCTGTCCCGGGACGTGAACACTCTCGAACAGGCCGAACAGGCCATAGCCTTCTCTTTGATCGACTATCTGATTCACCTCGACGGATCTAAGTTGCCGGCGGTTGCCGAACGTTTGAAGAACAAGAAGCCCGCCCGAGAGGCATTGATTGAGCACTACGGCCTGAGCCCCTTGGCTCTCGAGACCGCCTGGAAGGCTTGGGTCCTTGAGACCTATCCCAAGCGCTGAATTCGATGAACTGGGGTACAGGCCGGCAGGATTAGGGGTGGGAGCGAAATCATCAGGATGCTGTTGGGGCCCGAGGTGCTACTCTCTCCGGCAGCAAGCAAGAAGCCATGGGCAAGATCATCCAACCACGGACCCTTAAGGGTTTTCGCGACCAACTCCCCGCCAGCATGATCCCGCGCGAGCGGTTGATTGATACTGCCCGCGAGGTCTATCGCTCCTTTGGCTTCGTGCCCATCGACACTCCGGCCCTTGAGTACACCGAGATCCTGCTGGGTAAGGGAAGTGACGAATCCGACAAGCAGATGTATCGCTTCGAGGACCCCGGCGGCCGCGATGTGTCCATGCGGTTCGACCTGACCATTCCCCTCGCGCGCTTCGTGGCCCAGCACGCGGGCACCTTGGGGACCCCATTCAAGCGCTATCAGATTGGTCCGGTTTGGCGGGGGGAAAACACCCAGCGGGGTCGCTACCGCGAGTTCACCCAGTGCGATTTCGACACGATCGGCACCGAAAGCGTCCTCGCCGATGCGGAAACGATCTTGGTGATCCACAGCCTCTTCAGTCGGCTTGGGGTCGGCGGGTTCACTATTCATGTGAACGAACGGCGCATTCTAAGTGGCCTCTTTGATCGCTTAGGTTTGCTCGATGTCAGCGTGCCTCTACTGCGCGCCCTTGACAAGCTCGACAAAATCGGAGCCGATGGTGTGACCGCCGAAATGGTGCGCGAGGCGAGTGTTACTGAGCAACAAGCCCAAGAGGTCCTGCGTTGGGCTGGGCTCAAGGGCAGCAACCAGGAAGTCCTCGATGCCCTGCCTGAAATGGTGGCGGGATCCGAAGAGGGAGAAGCAGGCCTGAAGCGCCTTCGCGAGGTGGTGGAGGGAGCCACCGCTGGCGGCGTGACCGCTGATCAGCTGGTGATCAATCTGGGAATTGCCCGGGGGCTTGATTATTACACCGGAATCGTTTTTGAGACGACCCTGGATGATCTCCCCGGCATCGGCAGTTGCTGCTCAGGGGGCCGCTACGACGATCTGGCCTCGCTCTATACCAAGCAACGTCTCCCAGGGGTTGGGGCCTCACTCGGCCTAGACCGCTTGTTGGCGGCCCTGGAGGAACTCGAGCGCACCGAGCAGATTGCCACCACGGCGGATGTGTTCCTCGTGCTCTTTGGTGACCAGCGAATTCCTGATCACATTCAGTTGGCAGCCGAGTTGCGCTCTGCAGGCTTGAACGTGGAACTCTATCCTGAGCCGAAGAAGCTCAGCGCCCAATTCAAGTACGCGGACCGGCGCGGGCACACGCTGGCGATTGTGGTGGGGGATGAGGAGTGGCAGCGCGGTGTGGCGCAACTCAAGCAAATGGGCAATAAGCAAAGCCAAGAGGTGCCCCTCAAGGACCTTCCCGCCGCTTGCAGAAAATTACTGGCTGGCGTGTAGGTCGCGGGTCCTCTAGAACGTCACTCCGACCACATCGGAGAAGTTTGAATCTGCACCGTCCCGAAACCACAGCTGGAAATACCAAGTTTGGCCGCCGGTGATGAGCCCATCCGGGGGGAAGGGCAGTTGGGTGGGGACATCAAATCCGGAACCCAGGCTGGATGTGGATGCTTGGTTGATCAGGACTCCTTGGCCATTGAATTGTCCCAGGCTGTTGCGCTTGAAGTTGTTGATCCCCGCAATATAGTTGTAGCGTCCGATGGGATGGCCTAGGCACAAGAGGCCATTGGAAACGGTGATGCCAGAGCTCACCAGGTTGCCACTGACTAAGAAGTATCCAAACTCACCTACCGGACCGTTGACCGCTTCTAGGTGGTACAGCTCGGGGCCCGAGAACGACGAGGTTAGTAGGGTGCAAGGCAGCCCTGAGCTGTTGGGCATGGCGGGGGTGCAACCCATGCTCGTGCTACCGCCATCGAGACCGCCAAGCAGCAATGTGTAGCTCAAGCACGTAGTGCCCAGAGGGGGAATCACGCGCAGCTTGATTTGGGCAGGGGTAGACGATGGGTTGGACCAAAGCAACTGAGTGGTGTTGGGCGAGATCACTTGTCCGCAGGCAAGAGAGCCTGCACAGTTGCCGACGGTTGGGTTCGGGCAGCTGGAGGGGGTGTAGATCGCTAGTTCCAGTGGAAGGGGAAACGAGTCGGTCACTGCCTGAATTACAGCTACTTCGCCGCCGAGTACGGTCAGCTCAAAGTAGTCGGGCTCGGTCGGCCCCACTGCGAGGTTGGCATAGACGCCGTTGCCTACCGTAGCTGCGGTCCAGCAGTCTTGATTGGGGGAGAAAGCATCATTGGTCAAGACACCGCAGGGGTTGTCATCCACCACGAGCATTCCGGCCCCGCCACCGCCGGGGTTTTTGGATCCCACTTGGATCAAGTATTGAAACCCAAGAGGAACAACCGGCAAGTGAACCTGTGAGAGCATCCCAGGCCCGTCATCGTCGTCAGAACCCACACAGACTAGGTTGCCGCAATCGGTGTACTGGTAGACCCGCAAGAGGGTATCTGCGGAAGGGTCCGAAGACTGAGTTCCGATCCAGAATGAGCCGCTGTAGGTGGGGTTCCAGAGGAAGAACACATCGTCTTGGATCGTGAAGGTGTCACAAAGGGATCCGCTCGACGCATTGATGCCACTCGAGGTTGCGCAGCCGTTGTTATAGGGCAAGACGCCTTTGCCCCAGAACCAGTGGGCTGCCGCGCATTCGTCGTTGTAGGCCGGCATGCAGCGTATGGTCAATAGCCCAACGAGATCGGTGGCCATATCTTTTGCGCCCACTTGCACCAGGATTTGATCTCCTGCTTGCAGCATTCCGAAGGTGATCTGGCTTTGGAGCCCACAAGCATCGTCGTTGAAGCGGTGACAGTTTGCCTGGCAGCCGACCCCGGCGTAGACCGCCATGACCGTGTCACCGGTTGTGCCACAGGTCTCGAAAATGTAGCTGCCTGTTTTTGGCGCAGTCCACTGGTAGAACACGTCTCGCCACATGTTCACGCCGCAGCCCATAAAACCGCTGGGAGTGGCATTGGTGTTGTCTAGGGTCCATGACCCGACTCCGTCGATGTGCGTTGGGTCCCAACACGCATCTTGTGCGCTGGCGACGCCTGTGAAATTGTGGCCTAAGAACCCCAGAAGGAGCATGCAGAGGGTGGGTTTAGTGAGCATTTGGAATTGTTTTTGTGTGGGCGTAGGGTCGCGAAAGGACCTTAGGTCCGTAAGTATGTCAGACTCATGGTCCTGCACACCCGAGGGTGAGAATGTCGTCTCGCTTCAAGGCACTATTAAGGGACTTCGGCCGCATTTACTTCTGCGCCAATACCTACGAATCGTGCTTGTGTTTCAGTATGAGACCGTAGGGGCGGAGCACTGTCACCTGCCTGAGTTCCTGGCACGTGCTGGCATTCAGCCACAGAGGGTCGGTCTTAGGAGGTTCTAGAACGAGACCGAGAGTCCGTTCGAGAAGTTAGACGTGCCGGCAAGGTCCCGGTACCAAAGCTGGAAGTGCCAGGTGGAACCGCTCGTGATTAGTCCACCCGGAGGGCTCGGCAGGTTGATCGGCAGATCAAAGCCCGCCCCGGTGGAGGAAGTCCCCCCCACGTTCTGGAAGAGACCTCCCACATCAAAGCGGCCGATTGAGTTCAGGCCCGGCCCTGAGTTTGGGTTGTAGCGGCCGATTGGCGCGCCCAAGCACAGTTGCCCGGTGCTTACGGGTACGCCCGGGTCCATGCTCGTTGCAGACACTAGGAAGTAGCCAAACTGGTCCACGGGACCACCCATAGCCTCCAGGTGGAACACTCCTGGTCCCGAGAAGGTCGAACCTCCTAGGGTCACATAGGTGCCGCTCGAGTTCGTCGAAGCAGGATCGCAGAACAAATCGGGTCCGCCAGCGTCGGCGCCCGTGACAATCAGCTCATACTCCACACAGTCTCCCAGGCTCGACGGCCAGAGGCTGACTCGCAGGGTGCAGTCCACATCTGCCCCGGTGGCATTGATCCAAGTCAAGGACTCGGGAGCCACGCTGGACCAGCCGCAAGCTAGGGAACCCGTGCAGGTCGGGTCCACGGCGGGATCATCTAGGCAACTGACTGCATCGAACAGGAACATGTCGATATCCCCATCGCTAATGTTGTGGTTGCAGAGCACATCGAGGGTGCCGCCTGCGGGAACGGTAAGGCTGTAGATGTCCAAGTCGGTGCGGAACACCGTCAACCCGGGGTAAACCCCATCAATAATCGGTTGGGCGGTGGAACAGGTGTCGTTTTCCTCGAAGGCATCGGGGCCAAGAGCCGCACAGGGATCGGCCCAGGAGGCAATGTTGAGGGTGCCTGAGCCAACCAATCCATTCCAGCCACCCAGTTGCACGAGAATCAGATCGCCGGCCGAGAGTCCCAGGAGTACTGCCTCGCTGGCACCGCTACCACAGGGGCCGTCATCGTTGTGGGCTGCACATGTGGATGCGCAGCCCAATCCTAGGTGCGCAGTGAGTTTCGTGTCGTAGAGCGACCCGCAGGTGTCGAATTGGAAATCACCAGCGCTGGGCGCGGTCCACTGGAAGAACACATCTGCTCCCATGTCTAGCGCGCTCGAGCTACAAACCGCAGAGCTTGCCCCGTTAAACCCGCTGGTGGACGCTGTGCTAGTGTCAAAAGCCCAGGTACCGCTGCCGCTGATCACCGTGGCGGTAGAGCATAGATCGTTGCCAGGGGGAGCCGGCGGCAGGCTGACGTTCAGGAATCCGTCGCCAGCGGGACTGGTATCATTCCAACTACCGACCTGAATCAGGTATTGATCGCCGCCCGTCAGCCCATACAGCACGATCTTGGATGAGTAAACCGGGTCAACCCCTCCATCATCGTCCGAGGCTAGGCAGGTCGCCGAACAGTCGGCCCCCGTGTGAATTGACATTTTTGTGTCCGTGTTGACGGGGGATAATTCCGTGTCGAACTGGTAGTCCCCGCCTCCTGCTGGAACAGTCCAAGCGAAAAAGAGGTCCTTACGAATCGAATCAATTCCAGTGGTTCCCGTATTGGCCGGGCTGAAACAGCCCGTGGGGTTCCCTCCATCAAAACCACTGGTTGTTGCAGCGCTGTTGTCCCAGTTGAAGGTGCCCAGGCCGCTAATGATCTGGGGTGTAGAGCAATCATCGTTTGTGGGTGGGACTAGGTGAGTGATGTTCAGCAGGGCATCGCCAGTAGCGCTGGTGTCATTCCAGCTGCCTACCTGGATCAGGTATTGGTCACCGCCTGTCAGGCCCATCAGTTGGATGAGAGAAGAGAAAGCGGGCACGCTGCCACTATCATCATCCGAGGCAACACAGGTTCCGCTGCAATCTGACCCCAAATGGATGGACATCTTGGTGTCGTCGATGCCGATCGAGTTTTCCGTGTCAAAGATGTAGTTTCCTGTGGCCGGAACGGTCCAGGCAAAGAACACATCCTGGCGAATGGTGTCCGAGCCCGTGGCTCCCGCATTGGTCGGACTGAAGCATGTGGTTGGGTCGCCTCCGTCAAAGCCAGACGTGGTGTTGAGGGTGTTGTCCCAGTTGTAGGTGCCCGTACCCGAGATAACCACCGGCGCGCTGCATGTGTCGCCTACTTGGGCAGAGGTTAGGCTTGCGGAACTGAGACTGACAGCTAGAAGGAGTGCTCGTTGGAGAGTGGGTTTCATGATGACAGCCATGCTAGGGTCTTGATTCTGTTCTGCGAAGGTAGTGGGTGCGGCTGGCCTGCAATGACAGGCCGCGGCTCAAAAAGATCCTCGTTCCCAATCATCCAGCACTTTGCACCCATTAGCCCATTCCTGTCCCATATTGGGAACCCGAAGCCCCAATCCAATGCAAAGCGGGCGCCTCCCCCGCAATGGGGGAGACGCCCGCTTGTTTGCCTTGGCTCCGGGGGAAACCCCCGGGAGTCGATCAGAAGTCGACCGAGATGCCGTCCGAGAAGTTCGAACTGGCGCCGTCGCGGAACCACAGCTGGAAGTGCCAGGTGGCACCCACGGTGATCACGCCGCCCGGAGGACTCGGCAGGGTTGCAGGCAAGTCAAAGCCCGAGCCCACCGTCGAGGTGCCCCCCAAGTTCTGGAAGACCCCGCCAGCATCAAAGCGGCCGATCGAGTTCAAGGCCGGGCCCGCGCCCGGGTTGTAACGACCGATCGGGGCGGTGAGGCAAAGCTCACCGTCGGCGACGGATATGCCCGGATCCACCGGCGCAGCCGAGACCAGGAAGTAGCCGAATTGGTCCACGGGGCCGCCTTGGGCGTCCAAGTGGAACACGCCAGGACCGCTGAAGTCCGAACCTCCCAAAGTCGCAAAGCCACCACCCGAGTGGGTGTTGGCCGGGTTGCAGAACAGGGCCGGGCCAGCGGCGCCTGCACCAACTACGATCAGGTCATAATCGTTGCAGTCAGGTCCACTGTTGGGCCAAACGTGCACACGCAAGGTGCAGTCCATATCAGCGCCGGTGGTATTGGTCCAGGTCAAGTTCTCGTTGTCGGAACCAGTGAAGCCACAGGCTAAGGTGTTGACGCAAGCAGATGCCTGATCGTCGTCACAAAAGCCGGCCTCCCAAAGCATGGCATCCAGATCGCCAAGGGCGGCGGAGTGGTTGACATCAATGGACACAGTGACGCCGTCGGCTACGGTCAGGGAGTAGTAGTCCGGGTCCGTCTTGGACGTGTTCAGGGCAATGTAGGCACCGTCACCGATAGGAGTTGCCGTGGCGCAGGAGTCATTCTCTTCGAATGGGTCCGGCAAAACGCTGGCGCAGGGATCGGGAGCAATCGTGACAGTCATGTCGTAGTCACTGCAGTCGCCACCGAATGCGGGGTCGTCGCGGATCTCAACGATCCAGGTCTCCACAGCACCCGAGGTGTTGCTGTGGGTCATGCCGTTGGCGTTAATGTCCGAAACCCAGTTGCCAGCACCGTCGTATTCGCTCATGTCCAGATCGTCTAGGAACCAGATGATGTCAAGGGTCAGAATTTCCGCGGGCGGTATGGTGAAGACATAGAAGTCCGAGTCTGTCTGGTGACAGATTAGACCCGGATAGAATCCGCTCGTCAGCGCAGTGGCAGTGGCGGTGGTGTCGTTGTCTTCGAATGCGTCATCGCCCAGTGCGATGCAGGGGTCAACCCATGGGAGGATCTCCATGGTGCCCGTTCCAGATTGGCCGGCGAAGCCGCCGATCTGGATGAGGAAGGTGTCGCCAGCGTTGACGCCAGAAAGGGTCACGGCGCTTTGCAAGCCGTAGCTGTCATCGTTGTAGGCCAGGCAAGTCGCTGCGCAGCCGGTTCCTGCATGCACATTGAGCTTAGTGTCGTAGAGGGAGCCTTCCAGCTTGATCTCGATATCACCAGTCGTTGTAGCAGTCCACTGCCAGAATAGGTCCGGCCCGAAATCCAAGGAGCCGGCGTTTGTGCAGGCCGAGCCACCGCTGAAGCCACTGGTGGATGCGATGACGGTATTGAAGGACCAGGTTCCGAGTCCGCCGATTACATCGGCAACGGAACAATCGTCGTTGCCCGGGCCTGCGCCAAGAGCAGTCGTGTTCAGGCCGCCGAGACCGGCAGCACCGTTCCAGCCACCGACCTGAATCAGGAAGGTGTCGCCAATGGACACACCACCGACAACCACACTGCTTTGGTTACCTCCGGACTGGTCGTTGAAGTAAGTGCAGGTGGCTGTGCAACCGCTGCCCGTGTGCACACTTAGCATCGTGTCGAAGCTCGAACCAAAGGTGTCAATCTGCCAACTGCCCGCTGCATCAGCGGTCCACTCCCAGAACAGGTCAGAGTTCATGGCGAGGGATCCAGCAGCCGTGCAAGCTGAGCCACCCGTGAAACCGCTCACGCTGGCTCCCAAGGAGTTGAATGCCCAGGCGCCTACGCCAGCGACGACGTCGGGGATCGAGCAATCTTCGTTGGAGGAAGCTCCTGCCAAGAGGGCCGTGTTCAGAACGCCAACGCCAGCATTACCATTCCAGCCACCGACCTGAATCAGGAACGTGTCGCCAATGGCCACGCCCGTCAAGGTGAGCGTACTGTGGAAGCTGCCGCAGGGGCCGTCATCGTTGTAGGCCGTACAAGTTGCCGCGCATGCGGTGCCCGAGTGGGCGTTCAGCTTAGTGTCGTAGTTGGAACCACAGGTGTCGATCTGCCAGCTGCCTGCCGCATCGGCGGTCCACTGGAAGAACTGGTCAGGGCCCACATCAAGGGAACCGGCGTTGGTGCACGCGGAGCCACCGGAAAAACCAGTGGTCGTGGCTGCGGTGGTGTCAAAGGCCCAGTTGCCAGCGCCGGCGACGGCGAGGGCGGTGGTGCAGTCGTCGCCTTGGGCGAACGAGGGGGCTACGAGCAGGGCGGCTAGCGCTCCAGCTTGGATCCAGTCTTGAGGGGAAATCATTAGAGAATTGGGAGGAAAGTGAAGAAGGAGGGTAAAAAACACTCTTAACACGGAAAGTCATCCGATCCTCCCTATTGTGCCGAGATAGCCCCAGACCGCAAGGTCTCTCGGGCGAGGTGTTTGAAATCCACCTGGAGACCTGCCTCCCTGGAGCCTCCAGGACGGGTATGGCATTCAATAGGTACCGAAAAGCGCCATATTTGGTGCGTAGGCCCCAATCCAATACAAAGCGGGCGCCTCCCCCGCAATGGGGGAGACGCCCGCTTGTTTGCCTTGGCTCCGGGGAAACCCCCGGGAGTCGATCAGAAGTCGACCGAGATACCGTCCGAGAAGTTCGAACTAGCGCCGTCGCGGTACCACAGCTGGAAGTGCCAGGTGGCGCCCGCGGAGATCACGCCGCCCGGAGGACTCGGCAGGGTCGAGGGAACGTCATAGCCTGAGCCGACCGTCGAGGTGCCGCCCAGGTTCTGGAAGATCCCGCCAGCATCAAAGCGGCCGATCGAGTTCAGGGCCGGGCCCGCAGCCGGGTTGTAACGACCGATCGGGGCGGTAAGGCAAAGCTCACCGTCGCCGACGGATATGCCCGGATCCACCGGCGTAGCCGCCACAAGGAAGTAGCCGAATTGGTCCACGGGGCCGCCTTCGGCGTCCAAGTGGAACACGCCAGGTCCGCTGAAGTCCGAACCTCCCAGAGTTGCAGAGCCACCACCGGAGTGGGTGTTGGCCGGGCTGCAGAACAGGGCCGGGCCGCTGGCGCCAGCTCCAGTCAAGGTCAGGTCATAATCGTTGCACTCAGGTCCACTGTTGGGCCAAACGTGCACACGCAGGGTGCAGTCCATGTCGGCGCCGGTGGTGTTGGTCCAGGTCAAGTTCTCGTTGTCGGAACCAGTGAAGCCACAGGCTAGGGTGTTGTTGCAACCAAGTGTCTGGTCATCGTCACAAAATCCAGCTTCGTAAAGCATGGCATCCAGGTCGCCATTGGCGGTGAGGAACAGGACATCGATGGTCACGGTGCCGTTAAGGGGGACCGTGAAGTCGAAGAAGTCCGGCTCAGACTTTTTGGTGTTGAGGCTGTAAGTTCCGTCACCAATCGATGCAGAAGCTGCACAGGCGTGGTTAGGAGCGAACTGGTCCGCAACTTGACCCGCGCAGGGGTCCACATAAGTGGTGATGTTGAGCACGCCAGCGCCAGAGTTGCCATTCCAGCCACCGCACTGAATGAGGAAGGTGTCACCAGCGTTGACGCCGGTCAGCTGGAGTTCACTGTTGAAGGCGCCACAGGGGCCATCATCGTTGTACGCGGTGCAGGTAGCTGCGCAGCCGGTGCCCGTGTGAGCATTCAGCTTGGTGTCGTAGGCAGATCCGCAGGTATCGATGGCATAGTCGCCAGCAACACTAGCGGTCCACTGGAAGAAGGCGTCGGGGCCCAGGTCCAAGGAACCGGCATCCGTGCAGCCTGAGCCACCGGCGAATCCCGAGGTCGTGGCGAGAAGCGTGTCGAAGGACCAGGTGCCTGCACCGGCGATTGCGGTGGCGGTGGAGCAGTCATCATTGGCGATGCCGCCCGTGCCAGCGTTGGCCGTGTTGAGGGTTCCAAGACCAGCGTTGCCGCCAAATCCACCCACCTGCACGAGGAAGGTGTCGCCAGCGTTGATTCCGCTGATGACCACGCCACTCTGAAGACCGGAGAAGTCGTCGTTGTAATAGGCGCAAGTCGCAGTGCAACCGCTGCCCAAATGGATGTTGAGCTTGGTGTCGTAAACGGAACCGATCGTGTCGACCGTCCAGGTACCCGCCGCATCGGCGGTCCACTGGAAGAACTGGTCGGGGCCCACATCAAGTGAACCGGCGTTGGTGCACGCAGAGCCACCCGAGAAAGCGGAAGTGGAGGACGCAGTGGTGTCAAAGGCCCAAGTGCCTGCACCGCCGATGGCGGTGGCGGTAGAGCAGTCATCGCCTTGGGCGAAAGCGCCAGCGCTCATAAGGAGGGCGGCGGGAACAAGAAGGAGGTTTGTACGCATGGTATGAGTTCTGAAAAAAGGGGTCTTTAAGTGAAGAGAGCCTAGAAGAGGCTGATTACGTAGAGATTATCAGGCCGAGGCCGATCTGGGGGAGAGACGGCTTATTTTCTGTGGAGGTTCCCCGGAAATAGCGGTTTCCACTCTCTCCGGACGCCTTCGGGCGGAGGAGTTTCAAGAAACCCCATCTCAAATTGAGCGTGACCCAAGGGCGGCGATTCCCCTCGGTACCGTGCATCTGCCTAGCCCCTGGCCTGATAATGGGCTATATGGGAGGCTAGAACGGGGGTGCTCTAGAATCAGGCTCCCAAAGGGGGCCTAGAAGAGAGGTCCCAACAAGAAGCCCGGGAGCAAGCCCAGGGCCAGCACCATGGCTGCGCAGAATCCCGCGAGGAAGGCGGCCAGGGGCCGATCGATCCGGGGAGTTGCCCAGGCCTCGGGCCGTGGCTTCATCCACATGGTGATCACCACCCTTAGATAGTAGCCCATGGCTACCACGCTGGTCAGGGCTCCGAGCACAGCCAAGGGCAGCATGTCCGCCCTCACCGCTGCGCTAAAGGCCAACCACTTGCCCAAGAATCCGCCGGTTGCGGGGATTCCACCCAAGCTGAGCAGGAAGAGGGTCATGCCCGCCGCTATCCCCGGCCGCACGGAACCCAACCCTTGCCAGCGGCTGAGGCTGGTGTGGTCTTCCCCGTCCGCCTCCATCCAAGCCACCAGGCCCAGGGCACCACCGGCGGCAAAGGCATAGGCCAAGAGGTAAAAGAGAAGCGCGCTCGCGGCAGCATTCAGAATCTGAGCTTGTTCACCGGTTCCCGTGGCAGTCACAGCAGCAGCGATGACCAACAGCAACAGGCCCGCATGGGCGATACCGGACCATGCCAGCAACCTCTTGAGATCCTTTTGCACCAAAGCACCCAAATTGCCCATGGCCAAGGTGACAACGGCGATGATTCCCAGTGGATAGCCCGCTTCCGGGGGCAGCACCGGGGCAAAGCGCAACAGGAATGCAAAGGCTGCGGCCTTTGTTCCAGTGGCCATCAAGGTGGTCACCGGCGTGGGGGAACCTTGGTAAACATCAGGCACCCAAAGGTGGAAGGGAACGACTCCCGCCTTGAACAGCAGGCTGCCCATGATCAAGGCTAACCCCATTCCCCCGAGGGGCGTCCCTAGAGCCGCGCGCGCATGGGTCAGACTCTCGATGTTGAGGGTCCCGGCGGCGGTGTAAACCAGACCGGCCCCCATCAAGAAGAGGGCCACACCAAAGGCTCCCAGGATGAAGTAACGCAGGCCTGCTTCCACGGATTCGTCCCGGGTGCGCCGGAAGGCCGCCAAGCAATACAGGGGAATGCTCAGCAGCTCGAGCCCGATGAAAAAGACGATCATGTCCTGGGCGCCGGCCATCAAAATCATGCCGATGGGGGCGGTGATCAGCAGGGCGTCGTGCTCTCCAATGAAGGAATTTTCTTGATCGTAGTAACGCCGGGCTTGTCCCCAAGCCAGAAGAGTCGCCAGCACAAAGATCAGGGTGAAGGCGCCGGTTTGGGAATCACCTATGAAGGTACCGCCCAGCACCGGGCCGCTGGGGTTGGCGATGAGCTGCGCGGCGCTCCATGCGGCTCCAAGCAGGGCCACAGGCATCACCGCGGGACGCAGTTTGATGAGCACAGGCGTAATCTCACAGATCAGCACCGCGAGCAAACCACCGGTTAGCCAAAGCAGGGGAGCGAGGGCACCGCTGGCCCCAGAGTACAGGTCTTGCAGGGACTCGAAATTCATCGTGCGCTCTCCTCGGCCGGGACGGCGGGTCGTTCTAGCTCGGCACGCGCCGCTTGTTGGTCACGCGCCGCATCCAATCGTTGTTCGATCACTTCCAGGCTTGCCTCGGTGCGTTCGATGAACGGCCCGGGCATGACGCCGATCACAAGGCAAAGCAAACAGATCGGTGTCAGAAGGCCGATCTCTCGTCGGGTCAAATCCGTCAAAGCCCGGTTCTGATCGCTCGTGATTTCGCCGAACAGCATCAGGCGCGTGGCTCGCAAGAGGTACACCGCGCCGAAGACAACTCCCGTGACGCCCACCGCGGTCAGCACCGG
>Ga0206679_10000539_pt1 | contig 31397 bp, 26 predicted proteins | sample M110012015metaG_FD_155464 | JGI IMG/M metagenome (GOLD analysis project Ga0206679, IMG submission 155464) | Ammonia-oxidizing marine archaeal communities from Monterey Bay, California, United States - M1 100m 12015 | ecosystem: Environmental > Aquatic > Marine > Intertidal zone | place: USA... | reverse complement strand
TATTAAGATACTTTCCATCATCTTCAAAACCCAATATTGTGTATGTAGGTAATTGATAAAATCTGCCTATGTTACTGTTAAGACTTATTTTCTCGTTAAGATTAAATGCTAATGATAATCTTGGCGAAAGATTAGGTGTATTTTTGCTTTCGGTAAACGAATTCCCATCAATTCTTAGGCCAAATGATGCTGCTAGTTTATTTGAAAAGTATGTTTTACCAATTTGTGAAAATGCTCCGTATTTTAAAAAATTTAAATCTGCATTAACAATACCTGTAAAGATGCTATCTCCAACTGTAAATTTTTGTTTAGTATTATTTAAATATGTTGCATCCTCTAAATTTGCTCCAACATTAATAGTGTATTCGTTTCTTTCAAAATTATATTCTAGACGTGTTTTGTTTTCAATTTCTTCTGATTTATAATCAAGTATTTTTTGTGATGTCTCATCTGCATAATCTTCATATTTTAAAGCTGTATTGTTAAGATGACTTCTGCTCATAACAAAAAAGAGGTTAGAATTAGAAAAAAAATGTCTCCAAGTTCCTCCAACGGTATAGTTCCATTGATTATTGATAACTAAATTATTTAGATTGTAGTTATTTTGTGCAAGTTGCATTGAATCCTTTTCTCCATCATTTATACCTGGGTTTAGAGTAAAGTCATCTATTGCCGCAATACCTAGAAAATTAAATTGGTTTTTATTGTTGGGTTTATAAGTGTACTTAAACTGCATATCATTGTAAGTTGGTAAAAAGGGTAGTTTAAGTGCTTTGAATAAAAATTGTAAGTAAGACCTTCTTACTGAAAGTAAGAGAGTAGATTTCTTAGAAATTGGTGTGTTTAATGTAAGTCCTGCGTCACTTGATCCAACAGTAAAAGAACCACTGATCTCTTCGTCATTACCTTCTATTTGTTTTAATTCCATTACAGAACTAAGGGCATTTCCTCTGTTAGCGGGGAAGGATCCAGTATATAAATCAACTTCTCTAATAAAATTAACATTTAAAATTCCAACGGGACCACCAGAAGATCCTTGTGTTGAAAAGTGATTAATAGTTTGAATTTCAATGCCATCTAAGAAAAAACGATTTTCAGATGGAGCACCTCCTCTAATAATAATGTCATTTCTAAAAGATGATGATGAGGATACGCCAGGTAAATTTGATATAACTTTAGAAATATCTCTGTTCCCACCAGGGCTCTTGGAAATTTCAGAAGCATTGATCGTTCGTAAGCTAACTGGACTAGCTTTAGTCTTATTAAACGTATTACCTTTAATTTTTACCTCACTAAGAACTTCTGAATTTTGACTTAAAAAAAAATCAAGTCTTAGGTTTTTATTTGAACTAACCTTTATCTCAGATTGAATATCAGTATTAAAACCAATATAACTACATTTAAAATTGTAAGCACCAGCTTGTAAATTTAAAATTTCATAGTTTCCATCTATATCAGAAGTGGTTCCAATCATTGTTCCTTCTACAACAATATTTGCAAATGGTATAGGGTCATTATTTAGTGCATTAGTTATTGTTCCGTATACTTTAACATTTTGAGATAATGCAAAATTAGATATTGATATAAAGCTAAAAAGAAGAATGATTGCTTTTATTGATGATTTTTTGCTCATTTTGACTCCTGTTTTTGTTCTAAGAATTTTAATTTGCAAAAATAATGAATCTATTTCGAATTAGTTACTATAAGTTTATAGCAAAGCTTTAAAAGAGATAAATCTCAATAATATTTTAGAATTCTTTTAAAAAGTGAGTATTTGAAATAACAATTAGAACTTAAAAAATCTAATTTGCATTTTTGGTTAGAGCTCTTGAATTTCAAAGCTAGGAAATCCTTTTTCGCCCTCATTATTATAAAAATCTAAAAACCTTAATTTGAAATATCTATTTGATACGCTTTTAATAATATATGTCATTTGAGAGTTGACAGAATATATTTGAGCATCAAAGTCATATATTTTCCATTTATAGCCAATCGCATTTTGTTCATTAGAGAAAGCATACGATGTAATGCTTGTAGTATTGATGTCTTCGAAATTATTTATTGAATCCTTTGTTACCTGAACATCATTTAAGTAATTACTGTAAACACCTGTAACTAGATAAGCTGGGGTCTCAATATTGTCTTCAAATAAATGTGTGTATTGTGTGAAAAGTAAATCCCAGTCTTCTTTTGGTGGTTCAATATCAATTGTATTATTACTATCAAAAGACAGATAGGTAAAGTTTACATTTGGGTCTTTATTTATGGAAATCGAATGATAATCTGAATTATCTAAATTAGAATATCGTATGAAATAGGATGTATTATTAATAGAATCTATTTTCAGTTTTTTTAGTCCTCTCTGACTTCCATCTACTTCAAAACCTCTGTCAACAACATATAATACGGTTGTATCTGGATATTCTAACAATGCTGTGCCGTTTTCAATTCCTCTGGGGTCATCCCATTTCCATACAAGTTCATCTTCATCAATAATATCCTCAAAGTTGTAATTATTTAGATAGGATAATCTACTGAGTGTTGATGAATTCAATAGAATATGCCAGCCTTGTTCAGATGATTCAAATGCAAGATCCCAATTAGTTTTTAAGTTTTCTTTTACAACTAGGTTATCTGTAAGATTAAAGTAAAGTTGTTTGCTGTAATTAGAATTCATACTTATCTGATTCATTTCAATCTGACCCATTGTATGGCCTTCTATTGGTAATTCACTCTTTTCACAACCAAATAAAAACAGAGAAACAATAATTATAAGAAGCTTTTTCATAAATTAAATTTTAGACTAGTAAAAAATGTTCTACCATAGCCAACCAATGAATTGTTGCTAGAAGAATGAACGCTATTATCAGCTTTGTATTTTCTAATGCTGGTAACATCAAATAAATTTTTAGCTCCTATTGATAAAATAATGATATCATTATAAAGTCTTCTGTTAATAGATATGTCAAATAAACTATATTGTTCAGTAAACACCTCTATTAAGTTATTATTTTCTTCAACAAATACAGGCATTTTACCTGTATTTTTATAAAATATATTTACTTTCATTTTACTACCTAAAGAAATGAATGAGCTTAAATTATAATCAAGAGAATATGAGAATTCAGGTGAATCAATAGATGTGTAGAGCTCATTAAACCTTCCTGTATAAGATATTCCAAAATTCATCTCAATTTTATTCAAAGAAATTTTAGTTGATGCAGACATTCCTTTAGTTATATACTTATCTACATTGAAATAACTGTATTGTTCTGAATTATCTGTTGAGGATGTTAGGTCAATTTTATTTGAAATATCATTGTAGAATAGACTAAAGTTTGTATATGATTTTGCTCCAAAAATTTTATTTTCTATGCTTGTATTAAGGCTGTAGTTATTTGATTTTTCAGCAGATAAAAGTTTATTTCCTACAATATTATGATTTATATCTACAAAATCAAGATACAATTCTTTAAGATTTGGTGCTCTAAAGCCTTTAGAGTAACTAAATCTAATTTGATACTTTTTGTTTGAATGTAAAATATTTAGTGCAGGTATTATGGGAGCTTTGTATTTTGTGTTATGAATTAATCTAAAAGATGGCCTTACTGAAAATAAGTTGTTTAGCTTATATTCAAAAATGGAGAAAAAAGCATAATCTGCTTGATCTTGATATTTATTATTAATTCTTTGGCCTTTTGCTGATTGCTTCTGAAAGTCTAGGCCAATTTGATAGTTAAGATTTTCTTTGTCACTTCTTGATAACATTATCTTTGACATTAGTAAGTCAAAACAAGATGTGTCTTGCATGCTTTGGTCTTGCACTAGTATCCTAGATAAATCAGTTAGATCGGTATAAAAAGTTTCTTTTGTTCTATCATATTTATTATATGCAAGTAATATTCTGATCTTTTGCATATTATTCTGGATATTAATATCTGTACCTATATTTGTTCTGTAAGTATGAAAGTATTCATCAAAGGCAGTTTCATTATAGGGCTCTCTAGGCTTTCCTAAGTTTGTTATTTTTTCATAAAAAGTTTCGAAATAGTTGTTTACGCTAACATTGTTGCTCTTTAAGTTATATGTGATTTTGTGAAAAAATTGTTCTTTTGGCTTCCAAGTTTTTAATCGATTAGTGTCTGCAAGTTCATTCGTTGGAATAAGTTGGAATTCCTGATTTTTATTCCAACCATTAAAATATTTTCTTCCAAAGCTGTATGAAGAAGAACTATTTTCTTTTTTATTAGTAAGCAATAAATCACAATTATATTTTCCAATTGACTCATAGTAGGTGTTTATTACTTTTGTATTTGCTGATACTTGTTTAGTTATAATATTAATTGTTCCTCCAAGAGCATCACTACCATAGATAGTTGACATAGGACCCTCAACAATTTCAATTCTTTCGATGTTGCTAAGATTAATTTGAGAGAGATCAATGTTTCCATTCATGCGACCAATTACTGGAATCTCATTAATTAAAATTTTGACATTTTGTCCGGAAATCCCTTGCATTGAGATGCTTGAACCTAGAATGTTGTCTTGTGATATTCTGACATTTAGTTCTTTCTCTAAAACATTCGATAAGTCATTAAAGATTCCTGAAGTTAATATTTTGTTATTAATAACTCGTATTTTATGTATTGCATCCTTAGCATTTACTTGTGATAACTGTCCAGTTACGACAACTTCAGCAAGATTTTTCTTAAGACTAACTTTTTCAGATTGTATAATAGAACTGTCTTGAACTTGTGAAAATAAAGCGTGTGAAAAAAAGCTTAACATCAAAAAGATCAAAAGTCTCATGCTTATTTTACTATCAATGGTTTTGTTAAGCTAATTCCATTAAATTCTACTACAGCAATATAAGTTCCACTTGTTAAAGTCCTAGAAGGGATTTTATGTGTCTTTAATCCACTAGATGCCAATCTAGAAGAGTAAACGATTTTACCAGTTAAATCATATATATATAATAATGACTTTTCAGATTTAATATCATATATACAGAAAATGTCTTGGTTGTTTATTGCTGGATTTGGATAGATATTCAAAGTGCTTCCAGAGTTCAAATCAGTAACTCCTGTAGCTGACAGTATCGCTGTATTAAATTCAATATTTCCTGTTGATGTACCATCAAATTGAGTGAATGTTAATCTATATATATTCATATTGTAATCTCTTACAAAATAGCATCTGTCAGGAGTAATGACATAACTGCCTTGATATGATTTCCAGTCATATCCAATTGAATTTATTTCACTTTCAAAATTATGAGCTGAATAGTCAGAATAAAATAATGGGTTAGCTATGTTGTCGGCTTGTGCAACTTCTATGTCGTGATTATTTAAAATACCAGTTACAGGATATGGCATTCCTTGTACAGGAGTTACGTATTTTGTGAATGTTATATCCCATGCGCTAGAATTAGGTTCTCTATCAATGATATCATTAGTTTCTAAGGAGTAATATATAAATCTTTTATCGCTGTAATTGTCTGCTGCAATATTTTGGTTTACTTCATTAGAGCCGTCAAGGTTAGCATACTTAAAAAAATATTCTCCACCTACTTTGCTCTCTATCCATAATTTTTTCCAATTACCATCAACTGTTTGCATTAGAAAAACTGAATCACCAATCACTGTATGTGTTTGCATGTTGTAAACTCCCCAGCCATAATCAAAACCATTAGTTTGATTGACATCAAATGCTCCAAAGCTCCAGCTAGTATCACTATTATACATTGGATCTGTAACTATGTTAGATGAGTTTGTGTTTATAGAATTCCATGCACTTGTGTCGCCAAGATGATATGTATATAATTGAACCCCTTGACCATCATTAATTCTTATGGATGAAGAAAATGCATCTGTACTGAATGCAATATCCCAATTCGTGTTTTCAACATTAAGAACCTCTCCGTTTTGTAAGCTATAAAAACTTTGATGAGAATAACCTGGATTTAAAGTTACAAGATTGCTCTGCCCGAACAAGCACAGACAAAATAAAATGTTGATGTTAAGTAGTATTATTTTTTTCATAATTAAAATTTCATGCAAAATTAATCAATGTGATAAAAGCAAAACAACGATATCGGTTCAATAGTATTGCTATAAGTTCATTCTTAAATTTTAAAATACTAGTTAAATAAATAACTACAAAGGAAGTTTATTGAATTTATATTGTATTATCTTTGTTGCAACAATTAAATTTTTAATAATAATTAAATAAATATGTTAACAAAAGATAGCGTATCGCCTATAAAGGAAGATGTTTTACTTGGAGAAAAGTTTTTGTGTTTAAGAATACATAATCAAAACAGTGATGATAGAGTATTTAAAAAAGACATAGATGCTTCGTATATTCAATTTCATTTTTGTTTAAAGGGAGATTTAGATTTTATTTTTAATGAAGGAAACTACAGTTTGAATTTATCAACCAACAAATTTTTAATTCTTTATAATCCCAAAAAAGATCTACCTGTAAATATAAATCTCAAAAGCAATTCAATTTTTATATCTGCTTTAATTTCGATAAATAAATTTCATAAATTATTTTCGCAAGATGGTCACAAAATCGATTTTCTAAGTGGGGATAACAGTAATCAAAAGTATTATAAGGAACTAGAAATTAATAATTCGATGCTTCTAGTATTAAATCAGATGTTAAAATATAGAACTAGTTCTATCACAAAGGATTTATATCTCAAATCAAAGATATATGAAATTTTTAGTCTAATATTTAATAGTGAAAATAATAATGAAGATGATAAATGCCCATTTATTCTTAATGATGATCAACTAAGAAAGATTCGACTTGCAAAGGATATTATATTAGAAAGATTTAATGAACCACCTACATTAGTAGAATTATCAGAAGAAATTAATTTAGGATTAAGACAACTCAAGCAAGGATTTAAAGAAACTTATGGAAAACCAGTATTTCAATATTTGTTAGATTATAAAATGGATAAAGCAGCAAAGTTATTGTCTGATGGAAAATATAATGTTAATGAAGTAAGTATTGAATTAGGATATAGTAACTCAAGTCACTTTATTCATGCCTTTAAGAAGAAATTTGGTATTACTCCACTTTCTTTCATTAAACAATCTTAAAACAAAATAAACTAATTTCAATAGATAAATAATTTGCCTAATAATGATATTAAAGTTTCTTTATAAACATGATTACGATTAATTATAATTGATATAATGATAAAAAAATTTATTTCTAAAATATTGTTAAACATTAAATTTCAAAAGACATTTGAAAATGTGCCATTTTTAATATTATTATTTCCAGCTATATTGGTATCATATTTAATTATTTCAACTGGTAATCTGTCTTATCAGGAAGAAATTATTATTAACTCAAACATCGAAAATGTTATGGAGTTGCATGAGAACTCATCACTTTTGAAAAATTATATGCCAGGTGCAATTAGTTATAAAATGATTCGTGGTGAATCAAGAACTTCGGGATCTATAGCTGAAATTACTTTAGCCTTTAATTCTAACGAATCAGTTTCACGAAAAATTACTATGAAAGAAGAAGTAGTACTAAGTGATTTGCCAAATAAAAAAATAATCATTTATGATACTGGAGCAGTTAAAAACAAAATAACTTACAGATTCGTAAATATGGGAGATAAGAAGACTAAATTTTTTAGAAAACATGAATATGAATTTAATACTTATATGAAAATCACTTCTTTTTTTACATCAAAAAAAATTAAACGTAAAAGTTATAAGTATTTAAATTCTTTTAAAGAATTTGTAGAAAATAACTAGATGAATAAACGACTATTTTATATTTTCTAATGATTTAGCCATTATTGTAATGAAAATATTTACCTCAAAATTTCGTCTATTCTTTCTAATGTTTTATTAGCCTGAATCTTAAGCTCCTTGTTTTTCTCTTTTCTATTCAATTCAGTAATTGTTGATTTAATGTCTTTCAAATAATATTTCCCAACTCTAACCATCCACGATTTAGCATTCTCTGTTGCTTCTTCTAAAGCAGGAGTTCCAGCAATGATTGTGTTGAGGTCTTGGTTTTTTAAGAATTTTGTGTAGCCTCCCATTAAATAATATAAATCATAACCATTAGCACTTACAAACTGATTTTGGAAGTACATTATTTTTTCAGGTCCTGCATATTTTGCATATATCTCAATCACGACATCTTTTAAATCACTTTCAAAATTAGGTGCAATTAATAATGCTTTTTCAGTATCTACTTTTGCTATACTGCTTAATCCTGCGCCAGCAACTAGTAATGATTGTTCTTTTGTTGCAGATTCAAACAGCTTTAAATACTCAATATTATTTTCAAGATCAGCTAAGAAACGTAATGCTGCCGATTTAACCTTTGTATTTTTATCACTTGTAGCGTGTTGTTCTATGTAGCTTACAAATTCTTTTTTGTTTTTAAGTTTATTTGCTTTCTTTATTCCTAATAAACGAATGCCCCAAAAGTTATTTTTTAATGCCTTTATTACAGCACTAGGACTATTTTTATCACTTATGTTTTTAAGAGCAATTTTAGAATCCATATATAACGGAGCCTTCATTTGTTCTAGCCAGTTGTCATCTGTTTTTTCATCAAAAATCTCAGCTAACAACATATGTTCAGCGTCAACAATAATATTGGATGGCTTTTGATCTACATTAAAAACAAATTTTTGTTTTTTTTGAGTCATTTCTACTTGAAATCTCTTTGCTGTTTCATTAACATATATATCTATAGCAAAAGGTAGTCTATAAGTAGTTGTATTAGATTGATCTTGAATCTGTTCAATATTTATGATTTGTTGACTATTGATTTTGTCATATTTGTAATCTATCACCAAGGTAGGATGTCCAGAGTCCAGAAACCACTGATTAAAAAACCAGTTAAGATCTTCTCCACTAACTTCCTCCATTGCAATTCTTAATTGATGTATCTCAACTGCTTTATAAGCATTGTCATTAAGGTATTTTTTAAGTCCATTATAGAACGCGTCATCTCCTAAGTAATGGCGTAACATATGTAAAATACGACCTCCCTTTGCATAAGAGTGACTATCAAACATATCTTCTTTGTCGGAATAATCAAAACGAATCATATCTACTTTCTTGCTTTTTGACTCTCTCAAATAATTGTTTAAGTCAGCATCTAAATGCATATCAGCTTCCATTCTACCAAACCCTTTTTCTCTCCATATATATTCTCCATAAGTTGCAAAAGATTCGTTCAATGGCAGATTAGCCCATGATTCACATGTGACAAGATCTCCAAACCAATGGTGGAAAAGTTCGTGAGCAATAATATCGTCTTGGTGATTATCTAATAGTTCTCTATCTGTCATTTGAACAAATTCACCATGAATAACAGCTGTAGTGTTTTCCATTGCTCCAGAAACAAAGTCTCTGACAACAATTTGAGCATATTTTTCCCATGGATATTCTACTCCCAAAACTTCAGAAAAATGAGCGATCATTTGTGGAGTTCTGCCAAATACACTTCTAGCATATTGGTGATAGTCATCCTCTAAATAATAATCAACATTGATGTCTTTCCATCTGTCAGTAGTGATATTGAAATCACCTACAGCAACCATAGTCAAATAAGGAGCGTGAGCTAGTTTCTGCTCCCAAAAATCAGTACGGCTTCCATCTTCATTATTTTGACTTTTAACTAAAAGTCCATTTGATAGTGTGACAAATTCATCTCTGACAGTAATGGCAATATTTTGAGTCATTCGTTCATTTGGACGATCAATTGTTGGGTACCAGCAAGAACTAGCCTCAGTTTCACCTTGAGTCCATATTTGTTGTGGTTTATCTTCATCACCAGTAGGATTAATAAAATACAGGCCTTTCGCATCTGAAATAGCAGAACTACCTTTGACATTTAGTTCATTAGGTTTAGCTGTGTAATCAACGTTAATAATGTACTGTTCATTTCTATTGTATTCTTTATCTAATTCGATACCTAAAATCAAAGAGTCATAATCATAATTTAGGTCTTTCCCATTCATTTTAACAGAGTGAATATCAAAACCTTTTGCATCTAATACAAGTTGGCTTGTAGAGTGAAAGTAAGGTTTTGCTGTAATTTTTGCTCTCCCATTTACATGTTGTTTTTCCCAATTGAAACTAACTTCTAAATCTGTATGAATCAAGTCATTTGTACGCTTAGCTGATTCATTGTAAATTATAATTTCTTCTTTTTCTGGTAAAGTACTATTTGGATTATTTGTTGTGAATAATAAACCTAAGGCTAGTGCAATAAATGTTTTCATTTTTTTTTTTTAGATGGCAAATGTAACAAGAAAATTATTGAATCATTTTTTGCACATTTATAGATTAAATTTTATTTAAGTTGATATTTAATGTAGTTTTTATTACTAGAAATATTTCTTTATAATTTTTTCCTTTTATTTTTCTGTAATATTGTATTATGAAGAAATTGCTTGTCTTGTTGTTCTATTTTCCTTTAATTGGGTTTAGTCAGGATGGCCCCTTTCATTTTAATTTCAACAATATTCAACGTGAATTTTATTTGCATATCCCAAATAATTTGCCTTCAAATTCACCCATTGTATATGTGTTACATGGGTGGGGAGGTAATGGAGGGCAGATTATGTCAAGCACTGCTTTTAATATTCTTTCAGATCAAAATAATTTTGCTGTATGCTATCCTACAGCTTTAATTGATGGAGATAATGGAAATTCAGGTCTAAATTCCTGGAATTGTAGTGGTATGTCTGATGTTAATTTCATTCATGCACTAAATGATTCATTGCAGATTCAGTATCAATTTGATGAAGATAGAATATTTGCTACTGGATTCTCATATGGAGGTGATATGTCTTTTCATCTAGCAAGATGTCAAAGTTCAAATATTTTTGATGCTATTGCACCTTTAGCAGGAACAATTTTTGATTATATGAATATTTGTTCACCATCTACTAATATTTCTGTTTTAGTACTACATGGAACAAATGATAATGTCATTAATTATAATGGAGGTAATTTTCCAAATTATGGGCCATATATGTCGGCTCCTAATATTGTGAATGAATGGGTTAGTCATAATTCATGTAGTCTAGACACAAGTTATTCATTGTTAGATGTCAATAATGATAACAATATAACTGATGTAACAAAATATCAAAATAATAATACAGGAGATAAAGTTTGGTTTTATAAAATAAATAATGGTTTGCATGCGTGGTTTGATGTTGCCCCTTGGGGAAATGATGATTTTTGGGCAAGCGAAGAGATTTGGAACTTCTTTAATCAAGTTGGAGTTAATGCAACAAGTTTAAATGAACAAGAGGACCTTTCAGAAAAAAATATCTCAAGAATTATAAATACAATAGGGAAAAGTGTTCAATTTCCATCTGACAATCTATTGTTTCATATATACGATGATGGTTCCGTAGAAAAAAGAATTATTATAGAATAACTATTTTTATTTGTGTTTATTTACTTTATGAAAAAGCTACTTTCTCTTTTTTGTGCATTCACAATAATTGTAAATTTTAGCTATGCTTCTTTTCCTGTTATCGATACTTTAAAGTTAAAGCAAAATACATTACAATCAGAAGAGATTAACCTATACCATTCCAATCTTATAAAACTGGGTGTCGATCTTAATGATTGTAAATGTACAAGTTGTAGAAAAAGTAATACTATATTGCAAAATAATACTATAAAACAAAGTAATGTTACAGGTCACTACATCTTATCTGGACTAATACTTTTAGGTGTTATTATTTGGATATCTGTTAGTCTAACTAGCTTATATAACTGTGCTGATAGTGGTTCTGATTGTCCTCAATCATCAGGTGAAAAGCCTAAAAATGGTGCGCCTAGCGAATTTCTGTGGATGTCTTTACTTATTTTAATTAGTGTTGGAGTTGCTGCAAAAGCACGTTTTATACAGCTTAGAGATAAAAGAGATATTTTAAAAAATAATTCTTAAATAAACACTTATTTAATTGATTGTGTAAGTTTGCTTTATGAAAAAAATTGAATCAATAAATATAATGAAAAAATTTTCATTATTTAATGAAGAATGGACTCCTAAAATTATAGGTGAGCTTAATGGTCAACATGTTAAATTATGTAAACTTAAAGATGATTTTGTCTGGCATAGTCACGAAAATGAAGATGAGCTCTTTATGGTATTTAAAGGAACACTTTTAATTGATTTTAGAGACGGTAAGACAATTGAAATAAATGAGGGTGAGATTTTAATTGTACCAAAGGGGGTAGAACATAGACCACATACTAATGGAGAAACTGTATTTAATTTACTATTTGAACCAAAGACCACTTTACACACAGGTGATATTGAAACTCAAATGACAGTCAAAAAATTAGATTGGATATAGTATAAATAGTTTTTCCGTAAAATATATTAATAATGGATTCACTTTCAATGGAAAAAGCTATGATCATGAATATGATTGAAAAAACTGGTAGATCTCTTGAAAATTGGCTTATTGTAGTAAGTAAACAAGAAGTGAAAAAGCATTCTGAAATTGTTAATTTTTTAAAACAGGATTATTTTATGACTCACGGTTATGCTAATTTAATTGCTCGTAAATCAATTAAAAAATAAGATTTTTTAAAATTTCGTTTATGTGTTCAGTATTTATACTTTTGCCAAGTTTAAATTAAAAAAATATTAATGAACAAGACAAAAAATATACTCTTAGAAAAATTTGATTTAGCTCCTTTTTCTAAAGTCAAAACTGAAGATTATTTATATGCGTTTAAAGAATTAATCAAAGAAAAGAAGAAAGAAATTAATTCTATAATTTCTAATACTGATAATCCAACTTATGAAAATACAATCGAAGCATTAGAGTTTTCTGGTGAAAAATTAGATCGCCTTTCTAAGATGTTTTTTAATGTTAATTCAGCAGAGACAAATCCAAAAATTCAAAAAATTGCACAAGAAGTTTCTCCTTTGCTTTCTGAATTTGGAAATGATATTATTCTTAATAATGATCTTTTTCTTCGAGTTAAAAGTGTAAATGATCAAAAGTCTAAACTAAATCTAAGTGCTGAGCAAATGACGCTGTTAGACTTGAGTTATAAAAGCTTTTCAAGAAATGGTGCTAATCTTGATGATACTAAAAAAGAGACACTTCGAGAGATAGATAAAGAATTATCATCGTTAACTTTAAGATATAGTGAAAATGTACTAGCTGCTACTAATGATTTTGAACTTCATCTAACAAATTTAGAAGATTTAAAAGGTTTGCCTAAAGGAGAAATCGAAGCTGCTTCGGTTTTAGCGAAAAAGAAAGGTAAGGAAGGTTGGATAATTACTCTAGCATATCCAAGCTATATTCCTTTTATGAAATATGCAGAGAATAGAGATTTGCGAAAAGCAATTCAAATTGCTTCTGGGTCAAAATGTTTCAAAAAAAATAAGTTTAATAATGAAGCCAACGTTTTAAAAATTTCAAAACTAAGACACCAGCGTGCTAATCTACTTGGTTATTCAACTCATGCAGATTTTACTTTGGAAGAAAGAATGGCAATGACTCCTTTAAAGGTATATACATTTTTGAATGATTTATTAAAAAAAGCTAAACCCTTTGCCGAAAGAGAGTTTAATCAACTACAGGATTTTGCTAAAAATTTAGATGGATTAGATCACCTAGAATCTTGGGATTACATGTATTATTCTGAAAAGTTAAAAAATAAGCTCTTTAATCTTGATGATGAGAAGCTTAAGCCATACTTTAAACTTGAAAATGTAATTCATGGAGCCTTTTCAGTTGCCAAAAAACTATTTGGACTTTCATTTGTTGAAGTAAAAAATATTGAAACTTATCATAAAGATGTGAAAACATATGAAGTTAAAGATAAAGAAAATGAATTAGTTGCAATCTTTTATGCTGATTTTCACCCCAGAGAGGGAAAAAGAAACGGTGCTTGGATGGATTGTTTGAAGAGTCAGAAAGTAAAGGATGGAATCAATGAAAGACCTCATATTATTAATGTTTGTAATTTCACAAGTCCAACAAACTCAACTCCCTCTTTATTAACATTTAGTGAGGTTACAACTTTATTTCATGAATTTGGACATGGGCTTCATGGTATGCTTGCCAACACCGTTTATCCAAGTCTATCAGGTACAAATGTATATTGGGATTTTGTTGAATTGCCAAGTCAGATTTTAGAAAATTGGTGTTATGAAAAGGAATGCTTAGATGATTTTGCAACACACTATATTACAGGGGAGCCTTTGCCCATAGAATTTGTAGATAAAATAAAAGAATCATCAACATTTCTACAGGGGATAGCGACATTACGTCAAATTAGTTTAGGTCTTTTAGATATGTCTTGGCATGCGGTTGATCCATCAAAAATCACAAATGTTAAAGAGAATGAATCTTACGCAAATATTAAAACTAGATTATTTCCTGATATTGATATTTGTTGTACAAGTGTATCATTTTCGCATATATTTTCAGGCTTTGGAGATTATTCTTCAGGTTATTATAGTTATAAATGGGCCGAAATTTTGGATGCTGACGCGTTTGAATATTTCAAAGAAAATGGAATATTTAATATTGAAATTGGAAAATCTTTTCAGGACAATATTTTAAGTAAAGGTGGTACTGAAAATCCAATGAAATTGTATAAACGATTTAGAGGGAAAGAACCACAGGCTGATGCACTTTTAAAACGTTCAGGATTATCAAAAAGTTAAAGTAAAATAAACATATATATTTTAATAATTAAAATTATTGAATAAGAACAAAACAATAAATACTCAATTTAATTTTTTTCAGATACCTATAATTATTTTAAACTTTTAGATAATTATTAATTATTATTGTAAGTAAATTAACACGTAAAATATTTTTATTTTAATTAAGTTAATTGAGTAATGTAATAACTTTAACCAAATTTAAGATTATGTTTAAATTAAATAGACAACTTGTTTCGTATATGCTAATCGTTTCTGTATTCTTTTTTATTTCATGTGAGAAAGAAGTTCTTAATGATACTATTATAAGTAATGACGGAATGCAAGCAAGACTAGAATATACTGAAAAGGGATACACTGAAATTGAAGTAAGTCCAATTGTTAAGACGAGTTGTTATTTTACTAAATGGGACAAAGATGTCATGACTCCTGTTTCTGGACTTTTTGAGTATTATAACGCTGATGGAAATTGGGTTGCTTCTATAGATTTTGGTAATGGTATATGTGATGAGTGGGCAACGAAAACTTGGGATATTGACATCTTTCCTGACTTTCCAAGCGGAAATAATGATTTTTCAGTATTTGATTATAAAAATAAGAAATAGATAATCAAACTTGATTTAAATTTTTTAATAAGTAAATCGTACTAAAAAGCGTAAAAACCTATCCGTTTCTGGTGGATCTCTCAGTTCTTATTTTGAACATTTTTTATTGTTATGTCTTTGTAGTACTTTTAGTATATTTCTGCTACTTAGAGATTAGTATTATTCTCAATAATTTTAGATTTTATTGTTTGAATATGTAAGCTATTTTCTAGATTAAATATGCATTTTATTTAATTTGGACTTGACAGGTATTTTTGCTATTATTGTTATTTTATGATTAGATGTGCTTAGTTTTACAATGTTAAAATCGATTTAAATACTTAAAACAAATTATTAAATTAAAAAAAATTATGAAAAAATTATTATTAACAGCAACATTAGCTTTGACAATTTTATTTGCACAAGCACAGCAGTGTCAAGCAGATTTTAGCTTTATGCAAAATGGGCCAACAACTATCTTTACAGATTTATCTACTGTAAATTCTGGTTGGTCAACAAATTATTCTGTAACATGGGATTGGGATTTAGGTGACGGAAATTCTTCAACACAACAAAATCCGATTCACACATATGCAAATAATGGTATATATCTGGCTTGTTTGACAGTAACTTATTTTGATTCAACTACAATTAATTATTGTATTTCTAGTTACTGTGACTCTATAATTATTGGTAATTCGATTCCTGCTTCATGGGATTGTGGTCTCTTTGGTTGCTCTGACCCAGGTACTGGTTTAGGGCAATATACATCTTTATCTGCATGTCAAGCAGTTTGCGGAACACCAACACCATCTTGGGATTGTCCTGTTAACAGTCCAGGAGGATGTTATGACCCAGGAACTGGTAATGGGCAATATGCTACATTAGCAGCTTGTCAAACTGTTTGTGGAACACCTACACCATCTTGGGATTGTAGTGTTACTGGGTGTTTTGATCCAGGAACTGGTAATGGTCAATATACTACACTATCTTCTTGTCAGTCAAATTGTCAATCACAAATTATATCACCATGTGATTCAATAGATATAGTTGGTTCACAGTCACAACTAACAATGCAAGTTATGAGTGGAACTAATATAAACTCTCCACTTTTTATTGTTACGACAGCACCTAATGGATATATTGTTGGTGAAGATAGTCTTTCTTGGTCTCATGATGCTTGGCCTATTATGGCATTAACAGATAGTATTATAACTTGCATATCATATGTTAACGGAGTAGATACATTAACTTGTTGTGTAGATTTCATTTGGAATGGTTCTTTTTGGGCTAAAGTTGGTAGTGTTACTTCCTTAGATGAGATAGGTTCAATTAATAAAAAACTAATTAAAGTAGTTGATATGCTAGGTAGAGAAACATCAATAAATAGCAATCAAACTTTATTCTTTATTTATGAAGATGGTACAATTGAGAAAAGGTATACTATAGATAGAAAGTAATGAAGAAGATACTTGCTTTCATATTCTGTATAGTGTTAGTTTCTAAAACTATAAAATCGCAAGTTGTTAGTATAGAAGGAGTTTTGCATGCTGATTCGGTTCAGTATGCAGCTCCTTTTTCTTTAAATTTCTGTTTTGTGAATACAGGAAGTACACCTATTTTTGATTCAATTATTACTGCGAATTTAGTGATTTCTCCAGTTAATGCATCACCACAAAATTGGCAGATATTTAACTTTACAGAAATCATTCCTCAAGGTATTTTTGATGTTGGGGACACTCTCTATATTTCTGATTTAAATAATCCTCTAAATGGAGGTGCACAATTATATCAACAAGCAGGAGATAATATTGTTATTATATGGCCTTCTTTTGTTGTTCCAGTTTCTTCTGATACGAGTGCTACTCCATTGTATGTTATACCACCTTTAACTTCAACTAATGAAATAAATTTACCAACTAATAAAAGAATATCATATTATATGTACGATCTTCTTGGTAAAAGGTATGATAATATTTATCATATTCCAATTGGCTCAATGTATATAAGAGATGGAAAAAAATACATTAAAAAATAGTTGCAATAGATGAACAACACTTTAGATATTCTTATAGAATCTCTTTCTAAAGAGGAAGTTAGATTTTTCAAAATATTTCTTAATAGAACTGATACTAAAAATCGTAAAGATTTAGATCTTTTTGATTATATGAGAAAGAAAAAAGGTATTATTAACACAAAAGATACGCTTAAGAAATTAAAGACTAGTGCAGGTAATTATTATACGATTAAAAATAGACTTTACAGCCAAATAAATAATTCTTTGGTCTGGCAACACACTTGGAAAGATAAACAATCTAAATCTTTTAGTTTTGTTTTACTCTCTAGAATTTGTAAAAATAAAGGCAAGTTAGAATTAGCTCTTCATTTTCTTGAAAAGGCTGAGAAAGAAGCGATAAACTCAGAATTATATGAAGTATTGTCGATTATTTATACTGAAGTGATTCAACTATCACATGAACTTATATCTATTGATGTTGACCATTATATAGAACTAAAAAGAAATAATATCAAAATTCTTGCAGAGATTGATGAGATCGATTTATTATTGGCTAAAATAATGTATGACATAAAAACTAAACAGAATTTCAGTAAATCGGATGGAAGCTTACTTAAACTAGTAAAAACTAAATATATAAATATCTCAAAAGATAAAAAATTAGTTGCGAGTACAAGATTTAGACTTAGACTTTTTAAAATGTATAGTCGTTTATTACTGCAACAAAGAGATTACTACAAATTAGAGAAGTTTCTTTTTGAAAGTTATAATGAATTTACAAAGGATAAGATATTTGATAGATCTAACCATAATGACAAGCTTACATTGTTGACTTATCTGGCCAATTGTTTGCATAAGAATAAGAAACAAAAACAGTCATTAGAGTATGCTGAAAAATTATTAATTAGCATGAGTGAATATGATGGCTTTTTATATGATAAATATTTATTTTACTACTATAATGTAAATGTTGCGAATTTTTATAAATCTGATAGTAAGAAAGCTTTGGATTATATAAGTAAGGCAAGCGAGTCTGAAGTAATTAAAAATTTATCGTCTTATAGTGCATTTATATATTTGAATAGGTCATTAATTTATTATCAGGAAAAAAAATATTTAGAATCTCAGAAGAATATTGCTAGATTAATTATGCAAGAGGATTTTTTACTGCTAGATAAATCATTCCAGCTAAAAATATTAGTTACTGAACTAATGATTAGAATTCTGCTTTCGAATAAGAATCTCAACGATAAGATTAGAACTATTAAAAAGGATTATAAGTCTTTATTATTAGAAGAGAGTTATATAAGAGAGAAAAAAATGATTGATTTAATTTTTAAGAAAATTAATAATGAGGATATTGTAGATTATAAAGATGATTTATTGTCTAGCATGTCAGATTCTGATTCAGAGGATATTGATATTATAGATTATAATAGCTGGTTGAAAGAACATATTTAATAAAAAACCATAAAAAATATTTACTAATATTGGCTTAATTGATTGATCTCTTAGTTCTTTTTTCGAACTTTTTTAAGATTTTAATGAGAGAGTGACTGTCTCAATTTGTTCTTCTCTTTGAATAGTGCAATTGATTTCATCGCCTGGGTTAAATTGAATAATTAATTCATGTAATTCGCTAGTTGAGTTAACCTTAATGCCATTTATTTCTAAAATTACATCTAGATTCTTGATACCTGCAAGCTCTGCCGCACTATTTTCTAATACTTTTGAAATTAAAACTCCTTTAAGCCCTTTCAGTTTTAATTCTTTTTGTACCTGCATATTTATATCAGTAATATGAATTCCAATATATGCTCTACGCACTTCTCCGTATAATTTTAAATCATTTATAATCTTTTCTGCCATATTTGAAGGAATAGCAAAACCATAACCACTAAATGATCCTGTTTTAGATTGTATCGCTGTGTTTATTCCAATTAAATTACCATTGGTATTTACAAGTGCACCTCCTGAATTTCCAGAATTAATTGCTGCGTCTGTTTGAATAAATGATTCAATACCTCCCTCATTAAGTATATTAATCTTTCTAGACTTTGCGCTAATGATGCCTGCAGTTACAGTAGAGTTAAGATTATATGGATTTCCAACTGCCAATACCCATTCTCCCACTCTTAGATTATTTGAGTTGTCAAATTTCAAAAAAGGAAGTTTATTTTCTTCAATTTTGAGTAGCGCTAAATCACTGTTAGAGTCTTCTCCTAAGATTTTAGCACTATATGTCCTTTTGTCATTTAAGACTACTTCTATCTCTTCAGCATTATTAATGACATGTTTATTAGTAATAATATATCCATCTTCTGAGATGATAACACCTGAACCATTTGCAATATTCTCTTTTGATTGATTGAAAAATCTTTTTCCATAGAATGGATCGTAATAGCCATATATCTCATTACTAATATATTTAGATTTTATATGAACTACTGCCTGAATAGCCTGTTCTGAAGCTTTTATAAAGTTCGGCCCATTATTTCCTTCTACTTTGTAATTTTTATTGTCATTAAAATCAGATGCAAAGGTTTTCTTTGATAATATGTCTTGTAGGTAGAATGATAAACATACGCCTAATAAAATGTATGATAAGACTTTATATTTTTTCATTTTTAGGTTGATTTAGATATGTTCCTATAACTAAATTATATAAGAATTATTATGCAAATACTAAAGAAAAACTCACTCACTAGATTTGGTTTCTTATTGGTTGGCCCTACTGTCTTAATTTCGAACTTTTTTAGATAATTATTGAGTAAGTTTGCCTTATGAAAGAAAACAAAAAAGACAATAGAAGACAATTTCTAAAGAACACCTCTTTGTCTTTATTGTCAGTTGCAGTCTTCCCTACTATTCTTAAATCAGAGAATTCTGCCGTTTCATTAAGAAAGAAAGACTCGATTTTTACTTGTAATCAATCTACAGAAGATGCATATGGCCAAGGACCTTTTTATACAGCAAATTCACCTATTATTCAGAATGATCAGCTTGCAGATGTGAATGAAATTGGTACACGAATTATAATTAGTGGCCAAGTATATAATCTTGAATGTTCAGAAGTTATTCCAAATACAGAAATTGATATTTGGCATGCTGATGATGCAGGAGAATATGACAATGTAGGATTTAATTTACGAGGAAAGACACTAACAAATAGTCAAGGGTTTTATGTTTTTGAGACTATTAAACCTGGATTATATCTAAATGGATCTACTTTTAGACCATCACATATTCATTTTAGAATAACACCTCCAGGATTTAGTATGCTAATAACACAACTTTATTTTCAAGGAGATCCTCATATACCGACAGACGCTGCTGCTTCAATTGCTAGTGGGTTATTTGATGCTACTAATCGTATTATTCCTTTAACTTCAAACTCTAATGGAGATCTTGAGGGAACCTGGGATATTGTAATTAATGGTGATGGGGTTACTTTAGGGGCGAATAATATTCATCTTGACAAAGGAATTATTTATGGTGCAAGTCCTAATCCATTTACTGATCATATTGAGATAAATTATGGTGTTTTTCAAAAAGCCAAGGTTTCTATATCTGCATATAATGTTGGAGGTCAGGTAGTCGCGACTCTTGATGAGAGAAGGTTAAGTACTGGGAAATATACTTTATTATGGAATCCTCATGCTAATCTCCCTAAGGGATATTACTTTATCTCAATAATGATAAATGATTTACAAGTTCATTATCTTAAAGTTATTAGAGAATAATTAAAAGAAAACCTACTCAAATGAGAGGATTTTTTTTGCTGAATTTTAATGTCCTAATTTAGAATTTATTTAGAAAATTATTAAGTAAGTTTGCTGAATAAGTAAATGAAAAGAAAGATTAAATTAATTTGGCAATTCTCTTCAATTGATGCTCTTAAAATTGCAGATCATCATTTAGCTCATTTAAATGAATATATATTGAGAGAAGAGATAGATATAATTGATAAAGGGACAGAATTAATAAACGACTTTTCTTCTATCTCTTTTATTATTATTGAGAACTCTTTAGTTGAAAAGTTGCGTGTCGCTTTAAAACCTCACAAAGGCTTTATAGTTGAATAATAAGTAAGTTTTAAATTTTATTATGAAAAAAACAGGAAGACCTTCTAATGCCCCTAAGAAATTAAAGAATGGGTTTTATATGTCAATTCGTATTACTAATACTTCTAAATCAGTTCGAATAATGAGAGAAACTTTTGAACAAATGAAATTAGTTGAAACTCAATATAAAAATCGTAATTTTAAATATCTAGGTCAAGTAAAAGATAATTTTTGGATTGATGGAGAGAATAAAGGTAAAGCTACAGCTTGATATAAATCAAAGAGTATTTTTTTGGCACTTTTAGTTCCTTATCTGAATTTTTGGTGGGTTTGTATATTAAGTGACGCTTTGATAAAAGAATAAAATTATTTTCATGTAAGCCATTTATTTTATGACTAAAAAGTGTAATAGTTACTTTTTTATAATTGATGTGTATAAAAGTTTGATGACTTTGTTTTTGGCGTAACTATAGGCCCTTATCTCAGAATTTTAGGTTCCACAATATGTTTGGAAACATTCCTCAAATTTTTTTTCTGGAGGCTTCATGAATTCATCTAATCCTTCTTGGTATTGATATGGATTTGAAAATATTTTTAAAAGTCTATTAAAAGGAACTATATTTCCATTTACCGCTTTTTTAATTGCATTATCAACAAGATTATTTCTTGGAATAACTACAGGATTATTTTTTTTCATTAAATTTTGAGCTTCATTTAGACTGGAATTTGTATTAATGCAGTTATACCATTTTTTTTTCCATTGCATAAAATCAGACTCGCCACTAAGTTGATTTTTAGTTTTTTTTTCTGCTGATAAATAACAAAATGTATTTGTGAAGTCCATGTCTATTTTGCGCATAAGAAATAACAGTTCGTCAATTAATGGGAATAGATTCTTGTCGTTGGCGTTAATTCCAATTTTATTTAACATCATTCTATAATATTTTTCCTTCCAAATTTCATTAAATTTATTAATAACAGATTGAGCAAGTTGGAGTGCTGTGTCTTTGTTATGATGAATTATAGGAAGCAGAGCTTCTGCAAATCTAGAAATATTCCATTTTATAATTTTTGGTTGGTTTCCAAATGCATATCTTCCATTATAATCTATTGAGCTATAGACTGTTTCAGGACTATATGTGTTTATAAATGCACATGGTCCATAGTCAAAAGATTCTCCAGAAATTGAAGTATTATCTGTATTCATTACACCATGAATGAAGCCAACACGCATCCAATTTATTACTAAATCAATTTGTTTATTCATTACTATATTTAATAAGGCTAGCGGAGGGTTTTCATATTTCTTGATTTCAGGATATAATCTATTTATAGTATAGGATGTTAGTTGTATTAAATCTTCATTTGACCCAAAATATGAAGCATATTCAAATGTCCCAATTCTAATGTGACTTTTCATCACTCTTACTAGAACACTACCATCTTCTTTATTTTTGCGATATATGTGTTCACCTGTTTTTATTACAGCAAGACTTCTAGAAGATGGTATGTTTAAGTAATGCATTGCTTCACTAATTAAATATTCTTTAAGCATTGAACTTAATGTTGCCTTACCATCTCCATTTCTAGAGTATTTAGTTGTTCCTCCTCCTTTTAGTTGAATGTCAAATCGTTGATTATATCTATTTAAATGTTCACCTAAAATAATTGCTCTTCCATCTCCTAATTTAGTGAAATGACCGAATTGATATCCTGCATATGATTGTGCATAAGATTTTTTGTAATTTTTTTCGCACAACAGTGTATCAATTAATTTATCTTTTCTATCATTTGGCAGATTAAATTCATTGCAGAGCTTGTTATTTGATAGAAAAATTTCAGCATTAGGAAAGGAGCTTGGTTTTGTGAGACTATGAAATTTATTTGGAAGAGTTAAATAAGAATAATCAAAATTAAACATATAATTATTTTTTTGATAAACCACAATAATACAAAAACTCACTCAAATGATTGGGTTTATTTTTGGTGGGGCTCTCAGTACTTAGTCGAACTTGTTTAGCAAATTATTCAGTTGAATTTTTTGATTAATATTTTAACAACAGCCACAACTTTTTTGAGAGATGTGATTTTCTAATTTTTTAATACTACAAGAATAAACAGGGTATTTGGCGAGAAATATTTCTGCTAACATTGTATTGGTAATATAACTATTTGCTCCAAATTTATTTCTCAATGTAGCACCAAATTCATCAATTGTATAAAGTTTTTTTTCAATCCCTAGTGGATTGTCATTATCTTCTTTCATAAGATTTTTAATTTTCACAAAAATAAAAAAACATCACAATTTTTGAGGCTTTTAATTTAGGAACCTTACTGTTTTAGTTTCAAATTCTTTTAATTTTGCAATAAACAATTACTAAGATCATATAAGTTTGATTTTTACAATTATTTTTTTAAAAAAAGGTGTGATTTTTCAATTTCAATTAATAATTTTAAAAAAAATATAAATGATAAAAAGTATCGATTTATTTCATTCAATAATTTTTTCAGAAAAAAATGTTAAAAAGTTTGAAAAACTTATTCTTTATTTAGCAGTTGCCGGATTTTTAATTCACTTAACGCTCGTTTTTTTAAACCTAAAGTATGAAATTAATTATTTTGTTGGACTTGATAATTTATTGTCTAATCCTATTTCTGCACTTTATACTCCCTTCTCTTTTATTTTAGTTTATGAAGCCTTTTTACTTATTTTTTATTTGCCAAGATCTTTCACTACATCTATATCAAAAGAGTATGAAATAATTTCACTTGTTTTGATTAGAAAAATTTTTGAGGATATTCCTGATTTAGATATTGCTTCAGGAATCTTCAATCAACAAAGTTTATTATTACTGTATGATTTGATAGCTATAATTATAATATTCTACTTAATATTCTTATTTAAAAAAACTATTTCAACAATACCTGAAAGAAAGCCAAATAAAAATTTAGTTCGTTTTATTTCATATAAAAAAACTCTTAGCATTATCTTAGTACCAATTCTTCTTATACTATGTATTTCAAATTTATTTGATTGGACTTATTCAGTTTTTATAAATAATGAAATTATTAAAAATATTAATGCAGTTTTCTTTATCGATTTTTTTACTGTTTTAATTCTAGTAGATGTGTTTATTCTCCTTCTCTCTTTTCAGTATACTGATAAATATCATCAAATAATAAGAAATACAGGTTTTATTATTTCAACTATTTTATTAAGATTGTCATTTAGTGTCAGTGGAATATCAAGTATTTTGCTTCTAATAATAGGTGTTGTATTCGGCTTAATAATTTTAAGAATTTATCGACTTTCAGAATTAAATTCTGATTAATTTTTTAATTTTTTTTAGTAGATTGGTTAGCGGTGCAAAAAGTATCTTTATATAATAATATTGGTGCTCCGACTTTTTTTACTTAAAACTCTCATAATTTTTGTTTAAATTTGATTTATGAAAAAATTACTTTTTTCCTACTTTATTTTTTTATTTATTACTCCATTATTTTCACAGAATAGCACTTTATTTTTAAAGTCCGGTGAATTTTTATTAATAAATGATATTGTTAGTGACAATGATTTGAATTATCACTTTATGCATTTTTCTGAGATTCCCTCTTATCAAAACAAGGAAAAGATTAAAACTCTTGGAATTAATTTTTTAGAATATATTCCCAATAAATCTTATGTTGTAAGTATACCTAAAGTGTGTGACATTTCTAGCTTATCTGATTTTGGAGTTATTTCCATCACTTCTGTTAAGCCAGAACATAAGATTGATCCTAAGATACAAAATAATAAATTTCCTTCTTGGGCTATAAATAATAATTGGTTGTCTGTAAAATTATTATTATATAAAAATGCTGATATTTTTAGTGTTGAGGAGTTAATTAGAATCAATAACTACCAAATAGATGATATTAATATTTCTAGTAATTATATAACCGTGACAGTAGATCCTAATGAGTTATCGGTATTATCTTCTATTAATGAAATATGGTATATTGAACCTATTGATGCTCCTGGTTTTCCTGAGAACAAAACTGCAAGAACACTACATAGATCCAATACTATAAATACTAATTATGCTACTGGTATGCACTATAACGGAGAAGGAGTTAGTGTAGTTATGCAAGATGATGGTTATGTTCAACCGCATATTGATAGACAAGGCAGAATAGATGAGTCTTTTTGTAATGGTTGTAGTACATCATCTGGTAACGATCATGGAGACCATTGCTCAGGAACTATTATGGGAGCAGGTAACTTAGATCCTACGGCAAAAGGTATGGCAGATGGAGCTTTTCTTTATACTATGGGTTATAGTACTGGAAATTATACTAATTCAAGTGCTTTTCCATTACTTCATACTAATTATGATGTTGTAGTTACTTCTACTTCTTACAGTAATGGTTGTAATGCTGGTTATACTTCATTAGCTAGTGATATTGATGAGCAAGCAGCACTTTACACTACACTTATTCATGTTTTTTCTGCAGGAAATGATGGTGGTTCAGACTGTGGTTATGGTGCTGGTACTGGATGGGGGAATGTTACAGGAGGACATAAGCAAGGTAAGAATGTAATAGCAGTTGCAAATTTAGATTATGTAGGAGATATAGCCTCTTCGTCAAGTAGAGGTCCTGCTGAAGATGGACGCATAAAGCCAGATATCGGAGCTAAGGGTTCTAGTGTTTATTCAACTGAGCATAACAATACATATGGGACCAAAACAGGCACTTCTATGTCTTGTCCTGGTGTAGCAGGTATTATGGCTCAACTATATCAAGCATATAAAGAAATTAATAGTGTAACTCTATCTCCACCATCTGCTCTTATGAAATGCTTAATTCTTAACTCTGCTGATGATAGAGGTAATCCGGGTCCTGACTTTAAACATGGTTGGGGAGAGGTGAATGCCTATAGAGCAGTTAAAATAATGGAGAATGGTACACATACAAATGGTTCGATTTCTCAGTCGTTTACTAATAATCATGTAATTAATGTTCCTGCTAATGTTGGACAGATTAAAGTAATGGTATATTGGCATGATAAGGAAGGAAGTGCAAATGCCAGTACTGCACTTGTTAATGATATTAATATACAACTATCAACGCCATCAGGAACATCATATAACCCATGGGTTTTAGATCCAACTCCAAATTCTTCTATTTTAGATCAGGACGCAGTCAGAGGAATTGATAATTTAAATAATATGGAGCAAGTAACTATAGATAATCCATCATTAGGGGCTTATACTTTAAGTGTTGAAGGTTTTGCTATTCCATTTGGTCCACAAGAATATTATGTAACTTATGAGTTTATCATGAATAATGATATTACACTAACGTATCCTGTAGGTGGTGAATCATGGGTTCCAGGAGATGGTGAGGTTATTCGTTGGGACACTTATGGTAATAACGGAAACTTTACTTTGGAGTACACTAATAATGGTGGTGTAAATTGGCAACTAATCTCTTCAAGTGTAAGCGGTAATTCTAGACATTATGTCCTTAATCCAGGTCCTTCATCTACTACAGATAATGCAAAAGTTCGTATTAGTAGAAATGGAATTTTAGATGAGAGCGAAGCTCCATTTACAAATATAGGTGTTCCATCAAATCTTTCGGTCTACTGGGCATGTCCAGACTCGATAAATGTTTCATGGAATGCTGTAAGTAATGCTACATCATATGAAGTGAGTATGTTAGGTCAGAAATATATGGATTCAATTTTTACAACCACTAGTACAAATATTTGGGTAGCTAATCCAAATCCAAATGTAGTAAGTAGCTGGTTTTCTGTAAAGGCAAAGATCAATAATGGAAAAGGTAGAAGAGCTATAGCTGTAGAATCTCAGCAGATAAACAATCAATGTGAAGGATATGGATGTACAGATATAAATGCATATAATTATTCTGCATTAGCTTTTGTGAATGATGGATCTTGTTGTTATATATCAGGCTGTACTAATTTCACATCGGTTAATTATGATTCCACAGCATGTTTTGATAATGGTTCATGTATCGCGCCAATAGTTGGTTGTACAAATCCTTCTGCAATTAATTTTGATCCTTCAGCTAATACAACAATTGCATTTGGAGGTGCATTAGATAATACAATTGGAGGTGGTGGTTATTTTAATGGAGATCAGCAATTAAATTTTGATGCTTCTAAAGTATGTGTTATTAAGTCAGCTGTAATCTATTCAGAAGCATCTAATACTATTACATTTGAGCTAAGAGACAACACAGGTGCTGTTATTGATGACACGACATTAAATGTTGTTTTTGGTCAACAACGTATACCACTTAATTTTGATGTACCTATTGGTATTGATATGCAGTTAGGGGTATCATCAGGAGCACTTCAGAATACTGGTCTTTATAGAAATAATTCTGGTCCTAGCTACCCTTATGATATCGCTTCAGCAATTAATATTACAAGTTCAAGTGCAGGTTCAGCACCATTAGGTTACTATTATTTTTTCTATGATATAGAAGTTGAAATTGCTTGTATAGGTAGCATTACGCCAAGCTGGGATTGTATACAGGGTAGTTGTGTAGATCCAGGAACAGGTCAAGGAAACTATGCGTCTTTATTAGCTTGTCAAGCTAATTGTATATTAGTAGCACCAAGTTGGAATTGCGTACAAGGTAATTGTATAGATCCTGGCAACGGACAGGGAACATATACTTCATTATCTTCATGCCAGTCTAATTGTGTTGTAGCTCAAAGTTGGGATTGTGATGGTCAGGGAAATTGCTTAGATCCTGGAACGGGTAATGGAATGTATACTAATTTATCAGCTTGTGAGACAAACTGTATAGTTCCAAGTTGGGATTGTGATGGTCAGGGAAATTGCTTAGATCCTGGAACAGGTAATGGAATATATACTAATTTATCAGCTTGTGAGACAAACTGTATAGTTCCAAGTTGGGATTGTGATGGTCAAGGTAATTGTATAGATCCAGGTACAGGTCAGGGATTATATTCAAATCTAAATGATTGTGAGTTAGAGTGTATTAATGTTTCAATAGATGTCTTTGATTTATTAGCCTTTAAGATCTATCCTAATCCTTCTGAAAATATATTTAATATCACTTTCACGAGCCAGACTATACAAGATTTAAGAGTTAGAGTGCTTAATATTATAGGTAAAGAGACTATTATAGAAGATTTGCAACAGTTTGTGGGAGAGTATGTTAAAACTATCAACTTAGATAAATACTCTAAAGGAATATACTTCTTAGAAATAGAAACTAAGAATGGTATAATTAATAAAAAACTTATTCTACAATAAATAGCTTTTTAATAATGATTAAGAGTCTTTAATAAACACCTTAAATTTAATTAAGATTTTTAAAGCTAAAACCAGTGGGTTTATATTTGGTGCAACTTTCGGTTTTTATTTCAAAATTTATTACATATTTTTGTAACATAAGTATTAAAAATTATAAAATGAATCATAAATTTAGTAAAATAATAATTAAACAAATTATTTCATTCATCATATTTATTACTACTATTAATGTAAGCTACGCTCAAGGATACATTAGCGAAACTATACAGCATGATGGTTTATTAAGAGAATATAGCATTTATGTTCCAGAGAGTTACGATGGAACTACAAATTTTCCTTTACTATTTAATTTACATGGAGGAGGTGGTACTATTGCTTTTCATATTGGTATCGCAGATATGAGTCCTATCGCTGATACGGCAAACTTTATTGTTGTTTGTCCTCAGGCACGCCCAGACCCAAGTGATGGAAACTCTTTCAACTGGATTGCTAAAGTTCCAGGCACTTTTGATGATGTGTCCTTTTTTAGTTCATTGATTGATACGATTGCTAGTAATTACCAAATAGATCAGAATAGAATATATGCTTGTGGTTATTCATTGGGAGGTGATATGTCCTTTGAGCTTGCTTGTAAACTCAATAGCAGAATTGCAGCTATAGCTCCAGTAGCAAGAACCATGCAAGCCAATCCAAATAGTTTTTGCTCTCCGGTGCATCCCACTGGAGTTCTTACAATACTTGGTACGGATGACATAACTTCTCCCTACAATGGGATAATATATCAAGGGGTAGAATATTATCTTTCTGCAGCAGCAACTCATAGTTATTGGGCAATGCATAACAATTGTGATACAATGGCTGGTGTTAATATTGTAAGTCCAAGTGTTGAGCGATATGGTTGGTCAACTGCATCAGGTTGTACCTACGTAGAGGAATTAAAAGTGATAGGAGGAGGGCATGATTGGCCTGGAAGTTTTGGAAATATGACGATTGATGCGAATATTGAGATTTGGCAATTTGTTTCACGTTATGACATCAACGGATTAATTGGCTGTATAACAACATCTATCAACGAAAATAATGGACTGAATGATAATAAGGTATTTCCAAATAATAAGCAATTGATTAAGATAGTAGACTTATTGGGAAGAGAGTCTAAAGATTTGAAGAGTCAACCTCTCTTTTATATCTTCGATGATGGAACGGTGGAGAAGAAAATGATTATTGAATAAATAAAAATCCACTCATTTGAGTGGGTTTGTTTTGGTGGACATCTCGCTCCTAAATTCGAGCTTTTTTAATTTCGTATTAAACAATCACTAAAATCAGTTAGCATATGTAATAATAGTCCAATTCCAATAATATTGTAAGGTCTTTGTAAAAATACCATTATTATATATACAGCTATAGCATAATATGAATGTAGAGGATGAAAATTGATGCTACATCTATCTGATTGGTAAATTGGATTAGCAAGTAAATGATCTAAATCAACTATCATAGTTAGAAGCATAATAGAATAGACTTTCTTCCAATCTTTTCTGAAAAACAAAAATGCAATTAATAGTGGCAGTAAAAAATGCAAAGAATAATGTATAAAAATAGATGCCATTTTTTTTGTAGATTATTTTATTGCGAATATAAATAAACCCACTTAATTTTAAGTGAGTTTATTTTTGGTGGGCCACTCGGTCCTAATTTCAAACTTTTTTAGTCAACTATAATATTGTATACTTGTAAAAAAATACTATGAAAAGAATATTAAATTTAATAATAGCATGTTTGCTGCTTTCAAGTTGTAATACTACTACCTACTTTTATCAATTAGTCGATATTGCATCTGATGATATTAAAGATAATCAAAGCAGTAATCAAGATTTAGATGTATACTTTGATTTTTGGGGTGATGGAGGGTCTACCACATATGAAATTCATAATAAAGCAGAACAGACAATGTATATTAAATATGATGAATGTCAATTAATCATTAATGGTCAAGTACGAGATCTTTATGATAATTCAGAGTATACTAATAGTAATAGCACCTCTATAAAAAGGGGGAGAAGTGTTTCTAAGAGCGCTTCTGGAGCTATTTCTGGAGTTGGAGTTCTTTCTGGGTTAGTTGAAGCATATAGTAGAAGTGCTTCTGCTTCAGAATCTGTTTCAAAAGAAAACACTAGGTCTTCATCAAGGACTTTTTCTGATAAAAAAGTTTATGTTTTACCTGCTAATTCTTCTAGAGATATTTATGGTCCTGATTTGCAGTCATATGTTATTTCAGATTGTGATTTGGTTGAGTATCCAAGCATAAAGAAATCAGATCTGGATAATGGGCTTTCTTATACGAATGAAAATTCTCCATTAAACTTTAGGGTATTTATAACATATGCATTTAATGAGCAGTTTTCTGATAAAAAGACTTATTCTATTACAGGATATATAAATAGAATTTCTAACTGGAATCCTAATGCGTTTATAACAAACCAGAGATATAAAGAATGTGATAAAGGAATGTATAAAAATAAGGAGGTTATTGAATGGCGTTCACCTTCAAGGTACTATGTTTCTTATAAAAAATCAAAGTAATTAATTTCTCTTTTATGTATATCCTGTTAAGCTAGGTGAGAGTAAAATAATTATTGAATAAATAAAAACCCACTCAATTGAGCGGCATGACAAATCACGAAATCACAACATTTCTTGGGACCCT
>Ga0206679_10000537_pt1 | contig 31464 bp, 24 predicted proteins | sample M110012015metaG_FD_155464 | JGI IMG/M metagenome (GOLD analysis project Ga0206679, IMG submission 155464) | Ammonia-oxidizing marine archaeal communities from Monterey Bay, California, United States - M1 100m 12015 | ecosystem: Environmental > Aquatic > Marine > Intertidal zone | place: USA... | reverse complement strand
CTAAAGGAGCGGAGCAGGCAATCTTTTTGACCTCAAGAGGCTCAAAGATGGCACGACGGATATTATCCTTTCCTACTCCTGTTATTGCTGTATCTACTGGCCACTGTATCGCTATGGGTGCCTTTTTGATGCTAGCCTGCGACTATAGAATTGGAGCAGATGGACCCTTTAAAACGGGGCTCAATGAAACGCTGATCGGCATGACAATGCACAATTTTGGCATTGAGTTAGCTCGCTATCGCATCCCCGCAAATTATTTTAATCGCTGCGTAATCAATGCTGAGATATGGAGTTCAGCTGATGCAATAACGGCTGGATTTTATGACCAAATAGCTCCTGTCGAACACCTCGAGCAGGCGTCACAGATGGCAGCCAAAGGTTTTGGACAATTAAATATGATTGCATTTAATGGGACTAAGAACAAGTCTCGAAAGGCCTTTCTGGCGTTGCTTGATGAGTGCATTGAAGCAGACCTAATCATCTCCGATGTGGTCTGAAATTCGGAATTAGGCCCGACCTCGGCTAAGCGGCTGTGCAAATAGGCATTACATTTCCATTTTCTTTCCACCTGGATCGTATAGCGCCTTGAGTGAAGCTTGCGCAGTATAACGTTCCGTTGCAATTTCTATTTCAAATTTAGCGTTTGCCAATACTTCTTGTGTTATATCTGGTGATTTGATGTACCCCATGCCAATCGCTGCACCCAGGCTGTGACCATACATACCTGATGTTAAATAACCAGTCACGGCATCATTCATAATAATAGGCTCATTGTGATACAACAATGGCAATGGATCATCCAGTTTAAATTGAACCAATCTTCTCTCTGGAATTCCATTAGCCTGGACCTTAAGAAAGGCATCTTTACCTATAAAATCGCTTGCAGCTGGTTTTGCGGTAAAAGACAGACCTGCCTCCAACAAATTGTCTTCAGCTGTTATATCGTGTCCCCAATGACGATACCCCTTCTCGAGTCTTAGACTATTTACCGCATGCAAGCCTACATCGCATATTTGATATTTTTTCCCTTCTTGTTTGATGGCTAGATATACTTTTTGGGCATCAACAGATGGGATAAACAGCTCCCAGCCGAGCTCACCAACATAAGAGAGTTTCTGTATCCAGAGTTTCGTACCTGAGATCTTGGCATATTTACCAGTACCGAAGATAAAATGCTCATTCGAGAGATCAACATTTATGATATTTTGTAGTAATACTCTTGATTGTGGCCCTTGCACTGATAAACAAGCATAGTCCATTGTAATATCTGTAACATTGGTATCGGCTTTGAGATGTTTATTTAGATGTGACCAATCTCTTTTTAATGAAGAAATGCTTGTTATAACATCATAACTGTCTTCGTTTATTCTTGCGATTGTTAAGTCGGCTTCAATACCACCTCGATCGTTTAACCATTGCGTATAAATAACTTTTCCTGGTTCTACATCAATATTGGCACAACTAATATATTGCAATGTTTCCATTGCATTTTTCCCATCTACATGGAATTTTCCAAAAGATGAAATATCATAAACTCCAACAGACTCTCTTACTGCAAGGTGCTCTTGCTCATAAAACTTAAACCAATTTTGACGTTTGTAGCTGTATGTATATTCTGCTTTTGCCCCATCTCTTGCAAACCAATTAGCTCTTTCAAATCCTCCCACTTCCCCAAAGCATGCACCTTCCTTGGCGAGAGTGTCATGCAATGGTGATTTCCAAAGATTTCGTGCTGTTTCATATTGGTAAAAAGGCCAATGCATTGAATAGGTGTGGCCCAATGCTTCAGGAATTCTGGATTCAACATATGATTGTGTTGTTTGTATTGAATTATTTCTCCTGACATCGGTTTCAGTTATTTCTCCTGATGGGTAGCCATCGACAACCCAGTCTGCAAAGATCTTACCAAGGCCGCCAGCAGCAGCGATACCTTTAGAATTCATACCGCAAGCTACGTAAAAGTTTTCAATCTCGGGGGTCGGTCCCAGCAAGTGCAGGTTGTCATTGGTAAAGCTTTCGGGTCCATTAAAAAAAGTCCTTATACCGGTTTCGCCTATTTGTGGAAATGTTTCCATTGCTGCCATTAAATAGGGCTCGATATGCTCCATATCGACAGGAAATTCATCAAAGGAAAAATCTTCTCTTATTCTCGTCATTGGACAACCGATGGCATTTTTTTCAAACCATCCGATGAGCATTTTGCCGGCATCTTCTTTAAAGTAAATTCCTTTATCAAAATCTCGCATCACCGGTCTTGATGTTAGTTTAGGCATTGCTTCTGTCACCACGTAATAATGTTCACATGCATACAGAGGTAGTTTAATGCCAATCTTTTTTGCAATTTCTCGAGACCATAAACCTCCTGTCAGAATAATTTTTTTCCCTTTTATTGAGCCTTCAGCGCAACGGACACCAATAGCTTTATCACCATCTAGTAATATGTCGTCGACTTTAGTGTTTTCTATAATCTGCACACCTAAGGCACGCGCACCTTTGGCCAATGCCATGGTGGTATCAATTGGGTTAGTTTGTCCGTCTTTTTCAACATACAGACTACCAATTACACCTTCCGTATTGATGCCGGGATATAGCGCTTCCAGTTCTTGGTTGTTAATCATTTGGGATGCAACCCCAAATACTTTCGCCATTGATGAGGTTCGCTGGAGTTCTTCAAGCCTTTCTGAGTTTCTTGCCAACGAAACACTTCCTATGCGCTTGTAGCCTGTGGCTTGACCTGTTTCAGATTCTAAGGACGCATATAATTCATGGCAGTATTTTGCGAGATTGGTCAGAGTTGGCGTTGGCCACAGCATACTGACTAGACCAGCAGCATGCCAGGTTGTCCCGCAAGTCAGTTGCTTTCTTTCTAGTAGTACAACATCCTTAACGCCCTTCTTTGCCAAGTGATATGCTATCGAGCAGCCCACAATACCCCCACCTATAATGATAATTTCTGCTTCACTAGGGAGGTTCTGCGCTGTGGACACTATTTAGCCTCGTAATTTATGGTTTTCTGGATCATATACCGGTTCAATTTCGACATGGCAGTTCCTTTCCCCAGCTGTGGTCAATACTTGTAGCTTTGAGCCTTTAAAAACTGAGGGTGGATTTATGTAAGCAAAAGCAAGGCTTTTCCCGACACGATGTCCAAATGCGCCGCCGGTTGTTAAACCTACTAATTTTCCCTCTTGGTATACTGCTTCATTGCCAAAGCATTCGCTGGCTATATCGTCATCAAAAACAAGGTAAGCAAGTTTGATGTTTATGCCCGCGGATTGCCTTTCTTTGATGTTTTCTACACCAATAAAATCTCTGCTGGTATCGATAAAACGTTCCATTCCAGCTTCAATACCACTTATTTCCTCAGTGAATTCGCTACCCCAAGAACGATACCCTTTCTCCATACGCATCGAGTTAAATGCGTATCCACCGAAATCTCTGAGACCTAAGACTTGTCCAACTCTATACAGAGATTCATATATGGACAATAATTGATAATTAGGCATATGCAGCTCATAACCTAACTCTCCTGCATAAGAGACCCTTATAACCCGAACTGTTGCAGTGTCAATTGTGATGCTCTTGCAGCTTAACCAAGGGAATGAATCGTTAGATAAATCCTCTTCGGTTAGTTGTTGTAATATTTCTCTAGATTTTGGCCCCGTAATCAAGAGACTGCCTATCTTTTCAGTTTTATTGATAATGTCTATATCGAAATTGACAGCATTTAATTCCATCCAATGCTGATCACGAAATTCAGACATAATTGGACCAACTAGATAAAAAAGATTCTCATTTATTCTCGTAATTGATTGCTCGGTCATAATTCCACCGTTAGCCCCATGAAAAAGCGTTAAACCTAGAGTGCCATCTTTCGGAGGTAATTTATTGCAAGAAAGGTGGTTAAGAAATGCCACGGCATCTTTGCCGGTAATCTCAAATTTTGACGAGCCTGAAATATCTATGATTCCTGCATTATTTTGGACTGCTTTGCATTCATCAGCGACGACGACATGTGCATCACTTCTTTTCCATGTGGGTGACTCATGATCAATGGATTTTGTTTTGAACCAAAGGGGTTTCTCATAACCTGCGACTACGCCATGTATCGCCCCTTTATTGGCGAGCATTGCATAAAGGGGACTGGTTCGACGAACTCTCCCGTGCTGGCGATTCTCATTAGCCCCCATTTCGGTATACATCACTTCATAGGATTCAATACCTTTAGTTATGCAATATTCTCTGTCTGCCCAATCTCCAAAACGTCTACTATCAAGTGGCGCCATATTCAATTCTGTTTGCCCATGCACCATCCATTGTGCAAGGTACTTACCAACGCCCCCTTGTGCAATGCCGATGCTTGAGCCACATAAATTCCAAAAATTTCGGAGGCCCGCCTGAGGGCCAGCCAAAACATTATCATCAGGAGTATGAGTGATGGGGCCGTTGATCACGGTTTTAATACCAACCTCGCCGAAGATTGGCATTCGCTCCATACAACGATCTAAAAAAGGCATCAATCTCTCAAGATCACCTGGAAATAGACCTCTATCAAAACTCCAATCCATTCCATCGAGAGCCCACGGTTTTGAGCCGAAAGTTTCATATGGTCCAACTAAAAGTCCCTCGCCCTCTTGTCTTAAATAAGATGAACAATATGAATCTCTGCAAACAGGTAATTCATGGTCAAGTTCTTTCAATGCAGGGTGATTTTCGGTAATCAAATATTGGTGTTCGAGATTGACTATAGGAATATTTGCGCCAACCATTGCACCTACTTCGCGGGCAAAACATCCGGCAGCATTGACCACATGTTCTGCGGTTATTGTTCCTTTTTCAGTTGTAACTTCCCATTCGCCATTGGGTTGATTATTTATTTCTAGAACTCGATTAAAACGACTTATGCTTGCTCCTCTTGAGGTGGCAAGTTGTGACATGGTCATAACAACCGAATAGGGATCAACGTGTCCATCATTGGGCGTGTTGACTATTATTCTGGCATCATCGAAATTCATAAAAGGGTGAAGTTTTTTGGCCTCTTGTTTTGATATGACATTAAATTCACATGGGACATTTTTTGAGCGGCTTAAAAGATTTCTGAACCACTCCTCTTCGAGTTCACTGTAGCCAACTCGAAGGCTGCCGCACTTATGAAAAGGTGATGGAGTGCCACTCAATTTAGGGAGTATTTGGTCGTATAATTCGATGGAATAATTGTGAATTTTTGCAACTGTCATATTGCCGATAAAATTCGAACACAATCCAGCAGCATGCCACGTAGAACCGCTAGTAAGCTCGCCTTTTTCTACAAGAATTACATCAGTCCAACCTTCTTCTGTTAAATGATAAAGAAGGCTTACCCCAAGTGACCCGCCGCCAATAATGACTACCTGTGCAGTTGATTCCATTTGTCTTTTCTACCTGCCTATGGCTTCTTTACTCAGAAAGATCGGGAATTCTTCACGGATTTTATTATCAACTTCATCACTAATGTGTTTCGGATAATGACTTGCAAGAATTTCTTTTGTTTTTTTGACTGCGACCTTCACAGCTTCAGGTTTGCCGGCATCATGCCAATCTCCTGGGCTGAGACGGTTATAAGATTCCGGATAAATATATTCAGTCTGCATGACGTCAAGAGTTTGGTTTGACCCCAAATAATGGCCTTTTAGGTTTAAACAAACATCCTTAATGACATCAAAGCCTAATGTCTCTTCATTTACTGTAAGGCCTTTCACCATCCTCATACATCCACCTAAAACATCGTTATCAAGCAATAAACTTTCAGGGCAAGCACTCAAGAGACTGGCATACATTCCTGCTGACTCATAAATAATGTTCGCTCCAGATAGTGCCGTTACGGCCACATTAGAGGCATGCTCAGCACCTCCTTGAAAATCAGGTAATTTCGAATCTGACATTCCTGCGCCTGTCCCCATTGGCAAATTAAAATATTGCCCTACTTGCGCACACGCTGCGGATAAAACACCTTGTTCAGGAGATCCCCCGCTCATAGCTCCAGTGCGCAAGTCCGAGACAAATGGCCAGGTACCCAATATTGCGGGTGCACCTGGTTTTATGGCATTTAGGTAGACTAAACCACCAAGACATTCCGCCCAGGCTTGAGAAACAGTCCCCGCAAGACAGGGTGGCGCCGTGGCGCCAGCTTGACCCGCAGATAACAATAGAACAGGCATGCCACCCTCTACTGCAATTCGAAGGCACTCAAGAGATTCTTCAGCAAACTTCATGGGCGGGACCACAAAGCAATTAGATTGACTCACAAAAGGCCTAGCTCTCCATGCTTCTTCACTGCCAGCAACCATGTGAAGGAGTTTGAGTGTTTTTTCTAGGTTACGAGAATCAGTCCAACTGGCACCTACATGTTTTTTTGTGCCCATGATCGCGTTATAGGTAGTATTGAGCTCCATTGCATAGACATCTTCAATGTCTCTCAATACACAAGTTCGTTGAAATATATGGATATTGTCACAGGTATCTACAATTCTGGCCATATCATATAAATCTTGAGCCGTTGAATCGCGGTAAGTTTTCTCTTCGGAGTCAACGACCATGACTGCTGCACCACCTGTGGAAAAATGTACTCGACTGCCACTTATCTGTAAATCATTAGATGGGTCTTGGCCATGAAGGATCAAATTACGATTACTGGATTCGATGGCTTTATTAACTATTTCTCGCGGCATCCTTAAACGCCCATCTTCACCTAATATCGCTCCATATTCCGTACACGTTTTTACGCAATGAGGCGTTGCTTGATTAAAGCCTATTTCTTCTAGGAGGCGATATATATTCTCTACTACAGCTTCCATATCATCGTCTTTAAACGGTTTATAATGACCGCCAGATTCGCCTGGATGAATGGGTTTCTTTTCTTCTGTCAACGGGGCTGATCGAATAGCTACTTTAGATTTACGTCCACCGCTTCGTCTAGTCATGGCCTTTCTCAAATCAAATTTTATTTAATTCGTAAAATATATGAACTTGAGAATAATAGCCACAATAATATTTGAGCAAAAAAGTTCTATTTTCAAGACGCATCTACCGCTTATTGTATCGCTTTGGGTATTTTTTTGTCCTGGCGCTCGGCTCACGTAATACCGGCTGGATTTTATGGCCATATAGTTCCCACTGAACACTTCGACCAGCCGTAACAGATGACAGCCAAAGATTTTGGATAATTAAATATAACGTGTATTTAATGGACTAACCAAAAGTCTCGCAAGGCCTTTTTGGCGTTGCTTGGCGAGTGCTTTGAATTAGATCTGATTATTCCGGGTGGGCAGCTCATCTAACAACCTCAAATCAAACGCTACTGTTTTCAACTGCCTATTCACCCGAGTTCAAACCCTTAATAAGACCCAAGTAGACCAGCGGCGTCAATATCAGCCAGGGCACTTGGCTGCTGAGTCGCAATGTTCGATCGTTGATCTCGAATAAAACTGGGTCAAACCAGGATCCCATCGGGGACAATGGCGCCCACGAGAGCTGTTTACCTGCGGCTAATTGGTCATGATATAGAAATATTTCTACAAAGATATTCTGGCCTATAAAGAGTGCTAAAAGCAGACCAAATACACCCCAGTTCCATTGCCTATAGATAGAATCTCGACGCCCCATTGCTAACCAAACCAACAACAAACTACCGCAACCAATTGTACCTGCATCTGCCAATGAATTTAGCAGTCCATTAATATGCAGTGGAAGCATTTGATTTAAGATGTCTGCTCGCCTAAGGTTTACGCTGTCCCCAGCAACCAGTCCATAGTTGAACCATAACTCCCAGCCAAGCGCACAAACGACAAACATCGTTATATAAAAAGGAAGTACCCACGCCGGAATAGACTTCCGGACATGTAGAGCCGGGATAAGAATAAGAGGGAGTAAGGCAGAAACGTACACCACGATAACAAGTCGAAGCTGCTCAAATGTTAAAATATCCAAAATATTACTCCATTAATTCAACCAGAAAGTACCTAAGGGAATATTAGCGTAGAAAGATCAGTTAAAACAGCCTATAAAAAAACCCCAGATGAGTACTCATTTGGGGTCTTAAAAATAACGAATTATTTTATAATTGGTCAGAACAGAATATTGTAATCAATCTGCGGCATAGAATTCCGCACCGTTATACAGATTGGGGGCGACACAAGTAGCGGTTTCTTCGAGCCTTGCGGCCATTTCCTTTCCATTAGCTTCCCAATTTGCATTACCTCTTGCCATGGAATCAAAATCAGGATGCCAGTTATACCACCAGAAATCAGCTTCGTCTTCACCAACAGGGATATAGACCCCATAGGAGAATTCCTCTCCTGTTCCACTGTCCCCAACCCACTGAGTAAATTCTTTTAGAACAGTTTTCAAATTTTCTGTAGTCTTACCCTCGTTAAATGTGCAAGCTATTTCCGCTGCTACAAAACTATCCCAACTCTTAAGAGCAATGCTTTCTGGTCCAGGGAAATGAGTCTCATAACCGAAAATAGTCGTATCGTCACAGTCTAAAACAGTTTTGAAACTTTCATTCCAAGCCTGAGCTTCTTCATCAGCGAGCCATTCTTGCCATCCGGCCTGAGAAGCTTCTTGTGAAGACCATTGGATTTCCCACCACCCGTTTGAATTAGTATTTTTCCCTTCAACCGGAGCATAGCCACCAATCCAGTAAATTTCGTCAGATAGATTTAATGCATTGAATTCCCCAATCCCTGTTTTAAGATTTGCTTCAGAATAATCTGGGCCTGCATTACATGCTAGGAATTCATTATAAAAATGCGTTTTTTCAGCACTTTCATTGTTACTTTCTACCACAGCATCTACCGGTTTATTGTCACAACCCAGTAAACTTAATACAAGTGTGAATGGTACGAATAGTTTTATAGAAATATTCATAATATTACCTTAACTTTTATTCAAGTATATATAGAATAGCCTATGAAGCACAGAATTGCCTAACTAATCTCTGCAAATTACTAACTGGGGGATTGCTAGCTAAAAAGCTTTAATTAATCTCTACCAATCCAATTCGATTAGAGCTGGTCTGATGAATGAGTAAATCGCCGTCTTTGGTTACCCACATATTTCTAATGATGCCTACCCCCGATGGGATGGCCCAACTTTGAAAAGTCTCTTTCGAAGGATCAAATTGAACTAGGGCATCAGGACGCATACCAGATTCGTTGTACCAAATCTTATCGTTAATTACTGCTAATGCATAAGGATGCGATTTTGACCCGCTTGGCGAATCCCATTGACGGACGTCACCGGTTTTTGGATTAAGGCGTCCTATTTTCCCCTGAGTAGAGTTCACAAACCAAACTAGACCTTTACTATCAATATCTAGCCTTCTAATGCGGGATACTTTATTGGGGATGTTGTAATACCGGAGCTTCATCGTAATGGGGTCCATTGAACCAATCTTGTTTGTGCCGTTAAAGGCTATCCATAGGATTCCCGAATCATCCACTTTGATGCCATAGGGGCGTGGTTCAGATAAAACTTCTGTCAATTTACCTGTTATGGGATCAAGACGACCAAGAGCCCCTGCTCTTTGGGCGGTGAAATAAAGATTACCGTTAGGGTGAAATACGGCCGAATGAGGATCACCAGCCTTGGTTTTGAATTCTGTAATTAGCCCCGTTTTCGGATTTAATTTACCGATGGTGCCATTACTGTTGCCGGTATACCAAATGTTACCTTTTTTATCCGGCACGATACTATGTGGCCGCGCCGTTGTAGGTAGCTTAAATTCACTCATAGAGCCAGAGGAAGGATCTAATCGCCCGGCTAAGCTAGCCCACATACCTGCCCACCAGATGGAGCCGTCTGGGGCTTCGATGGGATCTCTGGCGCGTTGCCCTAGGGTGGGGGCAAGCCACTCGGTGATGGTAATGTCACTATTGCCAGAGATTAATACCGGCTGTCTCCCATTTTTATCTGGAAAATGTTCGGCTAAATAATGTGCGATTCGGTTCTCTTGTTCAGTAGGGAGCTTAATCATCGAACTAAAAACATATTTCCACTCTTCAGCAGTATCGTAGCCCTTTGAGTAAAAAATATTAGCGCTTCCATGACAGCCGAAGCAGGCAATTTCCACCAGAGCCTTCCCATCACCTTGCGGTAACACAAGCGATTGGGTCTGAACAGATTGCGCGTGACCATTACTTAAAACACATAAAATTAGTAGTGCGAAGATGTTGCGCATCATGAGCTATTATCTCCTATGACTTCTTCAAGTAGGTGCAAAAGATACCACGGGTTAGTCGCAGATGTTTGAATTAACGATAGCGAAATACTCACACAAGCTATGGGACTTTATCTAGGCTAACGGCGTGCTTTCATGTAATACCCTATACTCTAATCCAGCCTTACGATGTTTTATCGCCTCTTGGTATTCTGTTGAATTGAACATCTCAAGGTAAGCTCTCCGAGACGGGTATCGAACTATGATCAGGTCATCGTAGTTCTGCGACTCATCGCCAACAAATTGATGGTCACATGTTCCTCTGTAGACCAAGCTACCGCCCATCCCAATAATCTTAGGAAAGGCCACCAAACCATATTCTTGGTAAGCTTCGCGCCCACTCCTCCCGATAGCATTATCTGCCGCTGATTCATAAATTGCGATGGGACGATATTTAATAAGGTTAATCATATCAAAAGACGATTCTTGGTCGGTTTCTGTGATTTCTCTTAGTTGTGTTTCGGTCGGCTCTGTGGTTGCCATAATATTTCTATCTCCTTGTCAAACAGACCGTCCCTCAAGTCAAAACCTAAGATAACGCTAGTTAGTTAATGTCTCCGCGATCCAGCTCTAAGGATGGATATTTATTTGTACTACACATTACACAGTTGATTGGCATTTCACTCATAGGATTAACCCTTTAGTTGTTTATTAATCATAGCTGAATAGCCCATCCAGTCAAATCAGGGCTAGATCGAGAATGATAAAAAGGTTTTTAGTAGATGCGGTTAGACGTTTTGAGGTCATAGTATTTGTAGACTAGATGAAGTTTTTAAGTGTCTACGATATTGTCTACTGCTCCTCATCAGCCCCGTAAGAAACGAGAGCTAACAAGGGCTGTAGAGCTTTTGAAGATAATATATGGCGGAGAAAGAGGGATTCGAACCCTCGATACGCTATTAACGTATACACCCTTAGCAGGGGCGCGCCTTCAGCCACTCGGCCACTTCTCCGTATGCTTTTCCTGGGGATTAATACCTATGTACTAATAAAACAGATATGCCGCCCTGAACCGCGGCGGCATAATATCACATCATGGGAAAAATCAAACGTCGCTATTGCGATTTTCTTGATTTTCACCTGTATTTTCAGAATTTTTTTCATCTTGAATTCTTTGGTAGATTTCTTCTCGATGAACCGCTATCTCTTTGGGAGCATTAACGCCCAACCTCACCTGATTACCGCGGACACCTAACACCGTAACTGTGACTTCGTCACCGATGATAAGAGTCTCACCCACTCGCCTTGTTAAAATTAACATTCCTTTCCCCCTTATGAGACCCAAAACACCGCTTTCAACTGTCTATCAAAAACTACCGTCTGCTGAGCATAAAATTCAGGTGATGGTCCTTTGTCAAACCTTAGCAGCTTGCTCTATTCATTATTATATTTTAACCTTCTGTAGCTTTATCGTCAGATAGATTAAAACCTGAATGAAGCGCTCTAACTGCTAGCTCTAAATAGCGCTCTTCTATCACCACCGTTATCTTGATTTCTGAGGTGGTAATTAATTGAATATTGATTCCTTCGTTAGCCAAAGCCTCAAACATTTGAGCGGCTACCCCCGCATGTGATCGCATACCGACGCCCACTATCGAAATCTTTGCGATGCGATCATCAGAGTCTACTTCTATAGCGCCAAGGTCAACTGCAATCTCTTTTAATAGCGCCTCAGCCTGTTTCAAGGCAGCTCTGTGGACTGTAAAGGTAATAGTTGCTGAGTTATCTTTAGCGACGTTTTGCACAATAACATCGATCTCAATGTTTGCTTGGCTAATCGCACCAAGGACTTTGTACGCCACGCCAGGCTGATCAGGGATACCCCGAATGGTCAACTTAGCTTCATCTCGATTGAATGCAATTCCTGATACTACTGGCTGTTCCATTTGATCGTTATCCTCAAGAGATATTAACGTGCCGGGGCCCTCTATAAAACTAGACATCACCCGGAGGGGCACACTGTATTTTCCAGCAAACTCTACAGATCGAATCTGTAATATTTTCGAACCCTGACTAGCCATCTCTAACATTTCTTCAAACGTTATCTGATCTAGCCGCCTAGCGTCTGGAACTACTCGCGGATCCGTTGTGTAGACTCCATCTACATCAGTATATATCTGACACTCATCAGCATTAAGCGCTGCCGCTAGAGCCACTGCAGTTGTGTCTGAACCACCACGACCTAAGGTCGTTATGTTTCCCTCATCATCTATACCCTGAAAGCCAGCTACTACGACAACCCGACCTGCCTTTAAATCAGTTTGCATACGATGAGCATCAATTTCTTTAATTCTAGCCTTGCCATGGACATTATCGGTTAGGATTTTAACCTGCCCCCCAGTATATGACCGCGCTTCGATGCCACGTTTCTGAAGAGCCATGCAGACCAGTGCAATTGTTACTTGCTCGCCAGTACTAACTAACACATCCATCTCACGTAGATCTGGGCTTTCATTAATTTCATTCGCTAAACCAATGAGCCGATTAGTCTCACCACTCATCGCAGACACGGCAACAACTACTTGGTTGCCGCATTGATGGCTCTTCACCACCCTATCGGCAACTGCTTCGATGCGCTCCACTGTTCCTACTGAGGTGCCGCCATATTTTTGAACTATCAGACTCATTAGATTTATTCGTTTACCCAAAAAAAGGCTCGAATTAAACTACAAATCACCGTAAAAGTTAAGTCCTTAAGAGTATTCTGCGGTAAAAGATGTTCTCTCTGCGTCCTTTTGAGTCAGCGGAACCAATTAAGTTATGCGCTGTAAGATATCAGGGTACTATCCCGATTTCTCTGTTACCCACTGATATACAGACTGCAGAGCTTTTGGAAGCCGCGAAACATCTCCGGTTGCTCCTTGAGCCATATCTGGACGGCCGCCGCCTTTCCCGCCAACTTGGTCGGTCACAAATTTCAACAATTCACTCGCCTTGATTTCATCGGTTAAGTTCTGCGTGACGCCAGCCACTAAAGCTGCTTTTTCGCCTTCAACAGCAGCTAGCATAAAAACGCCCCGCTGTATTTTAGAGCGAACCTGGTCAGCAACGCCCCTAAGACTTTTAGCGTCGGCGCCCTCAACAACAGTAGAAAGAACGGAGATACCACCAATTTCTTGTAGGCCACTCATCAGGTCATTGCCCGTGGTATTGGCCAGTTTGTCTTTGAGTCTTTCAATTTCCTTTTGAAGCCGCCTATTATCATCAACGATAGATTGCGCCTTTTCATTCAACCCTTGACGGCCACTGCGTAGGATACTAAGAATGTCAGCGATTGCATCTTGTTGATCATCGCAAAAGCTAACAGCCTTCATGCCTGTAACGCCTTCAATACGTCTAACACCTGACGCAACACTGGACTCTGTCGTGATACGGATTGCGCCAATATCACCCGAGCGAGACACATGTGTGCCACCACATAACTCGACTGAATACTCTCCACCGATACTAACAACTCGCACCTCATCGCCATACTTTTCACCAAACAATGCTACCGCGCCCTTTGCCTTGGCATCATCCATACTCATAACTTGAGTCGACACGGCCGTATTCTTGAGGATCTCTTCATTGACAAGATGCTCAATACGGCGGACTTGCTCATTGCTGACAGCGTCTCCATGAGTGAAATCGAAACGCAAACGCTGACTATCTACAAGTGAACCCTTTTGCTCAACATGATCTCCTAAAACCTGACGAAGTGCTTCGTGCACCAAGTGCGTCGCGGAATGATTCAATGCTGTGGCCTGACGAATATTCTGGTCAATAACGCCATCCACGGAGTCACCGACACTAAACTCGCCTGACAATACTCGTCCGATATGGATATGATGATTGCCCACCTTACGACAGTCAGTAATTTCTATTTTTGCTGACCCTTTTGATAAAAATCCCGAGTCACCGACCTGCCCGCCAGATTCTGCGTAAAAAACTGTTCTATCTAGCACCAAGACGACTTCAGCATCCTCTCCTACACTGCTAACCGCCTTGCCTTCAGTGAATAGCCCTATAATATTCGAACTCAACGCTAAAGCCTCATAGCCGCAAAATTCTGTATTACCTTCCACACGAATACTATCTGTATAATCAACCGAAAATTGGCTCGCCGATCTTGCTCTCGACTTTTGCTCTTGCATACACTTCTCATAGCCAGCGATATCGAGGGTATAGCCCTTTTCTCTGGCCACATCATTGGTTAAATCAGTAGGGAAACCAAACGTATCATAAAGCTGAAACACTAACTCTCCAGACAATTCAGTACCGGACATTTCAGCAAGAGCCGCCTCTAAAACACCCATACCTTTGTCTAAGGTACGCGCAAACTGCTCTTCTTCCTTTTTGATGGTATCGCTAATAACTTGCTTTTTTTCAAGTAATTCTGGATAGGCCTCGCCCATAATCTCACCCAGAGATGCCGTCAACTTGTAAAAGAAGTTACCCTCAGCACCTAAATTATGCCCATGCCGTAATGCTCGGCGAATAATTCTTCTTAAAACGTATCCACGACCCTCGTTTGACGGTTTGACCCCATCAACGATTAGAAACGCACAGGAACGTATATGGTCAGCAATAACTTTCAACGAATTATCCTGAAGGTCTTTGCATCCAGTGACCCGTGAGGCATCTTTAATCAAATGCTGAAAAAGATCAATGTCATAATTACTGTGGACACCTTGCATCACCGCGGCAACTCTTTCTAAGCCCATGCCTGTGTCAATTGAAGGCTTCGGGAGCGGCGTCATCGTGCCGCTAGCATCACGCTCAAACTGCATGAATACTAAATTCCAGATTTCAATATACCGATCTAAATCATCGTCGGGACTGCCCGGAGGCCCACCAGGAATATCCTCTCCATGGTCCCAAAAGATTTCAGTGCAGGGGCCACAGGGTCCTGTATCGCCCATTTGCCAAAAGTTGGCTTCATCCAAGCGAGAGAGCCTATTGGGATCAATGCCTATCTGTTTGACCCATATGTCTGCCGCCTCATCATCACTCACATGCACAGTAATCCACAGCCGATCCTTAGGAAGCCCTAATTCTTCAGTTAGAAATTGCCATGCAAAAGTAATGGCATCACGTTTGAAATATTCACCAAAACTGAAATTACCCAACATCTCAAAAAACGTGTGATGCCTAGCCGTGTAGCCGACATTTTCCAGATCATTATGCTTGCCGCCAGCGCGAACACAGCGTTGCGAGGAAACCGCGCGACTATAACTGCGCTGGTCTACCCCCAAAAATACATCTTTAAATTGCACCATCCCAGCGTTAGTAAACAACAGCGTTGGATCATTGCCAGGAACCAGGCTGCTGCTTGGCACGATCGCATGTTCCTTGCTTGCGAAGTAGTTAAGGAACAGGTTTCGGATGTCAGCACTTTTCATCATTCTTTTTTAGTCACTTAGTTAATCTAAATTTAGTTTAAATCGCACTATAGAAAGCAATCAATTACAGCTCTCCGAGGTCATCCTCGACAAACATTGGCACTGCTTTTAGGCCTGCTAAAACATGCAAATGCAAATGAAATACCGTCTGCCCTGCTCCTTCTCCATTATTGACTACCAATCGAAACGCTTCATCAACCCCGGCATCTCGGGCCACCTCGGCGGCAACCCACATTAAATGCCCTAAAATTGACTGGTCCGCTTTACTAGCATCGACCAATCTTGGTATCGGTTGCTTTGGTATAACCAGCATATGCACAGGCGCTTGCGGCGCAATATCGTTAATCACGATACAGAGGTCATCCTCATAGCGGATATCGGCTGGAATTTCACGATTGATAATCCGAGTAAACAATGTGGCTTCAGTATTGGACATTTTTATGACCTCAGCTAATGTTGCTATCTCTAGCAACAGCACTCTTTAGTTTTTCATCGGTATCGAGGTGCCGAGCTTCGGACTCTAACATCACTGGAATCCCGTCCTTTATCGGGTAAGCCAGACCACTAGCCCTGCAAATCAATTCCTGCGTCTCTTTGTTGTACTCCAAAGGCGCTTTACTGAGAGGGCAAACCAAGATACTTAAGAGTTTTTTATCCACGACACGGTCCATTTGATTGTTCGGGCATTGTACGCAAAGTAGATAAAAACCGCCATGCTAGCTGCTCCAATAGTGAAACTGATCGACCTATGGATTGAGTCATTCTAACGGTAACGCCTTGAGAACCAACTGAGGATCGATGCGCACTTGGTGCCAATTCATCCTCCAATCCAAATGAGGGCCTGTAGCTCGACCTGTTGCACCAACCTGAGCGATAGGATCGCCTCGTTGAACCCGATCCCCAACTTGAACCAAAATGGCACTCAGGTGTAAAAACGAGGAGGTCAGGCCATGTCCGTGATCCATAATCAGAGTACCACCAGAATAAAAAAGGTCTATTTCAGCCATGGTAATAACCCCTCCAGAGGGTGCATTAACAACACTTCCCGTTGGCGCTGCATAATCAACGCCATAATGCGGGCTTTTAGGCACCCCGTTATACACCCGCTGACTGCCATAAACTCCTGTAATTGGTCCCTCTATGGGAGCCTCAAACCCACCTAAAAAATAGGGTTTTTCATACCTTAATTGCCGAGCACTCCTCACCATAAGGCTATCCCGCTTAATCCGTGCCAAATCAGTCTGTGATGGGCTCACCGTTCGCTGAGGGACCCCGTCAACTGCCTGCACGTTATAGAGCCTTTTTTCTACCGCAAAAGAATGAACCGATGTCTGCCCATCAGGGCCCTCTAAAGAAACCTCCATTACTGAAGCTGAATCTCTCCCTAAGCCAAGCAGAAATTGCCCATTAGGTGCTAACTTCAATTGCTCACCCTTATAGCTAACCTTATATCTAGTCTCGACCGAACCTAACACTAGGCTTCCCTGAGACAGGTCACCTTGAAAAGAAATTAACTCAACACCAAAACTCAAGCCTGACGCTACAGCCCATAGGGTCGCCACCCAAAAGTGTGCTCTGCTAACAACTGACTTATTCATAACCCTTTGAACCTTATTGCATGCTGTCTCATTTAGGTCCGCCTGCAGTATTGTCCTTTCCTGAACCTGAATCAGATGCAATCTCAACATAAGGTTCTATAGACTCAATGGAGCAAGGAATCCCCATGTCTATAACCTCAAATTGATCAAAGCGAGCGCATAACTGTCTACCACGGGAGCGATGAACAAAACCATCTCTCTTTATACCCGGACATTCTCGACGCAATCTGAGCAATGCCTTTTTCTTTCCCCTCATTTCTATGATTGCTGACTGATCGTCTATAAAACGAATATTTTTTACACGCATTAAAGAAACACAGCCGTTACGAATACCCCACTTTGATGGATCTAAATCACTAATACCCTTTAGTCTCTCGAGAATACTAGGCGCGGCTGTCTTGACCCCATCATTAGCGTCCGCTTGGATACCATTCTCATCTGTCCGACCAACTGCCTTATCATCCAATGCAACAGAACTTAAGGACATTAACAGTGTTGAAAATAATACGACTAACCTCATCATAAGTAACACTCACAATAGTTGACAAACAGAGCCTGACTATAATTCTCTATGGGCGATTAGGGAAGCAACAACTCATCTATACCCGTGATCTGGTTTCAACACGCTACGATCAGAAACGTAAAGGCTTAAAACGACTAGAGTAAACCTAGTATAGAAAATTTACCCTTAAAGAGATGATTTCTTTTCGGCGACTATCTCAGCTAAAACGCTCATTTCATAGCTTTAAGCATAGCCTTATAGATGCTGCATAGTTATGATTGCCACTCAAAAACTCACTCACCATAATCTTATACCTTTATTAATGAACATGATGACCAAAAATACCTTCTCGCCCCCTCTCGTTTTAAGAAATGCACATGTCCAGAGCATCTTCAATAGCGTGGGCCCGCGTAAATTTCGCGCTAAAAGAATTGCAAAAAAACTGAATTCAAAGCCCCTTGTATTATCAACACCTCTAAACATAAGGCTTACCGCGGAATTTGATTACTGCGAGGATATTTACACAGGGACCTCAAAAAATGCAGTGATTGTTCTTCTTCATGGATGGGAGGGTTCAAGTCAATCTGCCTATCAACTAACGACTGCCCATTACCTTTTAAAGCACGGGTATGATGTTCTTAGATTAAATTTACGAGATCATGGGGAGAGTCATCATCTAAATAAGGGAATGTTCAACTCTACAATGATCGGCGAAGTAGGTGATGCCATAGCCTCATTTCTAAAAGAATACGAATATCGAAACGTGTTTCTCGCTGGATTTTCTCTTGGTGGAAACTTTACACTCAGAATCACCGCAGATCGGGCAAAAGAGCTAACTATAAAAGCCGCTGTAGGGATCTGCCCCCCGGTCGACCCCAATAGTGCCATGATCGCCCTCAACAACAGTCTGTTTATCTATGAAAAATATTTCTTTCGTCGCTGGACCCGCTCAATTCGGAAAAAACAAAAACATTTCCCCGATCATGGTTTTAGTACCGAACTTAAGAAAGTGAAAACATTAGATGATATCAACAACACATTCATTCCAAAATATACTCTTTTCGATGATGCTCAAAGTTATTTTGCCTCCTATGCCCTGACTGGAGATCGTCTTAAAGAACTGGCCGTGCCAGCGTATCTCATCGCGTCAAAGGATGACCCTATAATTCCTATAGAAGACATCGACAAGATCATTGCACACGAAAATCTTGTTGTTGAAATTCAGGAAAATGGAGGGCACTGCGGGTTTATTCAGGATCTCTCGGCGCACAGCTGGATTGAACCTAGGCTCGTGGAAATTTTCAATAGTTATCTAAAAGCATAAAGCCGCACCACCAAGAACTAAACGCGATGTTACTTGCGACATTGCTCAAGCGCATGTTTTATTTGGTTAAAGTCGAAACCCCGATATTGAAAGAATCTGATTCGCTTTGCGCTTTCTTTCGCGTCAAAGGGCGGTGTATTACCGTATTTTTTCAGAGAAAGCTCCCGAATTAACTGAAACCAATCTTGACCTGCTGCTTCGAGTGCTGCGGCGATAAGTTGATCAGATACACCACGTTCCCGGAGATCATTTTCAATTCTAATCTGCCCGCAGTGTCTGCCAATCCTACTTCGGACGTACATTTCTGCAAATCGACTATTACTCACTAAATTATCTTCAGCTAGCTGCTGAACGACTTCATCGATGAGCGTGAAATCCTCAAAGCGCTCGGACAGTTTTCTGGTTAACTCTTTTACTGAATGTTCTCTCCGCGCTAATAGATCCATCGCCTTGAGACGTATCGTTTTAGCCAAAACAACCACTCTATCATTGCTCCAAAGCTTGAATAAAACTCTTGCCCTTCAGTGACACAGTCTCCCCCAGCCAGTCCTCCTGGCCGGGGTGATTACGTAACCGTTTGATCTCTATGGTTTGGCGAGTCCCTGCTAGTCCCATTTACTCATCTATTGGCGCTTCTTCAGCATTGATTGCCTTTCTAGGCTCAGGTTCAGCAAGGTATAGATCGCGAATAGACTTTTCTAGGCCATCTGCTATATCGATATTTTCCTCTAAAAATTCAGCAGCATTCTTTTTACCCTGGCCAATTTTATTCCCTTGATAGGCGTACCAAGCGCCAGCCTTATCCACGTAACCTGCTTTGACGCCAAGATCGATCAGTTCACCATAGAAATTAAATCCCGTATCGTAAAGAATCTGAGTCTCTGCCTGCTTAAAGGGTGGGGCTACTTTATTCTTAACGACCTTGATGCGAGTTTCATTTCCAATAATTTCATCACCCTCTTTCACTGCACCGATTCTGCGAATATCTAAACGCACGGATGAGTAAAACTTAAGGCTGTTTCCACCTGACGTAGTTTCAGGGTTCCCGAACATGACCCCGATCTTAATACGAATCTGGTTGATAAAAATAACAAGGCAATTCGCGTTTTTAATATTCCCTGTCAGTTTCCTAAGTGCCTGAGACATTAAGCGAGCCTGGAGTCCCACGTGATGGTCACCCATCTCTCCCTCAATTTCGGCTTTGGGCACTAAAGCGGCAACCGAATCAATAACCACAACATCCACAGCACCTGAACGAACAAGCATGTCGGTAACCTCTAACGCCTGCTCTCCGGTGTCGGGCTGCGATACAATGAGGTCATCAGTGTGCACGCCAAGATTGGCTGCGTAGGCTGGATCAAGTGCATGCTCTGCATCAATAAAGGCACAGGTCTTACCGAGTTTCTGCGCTTGAGCAATAACACTCAACGTCAACGTTGTCTTGCCTGATGATTCAGGCCCATAAATCTCGACAACACGGCCGAATGGAAGACCACCTATTCCCAAGGCAATATCTAATGGCAATGAGCCAGTGGAAACTGATGGGATCTTTTCAATAGGCTTATCGCCCAACTTCATCGCGGTGCCTTTACCAAACTGTCGCTCGATTTGACCTAAGGCTGCTTCCAACGCTTTTGATTTGTTTGAGTCCATAACTATATCCTCTTAAGATTATTTAACGGCTGATTACAGTGGTTTAAATGCTCAAATTAAGCCGTTAAACTATGAGTCGCTTAAAATATAACTACTTTTCAATTACTGTATGAGTGTACAGTAGTACATTCAGTGACATGATGCAAGAGTTGTTGAAGAGAAATTTTTATTGACTGCTCCCTGACTGCGTTACGATCTCCTGACAATTGATATCTCGCACTACCGACACCTTGCGGACCAAGCCATGCAAGCCAAACGGTGCCCACAGGCTTTTCATCAGAACCTCCTGTAGGACCAGCTATCCCGCTTATAGCCACTGCAAAATCAGCATCCGCTCGCTGCGCGGCACCTTCAACCATACTGCGTACCACCGACTCACTAACAGCACCTTCAGCCTGCAATAGAGTCACAGGGACACCGAGGATGTTGCTCTTGGCATGGTTTGCATAGGTTATGTATCCGCAGTGAAACCACTTCGAACTCCCAGCAACGGCTGTGATAGCACTTGCAACACCACCCCCAGTACAAGATTCGGCCACAGTAACCGTAGCCTTGCGTAATAACAACGCAGCACCAAGCTTGTCAGATAAATCGAGAATCTCTTTATTCATAGCGAAAGTTTATCCTCGCATCGAGGTTTGAGGAAGTCATTTTATACATTCTTACGATTAAATTTAAAATCTAGCGCTTGTCACCCTAAGGCCCACAAAAAAACCAAGGAATCTCTCCCTTGGGTTTTTAGGACAGCTCAGAAAACACCTAGAAGCTATAGTTAGCTTTCACCTAAACCGCCCGTCCAACAGGACTGTGTTTAGCGCAAAGGACGAGTTACCGCATACGCCCAATAAATAAAGATGAATTGAAACACTAGTCTTACATAAAGCAGAGTCGGAGAGATGTCTGGAAATAAATCAGTATTGATCGCCATGTGTATGTTAGCGGGGAAAACCGCAATCAACAACGCCACAAGGCCCCATCCTGCGGCAGCACGAAGACGAGGTATGAGTACTGAAATGCCACCTAAAATCTCAAAAAATCCGCTGATATACACGGCTTCTGAATGCAGCGGCAAGTAGCCTGGCATGATGGCGAGATAGAGCTCAGGGTTAACGAAATGGTCGACACCCACATTAACGAAGAACGCCGACAGCAGTATCAAAAAGAGCGTTTTGACCCAACTACTGGGTAGCTCCAGCTTACCGACGATTTGTTTAAACGGCATACGTTACCTTTTAATTGACGCCAACGGAGCCAAACTCCTCAACAAGCAGAGCTGCTAAAGTTTTTTGTTCAGCGCGAACGTCAAATTTGTTACAAAATCCATCATTCCAAGCATTATGAGCATCTAACTCCGGGTCTCCCACATTGATTAATGATTCCCATACTATCATGCACTTTTCAAGGTCGGTGGATGACGAATGGTCCGCTATGCCATTCAACAATGACGGCATAGTTTCGTCCTCAATATCCATGCGCAGTAAGTCGTCCTTGTCTAAATGGATATAAGCAGGATTCGCCGTTGTAAACCGGCTCCATTGCAGAGGAATACCTTTATCAGGAATACCTGACCGTGCAAACTCACTCCACGTACTCATCACTGTAGCCTCCATCTCGGCCCGTGCTGGACCCTCAGGATATATATAAGCGGAGATTGGGCCATAGTTATACTGGCCGGTCACAAAAGCAATATCGGTCCCGTGGGCGGCTCCAATAATGTTAGGGAAGTCAGCGAAAATTGAAGTTTCTTGATGATCCCAATCAAAGCGGTAAGCATAAAGGTTCTTATAACCCGCAGTCTCAAGAGCCTGCAAAGGTATGTCAGCGCCGCGAAGCTTCCAACCGTGGGAGCGTGTGCGTATCCAAAAATCGAACAGATCAGGCTGTTTCACCTTAAATACTGGTGGTAACAGCTTGGTAAAAGGATAGCTTACGTCCACAAAGTAGCGGTGCAACCCCAACCAAAGGGAGACCTCATCCTTAGTGGCACCCGCTATAACGGGTATGTTTTTAGCATATTCTTCACGACCTAAGGCACCTAATAAACCCACCTCAGGGATAACAATTCCATCAATTGTCGTGAGAGGCACATTATCTACACCGGCTCCCGTGTAATAAAGTGCAACAAGTGCTCGAGCATCTGTATTCTTGAGTAGGTCTCGCATCTGCCTTGAGTTCGCTTCTACGCCAGACTCCGCATTGAGTTGCTTGGCAATCTGCCAAGCACCACGCTCGATCAACACATTTTGGTCATTCTCATTATAGGCATCTTGTTGGGAGGAACTGGTGGTATAACCCGATTGAGAGATGGCTCTGTGAAACAATCCATCGGCCAACGGTGATGCCAACAAAGCAAACACATTATGACCACCGGCAGATTCGCCGAAGATAGTCACATTTTGCGCGTCGCCACCAAACTGAGCGATATTGCCCTGAACCCACTTTAAGGATTCTATGATATCTAAGGTGCCGAAATTAGACGTTTTATCTAAACCTTTTTGCTCACCTTGAATAGCCGGATGTGTAAACCAGCCTAGAGCCCCCAGTCGATAGTTGGCAGTGACCACCACCACGCTCTGCGTAGCGACCAAGCGAGTAAAATCGTAGTAGTCTTTGAGCCCTGTGGTATTGCCACCTCCGTGGATCCAGAACATTACTGGGTATGATTTGCTCGCAAAGTCAGCTGGAGCCTTTATGTCCAGGTACAAGCAATCTTCCGAACCGACAATACCCTCACCGCTAGCACCAGCATAGTCGCTTGATTTTTGCACACAAGATGTGTCTTCTCGCTCAACGATTATATTAATCGGAGCGTTAATCGGACGAGGAGCCCGCCAGCGCAAGTCCCCTACAGGAGGCTGTGCAAAGGGAATATCGAACCAAGACACGACGGTCGAAGAGCTTAAATCTGCTCCACCACTCTTTATTCTCTGCCCCTGGACAACACCGCCTGACGTCTCTATCCGAAAAGCTTCAGAGCGGTCTAGTACCGGCTCAATATTATCAAACCATGCACAAGCACCAAGAAATATACACGCCATTGTTATTAAAAATCGTACCATCAATACAGCCCCATCTTGCCTATTAGTGCCTGCGAATTCACAAGCTAGAGAGAAATTACCCTTATTATAGCGAATGTACGCAATAGCTTACGAGAACGATCAAAAATTCACCCTTGCCTGGTCATTCTATCCCACACCCTCAGTCTGAAACTGCAGTTCAGCAAGGCGGGCGTATAGAGGACTTATTAACAAGAGCTCTTGATGATTACCTGCGGCGACTTTCTTGCCTCCATCCATAACGATAATTTCATCTGCGTGAAGAATGGTAGATAATCGATGAGCAATAATAACCGTTGTTCGGTCTTTCATTAATTTATCTAAGGCCAATTGAACCTTATATTCACTTTCAGAATCGAGGGCACTTGTCGCCTCATCCAACAATAATATTCTTGGGTCCTTTAATAAAGCTCGCGCAATCGCAATACGCTGTCGTTGCCCTCCAGATAGTCGAACGCCTTGCTCACCAAGATTACTCGCGTAGCCAAGCGGCAACTGATTAATGAAATCATCTGCATGGGCAGCTTTCGCCGCTTCAACAACCTGCGCATCAGTAGCGCCAGGCTTTCCATAGCGAATGTTATACATCACGTCCCCGGTAAATAGCGTTGGTTGCTGATCGACCACCGCAACTTGTTGGCGTAAATGCTCCAAATTCAGCTCCCTAATATCACTACCTCCGAACTGCAAGGTTCCAGCTTGAGGATCGTAGAACCGCTGAATAAGCGCAAAAAGAGTAGATTTTCCAGCCCCAGAGGGTCCTACCAGCGCAACAATCTTGCCGTCGGGAATGTTGATTGAAAACTGATTAAGCGCAGGCTGATGAGGCCTGGATGGATAACAGAACGTAACTGCATCAAAAGCGAGCGTGGCCGGTAGATTTGAAACCTCAACTTTTACCAACTCTGCCAGCTTAATCTCGTTGGGCGCATGTAATAACTCCATTAATCGCTCAGTCGCGCCAGCTGCCCGCTGAAGCTCACCGTAAACTTCGGATAAAGACGCGATACCCACAGCCATCAGCATTGCATAAAAAAGAAAGGCGCCAAGATCTCCGCCAGTCATGGTACCTGCCATTACGTCTCTACCACCAAACCAAAGCATGGCACTAAGAGCCCCAAATATTGCCAAAATAACCAGCGCAGTGAGGATTGCCCGCTGCCCAATACGCTTTTTCGCGACCCTAAAAGCACCTTCCACCTCCACTCCAAAAGCAGCCTTCTCAAAGGATTCCTGAGTAAAGCTTTGTACAATTTTTATCTGTTGGATCACCTCACCTGCGTAGCTACCGACACTGGCAATTGAGTCCTGACTTTGCCTCGAAAGATTGCGCACCCGTCGCCCAAAATAAAGAATAGGCACTAAGATCGCAGGCACCGCGGCCAGGACAATCAATGAGAGTTTAAAATTCGTTGCCAACAGCATTATTAAGGCCCCGAACGAACTAATACCACTGCGTAACGCAATCGACATAGATGAGCCAATGATAGACTGCAATAACGTTGTGTCTGAGGTTAAGCGAGACATGATATCGCCGCTTCTATTTGTCTCAAAAAAGGCCGGATGTAAACTGATCACATGATTGAAAACCGCGGTGCGGATATCCGCACTAACTCTCTCGCCCAACCAAGAAATAAGATAAAACCTTACATAGGTACCCGTCGCCATCAGTATTGCCATGCCAATGATAAACAGCACGCCCATGTTTAAATTGTCTTGCGATTGCTCAGCAAAGCCACCGTCGATTAATAAGCGGAGTCCTTGGCCAATGGAGAGCGTAATCCCTGCGGTTAGTAAAAGAGCGACTAAAAAGACCGCAATTTCGCGTTTATACGGTGATAAAAATCGTAATAGTGAACCCAGTGTGGAAGAACCCAGCTGTTGATGCTCTAACTGGTCGTGATTCTGATTGTCTGACAACGTAGGAGCACCTTATTAGCGTTTAAAGAAAGATATACGATGATAGCCACGCCACTCTACGCGCTCCAGCGATTCTGTCAACGTGGTCTTGTAAAGATGTGCCCCTGACCGATAACCGGCTCTATTAATTATTTACTTTAAAATCAACTTCGCTAAACTAAACTTCTAACTTACAGACCTTAAGGATTAAGCGCTCAATGACTACGGATAGCCCTTCAAAACACTCTCTTTTAAGACTTTTTTGGGCCGCACTCATATTGACTCCTATTAGTGGGATGGCCGATGAAAATGTTACGTCAGTGGATATTGAATCCATCGTGGTTACCGGTCGTCGAGATCAACAAGACCTTAACCAACTGATCGGTGCAGTAGGCCAAGTTAATAGCGAAGAACTCAAACGAATTGCTCATGCCCATATTAACCAAGCTGGGTCGCGTATCCCTGGGGTATGGTTAAGCCGAGGTAATGGCCAAGAATTGCTTGCATCTGTGCGTTCACCCGTCTTTACAGGCGCTGGTAGTTGTGCCGAAATTCTTACAACAGAAGACGGCCTCCCCATTCGCCCCACGGGCATGTGCAATGTGAACCAACTTTTTGAAATTAACACGGAGCAAGCGTCAGAGCTGGAAGTTTGGCGCGGCCCTGGCACTGTTTTTTATGGTTCAAACGCTATGCATGGGGTTATCAACTTCGTATCGCCGATGATAAATGACAACCACCTAAGCCTGCAGCTAGGCAGCCACGGCTATCGTAGAGTCAAACTTGGCTGGAAAGCCTTGGAAGGTGCGCAGTCTTGGCAAATAGCCGCTAATGGTGTTTCTGATGGCGGGTTCAAAGACGAATCAGGTTTTGATCAGCAGAAAGTCTCTATTAAACATGGTTGGTCCAATGCCGAGATTAAAACACAGACACACATTACAGCCGTAAATCTCAACCAAGAGACGGCAGGTTATATCAAAGGCTTTGAATCCTACAAAGACAGTGCTGTTTGGAAAACCAACCCTAACCCTGAAGCCTACCGTGATGCATCAGCAGTGCGCCTATCATCTCGTATTAGCGGCGAGACCCAATGGGGTGGCTACAATAGTGAATGGCAAGTAACACCCTACGTGCGACGAAGTTCCATGACTTTTTTACAACATTATCTGCCCGGACAAGCACTAGAGAAAAATGGCCAGACTAGCGCCGGACTGCAGGCGAACTATCAATTCAATCGCACAGATACGAATAAAATCTGGATTGGCGCGGATGTCGAATGGGCTGATATGTGGGTAGAGGAATCTCAAGCCAATCCGTTAGGAACGCCCGATAACGTACGTTTTCAAGGTCAGCACTATGATTTTGAGGTAGAAAGCGATCAATTTGCATTATTTGCCAATACTGAATGGCAATCCTCTGACAAGTTAACTCTAGAAGCTGGCTTACGATATGAGTCGCTGCATTATGACTATCAAAATAATATGATCGACGGTAGCACTCGTGATGATGGCACTCTATGTGACTCAGACAGTGGCAGCTGTCGTTACTACAGACCCCAGGATCGATCTGACAGCGCTGACAACGTAAATTATCATATTGGCGCTCATTATGATCTTAATGACAGAGTTGGTGCGTTTGTGCGTATCGCCAGCGCCTACCGCGCACCGCAGATCAATGAACTTTACCGGCTACAGAAAGAACAAGCAATTTCAACGATTAAGCCAGAGCAACTAGATAGCCTAGAAGCGGGATTGCGCTATCAGACTAAACAATGGTTTACGGAATTGTCACTGTATAAAATGAAAAAAGATCAGGTGATCGTTAAGGACTCGGACAGCTATATTGTCAATGATGCCAAAACGAGCCATCGTGGCATTGAGTGGCTAATGCGCTACCAAATAAATTCAGACTGGCAGCTCACTTCAGTCGCTGCTTGGGCTGAACATCAGTACAGCTACCTTCGTCTCTATCGCGACATTAATATTGACGGTAACGATATTGACACAGCTCCTCGTTGGCAGGGAAGCGCCCAGCTATTATATCAACCCTCTAAAAACACGAGCCTGGAGCTAGAGTGGGTCTACCGCGGGAAGTACTTCTTAGACCCCCAAAATGCTCACACCTATGCTGGCCACTCTCTGGTTAACTTGCGTGGCCAGCAAACCTATGGCGCGTGGGAGTTTGCCGCGCAAATAACTAATCTTGCGGATCGACGAATCGCAGACAGAGCAGATTATGCCTTTGGCAGTTATCGTTACTTCGTCGGCGAGGGCCGCGGTATTGTGCTAGAGGTTAAGCGCTTGTTCTAAGATGGTCTGAAGACTATAAATGTATCTAGCGTAAAGAAACATAGTCTCGTTGAGCTCGCAGTAAATTACCCAATAATCGATTTGAAATCACTGAATTGATGATCAACTATGTCATAATTAGCGAAAGCATTTTTGAAAATCAAACAGGCCTCAACTCTAGACTTTCTTATGACCAACCAACCCAAGACAGAACACACGCCAATGATACAGCAATATTTGCGCATCAAGGCTGAGCACCCAACTGACATCTTATTTTATCGCATGGGTGACTTTTATGAGCTGTTTTTTGATGATGCAAAGCGAGCTAGTCAAATATTAGACATTACGCTCACCGCTCGAGGCAAGGCCAACGGCAATCCAATACCCATGTGTGGTGTGCCCTATCACGCCGCAGAGGGGTATTTGGCAAAACTTGTAAAGCAAGGTATATCCGTCGCTATCTGTGAGCAGATTGGTGACCCACAGACCAGCAAAGGCCCTGTTGAACGCAAGGTAATGCGTGTATTAACCCCGGGAACATTGACCGACGAGGCGTTGCTCGATGATCGGAGTGATAGCCTCTTAGCGGCTATACATTGGCTAAATGATCAGTTTGGTGTCGCTACTCTAGATATGAGCAGTGGTCAATTTCAACTCATGCAGGTATCCAGCGATGAAGAATTACACAGCGAACTGCAACGCTTAGATCCTGTCGAGATTTTGATTTCAGAGGAACTCACGGGTCTAGACTTCCTTAATAACCGTTCAGGTATGCGACGACGAGGGCCTTGGGAGTTTGAACTAGATAATGCTCACCGAACACTTAACAAACACTTTGGTGTAAAGGATCTAGCCGGCTTTGGCTGTAACGACCTACCCGTTGGTATAGGAGCAGCCGGCTGCTTGTTGCAGTATGCGCGAGACACACAGCGTGGTGCTCTGCCTCATATTCGTTGTCTAACAGCTGAAAATAGAGATGAGTCAGTCATGTTAGATGCCGCTACTCGACGTAATCTCGAGCTAGACACCAATTTATCGGGAGGCATTGAAAACACACTATTGGATGTTCTCGACAATACGGCAACAACGATGGCTAGTCGCCTATTAAGGCGATGGTTAAATCGTCCCCTGCAACATCTACCCACTCTTCAATCTCGACAAGACAGCATTGCAGAACTGCAGAGCGATTACCTGCATGAGACATTACACGTCCAGCTGAAACAGGTTGGTGATATGGAGCGCATCCTTACCCGAGTTGCACTGCGTTCCGCCCGACCAAGAGACCTAACCAGATTATGCGACTCTTTGGCCGCCTTGCCGCAAATCGCATCAGCTCTCGCAGATTGTAATGTTCCACATATGACAGCATTGAGAGATGCCGCCAAACCTATGCCAAGGCTGGCTGAGATACTCAATGCCGCCATTCAAGACAATCCTCCCATGGTTATCCGCGACGGTGGTGTTATTGCCGATGGCTACGACCAAGAACTGGATGATTTGAGGGCGCTCAATACCAACGCAGGTGAATTTTTATTGGCGATGGAAGAAAGAGAAAAAGCCAAAACGGGTATCGCAACCTTAAAAGTCGGTTATAACCGTGTGCATGGCTATTATATTGAGATATCTCGCGGTCAAAGTGATAAAGCGCCCGTTGAGTATATCCGCCGGCAAACATTAAAGAATGCTGAACGCTTTATTACTCCCGAACTAAAAGAGTTTGAAGATAAGGCCCTTAGTGCAAAAAGCCGCAGCCTTGCGCGCGAAAAATATCTCTACGACGCACTGCTGGAGAACTTAAATCAAGACCTCGCAGAACTGCAGGCATGCTCGGGTGCCATCGCGGAGCTCGATGTTCTGGCGACCCTTGCTGAGAGAGCGCATAGCCTTAACTTTTGCCAACCGCAATTGCAGTCAGAACCCGGAATTGACATAAAGGGTGGGCGTCACCCAGTTGTAGAGCAAGTCTCTAGTGACCCCTTCGTGGCAAACGATTTATCCATGAATGACGAGCGCAAAATGCTGGTCATCACTGGCCCGAACATGGGTGGAAAATCAACCTACATGCGCCAAGCAGCCCTGATTGTGCTGCTAGCCCAAATTGGTAGCTTTGTTCCCGCCATATCAGCCAAAATTGGACTAGCGGACCGGATATACACGCGGATCGGATCATCAGATGATCTTGCCGGCGGACGCTCTACGTTTATGGTGGAAATGACCGAGACCGCCAACATTTTGCATAATGCTAGCCATAGAAGTCTCGTTCTGATGGACGAAGTCGGCCGTGGCACAAGTACGTTTGACGGCTTGTCTCTTGCCTGGGCCTGTGCTTTTTACTTGGCCGACAAAGTTAAAGCCTTCACCTTATTTGCGACACATTATTTTGAATTGACCTCCTTACCTGAAAAGGTCGACGGTGCGGTCAATATCCATCTGGATGCGACAGAATACAATGACAGCATTGTCTTTCTGCACAGCGTACAGGATGGCCCAGCCAGTCAAAGCTATGGTATACAAGTGGCAAAGTTAGCAGGAATACCAGATGCTGTTATAGACCTTGCCCGCCGTGAACTAGCAGTTTTAGAAGCGGAAATTCCCGCAAAATTAATATCTAGCAAGATATCTGACGATCCAAAGAAGCCTAACCAAACCGAACTTCACTTGGGGCCATTGAGTAGTGCCGTCGAAAAGCGTATAGATAACGTGCGCCCTGATGAGCTGTCACCAAAGGACGCTCTGGATCTTATTTATGAGCTTAAAAAATTACGCTAACCGATGACTCGAATAGAGTAAAAACATGCATCTATATCGCAAATCGTCCTGCTATAATGCCACCGCTTAATTAACCAAATTACTTGTATGAGACGCCCGAAATGACTTTTGTTGTCGGAGAAAACTGCATTAAGTGCAAATACACGGATTGTGTCGAAGTTTGTCCTGTCGATTGCTTTTATGCAGGCCCTAATTTCTTAGTCATTCATCCAGACGAGTGCATCGACTGTGCGCTTTGCGAACCTGAATGTCCTGCAGAGGCAATCTTCGCTGAGGATGAAATCCCGGCAGGACAAGAGAACTTTCTTGAGTTAAACGCAGAGCTCTCAGAAGTATGGCCCAACATTACTGAACAAGGTGAACATCCTAAAGATGCAGCTGAATGGGATGGTGTCGAAAGCAAACTTCAATATTTAGAGCGATAGACTGTTTTAGGCTAGATATTAGCTCCAGATACGTTAAACTGGCGCCCTGCTGTTACGCACCCGTAGCTCAGCTGGATAGAGTAGGTGGCTTCGAACCACTTGGTCGGGGGTTCGAATCCCTCCGGGTGCACCATTTCTAAACTTCAAAGGCTCTACAGCCCTTGTTAGCTCTCGTTTCTTACGAGGCTGATGAGGAGCAGTAGACAATATCGTAGACACTTAAAAACTTCATCTAGTCTACAAATACTATGACCTCAAAACGTCTAACCGCATCTACTAAAAACCTTTTTATCATTCTCGATCTAGCCCTG